>ENA-UEQJ01002315-UEQJ01002315.1-human-gut-metagenome-genome-assembly--contig:-NODE-2315-length-13799-cov-3.602973_pt1 | contig 13799 bp, 15 predicted proteins | sample MGYA00242937_ERZ507938 | MGnify/ENA primary metagenome ERZ507938 (study PRJEB26167, sample SAMN06115437) | human gut metagenome | host: Homo sapiens | place: China:Gansu | collected 2015-07-03...
TTTGCGTGGCAATTCGTAGCGAAGCGGCGGATGCGGGGATCGCGCAGGCGATTATGCAGCAGCTTGAAGAGGCGCTAAAACAACTGGCGCAGGGGTCAGGCAGCAGCCAGGCGTTGACGCAGGTGCGTCGCTGGGACAGCGCCTGTCAGAAATTACCCGATGCCAATCTGGCGCTGATTTCAGTGGCTGGCGAGTATGCGGCGGAGCTGACAAACCAGGCGCTGGATCGCAACCTCAACGTGATGATGTTCTCCGATAACGTCACGCTGGAAGATGAAATCCAACTTAAAACCCCCGCGCGGGAAAAAGGCTTGCTGGTGATGGGGCCGGACTGCGGTACGTCGATGATTGCCGGCACACCGCTGGCTTTTGCTAACGTGATGCCAGAAGGCAATATTGGCGTCATTGGCGCTTCCGGTACCGGGATTCAGGAGCTGTGTTCGCAGATTGCGCTGGCAGGGGAGGGAATTACTCACGCGATTGGCCTTGGCGGGCGCGACCTCAGCCGTGAAGTGGGCGGCATCAGTGCGCTGACGGCGCTGGAAATGCTCAGTGCAGACGAGAAAAGCGAAGTGCTGGCATTTGTTTCAAAACCACCTGCCGAAGCTGTGCGTCTGAAAATTGTTAATGCCATGAAAGCAACCGGCAAACCGACGGTGGCGCTGTTTTTAGGTTATACCCCGGCGGTGGCCCGCGACGAGAATGTCTGGTTTGCCTCCTCGCTGGATGAGGCCGCACGCCTGGCTTGCCTGCTTTCACGCGTTACGGCGCGACGTAACGCGATAACGCCTGCCAGCAGCGGATTTATTTGCGGTTTGTATACCGGCGGTACCCTGGCTGCCGAAGCGGCGGGATTACTTGCTGGACACCTTGGCGTGGAAGCCGACGATACCCATCATCACGGCATGATGCTCGACGCCGATGGTCACCAGATTATTGACCTCGGCGATGATTTCTACACCGTCGGGCGTCCCCATCCGATGATCGACCCAGCCTTACGCAACCAGTTAATTGCCGATCTCGGCGCTAAACCGCAAGTGCGCGTATTGCTGCTTGATGTCGTGATTGGCTTCGGTGCGACCGCCGATCCTGCCGCCTCGCTGGTAAGCGCCTGGCAAAAAGCATGTGCCGCGCGTTCAGACAATCAACCACTGTATGCCATTGCCACGGTGACAGGCACTGAACGTGACCCGCAATGCCGCTCGCAGCAAATCGCCACGCTGGAAGATGCAGGGATCGCGGTAGTGAGTTCGCTGCCGGAAGCCACCTTGCTGGCGGCGGCACTGATTCGTCCGCTTTCGCCTGCCACTCAGCAACACACACCGTCATTACTGGAAAACGTCGCCGTGATTAACATCGGATTACGCAGCTTTGCGCTGGAGCTACAAAGCGCCAGCAAACCGGTTGTGCATTACCAATGGTCGCCAGTCGCCGGCGGCAATAAAAAACTGGCTCGTTTATTAGAACGTTTGCAATAAGGGGTTCCCATGTTTACATCAGTAGCGCAAGCCAATGCTGCGGTTATCGAACAAATTCGTCGCGCTCGTCCACACTGGCTGGATGTGCAACCGGCTTCTTCACTTATCAGCGAACTAAACGAGGGCAAAACACTGCTTCACGCCGGGCCGCCAATGCGCTGGCAGGAGATGACCGGACCCATGAAAGGGGCGTGCGTGGGCGCATGTCTGTTCGAAGGCTGGGCGAAAGATGAAGCGCAGGCGCTGGCAATACTGGAGCAGGGGGAAGTGAACTTCATTCCTTGTCACCATGTGAATGCCGTCGGTCCAATGGGCGGTATTACTTCTGCCAGTATGCCGATGCTGGTGGTCGAGAACGTGACCGACGGCAACCGGGCGTACTGCAACCTCAACGAAGGTATCGGCAAAGTGATGCGTTTTGGCGCTTACGGCGAAGATGTCCTGACTCGCCATCGCTGGATGCGCGATGTGTTAATGCCAGTATTAAGCGCGGCGCTGGGGCGCATGGAGCGCGGTATCGATCTCACGGCGATGATGGCGCAGGGCATTACGATGGGCGATGAGTTCCATCAACGCAATATTGCTTCCTCTGCACTGTTAATGCGTGCGCTGGCCCCACAAATTGCTCGCCTCGATCATGATAAACAGCACATCGCCGAAGTGATGGATTTCCTCAGCGTGACCGATCAGTTCTTCCTCAACCTCGCGATGGCTTACTGCAAGGCGGCGATGGATGCTGGCGCGATGATCCGCGCAGGCAGCATCGTCACGGCAATGACCCGCAACGGCAATATGTTCGGGATTCGGGTAAGCGGGCTGGGCGAACGCTGGTTTACTGCGCCTGTAAACACTCCGCAAGGTCTGTTTTTCACCGGCTTCTCGCAGGAGCAGGCGAACCCGGATATGGGCGATAGCGCGATTACCGAAACCTTTGGTATCGGAGGTGCGGCAATGATCGCAGCGCCTGGCGTAACGCGCTTTGTCGGTGCGGGTGGCATGGAAGCGGCCAGAGCGGTATCTGAAGAGATGGCGGAAATTTACCTTGAGCGCAATATGCAGTTGCAGATCCCAGGCTGGGATTTTCAGGGCGCGTGCCTGGGACTGGACATTCGTCGCGTGGTAGAAACCGGCATTACGCCACTCATCAATACCGGTATCGCCCATAAAGAGGCGGGGATCGGGCAGATTGGCGCAGGCACTGTGCGGGCACCGCTGGCGTGTTTTGAACAGGCGCTGGAAGCACTGGCTGAAAGCATGGGGATTGGTTGAGGAACGCGCAATGACGATCATCCATCCTCTGCTTGCCAGTAGTAGCGCACCGAATTATCGCCAGTCCTGGCGGTTAGCGGGAGTGTGGCGGCGGGCGATTAACCTGATGACGGAAAGCGGCGAACTGTTAACGCTGCATCGTCAGGGTAGTGGTTTCGGCCCCGGAGGATGGGTGCTTCGCCGCGCGCAATTCGATGCGTTATGCGGTGGATTATGCGGCAATGAACGACCACAGGTTGTGGCTCAAGGGATTCGCCTCGGGCGTTTCACGGTTAAACAGCCACAGCGTTATTGTTTGCTGCGTATTACGCCGCCTTCACATCCTCAACCGCTTGCAGCTGCATGGATGCAACGCGCGGAGGAAACCGGACTTTTCGGACCACTGGCGATGGCGGCAAGCGATCCGCTGACCGCTGAATTACGCCAGTTTCGTCACTGTTTTCAGGCCGCGCTCAATGGCGTTAAGACCGACTGGCGGCACTGGCTGGGTAAAGGCCCCGGATTAACGCCGAGTCATGATGACACGCTGAGCGGAATGCTGCTGGCGGCCTGGTGGATGGCGCAGCGATCGTCAATCAGGTGGCGTTATGCCGAACTTCTTATGGCCCGTATGCCAGAGCAATGGTGAAAATCTGCAAAGAAGAGAGTTTTCACCAGCGTCAGGGGTTTGAAGCCTGCATGGCACTGGCGCAGGGCAGCGAAGCTCAAAAGCAGATGTTGCAAGACGCCATTAACCGTTTCTGGTGGCCAGCCTTAATGATGTTCGGGCCAAACGATGATAACTCGCCAAACAGCGCCAGAAGTCTCACCTGGAAAATCAAACGTTTCACCAACGACGAACTCCGCCAGCGTTTCGTGGATAACACCATTCCACAGGTTGAAATGCTCGGTATGACCGTTCCTGACCCGGATCTGCATTTTGACACTGAAAGCGGTCACTACCGCTTTGGTGAGATCGACTGGCAGGAGTTTAACGAAGTAATTAACGGTCGCGGAATTTGTAATCAGGAGAGGCTCGACGCCAAACGTAAAGCCTGGGAAGAAGGTACCTGGGTACGGGAAGCAGCGCTGGCCCATGCACAAAAACAACATGCCCGTAAGGTCGCATAAGGAGATTCAAAATGAGTAATGTTTACTGGCCGTTATACGAAGTTTTCGTGCGTGGCAAACAGGGCTTATCACACCGCCATGTTGGCAGTTTACATGCTGCCGATGAGCGGATGGCACTGGAAAATGCCCGTGATGCTTACACCCGTCGTAGCGAAGGATGTTCAATTTGGGTGGTGAAGGCGAGTGAAATTGTTGCCTCGCAACCGGAAGAACGCGGTGAATTTTTTGATCCGGCTGAAAGCAAGGTCTATCGCCATCCAACGTTTTACTCCATCCCTGATGGCATTGAGCACATGTGAGGTTGGAAATGAATCAGTTAACGGCTTACACCTTGCGCCTGGGCGATAACTGTCTGGTGCTCTCCCAGCGGTTGGGGGAATGGTGCGGTCACGCACCGGAACTGGAAATCGATCTCGCACTGGCAAACATTGGCCTCGATTTATTAGGTCAGGCACGTAACTTCTTATCGTATGCCGCTGAATTAGCGGGAGAAGGTGATGAAGATACCCTGGCCTTCACCCGAGACGAGCGCCAGTTCAGCAACTTATTGTTGGTTGAACAACCAAACGGCAATTTTGCCGACACCATTGCACGCCAGTATTTCATCGATGCATGGCATGTGGCGCTCTTTACCCGTCTGATGGAAAGCCGTGATCCGCAACTGGCGGCGATTTCTGCCAAAGCAATTAAAGAAGCGCGCTATCACCTGCGTTTTAGTCGTGGCTGGCTGGAGCGACTGGGCAATGGTACTGACGTATCAGGGCAAAAGATGCAGCAGGCCATCAACAAGTTGTGGCGTTTTACCGCCGAACTGTTCGATGCCGACGAGATTGATATTGCACTGAGTGAAGAGGGTATTGCGGTTGATCCACGCACTTTACGCGCAGCGTGGGAAGCCGAAGTTTTTGCCGGGATCAACGAAGCCACATTGAACGTACCGCAAGAGCAGGCGTATCGCACTGGCGGTAAAAAAGGACTGCATACCGAACACCTTGGACCCATGCTGGCAGAAATGCAGTATCTCCAGCGTGTCTTGCCCGGTCAGCAATGGTAACAGAGGAGATGGGTATGCAACGTCTGGCCACCATTGCACCGCCACAGGTTCATGAGATATGGGCGCTACTCAGCCAGATCCCGGACCCGGAGATCCCGGTGCTGACCATTACTGATTTAGGCATGGTGCGTAATGTGACACAGATGGGAGAAGGATGGGTGATCGGCTTTACGCCGACTTATTCCGGTTGTCCGGCAACGGAACATTTGATTGGCGCGATACGTGAGGCAATGACAACCAACGGGTTTACCCCCGTTCAGGTTGTGCTGCAACTCGACCCGGCATGGACCACCGACTGGATGACCCCCGATGCCCGTGAGCGTCTGCGAGAGTATGGCATTAGCCCGCCCGCCGGACACAGTTGCCATGCCCATTTGCCGCCAGAAGTACGTTGCCCGCGCTGCGCCAGCGTCCATACCACACTTATCAGTGAATTTGGTTCCACGGCCTGCAAAGCATTGTACCGCTGCGATAGTTGCCGCGAACCTTTCGATTATTTCAAATGTATTTGAGGATGCCATGACAACGTTTCATTCCTTAACAGTGGCAAAAGTCGAGCCGGAAACCCGTGATGCGGTGACCATTACCTTTGCGGTGCCCCAGCCTTTGCAGGAGGCGTATCGCTTTCGCCCCGGTCAACATTTGACCTTAAAAGCCAGTCTTGATGGTGAAGAATTACGCCGTTGTTACTCCATTTGCCGCAGCTACCTGCCTGGCGAAATTAGTGTGGCGGTGAAAGCCATTGAAGGCGGACGTTTCTCCCGCTATGCCCGCGAACACATCCGCCAGGGTATGACGCTGGAGGTCATGGTGCCGCAGGGGCATTTCGGCTATCAGCCACAGGCCGAACGCCAGGGCCGCTATCTGGCTATTGCAGCAGGATCAGGTATTACGCCAATGCTGGCGATTATCGCCACCACTTTACAAACCGAGCCTGAAAGTCAGTTCACCCTGATCTACGGTAACCGTACCAGCCAGAGCATGATGTTTCGCCAGGCACTGGCAGACCTGAAAGACAAATATCCTCAGCGTTTACAGTTGTTGTGCATTTTCAGTCAGGAAACCCTCGACAGCGATCTGCTTCACGGGCGTATTGACGGTGAAAAATTACAGTCACTTGGGGCCTCGCTCATTAATTTTCGTCTTTATGATGAGGCATTTATTTGTGGTCCGGCGGCGATGATGGATGAGACGGAAGCCGCCTTAAAAGCACTGGGAATGCCAGATAAAACCATTCATCTGGAGCGGTTTAATACGCCTGGCACGCGCGTCAAACGTAGCGTTAACGTGCAAAGTGACGGACAAAAAGTGACTGTACGTCAGGATGGGCGGGATCGGGAAATCGTGCTTAATGCCGACGATGAAAGCATTCTCGATGCGGCATTGCGCCAGGGGGCTGATCTGCCCTATGCCTGCAAAGGCGGCGTCTGTGCGACCTGCAAATGCAAAGTGCTGCGTGGCAAAGTGGCGATGGAAACCAATTACAGTCTGGAACCGGATGAACTGGCCGCAGGCTATGTGTTGAGTTGCCAGGCACTGCCGCTGACCAGCGATGTAGTGGTTGACTTTGACGCGAAGGGGATGGCATGAGCGAACTGATCGTCAGCCGTCAGCAACAAGTATTGTTGCTGACCCTTAACCGTCCCGCCGCACGTAATGCGCTAAATAATGCCCTTCTGACGCAACTGGTAAATGAACTGGAAGCTGCGGCTACCGATAGCAGCATTTCGGTCTGTGTGATTACCGGTAATGCACGCTTTTTTGCCGCTGGGGCCGATCTCAACGAAATGGCAGAAAAAGATCTCGCGGCCACCTTAAACGATACACGCCCGCAGCTATGGGCGCGATTGCAGGCCTTTAATAAACCACTTATCGCAGCCGTCAATGGTTACGCGCTTGGGGCGGGTTGCGAACTGGCATTGTTGTGCGATGTGGTGGTTGCCGGAGAGAACGCGCGTTTTGGGTTGCCGGAAATCACTCTCGGCATCATGCCTGGCGCAGGCGGAACGCAACGTTTAATCCGTAGTGTCGGTAAATCGTTAGCCAGCAAAATGGTGCTGAGCGGAGAAAGTATCACCGCTCAGCAAGCACAGCAGGCCGGGCTGGTTAGCGACGTCTTCCCCAGCGATTTAACCCTCGAATACGCCTTACAGCTGGCGTCGAAAATGGCACGTCACTCGCCGCTGGCCTTACAAGCGGCAAAGCAAGCGCTGCGCCAGTCGCAGGAAGTGGCTTTGCAAGCCGGACTTGCCCAGGAGCGACAGTTATTCACCTTGCTGGCGGCAACAGAAGATCGTCATGAAGGCATCTCCGCTTTCTTACAAAAACGCACGCCCGACTTTAAAGGACGCTAATGATGGAATTCATCCTCAGTCATGTAGAAAAGGGCGTGATGACACTAACGCTCAACCGCCCGGAACGCCTGAACAGTTTTAATGATGAGATGCACGCACAACTGGCAGAGTGCCTGAAACAGGTCGAGCGCGACGACACTATCCGTTGCCTGTTACTTACAGGTGCCGGGCGCGGATTTTGTGCTGGTCAGGATCTTAACGATCGTAACGTTGATCCCACAGGCCCCGCACCGGATTTAGGGATGTCAGTTGAACGTTTCTATAACCCACTGGTACGTCGCCTGGCAAAACTGCCAAAACCGGTGATCTGTGCAGTCAATGGCGTGGCGGCAGGGGCTGGCGCAACACTGGCACTGGGATGCGACATCGTTATTGCTGCCCGTTCAGCAAAATTCGTCATGGCGTTTAGTAAGTTAGGTTTAGTACCCGATTGCGGTGGAACCTGGTTACTGCCACGCGTTGCTGGGCGAGCGCGCGCCATGGGGCTGGCACTGCTGGGGAATCAACTGAGTGCTGAACAGGCGCACGAATGGGGGATGATCTGGCAGGTTGTTGATGATGAAACGCTGGCAGATACCGCGCAACAGCTGGCACGGCATCTGGCGACACAACCGACATTTGGTCTTGGACTTATCAAGCAAGCGATAAATAGCGCTGAAACCAATACGCTCGATACGCAACTGGATCTGGAACGTGACTATCAGCGACTTGCCGGACGGAGCGCAGATTATCGTGAAGGTGTCAGTGCGTTCCTGGCTAAACGCTCACCGCAGTTCACGGGGAAATAGCATGATGATAAATGTGCAAACTGTGGCAGTGATTGGGAGCGGCACCATGGGGGCAGGCATTGCTGAAGTTGCCGCCAGTCATGGACATCAGGTTTTACTGTATGACATTTCTGCTGAAGCGCTGACCCGCGCAATCGACGGGATACACGCGCGGCTAAATTCACGCGTGACGCGGGGAAAACTGACTGCTGAAACCTGTGAACGCACATTGAAACGCCTGATCCCGGTGACCGATATTCACGCGCTGGCAGCAGCGAATCTGGTTATTGAAGCGGCGTCTGAACGTCTGGAAGTTAAAAAAGCGCTCTTTGCACAACTGGCGGAAGTTTGCCCGCCACAAACGCTATTGACCACTAACACTTCGTCAATCTCTATAACCGCGATTGCTGCGGAGGTAAAAAATCCTGAACGTGTTGCGGGGCTGCATTTTTTTAACCCGGCACCGGTGATGAAGTTGGTGGAGGTGGTCAGTGGGCTGGCAACGGCAGCGGAAGTTGTCGAGCAGTTGTGTGAACTGACATTGAGTTGGGGTAAGCAGCCAGTGCGCTGTCATTCGACCCCCGGATTTATCGTTAACCGTGTTGCGCGTCCTTATTATTCCGAGGCCTGGCGGGCACTGGAAGAGCAGGTTGCTGCACCAGAAGTGATTGACGCTGCACTTCGCGATGGCGCTGGTTTCCCGATGGGGCCGCTGGAATTAACCGATCTGATTGGTCAGGACGTCAATTTTGCTGTCACCTGTTCGGTGTTTAACGCTTTCTGGCAGGAGCGTCGTTTTTTACCTTCGCTGGTGCAACAGGAACTGGTGATTGGTGGACGGTTGGGCAAGAAAAGTGGGCTGGGCGTGTACGACTGGCGCGCGGAACGTGAGGCAGTTGTTGGCCTGGAAGCGGTAAGCGACAGTTTTAGCCCAATGAAAGTAGAAAAGAAAAGTGACGGTGTCACAGAAATTGACGATGTTTTATTGATTGAGACACAAGGCGAGACGGCACAGGCGCTGGCAATACGACTGGCACGCCCGGTGGTAGTGGTCGACAAAATGGCGGGCAAGGTGGTGACCATTGCTGCGGCAGCGGTGAACCCGGACTCAGCGACCCGCAAGGCCATTTATTACCTGCAACAGCAGGGCAAAACAGTGCTGCAAATTGCAGATTACCCAGGAATGCTGATTTGGCGAACGGTAGCAATGATCATCAATGAAGCCCTTGATGCGCTGCAAAAAGGCGTGGCCTCTGAACAGGATATCGATACCGCCATGCGTCTTGGGGTGAATTATCCATATGGCCCGCTTGCCTGGGGAGCGCAACTTGGCTGGCAGCGAATATTAAGGCTCCTGGAAAATCTACAACATCACTATGGCGAAGAACGCTATCGCCCATGTTCATTGCTGCGCCAACGAGCGCTTCTGGAGAGCGGTTATGAGTCATAAGGCCTGGCAAAATGCCCATGCAATGTATGAGAACGATGCCTGCGCCAAAGCGCTTGGCATCGACATTATCTCAATGGATGAAGGCTTTGCTGTAGTGACCATGACCGTCACTGCACAAATGCTTAATGGTCATCAAAGTTGCCACGGCGGGCAGCTATTTTCACTGGCTGATACTGCCTTTGCCTACGCTTGCAATAGCCAGGGGTTGGCAGCTGTCGCTTCTGCCTGCACGATTGATTTTTTACGTCCAGGCTTTGCCGGAGACACCTTAACTGCGACTGCGCAGGTACGTCATCAGGGCAAGCAAACCGGTGTTTACGACATCGAAATTGTTAACCAACAACAAAAAACGGTTGCGCTGTTTCGCGGTAAATCTCACCGCATCGGCGGCACCATTACAGGAGAAGCCTGATGCGTGAAGCCTTTATCTGTGACGGAATTCGTACGCCAATTGGTCGCTACGGCGGGGCATTATCAGGTGTTCGGGCTGACGATCTGGCTGCTATCCCTTTGCGGGAGCTGCTGGTGCGAAACCCGCGTCTCGATGCGGAGTGTATCGATGATGTGATCCTCGGCTGTGCTAATCAGGCGGGAGAAGATAACCGTAACGTAGCCCGGATGGCGACTTTACTGGCGGGGCTGCCGCAGAGTGTTTCCGGCACAACCATTAACCGCTTGTGTGGTTCCGGGCTGGACGCACTGGGGTTTGCCGCACGGGCGATTAAAGCGGGCGATGGCGATTTGCTGATCGCCGGTGGCGTGGAGTCAATGTCTCGGGCACCGTTTGTTATGGGCAAGGCAACCAGTGCATTTTCTCGTCAGGCTGAGATGTTTGATACCACTATTGGCTGGCGATTTGTGAACCCGCTCATGGCTCAACAATTTGGAACTGACAGCATGCCGGAAACGGCAGAGAATGTAGCTGAACTGTTAAAAATCTCGCGAGAAGATCAAGATAGTTTTGCGCTACGCAGTCAGCAACGTTCGGCAAAAGCGCAATCTTCAGGCATTTTAGCTGAAGAGATTGTTCCGGTTGTGTTGAAAAATAAGAAAGGTGTTGTAACAGAAATACAACATGACGAGCATTTGCGCCCGGAAACGACGCTGGAACAGTTACGTGGACTAAAAGCACCATTTCGTGCCAATGGAGTGATCACCGCAGGCAATGCCTCCGGGGTGAATGACGGAGCCGCTGCGTTGATTATTGCCAGTGAACAGATGGCAGCAGCGCAAGGACTGACACCGCGAGCGCGTATCGTAGCCATGGCAACCGCCGGGGTGGAACCGCGCCTGATGGGGCTTGGTCCGGTGCCTGCAACTCGCCGGGTGCTGGAACGCGCGGGGCTGAGTATTCACGATATGGACGTGATTGAACTGAACGAAGCGTTCGCGGCCCAGGCGTTGGGTGTACTACGCGAATTGGGGCTGCCTGATGATGCCCCACATGTTAACCCCAACGGAGGCGCTATCGCCTTAGGCCATCCGTTGGGAATGAGTGGTGCCCGCCTGGCACTGGCTGCCAGCCATGAGCTGCATCGGCGTAACGGTCGTTACGCATTGTGCACCATGTGCATCGGTGTCGGTCAGGGCATCGCCATGATTCTGGAGCGTGTTTGAGCATATCAACCTGCGAGTACCCTACAATGATAACCAATACAAAGCTTGACCCGATTGAAACCGCGTCTGTTGATGAGTTACAGGCGTTGCAAACACAACGTCTGAAATGGACGCTCAAACACGCGTATGAAAATGTCCCGATGTATCGGCGCAAATTTGACGCAGCAGGCGTACATCCTGATGATTTCAGGGAACTTTCAGATCTGCGTAAATTTCCCTGTACCACCAAACAGGATCTGCGCGACAACTATCCCTTCGACACCTTTGCCGTGCCGATGGAACAAGTGGTGCGCATTCATGCTTCTTCGGGAACCACAGGTAAACCGACAGTTGTCGGCTATACGCAAAACGATATTGATAACTGGGCCAATATTGTAGCGCGTTCCTTGCGTGCGGCAGGTGCCTGTTTACTGGTGGGCTGTGTGCGCACTATGGTGCCGAACGTCTGGGCGCTACGGTGATCCCGATGTCTGGTGGGCAGACGGAAAAACAAGCGCAACTGATCCGCGATTTTCAACCAGATATGATCATGGTTACGCCATCTTATTGCCTTAACCTGATTGAAGAGCTGGAGCGGCAGTTGGGCGGTGATGCCAGCGGTTGCTCGCTGCGGGTTGGAGTGTTTGGTGCTGAGCCGTGGACACAGGCCATGCGTAAAGAGATTGAACGGCGTCTGGGGATCACCGCACTGGATATTTATGGCCTGTCAGAAGTGATGGGGCCGGGGGTGGCGATGGAGTGTCTGGAAACTACCGACGGCCCAACCATTTGGGAAGATCATTTCTATCCTGAAATTGTTAATCCTCATGACGGCACACCGCTTGCCGATGGTGAACATGGCGAACTGTTATTCACCACGCTGACCAAAGAAGCATTGCCGGTCATTCGTTACCGCACGCGTGATTTAACCCGACTGTTACCAGGAACGGCGCGGACTATGCGCCGCATGGATCGCATCAGCGGACGCAGCGATGACATGTTGATCATTCGCGGTGTAAATGTCTTCCCGTCACAACTGGAAGAAGAGATTGTCAAATTCGAACATTTATCGCCCCATTACCAACTGGAGGTGAACCGCCGGGGGCATCTTGATTCACTTTCTGTGAAAGTGGAGTTGAAAGAAAGTAGCCTGACATTGACGCATGAGCAGCGTTGCCAGGTATGCCACCAGCTGCGCCATCGGATTAAGTCGATGGTGGGGATCTCTACCGATGTGATGATCGTTAACTGTGGCAGTATCCCGCGTTCAGAAGGCAAGGCGTGTCGGGTGTTTGATCTGCGCAATATTGTTGGTGCCTGACGTGTCGTCTGGCCCTGGTGAGGTAAAGCGCCAGGGCCAGAAGTCGATACGACCTGTGCTATGATTCATAAATCACAACAATAACAACAGACTGAATCGAATGAGTAAACTTGATACTTTTATCCAACATGCTGTAAACGCTGTTCCGGTCAGTGGCACATCTTTGATCTCCTCTCTGTATGGTGATTCGCTTTCCCATCGTGGTGGTGAAATCTGGTTGGGTAGTCTGGCTGCTTTGCTGGAAGGGCTGGGATTTGGTGAGCGTTTCGTGCGCACTGCTTTGTTTCGTCTTAATAAAGAAGGCTGGCTGGATGTTTCCCGCATCGGGCGACGCAGTTTCTATAGCCTCAGTGATAAAGGCTTGCGCCTGACGCGACGGGCAGAAAGTAAAATTTATCGCGCAGAGCAACCTGCATGGGATGGTAAATGGCTCCTGTTGCTCTCGGAAGGTTTAGATAAAGCGACGCTGGCTGATGTCAAAAAGCAGTTGATCTGGCAAGGTTTTGGTGCACTGGCGCCCAGCCTGATGGCATCGCCGTCGCAAAAACTGGCCGATGTACAGACACTTTTGCATGAAGCGGGTGTGGCGGATAACGTGATTTGTTTTGAAGCGCAAATACCACTGGCGCTTTCTCGCGCAGCACTGCGTGCCAGAGTAGAAGAGTGCTGGCATTTAACTGAACAAAATGCCATGTACGAAACCTTTATTCAGTCATTCCGCCCGCTGGTGCCGCTGTTAAAAGAGGCGGCAGACGAGTTAACCCCGGAGCGGGCATTTCATATTCAGCTTTTACTGATCCATTTTTATCGCCGTGTCGTCCTTAAAGACCCATTGTTGCCGGAGGAGTTGCTTCCGGCACACTGGGCAGGGCATACGGCGCGTCAGCTGTGTATCAACATTTATCAGCGCGTAGCGCCTGCTGCTTTAGCGTTCGTTAGTGAAAAAGGTGAAACCTCGGTCGGTGAACTGCCTGCGCCGGGAAGCCTGTATTTTCAACGTTTTGGCGGCTTGAATATTGAACAGGAGGCGTTATGCCAATTTATCAGATAGACGGTCTGACTCCGGTTGTGCCAGAAGAGAGTTTTGTTCATCCGACAGCGGTATTGATCGGCGATGTTATTCTCGGCAAGGGTGTTTACGTTGGGCCAAATGCCAGCCTGCGTGGCGATTTTGGTCGTATCGTGGTGAAAGATGGCGCGAACATTCAGGATAATTGCGTTATGCACGGTTTTCCCGAGCAGGATACTGTTGTAGGAGAAGATGGACATATTGGTCATAGCGCTATCCTTCACGGCTGCATTATCCGCCGCAATGCATTAGTGGGAATGAACGCGGTAGTGATGGACGGTGCGGTGATTGGCGAGAACAGCATTGTTGGTGCATCCGCATTTGTGAAAGC
>ENA-UEQJ01002323-UEQJ01002323.1-human-gut-metagenome-genome-assembly--contig:-NODE-2323-length-13768-cov-7.823753_pt1 | contig 13768 bp, 9 predicted proteins | sample MGYA00242937_ERZ507938 | MGnify/ENA primary metagenome ERZ507938 (study PRJEB26167, sample SAMN06115437) | human gut metagenome | host: Homo sapiens | place: China:Gansu | collected 2015-07-03 | study...
TGCAGACGAGCAGGCTGCTGTTGACGGCCTGATCAAGCTGGTGGAGTCCGGCTTCGCAGAGTAAGTCTGAAAGATCATGTAACCAAAGAGCGGCGGGGGTTCCCTGCCGCTTTTTTCGTGTTGGGAGGAATCGCAGCAAATGACCAAGGCAGAGCTGTACCAGAAGGCCTGTATGCTGCCGCTGCTGCCCGGGGTGTATATCATCCGGGACAAAAGCGACACCATCATTTATATCGGAAAGGCCAAGCGCCTGCGCATCCGGGTGAGCCAGTATTTCCGCGAGGGCGTGCCCCACGACAACAAGGTCAGCCAGATGATCGCCCACGCCTACGCCTTTGACGTCATCGTCTGCCAGAGCGAATTCGAGGCGCTGGTGCTGGAAGCCAGCCAGATCAAGGCCCACACCCCCAAATACAACATCCTGCTCAAGGATGACAAGGGCTACAGCTATATCCGCGTCACCCGGGAGGACTGGCCGCGCCTTTCCTTCACCCTGCAAAAGGAGGAGGACGGGGCAGAGTATATTGGCCCCTACACCTCCAGCTTTGCGGCACGGCAGATGGCAGAAACCGCCATGGATGCCTTTTTGCTGCCGCGCTGCTCCAAGCGCTTCCCACAGGACATCGGAAAGGGGCGGCCCTGCCTGAACGCCCACATCGGCAAGTGCATGGCGGTGTGCAGCGGCAGGATCAGCTGTGAGAACTACAATCAGGCGGTCAAAAATGCGGTGCACCTGATCCGCTACGGCAAAAAGGACATCCTCAAGACCCTGAACGAACGGATGCTGGAGGCCTCGGAGCGGCTGGAGTTCGAGACGGCGGCCCTCATCCGGGACCAGATCAACGCCATCACCAAGGTGAGCGCCGGGCAGAAGGTGGTGGTGGACCCGGAGGTGGAGATGGACGTTGTGGCGCTGGCCGGTACGCCTGGCAGCGTATGCGCGGCGGTGCTGCGGTTTCGACAGGGGCGGCTGACGGACAAACGGGAGTTTTTGTTCCACGACACAGCGGATATCGACGCCGTGCGGGAGGAATTTCTGCCCCGGTACTATCTGGACGATGAGCAAATTCCCAAGATCATCGCGGTGGATGCGCTGCCGCCGGACGTGGATGCCTTGCAGCAGGCGCTGAACCAGAAGCGCGGCAGCGAGGTGCAGCTGTATGTGCCCCAGCGGGGCGACAAGGCCCACCTGGTGGAAATGGCCCACACCAATGCGGTGGAGCGTCTGGCCCGGGAGAGCGGCCGCTATGCCCGGGAAGAAAAGCTGCTGGACGAGCTGGCCCAGGTGCTGGGCCTGCCCAAACCGCCCCGCGCCATTGAAAGCTACGATATCTCCAACTGGGGCGACGGCTCCAGCGTCTGCGGCATGGTCACCTTCAAGGACGGCAAGCCCTTCAAGGCCGGCTACCGGAAGTTCAAGATGAAGACCGTGGTGGGCACCGACGACTACGCCTCCCTGGCAGAAACTGTCTCCCGCCGGGCGGCAGAGTACGAAAAATACGCCGCCCAGGCCCAGAACGATCAGCCCGGCGGCAACTGGTTCGGGCAGAAGCCGGATCTTTTGCTGATGGACGGCGGCAGGGGCCAGGTCAGTGCCGCCCGGCAGGCCCTGGCCGGGACAGCATTGGCAGAGGTGCCGCTGTTCGGTATGGTAAAGGACGACCACCACCGCACCCGCGCCATGGTGGACAGCGAGGGCCGGGAGATCGCCATCAACATGAACCGGGGCACCTTTACCTTCATCACTGCCATCCAGGACGAGACCCACCGCTTTGCCAACGCCTACCGCAAGCAGCAGATGAAGCAGAAAAGCTACTCCTCCACCCTCACCGAGGTGCCGGGAGTGGGGCCTAAGCTCTCCAAGGCCCTGCTGGCTCAGTTCAAGAGCGTGGGTGCGGTGAAGGAAGCCACCCCCGACCAGCTGGAAAACACCCCCGGTGTGGGCAGACAGCTGGCGCAGACCATCTACGAGTATTTTCATCAGGAATAAGTAAACGCCCTTCTCCGCTGGCTCAAGGCCGTGGGAGAAGGGCGTTTTGCTGTCAGGCAGGGGAGTGCTGAGGGGTCAGATCAATGAGGCCCGTGGCAGACAGGTCCAGATCCCCCTTGGGACCGGTAGAGGTATAGCGTTTGTCGTATTTTTTGCTGCCGATGCGGACAACATTGTCGGTCCGGGCATCAATGGTGTAGTCGGCAGGGTCTCCGTCCAGACACAGATGGATGGAGCGGTAGGCACTGATATTAGCCTGCTTTGTGCCGGAAAGCTGGCGGATGAGGCATCCGCCGATGGAAATGTCCGCTTCCAGGTCCCGGGTCACGGTCAGGTCGTCGGCATACAGACTGCCGTTATCCAGCTCTACCTTCAGGCTCTGCAGCTGCAGGTCGTCCAGATGGACGTCCCCCACCTCCAGATCTAAGGTCAACCGGGTGAGGGCGTCTGCCGGGAGGGTGACGGTAAGCAGGGCTTCCGGGGCATCGGGAGACACCTGCCAGTTATCTGGCATCTCAAAATCCAGGGTGGTGTGCCCATATTCATCAGAGGTGCGCTGGAGAGGGGTATGGGGGAAGTTGTCGAACTGGAAGGTGGCGTATACGTCCGAGGTAAGGGTCGGGTCGGTGACAAAGACCACGGAGCCGTAGTCTAGCTCCAACTCCAGCTCTGTACGCAGCTTTTCCAGGGGGATCTGCAGGGTGCTTTCCCCAAGGTCATCGGCGGGAATGGGAAGGGGTACGGTATCGGCCGGGACAGCGAGATAGCTGCTGCTGGCATCCTCCGGGACAGAGCTGCTGCCCGCTGCCGAGGACGCAGGCTCGACCGGCTGCACCGGGGTGGCCTTGGAGTGCTGGAAGAAAAAGCAAACCAGCACCAGCACCGCCAGCCCACCGCCCAGCACCATGCGCCAGGTGGACCGGGGCTTGTTGGCAGGGGCTGCCGGGGCGGCAGAGGGGTCTGCCGGAGCTTGCTCCTCCAGGATCTTGTGGGCTACCTCCTCCGGCGTGCCCAGCTCTGCAATGGCGCGGGCTTCATTTTCCGGCCCGGCAGCATCCAGATAATCCTCGTAATAGCTCAAAGCGTCCTTGCGCTCAGCTTCCGGCAAAGGGGCTAAAAGTTGCTCCAGCGCAGCAAGAAATGCAGTACGGGTCATAAATCATTCCACCTCTCTGAAAAATGTGTCAATGGAAGAACGGTAGCGGCTCCACTCCTGCGCGTAGGCGGCAAGCTGCGCCCGCCCGGCGGAGGTGATCTGATAATAGCGGCGGTTGCGGCCGTTGACTGGTGCGTCGTACACCGTCAGAAGCTGGTCCTTTTGAAGCCGCCGCAGCACGGGGTACAGGGTGGATTCGCTGAGTTCCAGGGTATGGGTGACCTGCTGGGTAATGCGGTAGCCATAGGTGCCCTCCGGCTCCTGGGCCACCACAGACAGCACGATGGCATCCAGCAGCGCGGCACTGATGGGAAAACTCATGTGGGGACAACCTCCTTTCGATGTGACCTGTTTCTATAATATTATATAGCATATAATATTGCACAAGTCAATAGAGGAGCGCAAAAAAATATGGCAGGCAACAAAAAAGCTCCCCCTTTCGGGGGAGCTGGATGGGAACGAAGGGAACGGACGGAGAGGGCTGAGCTTCTTAGTCCTCCGAAGAAATATCCTGCCCAAAGTATTTTTCGCCCAGAGCTTTCAGGGTGCCGTCGGCGCGCAGCTCCTCAATGGCGGTGTTGATGGCTTCCAGCAGGGAAGCGCTGTCGTCGCCCTTGCGCACCGGGATGGCCACATGAGAAGCGTCCTCGGTCTGGGCCACCAGCTTGAAGTCGGCGTCCGGATGCACATTCAGGTAGTCGTAGAAGGACACATCAGCGTTCAGGGTGGCGTCGATGCGGCCGGCGGTCAGCAGCTGGATGGTCTCTTCCAGCGTGTCGATGCCCTGCACGGTGGCACCATAGCTCTCGGCCAGCTCCATGTAGGTGGAAGCCAGGCTGTTGGCAGTGGTCTTGCCCTTCAGGTCCTCAAAGCTCTTGATGTCCTCGTTGTCCTTGCGTACGGCCAGTGCGGTGTGGATGTAGCCGTAAGGGGTGGTGAAGTCGTAGGTCTTGGAGCGCTCGTCGGTCACCTCGACGCCGTTGCACACAATGTCAAAGCGGCCTGCGTCCAGACCAGCGAACAGGCTGTCCCAGTCGCTTTCCACATACTCCGGCTCCACGCCCAGCTTCTCGGCGATGGCGCGGGAGACTTCCACGTCGTAGCCCACCAGGGTGTCGCTCTCGTCGTGGTAGCTCCAGGGCTGCCAGGCACCTTCCAGTGCCACCACCAGCTTGCCGTTGGCCTGAATGGCGGCCAGTTGGTCGGCAGCGCCGGTGGAAGCAGCCGAAGAAGCCGCACCGGAAGCGGCAGCGCTGCTGCCGGAATTGGAAGAGCAGCCCGCCAGGGTCAGCACACCGGCGGCAGCCATCACACTCATCAGAGAAATAAAGGTTCTGCGTTTCATAGAAATATCCTTTCAGTTAAAATGTTTGTCTAGGCGGCCATCGGGGAGTTTCTCCGAGGACCGTCCGCTGGGGTGGGACCCTGTTGCCCGTAGGGCAATAGGGCGGGCGATGGAATGGCCTGCAACGGCAACGACCGCCGCCAGCGGCGGAAACAGGGAGTTGCTGTTGGGACAGCGGCCAGCAGAATGCAAGGCTCGCTCAAGGGCCGCCGCATGCGCTGGGAGCCGCAACCCGTATTCGTGTCCGAGGAGGAAGCTCCCCGATGACCGTATATCACTCCGTGTGGGCGATCTTTTGCAAAAAAGCCCGGGTGCGCTCCTCCTTCGGGTCGGCAAAGAATTCGCGGGAGGGAGCCTGCTCCACCACCACGCCGTTCTCCATGAACACCGTCTTGGAGGAAACGTTGCGGGCAAAGCCCATCTCGTGGGTCACCACCAGCATGGTCATGCCCTCTTCGGCCAGCTGGCGCATCACGCTCAACACCTCGCCGGTCAGCTCCGGGTCCAGCGCACTGGTGGGTTCGTCGAAGTAGATGATCTCCGGGTCGGTGGCCAGTGCACGGGCAATGGCTACGCGCTGCTGCTGACCGCCGGAGAGCTGGCGGGGGTAGTAGTCGGCCCGGTCGGCCAGACCCACCTTTTCCAGCATGCGGCGGCCGATGGCGTCGGCCTGCTCCCGGGGCATCCTGCGGGCCACGATGAGTCCCTCGGTCACGTTCTGCAGGGCGGTCTTGTTCCGGAACAGGTTGTAGTTCTGGAACACAAAGGCCGTCTTTTTGCGCAGCCGGGCGATGTCGGCCCGGCCTGCATGGGCCAGGTCAAAGGTCTCGCCGTCCAGCACCAGCTGGCCTGCGTCGGCGGTCTCCAGAAAATTCAGGCAGCGCAGCAGGGTGGTCTTGCCGGAGCCAGAAGGGCCCAGAATGGCCACCACATCGCCTTTTTCCACGGTCAGGTCCACGCCCTGCAGCACCGGCAGCTCGCTGACCACCTTGTGTGCACCGGGGCGCAGACCGGCTTTTGCGTAGGTGCGGAAGGTCTTGTGGACGTTCCGGATCTCCATCATTGCCATGGGTTCCACACTCCTTTCTTACTGGAAGCCCCGGGCGTTGAGCCGGTGCTCCAGCACAGCCTGCAGTTTGGTGATGACCGTGCAGAACAGCAGGTACACCACCGCCACCTCACAGTAGATGGGCAGGAAGATGTAGGTGCGGGCCGCCACGCGCTGACCGGCCATGAACAGCTCGGCCACCGTGATGTTGGACGCCAGCGAGGTGTCCTTGATCATGCCGATGAGGGAGTTGGACAGGGCGGGCACGGCGGTGCGCAAAGCCTGCGGCAGCACGATGCGGCGCATGATCTGCACCCAGCTCATGCCTACGCAGTAACCGGCTTCCAGCTGGCCCTGGGGCACGCTTTCCAGCGCGCCGCGCATGGTCTCGGCGCAGTAGGCACCCTCATTGAAGGCAAAGGCGATGACGGCGGCGGGAAAGGCGTCCAGCATGATGCCCAGGCTGGGCAGGCCGTAAAAGATGATGAACAGCTGCACCAGCAGCGGTGTGCCGCGGATGACCCAGATGTAGAACCGGGCGATCTGCCGCAGCACCGGCACGTTGGCGTACTGCACCAGGGCTACCGCCACCGCGATGATCATGGCAAAAAAGAAGGACACCAGCGTCAGCGGGATGGTCATGGTAAGGCCGGCCGTCAGGATGCGGGGCAGGGCCTCCACCAGCACGCTGACCGTGCGGTTGGATAAAAGTGCTTCAAACATGAACGATCACAGTACCTCAAATACTCTCAGAAAACAACGGTGAATGTATTATACAACTTCGAGTATACTCAAAGTCAAGGGGTTTGCGGAAATTCCTACAAAACCTACCAGAATACTATAACATGAAACGTCCGACGGTGCAAATGGTTTGCAAAAATCGCGTATTGTGAACAAAAACGGCCCAGCCGCTGCGGGAACTTTGTGCAATGCGGCAAGCCGGTTGACGCGGCAGGCGCTTTCGTGTACAATGGGCATAACAACGTGCACACCGGGTTTGCCGGTGCCGCGCAAATTCACCGGCGGCCCGGCTGCCGGTGCAAACGGAGGACACAAACGTGACGAAACGGAAGATTGGCGTTCTGGGTGCAGGTACCTGGGGCATGGCGCTGGCGCGGATGCTGACCGTCAGCGGCAACGAAGTGCAGGTGTGGTCGGCCATTGAGGCGGAGGTGGACAACCTCTCCACTACACGGGTGCACCCCAACCTGCCGGGCATGAAGATCCCGGCCGAGCTGCAGTTCACCAAGAGCATCGAGGAAGTGTGCACCGGCAAGGATGTGCTGCTGTTTGCAGTGCCGTCGGTGTTCGTGCGGGGCACCACCGCCAAGGCACGGCCCTATATCCCGGACGGTCAGATCCTTGTGGATGTGGCCAAGGGCATGGAGCCGGATACCTTATATACCATGACCGAGGTGATCGCCGACGAGCTGAACAGGGACGGCGGCCCCAAAAACTGCAGGCTGGTGGCCCTGAGCGGCCCCACCCACGCCGAGGAAGTGGCGCTGGACCTGCCCACCACCATTGTGTCGGCCTGCCCGGATGACGAGGCGGCCCGCTTTGTGCAGGATGTGTTCAGCAACACCTGCATGCGCGTGTACACCAACCCCGACATCAAGGGCGTGGAGCTGAGCGGTGCCCTGAAGAACGTGATCGCTCTGGGCGTGGGCATCTCCACCGGCCTTGGCTACGGCGACAACGCCCGCGCGGCCCTGATCACCCGCGGCATTGCCGAGATCGCCCGCCTGGGCGTGGCCATGGGCTGCAACATCCACACCTTTGCGGGCCTGGCCGGTATCGGTGACCTGATCGTGACGGCCACCAGCATGCACAGCCGCAACAACCGCGCCGGCATCCTCATCGGCAAGGGCGAGAGCCCGGAGCAGGCCGTGAAGGAAGTGGGCATGGTGGTGGAGGGCATCAACGCCCTGCCCGCCGCCATGGAGCTTGCCGCCAAGTACAACGTGGAAATGCCCATCGTGCAGACGGTGAACGCCATCGTCAAGGAGGGCATGAGCGCCAGCGACGCGCTGCGCACCCTGATGGACCGCAACCGCAAGAACGAGATGCCCCAGGGCTACGAGAACATATAAGAATTGATACCGGAAAGGCACAGCTGTTCTGAGAACGGCTGTGCTTTTTTGCGCTTTGCGTGCAGAGCCGGCCCACTGACATCTGGCAAGATGCCCCCAAAATCATTCAAAATTTTTACAGAAATCAGACACGAAAGGGTAGAAGGTCGGGAAACTTTCTGCTATACTGAAACTATGAGCGCACTGCGCTCGACAGAAACAGGAGGGGATCTTATGCCGTCAACTTATGCGCACCGCCGCTTCGGCGCGGATGTTCTGCAGCAGCTGCCTGCAGCCCTGCAGGATCAGATCGGGAAAAACCGGGCCCTGTTCGACGTGGGCCTGCACGGGCCGGATCTGCTGTTCTACTATCATGCTGCCAAGTCCAACCCCGTGAGTGCCCTGGGCAACGCCATGCACGAGCAGCCGGGCCGGGTGTTCTTTGAGCGCGCCCGGGGCGTGGTGCGACAGGCAAAGGACCGGGACGCCGCGCTGGCCTATGCGCTGGGGTTCGTGTGTCATTTTGCGCTGGACAGCACCTGTCACCCCTATGTGGAGGCCTACACCCGCCAGAGCGGGGTGAGCCACTGCGAAATCGAGACCGAGTTCGACGACATGCTGCTGCGCCGGGACGGCCATGACCCGAAGAGCTTCTTCACGGCCAGCCATATCCGGCCCACGGCGGAAAATGCCCGGGTCATCGCGCCCTTCTACGAGGGCCTGACCGGCTTGCAGGTGCTGGACGCCCTCAAGGGGATGATCGCGATGCACCGGTTGCTGCAGCCCTCCGGCGCGGTCAAGCGCTGGGTGGTGCTCACCGGCATGAAGGCAGTGGGCAAGTACGACGTGCTCCACGGCCTTGTGGCCAACCCGCAGCCCAACCCGCAGTGCACCGAGAGCAATGAGAAACTGGATGCCCTGTACCAGCAGGCCATCCCACTGGCGGTGCGGCTGATCGAAGCCTATGCGGAAACGCTGGACACGGACGAGCCGTTGGACAAGGCCTATGACCACACCTTCGGGGAATTCTGAGGGGCGGCCAGCAGGAGGTCAGAGAAACTCCCTGCCGTTCAGACAACTGGGAAAAGAGAGTGCACCGCACGGCGGTGCGAGAGGAACAAGAATGCAAAAGAAAAAATTTAAGGTCACGCCGCTGGAGCGTGCGTGGATCCTGTACGATGTGGGCAACTCGGCCTTTGTGCTGATGATCGCTACGCTGGTGCCCATCTTCTTCAATGCGCTGGCGGAGGCCGGCGGTGTGAGCAAGGTGGACTATCTGGCCTACTGGGGCTATGCAAGCTCGGTGGTCACGGTGGTCACCGCCGTGCTGGGGCCCATTCTGGGCACGCTGGCCGATACCAAGAATTTCAAAAAGCCCATCTTCATGCTCTGCCTGTTCGTGGGTGTGCTGGGCTGCTGTGCCATGGGCGCGGCCCGCACCTGGCTGCCGTTCCTGGTCGTCTTCATCGTGGCCAAGATCGGCTTTTCGGGCAGTCTGGTGTTTTATGACTCCATGCTGGGCGATGTGACCACCCCGGAGCGGATGGACATGGTGTCCTCCCGCGGCTATGCCTGGGGCTACATCGGCAGCTGTGTGCCCTTTGTGGTGTGTCTGGCGCTGGTGCTGGGCAGCGGGGCCATCGGCATGAGCCAGATGACCGCCCTGACCATTGCACTGTTCATCACGGCGGTGTGGTGGCTGGGCACCACCCTGCCGCTGCTCCGGCGCTACCGGCAGGTCAACTATGTGGAGGTGGAGCAGCACGCCATCCGGCAGAGTTTTGTGCGCATCGGCCACACCCTGAAGCACCTCCATGAGGACAAGCAGGTGTTCTGGTTCCTGCTGGCGTTCTTCTGCTACATCGACGGCGTGTACACCATCATTGATATGGCCACGGCCTACGGCACGGCCCTGGGTCTGGACACCACCGGCCTGCTGCTGGCGCTGCTAGTCACCCAGATCGTGGCCTTTCCCTCGGCGCTGATCTTCGGCCGGCTGAGCGCAAAATACCCCTCCAGCCAGTTGATCCCGGTGTGCATCGCGGCCTATACCGGCATTGCGGTGTTTGCCTTCTTCCTCACCCAGCAGTGGCAGTTCTGGGTGCTGGCCGTGCTGGTGGGGTTGTTCCAGGGCGGTGTGCAGGCACTGAGCCGCAGCCACTTTGCCAAGATCATCCCGGCGGAAAAATCCGGCGAATACTTCGGCCTGTTCGACATCTGCGGCAAGGGGGCATCCTTCCTGGGCACCATGATCGTCAGTGTGGGCAGCCAGCTCACCGGCAGTGCCAACGTGGGCGTGGGCAGCATCGCGGTGCTGTTCGTCATCGGCTTTGTGCTGTTCCGGGTGTCGTGCCGGACGGAACACGCCAAGCAGGTGTAACACACGTTTTTTCAAAAGGCTCCTCTGTGCATGCACAGGGGAGCCTTTTTGGGTTATTGTTTACAAACCGGCAATTGTGTTTTGGAACGGTGAATGATACAATAGGGCCAGACCAAAAACACAAAGGAGAATAAAGCGATGAAGCAGGTTCCCGGTTATACCCTCGTCCGCACAGAGGACTGCCCCGAGCAGCACGGTACCCTGACCGTGCTCACCCACGACGTGAGCGGGGCCACCATCCTGCTGGTGGAAAATGAGGACAACAACAAGGCCTTTGGCATCGGGTTCGGCACCTTCCCCTCCGATGACACCGGCGTTTTTCATATTCTGGAGCATTCGGTGCTGGCCGGAAGCGAAAAATACCCGGTCGCCTCGCCGTTTCTGCAGCTGCTCAAGAGCAGCATGGCATCCTTCCTCAATGCCATGACCTTCCCGGATAAGACCGTGTACCCCTTTGCCACTCCCAACGAGACGGATTTCAGAAACCTGATGGACGTCTACCTGAACGCGGTGTTCTGCCCGCTAGCCATGGTGGACAGGGCGGTGTTCGAGCAGGAGGGCTGGCACCGGGATGCCGACGGCACTGTGAGCGGCGTGGTGTACAACGAGATGCAGGGGGCCCTTGCCACCCCGGACGCTCAGCTGCAGAATACGCTGGAGCGTGCCATGTTCCCGGACACGGCCTATGGCTTTGTGTCCGGCGGCGACCCGGAGAGCATCCCGGCGCTGACCTATGAGAAATATCAGCGGGTGTACCGCCGCCACTACAGCGCGGACAACTGCTGCATCACCCTGTACGGCAAGATGGACATGGCCGAAAAACTGGAAATGCTGGACCGCGATTACCTGTCCCGGATGCCCAGGACCACCACCCGCCCCCGCCTGACGGTGCAGGACGAGCAGCCGGGCACCTGCGTGGAGCTGCCCTATTACACCGAGAACCCGGAGCCGGACGAGGTGCAGTGCGCACTGGCCTGGTACACCGGTGCCTTTGCGGACCGGGAACGGCAGCTGGGCGTGGAGATCCTGCTGGACGCGCTGCTGGGCACCAACAATTCGCCCCTGAAAGCGGCCCTGCTGGCCGAAAAGCTGGGCGCGGACATCGACATGGGCTTTGATGACAGCACCCTGCAGCCCACGCTGGAGCTGGTGCTGCGGGGTGCCACCGAAGAGAGCGCCCGCAAGTTTGCCCCGGCGGTGCGCAAGGCAGTGGATGACGTACTGGCCCGGGGCATCCCGCAGGAGCTGCTGCTGGCCTCGCTGAATTCGGCAGAGTTTGCCTCGCTGGAGCGGCCGGGCAGCCTGCCGGACGGCGTGCTGGACGCCATCAACGCTTCCACGGGCTGGCTGCACACCGGGGACCCCGCCCTGCTGCTGCACACGGACAAGCTGTTTGCCTCCCTGCGCAGCAAGATGGCGGACGGCTGGTTCGACGAGCTGCTGCGCAGCCTGTTTGCCCCGGCTCCGGTGCAGGTGCTGCAGGTGCCCACCCTGCCCAAGAAGCAGGAAGAGACACAGGCCCCGGCCCGCACCGACGCCAAACTGGTGCTGGATCACCCGCTGACCGTGGCCGACCTGGGCGAAGGTGCCCCCAGCGCGGCCGGGCAGACCGAGCAGGTGGCCGGTGCCACGGTGCTGCGCCACCCCTCGGCGGGCAGCCTGTACCTGAATTTCTACTATGACCTGGGCCATGTGGCCCCGGAGGACCTGCCGTATCTGGACCTGCTCACCGATATGCTGGACGAGCTGGACACGCCGACCCACACGGCCCAGCAGCTGAACACCCTGCGCAGCACCTGGCTGGGCGACAGCCGCGTACTGCTGGACTTCTGGACCGGCCGGCAGGAGGGCGCACCCTGCCATGCCAAACTGACCATGAGCCTGAGCCTGCTGGAACGCAGCCTGCAAAAGGCCGTGGAGCTGGGCGGCGAGTGGCTGTATGACACGCAGCTCACCGGCCCGGCAGCGGAAGCCGCCTTTGCCCGGGTGCTGAGCCAGCAGAAACTGAACATGGAACAGCAGTTCATCCAGCAGGGCAACGCCTATGCGGCGGTCCGTGCCAGTGCCCACTACAATGTGGAGAACGCGGCCAGCGAGCGATGCAGCGGCGTAAGCTATTATCACTTCCTGTGCAATCTGCTGGAAAAGGCCGACTGGGCAGGCCTTGGCGCAAAGCTGGAAACCCTGCGGGCCCAGGTGCTGCAGCACGCCCAGCTCACCGTGAGCCTGCACGGCTCGGAGCAGGCGCTGGACACCTTGCGCACCCTGCTGCCGGGCAGCTGGTTTGCGGCGCAGGAGCGCGACGCGGCGCAGCCCTATGTGGAGCCGCTGACCCCGCCGGTGAACGAGGCCTTTATGATTGACGGCGGCGTGAACTACGCGGTGCAGGTGTGGCCCATGGAGCGCCGCAGCGACCGCAAGGTGCTGGCCCGCGTGATGAGCTACGAATACCTGTGGCACAACATCCGCGAGGTGGGCGGCGCCTACGGCACCGGCATGCTGTCGTCGGACGGTGTGGAGTACCTGTACACCTACCGGGATCCCCACCTGACCGAGAGCTACGACACCTTTGCCAAGGGCCCGGCGGAGCTGGCCGCCCGCGATTACACCGAAAAGGACCTGAACGACCTGATCGTGGGTGCCGTGGCCAAGCTGGACACGCCCCGCAAGCCCCGCGCCGAGGCACGGGAGCTGGACCGGCAGTATTTCTGCGGCATCACCGAGGCAATGAAGGCTGCCGACCGCAAGGCCCTGTGTGCCGTGGACGCAGCTCTGCTCAAAGAGCAGGCCGCCGGTCTGGCCGATGCCATGGCTGCCGGTGTGAAGGTGACCTTTGGCAGCAGGGACGCGGTGGAGGCCGCAGGCTCCCTGTTTGACCGCGTAGAGACCCTGTAAAAAGATAAAGCAAGGGCGCCCCGGCACAGTGCATACAGACTGTGCCGGGGCGCCCTTTTTGTTATGGAAAGATCACTTCTTGCGGGCAATCATTTCGGTGTAGGCCAGCACCAGCGGGCCGACGCCCTTGGCGTCGTTGCACACCACCGGCTCGCTGAAGTAGTAGGCCAGAGAGCCGTCGCGGTGGTCCTTGCCGCCCAGGCCTGCCACCAGGCAGATGCCGTCCAGCTGCAGGCTGCCGTCGGGGTTCTTGGACAGGTACTTGTCACAGGTGCCGTAGAAGGCCTTTTCAGCCCAGGCTGCCATCCGCTTGGGCAGGTAACCCAGGCGCACGCCCTTGAGCACCGCGTAGGCAAACAGGGCAGTGCCGCTGGTCTCCAGATAGTTGCCCTCCACGCCGGGGTGGTCCATCACCTGCCAGAACATGCCGGTCTCCTCGTCCTGGAACTTGTGCACGTCCTCGATGGTCTGCTTGAGCATGGCCATGATGCCGCGGTACTCGTTGTACAGCTGCTCGTCCATGCGCTCCAGCACGTCCACCATGGCCACCATGAACCAGCCCATGGCGCGCAGCCAGAAGTTGGGGCTGCATCCGGTGACGGGGTCGGCCCAGTACATCTGGCGGCTCTCGTCGTAGCCGTGGTAGTACAGGCCGGTGGTTTCGTCCCGCATGTGCTTTTTGATGTTCATGAACTGCTTGTAGCTGTCGATGCAGCCCTGCATCTTGTTGTAGCGGGTCTCATACTCCATGTAGAAGGGCTGGGCCATATAGGTGCCGTCCAGCCACACCTGCCAGGGATAGATGTCCTTGTGCCAGAAGTTGCCCTCCTTGGTGCGGGGCTGGGTGAGCAGCTGGCTGCGGATGGTGTCGATGGCCTTGCG
>ENA-UEQJ01002327-UEQJ01002327.1-human-gut-metagenome-genome-assembly--contig:-NODE-2327-length-13751-cov-4.253401_pt1 | contig 13751 bp, 11 predicted proteins | sample MGYA00242937_ERZ507938 | MGnify/ENA primary metagenome ERZ507938 (study PRJEB26167, sample SAMN06115437) | human gut metagenome | host: Homo sapiens | place: China:Gansu | collected 2015-07-03...
CGGGTCACGCCGCTGCGTAAGCTGGAATTTTTAAGCCAGCGGCTGGGGCTGGGATCGATCCATATAAAAGATGAAGCGCAGCGATTCGGTTTGAATGCGTTTAAAGGATTAGGCGGATCTTATGCGATGGGGAAATATCTCGCCGCTCTGCTTGAGCGAGATATTAATACGTTGAGCTTTGCCGAGCTTAATTCACCAGTGATTAAGGCGCGTATCAAGGACATCGTATTTGTGACTGCTACCGACGGTAACCACGGACGTGGCGTGGCGTGGGCGGCTGAGCAGCTTGGGCTGCGTGCGGTGGTGTATATGCCAAAGGGCTCGTCACCGGTACGCGCGCAGAATATTCGCCGGCATGGCGCCGAATGCACGATTACTGAACTGAACTACGACGACACAGTTCGGCTGGCGGCCAAAACCGCGCGCGAGCAGGGATGGGTTCTACTCCAGGATACCGCCTGGCAGGGCTACGAGCAGATCCCCACATGGATCATGCAAGGCTATATGACCCTCGCTGTTGAAATCTGGCAGCAGCTGGCAGAAAGCGGAGCGTCGATGCCGACGCATCTGTTTTTACAAGCCGGGGTCGGGTCGTTTGCCGGTAGCATCATGGGATATTTCATCGAAAAGATGCAGCAGCAGGCTCCCACCATCATCATCGTTGAGCCGCACAAGGCGAACTGCCTGTTTCGCTCGGCAACCATTAATGACGGACTGCCGCACAGCGTCGGCGGGGATATGTCAACCCTGATGGCCGGGCTTGCCTGTGGTGAACCTAATATCACCAGCTGGCCAATGCTCCGCGACCATGCCACCTGTTTTATTTCCGCCGACGATTGTCTGGCGGCCAACGGCATGCGCCTGTTGGCCGCTCCGCGACCAGGTACTGACGAACCTTTTGTCTCCGGGGAATCCGGCGCTATTGGCACAGGAGTGCTTTATGCGCTGATGACTCAACCGGCGTATCGCGAGCTTGCCGAATCGCTGCGCCTGAATGCCGATGCACAGGTTCTGTTAATCAGCACGGAAGGAGATACATCACCCGATGTCTATGAAGACATCGTCTGGTTTGGCCGTAATGGTTGAGCGCTATCGACAATAACAAGGGGGCCATCTTACCTACCCTACAAGCCCTCGGTATGACAAGCGTTCTGACTCATAACGAAAACATACGCGCTTTCGCGTCATGCATAGAGAGAACCTGACCGATGAATACTGAAAATATAATTATCAATAAAGGATATTCCGATCCCGCAAAGTGGCATAGCGAAGATACCGTTTGGGTCCTTGGCCTGTTCGGTACAGCCATTGGCGCCGGGGTGCTGTTTCTGCCGATTAATGCCGGAATTGGCGGCTTCTGGCCGCTGCTGATTGTTTTTGTCCTCGCTTTTCCTATTACTTATCTGGCTCACCGCGGTCTGGCGAGATTCATTTACTCTTCCAATACGCCGGAAAGCAGTATTACCGATGTTATTGGCGAGCATTTTGGCGCGCTGGCGGGAAAAGTATTTACCGTCATCTATTTCTTCGCCGTCTATACCATTCTGATTATGTATGCGGTGGCTATCACCAACACCGCGCAGAGCTTTATCACCCACCAGTTGGCGATGGCCGAGCCTCCCCGGTCGCTGGTGGCCATCGTTCTGATCCTCGGGTTGATGTTTATCGTCCGTTTCGGACAGCGTTTGATAATGCGGGTGATGAGCACCCTGGTTTATCCCTTCATCATCTCGCTTATTTTTATGGCACTTTTTCTGATTCCGCACTGGAACGGCGCAATTTTGCAAACCGTAAGCTTCAGCGCCACGGGCGATGGGCAGGGGATCATGTTATCCCTGTGGATGACCTTCCCGGTACTGGTGATGTCGTTTAACCACTATCCCATCATTTCGCCGATGGTGGTGCGCCAGAAGCAGCGTTACGGTCTGGCGCTCGCTGAGGGTGAATGTGCGCAGATCCAGCGCTACGGTATCCTGCTCATGACGGTGGTGGTGCTGTTTTTTGTTCTCAGCTGCGTGTTAAGCCTGTCGCCGCAGCAACTGGCGGAAGCCAAAGCCCAGAATCTGTCGATTTTGTCCTATCTGGCCAATCAGTACGATACACCGATTATTGCCTGGCTATCGCCGATTATCGCCTTTGTCGCTATTACTAAATCATTTCTTGGCCACTACATCGGCGCCTATGAATCGCTGCGCGACCTGATTCTGGAGGCCGCCGCCGCACGCGGGAAAAAACCTGGTATTCGCCTCGTCGACGCGGTCATCCTGGTGTTTATGGTGCTTACCTGCTGGTTCGCCGCGTACAAGAACCCCAGTATCCTCGGTATTATCGAATGCATCAGCGGCCCCACCGGGGCGGCAATTCTGCTGCTGTTGCCTATGTACGCCATTCATAAATTACCGGTGCTTGCCCCCTGGCGCGGTAAAGCGAGCAACGTTTTCGTCACCCTGATCGGTCTTATCACCGTATCTGCCATTTTTTACGGCATGTTCCAATAACCACCATTATTAGCGAGATGTTATATGAGTCATTATCTGCAGATTAACGGCCAACGGCTTATCGATTCCCTGTATGCACTTGGCGAACATGGTGCGCTGCCAGGCGGCGGTGTATGCCGCCTGGCAGCGACTGCCGAAGATAAAGCCGGCAGGGACTTTGTTGTAGCCCGCATGAAGGCGCTGGGCCTGAGCGTGTCAATTGATGCTATCGGCAATGTCACCGGCGTTTATCACGGCGAGGAGACGTTGCCGATGGTGATGATGGGGTCACATATCGATACCGTCGCCACAGGTGGGTTATACGATGGCAACTACGGCGTTATGGCCGGCCTTGAGGTGATTGCCACCCTCCAGGATGCCGGGATCCGCACCCGACGACCGTTGGCGGTAACCTTCTTTACTAACGAGGAGGGGGTGCGATTTCAGCCCGATATGATGGGCAGCGTGGTGTTTGCCGGCGAGTATCCGTTGGCGCAGGCGCTCGCGGCAAAAGATCTCGACGGTATCACGCTCGATGAAGCGCTGCGTAACATTGGTTATAAAGGCGAACGTCAGCCGGGAGATATGGCGGTAGATAGCTACGTTGAGCTGCATATCGAACAGGGACCAATTCTTGATAAAGAGCAGATTGATATTGGCGTGGTTACCGGCGTACAGGGTATTTCGTGGCAGGAATTTACCCTGAGAGGCGTATCGAATCATGCGGGTACTACCCCAATGTCCATGAGACGTGATGCCGGGCTGGCGGCTGCGAAAATCGCTGTTTTTGCCCGTGAGCTGGCGCTAAGCCTTGGTGGTAATCAGGTAGCTACCGTTGGACATTTCAGCGTGAAGCCTAATCTGATCAACGTCATTCCCAACCATGTCGTCATGTCAGTGGATCTCCGCAATACCGATAATGCGATCTTATGTCTGGCGGAGCAGCAATTGGCCGAATTTGTCGCGAAAACGTCGCAGGAAGAGGGCGTGGAGATAACCAGCCGCTCACTGGTGCGCTTTAATCCGGTCATTTTTCCGATGAGATCGTCAATGCGGTGGAAGCCGAGGCGGAGCGTCAGGCGCTCAGTTACCGACGTTTGCCAAGCGGCGCCGGACACGATGCACAATTTATGGCGTCGGTATGTCCCGCCGGGATGATTTTTGTCCCCTGCGTCGATGGCATTAGCCATAACGTCAAAGAACATAGCGCAGCCAAAGATCTGATTGCTGGCGCCAATGTGCTGCTGCAGGTGGTTTTACAGCGCGCCCAGCGTATGGACTAATGTTTACAGGAGCAGAGAATGAATCAGCAACAGCTAAAGCAGCAGCTTATCGCCTGGCGTCACTATTTGCATGCCCATCCGGAAAGCGCCTTCGAGGAGCAGAATACTTCACGGTTTATTGCCGAAAAGCTCGAAGCTATGGGCATTGAGGTGCACCGCGATATTGGCAAAACCGGGGTGGTGGGGAGATTGAAATGCGGCGACGGGAAGGGCGTTATCGCTATTCGTGCCGATATCGATGCCATTCAATTGACCGAACAGGGAGACTGGTCTTACCGCTCCATGACCGCCGAGCGGATGCACGGCTGCGGACATGATGGTCATACCTGCATTGCGCTGGGCGCGGCGCAGTTGCTATTGCAGCGGCAGAATTTTAACGGCACGGTCTGCTTTGTTTTTCAGCCTGCTGAGGAACCTGGCTATGGCGCCAGAGCGATGATGGACGATGGCGTTATTGAACGCTTTGGCATAGAGGAAATCTACGGTCTGCATAATATGCCGGGTATGAAAGCCGGGACTATCGCCACGCGAGTCGGTGGCATTATGGCCAGTGAAGATAACTTTATTATTCGTATTAAAGGGCAGGGAGCGCATGCGGCGCGGCCGCATATGGCGAAAGATCCGCTGGTCATTGCGGCGGAAATCATCCTGGCTTTGCAGACAATTGTTTCGCGAAATGTTGATCCGAACGTGCCAGCGGTCATTTCCTGTACTGAACTGCACACCGATGGCATCCGCAATGCGATTCCGACGCACGTCGAAATCAAAGGGGATACGCGCAGCTTTGCACCGGAGGTGCAGATGCTGCTCGAAGAACGAATGCGTACCATTAGCGAAGCGATTTGCGCGATGCACGGTGCGACGTGCCAGTTCAGCTATACCCATGAATTTGCGCCAACGGTGAACTGGCAGCAATGCGTTGATGTGGCGGTCACCGCTGCGATTAACGTGGTAGGGGCTGAGAAGGTGGACGGCAACGTCGCACAGATGATGATTTCGGAGGATTTTGGCGCTTTTCTGCAAAAAATCCCCGGCTGTTTCATCTTTTTAGGCAACGGCGATAGTTCAGATGCTCAGGGCAATACACCGTTGCATAATGCCTGCTACGACTTTAATGATGAGATATTGCTAACTGGCGCGGAGTATTTTGCCGAGGTCGTCAGAGCCCGTTTGCCGCAGGAGTGATATTGATTGGCCCGATAGCAGAATGCCGTCGGGCCATGTTTTTTAGCTTGCCTTTTTAATCGGCGGCAGGTCGAAAGCCTCGCGCAGGGCGCGGACGAAGGCCTTATCGTGGCAGATGGTTTTCCCCGGGCTGTCGGAGAGTTTCGCCACCGGCTTGCCGTTACATTCCACCAGCTTAATCACGATATTGAGCGGTTTAACCTGCGGCAGATCGCAGGTTAAACGGGTGCCGATCCCAAAGCTGAGCTTCACCCGCGAGGCGAAGTGGCGGTACAGATCGACGGCTTTCGCCAGGTCGAGATTATCGGAGAAGACCAGCACTTTGCTCAGCGGATCGATACCCAGCTTCTGATAATGGGCGATAGCTTTTTCTCCCCATTCCACCGGGTCGCCGGAATCGTGGCGCAACCCCTGATAGCGGGTGGCGAATTCCGGACCGAAATCGCGCAGGAACGCATCCATAGTGATGCAGTCGGTCAGCGCGATACCCAGCTGGTCGGGATACTCTTCCAGCCAGGCGGCAAGGGCCGCCCGCTGGCTGCTGGCAAGGCTGGGGCTGATCTGCTGGTGGGCCTGGAACCACTCATGGGCCTGGGTACCCATCGGGGTTAAATTCAGACGGCGCGCCAGATCGTAATTGCTGGTGCCGACAAACCATGGTTCCTGCTGCAGACGCCGCACAATACCTTCCTGCACCTCGCGTGAGAAACGACGGCGGGTGCCGAAGTCCATCAGACGGAAGGCGCTCATGTCGAGGTCAGCGGTCATGGTGGCGAAGTCGCCTAGCTTATGTTCCAGCGTGTTGAGCGCCTGATCGACGCCCATCTCTGGTGAACGATAGCGATGGACCAACTCGCTTATCACCGCCAGCAGCGGGACTTCCCACATGATGGCTTCCCGCCATGGGCCGGTAAGGCGAATGTTCAGCTTACCATTGTCATTGCTGACCGTGACCTGGCTCGGGTCATAGCGAAAATCGCGCAGCCAGTTGAGGTAATCCTGGCGAAAAAAGGGAAGGGTGGACAGCCAGCGATATTCATCATCCCGCAGCCTCAGGTCGCGCATGGACTCCACCTGCTCGCGGATCGCGTCGGCATAGATGCCGAGCAGGTCGTCTCCGCGGCAGCGAAACTCCGCCGCCACATGCACATCGCCGTAGCGGTGGAAGACAGCCTGCTGCATGTGCAGCTTATAGGCATCCGTATCAAGCAGCGAGTGCAGTACAGGAGAAGTGAATTGTGTCATGGTGCGCAGTAGCATCCTCTCACTGGAGCGTTCCATCGAAACCAACGCGGAAAATGGAGGCGGAGTATACCTTTATTACCCGACTCTGTCCCGCGATGGCGAGCAATGGTGACGCTGACGGTCATTTGCGAGGCCTAGTTTAATATATTGAACATGGATCACACCACAAGCTTTGCGTCGGGTCGAGGGCATTTCGTGCCGCGAGTGTTAACAAAATGTAGCGATTTCCGTGTTTCACGTTGAAAAGATGAAGATTCTGCATAGCGCGATTGACACAACAGGAATAGACTGGGACGACACTTTACCGAAGATGCTAAAGGTTTTTTATGACACAACAGCCCCAAGCCAAATACCGCCACGACTATCGTGCGCCGGAGTATCTGATTAGCGATATCGATTTGACCTTTGACCTGGATGCCGCAAAAACCGTTGTTACGGCCGAGAGCAAGGTCTCCCGCCACGCGGCTGCGTCTGATGTGCCATTGCGCCTGGACGGCGAAGATCTGACCCTGATCGCTCTGCAGGTGAACGGCCAGCCGTGGAGTGACTATAAAGAAGAAAACAATCAGCTGGTGATCGGCGGCCTGCCGGAGCATTTCACCCTGACCATCGTCAATGAGATCAGCCCGGCGGCGAACACCGCGCTGGAAGGCCTGTATCAGTCAGGCGAAGCGCTGTGCACCCAGTGCGAAGCGGAAGGTTTCCGCCATATCACCTGGTATCTGGACCGTCCGGATGTGCTGGCGCGCTTTACCACCAAAATTATCGCCGATAAAGCGAAATACCCGTTCCTGCTTTCCAACGGCAACCGTATGGCGGAAGGGGAGCTGGAGAACGGTCGTCACTGGGTACAGTGGCAGGATCCGTTCCCGAAGCCGTGCTACCTGTTTGCGCTGGTGGCCGGTGATTTTGACGTCCTGCGCGATTCATTCCGCACCCGCTCTGGCCGCGAAGTGGCGCTGGAGCTGTACGTCGATCGCGGCAACCTCGATCGCGCGCCCTGGGCGATGACCTCGCTGAAAAACTCTATGAAGTGGGATGAGGAGCGCTTTGGCCTCGAGTACGACCTCGATATCTATATGATTGTCGCCGTCGACTTCTTTAATATGGGTGCCATGGAGAACAAAGGACTCAACGTCTTTAACTCCAAATATGTTCTGGCCCGTACCGATACCGCCACCGATAAAGACTACCTCGATATTGAGCGCGTGATTGGTCATGAATATTTCCATAACTGGACCGGCAACCGCGTCACCTGTCGTGACTGGTTCCAGCTCAGCCTGAAAGAGGGGCTGACCGTGTTCCGCGATCAGGAGTTCAGTTCCGACCTCGGCTCACGGGCGGTGAACCGCATCAACAACGTGCGCACCATGCGCGGGCTGCAGTTTGCCGAAGACGCCAGCCCGATGGCGCACCCGATCCGTCCGGATATGGTTATCGAGATGAACAACTTCTACACCCTGACGGTCTATGAAAAGGGTGCCGAAGTGATCCGCATGTTGCACACCCTGCTGGGTGAAGAAAACTTCCAGAAAGGGATGCAGCTGTACTTTGAACGCCATGACGGCAGCGCCGCCACCTGCGACGATTTCGTGCAGGCGATGGAAGATGCCTCTAACGTCGACCTGTCGCACTTCCGCCTCTGGTACAGCCAGTCCGGTACGCCAATCGTCACCGTGCATGACGACTATAATCCGGAGACCGAGCAGTATACGTTGACCATCAGCCAGCGTACGCCGCCGACCGCCGAGCAGGCCGAGAAGCAGCCGCTGCATATCCCGTTTGCCATTGAGCTGTACGATAACGAGGGCAAGGTGATCCCCCTGCAGAAGGGCGGTCACCCGGTACACCCGGTGCTTAATGTGACCCAGGCCGAGCAGACGTTTGTCTTCGATAACGTTTATTTCCAGCCGGTGCCGGCGCTGCTGTGCGAATTTTCAGCGCCTGTGAAACTGGAATACAAGTGGAGCGATCAGCAGCTGACCTTCCTGATGCGTCACGCGCGGAATGATTTCTCGCGCTGGGATGCGGCGCAGAGCCTGCTGGCGACTTACATCAAGCTGAACGTCAACCGCCATCAGCAGGGGCAGCCGCTGTCGCTGCCGGTGCACGTAGCGGATGCCTTCCGCGCCATCCTGCTGGATGAGAAGATTGATCCGGCGCTGGCCGCTGAGATCTTAACCCTGCCGTCAGCCAACGAAATCGCCGAGATGTTCGCGATTATCGATCCGATCGCCATCGCCGCCGTGCGCGAAGCGCTCACCCGCACCCTGGCGAACGAACTGGCGGACGAATTCCTCGCGGTTTATAACGCCAATAAGCTCGACAGCTATCGGGTGGAGCACGCCGATATTGGTAAACGTGCTCTGCGCAATACCTGCCTGCGCTATCTGGCGTTTGCGGAACCGACGCTGGGCGATAAGCTGGTGGCGACGCAGTATCACCAGGCAGATAACATGACCGACGCGCTGGCCGCCCTGTCGGCGGCGGTTGTCGCTGAGTTGCCGTGCCGCGATGCGCTGATGCAGGAGTACGATGACAAATGGCATCAGGACGGTCTGGTGATGGATAAGTGGTTTATCCTGCAGTCCACCAGCCCGGCAGCCAACGTGGTGGAAACCGTGCGCGGTCTGCTGAACCACCGTTCGTTCAGCATGAGCAACCCGAACCGTGTGCGCTCGTTAATCGGCGCTTTCGCCAGCAGCAACCCGGCGGCGTTCCATGCTGAAGATGGCAGCGGCTATCAGTTCCTGGTGGAGATGCTGACCGAGCTTAACCAGCGTAACCCGCAGGTGGCGTCGCGCCTGATTGAGCCGTTGATTCGTCTGAAGCGTTATGATGAGAAGCGACAGGCGCTGATGCGCGCCGCGCTGGAGCAGCTGAAGGGGCTGGAGAATCTCTCTGGCGACCTGTTCGAGAAAATCAGTAAGGCGCTGGCGTAACGGTGGCAAAATCCCCGGTTGCGCTCTCGCTTACCGGGGCTACAGCGCTGTGCGATTTGGTAGCCCGGCCGAGCGAAGCGCGGGCCGGGGACGTTAGTTAGCCATGACTAAACAAACGCGGTGCGCTCTCGCTCTTGCCGCGTTTCATCACCCGATCCAGCACCTCTGCCTCCAGCTCGGCCAGCTTCGCCGACCCGGTGCGCCGCGGTCGCGGGATATCCACGCTTAAATCGAGGCCAATCTTCTTCTCTTCAATTAACAGCACCCGATCGGCCATGGCCACCGCTTCACTGACGTCGTGCGTGACCAGCAGGACCGTAAAGCCATGCTCCTGCCACAGGGAGACGATCAGCTCCTGCATCTCCAGACGGGTGAGGGCATCCAGCGCCCCCAGCGGTTCGTCCAGCAGCAGCAGGCGCGGGCGATGGATCAGCGCGCGGGCCAGCGCAACGCGCTGCTTCTGCCCACCCGACAGCGCGGCCGGCCACTCCTGTGCGCGGCTTTCAAGTCCGACGCTGGCCAACGCCTGCAGGGCGGCGTCGCGCCAGGCGCCTTTTAGCCCCAGCCCCACGTTATCAATCACTGTTTTCCACGGCAGCAGGCGCGCATCCTGAAACATCATCCGGGTGTCGTCCTGGATCGACGCCAGGGGCGTCGCGCCAGCCAGCAGTTCGCCGGCGTTTGGTTTTTCCAGACCTGCCAGCAGGCGCAGCAGGGTACTTTTGCCGCCGCCGCTGCGACCCACCACCGCCACAAACTGGCCGCTGGGAATATGCAGATCCAGCTCGTTAAGAATGGTGTTGTCGCCATAGCGTTTCGTCACCCCGTTCAGCAGCAGCGGAATACCTGGGTTGAGACGGGCAGTGTTCATGCGTTAGCCTCCTGAAGATGATACGCCGGATTCCAGCGCAGCCAGAGCCGTTCCAGCAGCTGGGCGCAGACGTCGGCCAGTTTGCCAAGGATGGCGTAAAGAATGATCGCCACTACCACCACGTCGGTTTGCAGAAATTCACGCGCGTTCATCGCCAGATAACCGATGCCGGCATTCGCCGAGATAGTTTCGGCGACAATAAGCGTCAGCCACATCAGACCAAGGGCAAAACGCACGCCGACCATAACTGAGGGCAGGGCGCCGGGTAATATCACGTGACGGAACAGGGCGAAGCCGGATAAGCCATAGCTGCGCGCCATCTCAACCAGCCCACGGTCAATATTGCGGATCCCGTGCCAGGTGTTGATATAGATCGGGAACAGGGTGCCCAGCGAGACAAGGAAGATCTTGGCGGTCTCATCGATGCCGAACCACAAGATCACCAGCGGGATCAGCGCCAGATGCGGGACATTGCGCAGCATCTGGATCGAGGTATCCAGCAGACGCTCGCCCCAGCGAGACAGGCCGCTGATCAGGCCGAGTATTAGCCCGATCGAGCCGCCGATGGCGAAGCCGACCAGCGCCCGCCATGAGCTGATGGCCAGATGCTGCCACAGCTCACCGCTGGCCGAGAGGGTCCAGAACGCTTTCAATACCCCCTCCGGCGAGGGCAGCACCCGCGTCGACAGCCAGCCGACGGACGAGGCGAGCTGCCAGACAATGACCGTCCCTACCGGCAGCAGCCAGGGGGCGAGGCGTAACAACAGGGGATGGGTTGATTTTGCCATCACGGTCTCCTCAGCTTTGCGCTACTTTACGCGGAATAAACTCGTTGGCGACCGCTTCCCCCTGCACGCGCAGGTTTTGCGGCTGCGGGATGGACGGCACCGCGACGTCAAGCAGGGGGAACAGCAGCTCTCCGACCCGGTACGCCTCTTCCAGATGCGGATAGCCGGAAAAGATAAAGCTATCGATACCCAGCGCGGCGTATTCATTGATCCGTTCGGCAACGGTGGCGGCATCGCCCACCAGCGCGGTCCCGGCGCCGCCGCGCGCTAAACCCACGCCAGCCCACAGGTTGGGGCTGATTTCCAGCTTATCGCGTCGCCCGTTGTGCAGGGCCGCCATCCTTTGCTGGCCGACGGAGTCGGTTCTGGCGAAAGCCGCCTGGGCGCGGGCGATCGTCTCGTCGTCAAGATGGGAGATAAGGCTGTCCGCCGCCTGCCACGCTTCCTCGTTGGTTTCCCTGACGATCACGTGCAGACGGATGCCAAAACGCACTTGGCGACCATGCCGGGCGGCTTTCTCTCGCACCTGAGCTATTTTCTCTGCCACCTGGGCCGGAGGTTCTCCCCAGGTAAGATAAAGATCGACCTGCTCAGCGGCCAGCTCCTGCGCCACCTCAGACGAGCCGCCGAAATAGAGCGGTGGACGCGGCTGCTGCAGTGGCGGAAACAGCAGTTTGGCGTCGCGAACGCGCTGATGCTTGCCGTTAAAGGTGACGGTTTCTCCCTCCATCAGCTTGCGCCAGATGTGGGTAAATTCAGCCGAGGCCTCATAGCGCTCGGTGTGGTCGAGGAAGACGCCGTCGCCTGCCAGTTCGGCAGGATCGCTGCCGGTGACCAGATTGAACAGCGCCCGGCCGTTTGACAGCCGGTCCAGGGTCGCCGCCTGACGCGCGGCCACCGTCGGCGATACCACGCTTGGCCTGAGGGCGACAAGGAACTTCAGCCGCTGCGTCACCGGGATCATTGAGGCCGCGACCAGCCACGCATCCTCACAAGAGCGTCCGGTCGGGATCAGCACGCCGGTGAAGCCCAGCCGATCCGCCGTCTGCGCGATTTGCTGCAGATAGCCATAATCGACCGGACGGGCACCCTCTTCGGTACCCAGATAACGACCATCACCATGGGTCGGTAAAAACCAGAACATATTCAGACTCATGATTTCGCTCCTTGTGTGGCGGTGGGCTGCCAGATGCGGGCCCGGATATCAACTTTTTTTGGCACCAGCTTGTTCTCGTAGAACAGGTCTGCCGTCTGCTGCTGGCGAGCGGCGGTTTCGGCGCTCACCGGGGTAACCGCGGTGGGGGGACGATGGTCCAGATAGCTGGCGATCACCGCCTCCGGTAAGCCCATCGTTTTCGCCAGCAGCGTAATGCTTTGCGCGCGTTGGCTGTGGGTCAGGGCATCGGCCTGAGTAAAGGTGTCGAGTACGCCTTCAATGAAAGCGCCATTGCGTTCAGCGTAGGGCCGGGAAGCAAGATAGAAGGATCCCGTCTGTTTCAGATCGGTTCCGTCAGTGAGTACCCGGGCGCCGCCCTGCAGCAGCGCGGCGGAGTAGTACGGATCCCAGATAGCCCATGCGTCGACATTGCCCTGCTGGAAGGCGGCGCGCGCATCGGCGGGGGCAAGGTAAACCGGCTGAATATCGCTAAATTTCAGACCTGCGAGCTGTAGGGCGCGCAGCAGCAGATTGTGGGAGCTGGAGCCTTTCTGAAAAGCGACCTTTTTCCCTTTTAACTCAGCAACGTTATGAATCGGGCTGCCCTGCGCCACCAGGATCACCTCCGCCTTGGGCTTGGGCGGCTCCGCGCCGATATAGACCAAATCGGCGCCTGCCGCCTGGGCAAAGATAGGCGGAATATCGCCGGTACTGCCGATATCAATGCTGCCGACGTTCAGCGCCTCCAGCATCTGCGGACCGGCCGGGAACTCAATCCACGAGATATGGGTTTGCGGATAGCGCTGCTCCAGCAGCTGATGGCTCTTCGCCAGCACCATGCTGACACTGCCTTTTTGGTAGCCGATGCGCAGAGCGTCAGGCGCCGCCGGGGCGGCGTGACCCAGCGAAGAGAATAGCAGCAGTCCGCCCAGAGTCAGGGCGCGGAGAGGATTAAGCATGCTCCACCCCACGCAGAGATGTTAACGACGGCGCACGGCTGCTGGGGCGATGCAGCGCCTGCCAGAAGGTCTCCAGGGCGTCATCAAGGCGCCGCTGCAGATTCGCGGTAAACTGCGGCTTATGCTGGTAATCGGTCACCTGGCTGTCATCAGCGAAGACGCCATGGAGGATCTCCTGGGCCTTGAGGGCATTCAGCACTGGCTTCAGCGCGTAGTCCACCGCCAGCATGTGAGCGATGGTGCCGCCGGTGGCCAGCGGCAGCACAATTTTGCCCTCCAGCGCTCGCTCAGGCAGCAGGTCGAGCAGCGTTTTCAGCGCGCCGGAGAACGAGGCTTTATACACCGGCGTGGCGATGATCAGGCCATCAGCCCCGGCCAGCTGTTCATTGAGCGTCTGCAGCGCCGGGTTGTCAAAACGAGCGTACAGGAGGTCTTCCGGGGCAAAGTTCTGCAGATGCCAGTGGCAGACTTCGATATCGGCGGCGGTGAGCGTCTCTCTGGCGTATTCCAGCAAGGCACTGGAACGGGAAGGGTAACGCGGGCTGCCCGCAAGCGTAATGACGCGCATCTCTCTCTCCTTATAACTAAATGTTTGCATTTATCTATAATTGATAACATTTATAGTGAGTGTGACAGAGGGCCATTATTTCCCTAAATGATTTATCCGCGGTTAGATAGCCGAAAAGCGCATAATGGCGCGCGGGGTAGGTAATCGTTTGCGCTGATGGGGGATTTTTTGTCGCAGGTCAATTCCCTTTCCGCAACAGATCGCACATAATACGCCCCCGGTTTGCACACCGGGAATCCAGGAGAGTTCATGTACTACCCCTTCGTTCGTAAAGCCC
>ENA-UEQJ01002338-UEQJ01002338.1-human-gut-metagenome-genome-assembly--contig:-NODE-2338-length-13695-cov-4.535615_pt1 | contig 13695 bp, 12 predicted proteins | sample MGYA00242937_ERZ507938 | MGnify/ENA primary metagenome ERZ507938 (study PRJEB26167, sample SAMN06115437) | human gut metagenome | host: Homo sapiens | place: China:Gansu | collected 2015-07-03...
CCAAACCGAGCTTCACTATGGTGGTGGTGCCTCTGATCGGTCTGATCCTGTTTACGCAGCTGATCGCAAGCCGCGGACGGCACGACCCACACTCATACGCACGCCCACGCGCACGACCACGAAAACGAGCATACGCATTCCCACGAGGACTGCGCGCACACCCACTGCGACGCCTGCGGCGGCTGCGAGCACAGCCCGAAGGAGGAACTGATGGCGCTTATGAAATATATGGTCGGCCACAACGCTTCCCACGCCAACGAGCTTGCGAATCTCGCGAAGCAGCTGCAGGAGATGGGCGAAACGGCGGCCTACGACCAGATCATGCTGGCCGTGAGCGACTTTGAAAAGGGCAACCTGCGCCTGTCCACCGTGCTGGCGTCCATGCAGGCCCCGAACGCATAAGGAGCGAAAACGTTATGTGCCTTTCCAACGTCTATGAAAACAGCGTCGAGCAGAAAAACCTGATCCTGTCCAATGTGCAGCGCATCGACTGCAAGGACGGCTTCGTTGTGCTCTACGACCTGTTCGAGCGCGAAACCCGCGTCGAGGGCCGGCTTGCGACCATCGATCTCGTCGGCAACACCGCCGTCATCGTCAAAGACTGATATGGCCGAATACGAAGTCGTGCGCGAGGTGCAGAACCTCTGCGGCAACAACCAGATGCGCGACGTGTTCTTTGCGGAGATCGAGACGGACGACCCGGTTTCATGGGTGCGCGGCTTTCTCAAGGGGAAGGACGTGGAGCTGACCGTCGACGAAAAGGAAAACGGCGATCTGACCGTCTATGCCGTCTCCGGCGGTGTCAGCCAGAAATTTCTCATGACGCGGATCTGAGTTTCCCGCGCCAGCCATGCTAAGAATGTAAAAAGAAATGCTTTTTTTCATATATTTGCGCGCCGCAGGTCTTGTAATTGCCGGTCAAGTGTGATACGATAATTTTGTATCGAATCCACACCGGCTCTGCGCCGGTATGCAGCCACTCAGGCAATCTATTTTGGATATGGAGGCAATTATGAGCGTAGCGGACATTTATGAAAAGAGAGCGACATTCTCCTTCGAGGTTTTCCCGCCCAAGACGGACGTGGGCATGGAAAAGCTGTGCGGCAAGGACGGAGTTCTGGACAAGCTCTACACCCTTGAGCCCGACTATATTTCCTGTACCTACGGCGCCGGCGGCACCAACGTCGGCAAGAACCTGGAGGTTCTGGACAAGATCCAGAAGGACGGCAAGTGCACCCCTGTGACGCACTTCACCTGCATCGGCAACACCAAGGAAGATATCAGGGAAAAGCTGCAGACCTACCTTGACCACGGCATCGACCATATGCTCGCCCTGCGCGGCGACCTGCCCTTCGGCTGGACCGGCACGAACGGCGATCTGCACTACGCGACCGAGCTTGTCAAGTTCGTCCGCAAGGAGTTCGGCGACAAGTTCACCATCGCGGTCGCAGGCTCTCCCGAGGGCCATATCCAGTGCCGCAGCCTCGAAGCCGACATCGCCTTCCTGAAGCAGAAGCAGGACAACGGCGCGGACTTCATCATCTCCCAGCTCTGTTGGGATATGGACGCGTTCCGCTACTGGCTTGAGGCCATCCGCAACGCCGGGATCTGGCTGCCCGTCGACGTGGGCATCATGCCGATCCTCGACCAGGCTGCAACCATCAACATGGCTCTCAGCCGCAACGGCTGCGTCATGGACCGCAAGCTCTGCGAGATCATCTCCAAGAACTGGATCTTCCCGAACCCGTTCGACAAGGAGCCGTTCGACGCAGACGTCGCCGGCAAGAAGGAAAGCTTCCGCAAGGCCGGTATCGAATACACCATCAACCAGATCGACGAGTACCGCGCCTGCGGCGTTGACGGCATCCATCTGTACGCGCTCAACAAGTACGATGACGTCGCCTACATCGCAAAGGAAGCCGGTCTGATCGACCTCGTTTAATTGCATCCCGATTCGGCAGGCGGGCATATGTCCGCCTGCCGGAAACACGTTCCAAGGAGCGATTTTCTATGGCCAAAACCCATATCATTGCAGTTGCCGGAAAGGGCGGCGTCGGTAAGACGACGACCTGCGGCATGATCATTGACTATCTGTGCAAGCAGAAAAAAGGCCCCATTCTGGTCGTGGACGCCGACGCGAACTCCAACCTCAACGAGGTTCTGGGCGTCGAGGTCGAGACGACGCTGGGCGATATCCGCGAGGAAATGGCCCACGCCGAGCAGACGGGCACCGTGCCCGCCAACATGACCAAGGCCGACTATGCCGAGATGAAGTTCAACTCCGCGCTCATTGAGGAGGACGACTATGATATGCTCGTCATGGGCCGGACGCAGGGCAAGGGCTGCTACTGCTTTGTCAACGGCGTTTTAAAAACACAGATCGACAAATATGTCGGCAATTACCGCTACATGGTGGTAGACAATGAGGCTGGTCTGGAGCATATCAGCCGCGGGACGCTTCCGCATGTCGACACCATGCTTCTCATTTCCGACTGCTCCCGCCGCGGCATTCAGGCCGTGGGCCGCATCGCCGAGATGATCCGCGAGATGGATCTGAAGCCCGGCGAAATGAAGCTGATCGTCAACCGTGCGCCGAACGGGGTGCTGAACCCCGGCGTCATGGAAGAGATAAACAAGTACGGCCTCCAGCTGGCAGGCGTTCTTCCGCAGGATGAGACTGTTTACGAGTACGACTGCGAAGGAAAGCCCAGCTCGCAGGTGCCGGACGATACGCCCGTCAAGAAGGCGCTCGCCGCCGTCATGCGGGACTTAAAGCTGTAAGCAAAAGACAATATTTTTATAGGGGGATTCACAACTATGCCTTTCGTTCCCAAGAAACAGGCGTTCAATGCGCACATCAATGAAGTTGTGCTGGGCGTTGGCGACAAGGCCACGGCCATCGGCGGTCAGAACGTGCTTCCGTTCCACACGTTTGACGCTGAGATCAAGAACGCACCGAAGATCGGCGTTGAGCTGACCGACCTCGGTATGGCGGAATACACCATGCCCGGCGAGAAGGCCTTCTACGCCGGCTGCACCACCGTGGCCGAAATGGCCAAGCGTGCAGAAACGCTCGAGGGCGCTTCTTTCATCTGCCTGCACCTCGAGGGCGCAGATCCCAACGGTCTGAACAAGTCCGTGGAAGAGTGCGTCCAGCTTGCCAAGGACGTCGCCGACGCGACGACCCTGCCGCTCGTCATCATGGGCTGCAAAAACATCGAAAAGGACACCGAGCTGTTCAACAAGATCTCCGAAGCGCTGGCCGGGAAGAACATTCTGGTTCTGTCCGCGCGTGACGAGGACTACAAGACCGTCGTCGCCTCCGCCGGTATGGCCTACGGCCAGAAGGTCGGCGCGGAATCTGCCGTCGACATCAACCTCGCCAAGCAGCTCAACACCGTCATCACCCAGATGGGCTTCAATGCGCAGTCCATCGTCATGAACGTCGGCTCCGCTGCCGCGGGCTACGGCTATGAGTACGTCGCCTCCACGCTCGACCGCGTGAAGGACGCTGCGCTCAAGCAGGCGGACGCCATGCTCGAAATGCCCATCATGACCCCTGTCTCCGCAGATACCTGGGGCGTCAAGGAAGCCGTTATGTCCGAGGAAGATATGCCCGAATGGGGCAGCCAGGAAGAGCGCGGCATCGAGATGGAGATCACGACCGCTGCCGCCGTTCTGGCAGGCGGCTCCGACGCAGTCATTCTGCGCCATCCGGAAGCAGTAAAGACCATCGCCAAGATGATCGACGCGCTGATGTAAGCAGAGAGGGGGAACCATACTATGGCAGTTAAAGGTCTTGACATTTTCAAATTATCTCCGAAGAAAAACTGTAAGGAATGCGGCAGCCCCACCTGCATGGCATTCTGCATGAAGGTCGCACAGGGCGCTGTTCCCATCACCAAGTGCCCGTATATGTCCGAAGAGGCGATCGCCCTTCTGTCCGAGGCCACCGCGCCTCCCATGCAGACCATCACGGTCGGCGCGCACAAGCTCGGCGGCGAGACCGTTATGATGCGTCATGAGAAGACCCTCGTCAACCGCAACCTGTTCGCGGCGACGCTGGATACCTCCATGGACGACGCGTCCATCGAAGAGCGCATCGCGCTCGTCAAGAAGGTCGATTACGAGCGTATCGGCGAGCGTGAAATGGTCGAGTGCGTCTTCGTTCACGACGCGGGCGACTGCGCGAAGTTTGTCGAACTGTGCAAAAAGGCAGCCGCTCTGCCCGACCGCGCCGTCATCATCGACACCAAGGACGTCGAGACGGCGAAGGCTGCCGTCGAGGCCATCAAGGACAGCAAGCCCATCCTGAACGGCGCAAACAAGGACAACTTCAACGACATGAACGAGATCGCCAAGGCGGCGGGCCTCGTTCTGGGCGTCAGCGGCACGGATCTGTCCGAGCTGCACGATACCGTTGCCGCACTCGAAAAGGCCGGCAACAAGAACCTCATTCTCGACGTGACCGCCTCCACCATCAAGGAGACGTTCGCAAACGCTGTGCTCGTCCGCCGCACCGCCATCAAGGACGGCGACCGCACGTTCGGCTATCCCTCCATTGTCAATCTGGGCGTTCTGTGCAACCATGACGAGCATCTTGAGACGGCTCTGGCCGCCATGTTCGTCGTCAAGTACGGCTCCATCATCGTCATGGACAAGGTCGGCTACGCCGAGGCGCTGCCGCTCTATGGCCTGCGCCAGAACATCTTCACCGACCCGCAGAAGCCGATGAAGGTCGCCCCCGGCATCTACCCCATCAACGGCGCCGGTCCCGACGATCCCTGCGCGCTGACGGTCGACTTCGCGCTGACCTACTTCCTGGTCTCCGGCGAACTCGAGCGCTCCAAGGTTCCCGTGAACCTGCTCATCACCGACGCATCCGGCATGTCCGTCCTGACGGCATGGGCCGCGGGCAAGTTCTCCTCCACGTCCGTCAAGAAGTTCTTTGACGAATTCGATATCGCCTCCAAGATCAACAACCGCACCCTCATCATTCCGGGCAAGGTCGCCGTCATGAAGGGCGAGATCCAGGACAAGCTGCCTGAGTGGAATGTCGTCGTCGGCACCCGTGAGGCGGTCGAGCTGGTCAAGTACCTGCGCGACGGCGAACACATCAAGGCCGCCGAGGCTGCCGCTGCCTCCAAGGCTCCCGCCGCGGAGAAGAAGGAAGCTGCCGACGCCAACGCGCCGCTCGATTTCGAGAAGATTGCTGCGTCCATCCCGGCCATCGAGGTCGTCGACATGGGTGTGAGCTACAAGCAGCGTGATCCGGAGTCCCCGAAGTTCGTCACCATCGGCGAACGTATCCACTGCATCTCCCCGGTCATCCGCGAGGCCATGAACACCATGAACCCCGAGCCCATCCTGAAGCGTGCTGCCGAGCAGATCAAGGCCGGCGCAACGTATCTGGACGTCAACATCGGCCCGGCCGAGTCCAACGGCCCCGAGCTTATGACCTGGGCAGTCAAGCTGCTGCAGGAGAACTTCAACAACGTGCCTCTGGCTCTCGATACCGCCAACAAGCGCGCCATCGAGGCCGGTATCAAGGTCTACAACCGCACGAACGGCAAGCCCATCGTCAACTCCGCTGACGCAGGCTCCCGTATCTCCTATATCGATCTGGCTGCGGCCAACGACGCCATCTGCATCGCGCTGTGCTCCGCTGACGGCATCGCAAAGGACAACGAAGAGCGCATGATGCACTGCCATCATATGCTTGAACGCGGTCTGTCCCTCGGCATGGAAGCGACCGATCTGTGGTTCGACCCGCTGTTCCTCGTCGTCAAGGGCATGCAGGACAAGCAGATGGACGTTCTGAACGCCATCAAGCTGTTCTCTGACGAAGGCCTGAAGTCCACCGGCGGTCTGTCCAACAACTCCAACGGTGCGCCGAAGAACGTCCGCCCGATCATGGACTCTGCGCTCGTCGCCATGGCCATGATGCAGGGTCTGACCTCCGCCATCGTCAACCCGAACGACCTGCGCCTGATGGAGACGATCAAGTCCTGCGACATCTTCAAGAACAACGAGCTGTACTCCGACTCCTATCTGGACGCGTAATTTGTCTTTCCACGGTTCCCTGCTGCGAAACACCGGCAGGGAACCGCCGCATTTCCCCTATATAATTCAAAATTCAACAGAATTTGCAGGAGGTATTTATGAGCGTATTAACCGATCTCATCTATGGCGGCTCGCACGCCGTGGCTGGCCTGACCGAGGGTGCAGTCAACGACGCCATTGCAAAATATGGCGCAGACCATCCCATTGCCTTCCCTGACACCGCGTATTTCTTCCCCACCATCTACGCCGCCACTGGCGTCAAGGTCAAGACCCTGGGCGATCTGCCCGCCTGCGTGGGCGTGCTCAAGAGCCTCATCACCGATCAGGAGGATCTGGGACAGGCACTCAACGCCGGTCTGGCCACCGCTGTCGGTGCCGAGATCCTTGAGGGTCTGAAGTTTGCCGAGCCGAAGGACGCCTATGAGCAGGCCGCGGTTCCCGGCATCGGCTTTGTGCCCGATCCCATCATCCGTTCCCTCGGCGTGCCGCTGGTCACGGGCGATATCCCCGGTGTGGCCGTCGTGCTGGGCAAGGCCGAAAACGGCGAGGACGTTGCAAAGGTCGTCAAGGACTATCAGTCCAAGGGCATCATGACCTTCATGGTCGGCGAAGTCATTGAACAGTGCGCGGAAGCGGGCGTCAAGATGGGCCTTGAGCTCCGTGTCATCCCGCTGGGCCATGATGTGACCGCCGTCATCCATGTCGTCACCGTCGCCATCCGTGCCGCGCTGATCTTCGGCAACGTGCAGCCGGGCGATCTGGCGGGCCTGCTCAAGTACACCAAGGAGCGCGTTCCCGCGTTCGTCAATACCTTCGGTGCGATCGACAATGTCGTCGTTTCCGCGGGCGCAGGCGCGATCGCGCTGGGCTTCCCGGTCGTGGTCGATATCGACCTCGGCGAAAATCAGGTTCCGGGCGCACTGGAGTCCTGCACCGACCATAATGAGACGGTCAAGAAGTCTCTGGAGCTGCGCGGCATCAAGATCAAGTCCAAGGAACTGCCCATCCCCGTCGCGTTCGCAGCCGCATTCGAGGGCGAGATCATCCGCAAGGCCGACATGAAGGTCGAGTTCTGGTCCGCAAAGAACACCACCTGCGAGCTTGTTCTCATGAAGAACATGGACGAGGTTGAGGATCACAAGCTCGTCATCGACGGCCCGGATATCGACTCCGGCGATCTGGAATACGCCCTTGCCACCTGCGTCTATGTCGCGGGCAAGAAGATGCAGGCCGATTTCGAGTCTGTTATTGAGCGTAAGATCCACGCCTGGTTCAACTACATGGAAGGCGTCATGCACACCGGCCAGCGCAACCAGTTCCGTATCCGTATCTCCAAGGACGCCTATGACAAGGGCCTGCGCCTGACGCACTTTGCCGAGGTTCTGTACCACATGATCACAGATGAATTCGACGCAGTCGTCGACAAGTGCGAGGTACACCTGATTACCGATCCGGTCAAGGCTACCGCGTTCCTGAACGATGTCGCCATCCCGCGCTACAACATGCGTGACGACCGTCTGGCCTCCATGACCGACGAATCCGTCGACCGCTTCTTCACCTGCATCCTCTGTCAGTCCTTCGCACCGGCGCACTGCTGCGTGGTCACGCCGGAGCGTCTTGGCCTGTGCGGCGCCGTTTCCTGGCTCGACGCGAAGGCGACCTATGAGCTGAACCCGAACGGCCCGTCCCAGCCCATCATGAAGGAAGGCTGCCTCGACGAGCGCACGGGCCGCTACACCACCGTCAACGACGCAATCAAGGACGCGACCCACGGCGCAGTTGAAGAAGTCACGCTGTACTCCATCATGGAGGACCCGATGACCTCCTGCGGCTGCTTCGAGTGCATCTCCGGCATCGAGCCGATGTCCAACGGCTTTATCGTCGTCAACCGCGAGTACGCCGGCATGACCCCCGCCGGTATGACCTTCGGCGAACTGGCCTCCTGCACCGGCGGCGGCGTGCAGACGCCGGGCTACATGGGCCATGGCCGCCACTTCATCTCCTCCAAGAAGTTCATCCACGCCGAGGGCGGCATTGAGCGCATCGTCTGGATGCCGAAGGAGCTGAAGGATGATGTCGGCGAACGCCTGAACAAGACCGCCAAGGAGCTTTACGGCATCGACAACTTCACCGACATGATCGCCGACGAGACGATCTGCACCGACTGCGACGCGCTGCTCGAGTTCCTGCAGGAAAAGAACCACCCGGTCCTGTCCCTCGAGCCGCTGATGTAAGCAGCGGACAATCTGTTCTGATACACAAACGCCCGGAGCCTTGCGGCTCCGGGCGTTTTGCGTCGTGTTTAAAGATCTGTGGTCAGCGCTTTCTGCTCCCGGTGCTGGCAGGTGAACAGGAGGATCTGCCGGTTTTCAGCCTCGCGCTGCAAAAGGCGCAGGGCCAGACGCAGGCGGTCATCGTCGAACATGACGAGCGCGTCATCCAGCAGGAGCGGGGCATCCTCCGGCAGCAGCAGGCGGCAGACGGCCAGCCGGACGGACAGATACAGCTCGTCCGCCGTGCCGCCGCTCAGGAAGAGCGAACGGCGCATGGCCGCGTCCGGCTGTCCCGCCTCCAGCTCCATCTGCCGGCTGATCTGCACGCGGGCATAGCGTCCGCCGGTCAGCTCGGAGAAAATTTCCGACGCCTCGCGCACCAGACGCGGGGAGAAGCGCTCTGCCAGCGCTGCGTTGGCCTGCGCAAGCGTCTGCCTGGCAAGCGTAAGCGCCTCGCGGCGCTCGTTCAGCGTGTCGAGCCTCTGCGCCAGCGCCTGCTTTTTCGCCGACAGCTCCGCCTCGGAGCCGAACTGCTCCAACCGGCCACGGCTCTGGTCGAGCTGCGACTGCACGGCTGCGGCAAGCGCCTGCGTCCGTGCAAGCGCGGCCTGCGCCTGTTCAGCCGTCAGACCGGAGACGTCGCGCGCGGGCGCGGGCAGCTCCGGGATCTCGCCGAGGGCCTGCGCAAGCGCGTCATAGCGCGTTTTCGCCTGCTGCGCGGTCTGCTCCGCCTCGTGCCAGGCGCGGTAAGCGGCCAGCGCGGAGGCGATCGCAGTTTGCGCCTCCCGGACCGTTCCGGCCTCCGCGAACATCCGGACGCTGCCGAGCAGCGCCGCCGTGCGTTCGGCGCGCAGACGGCTTTCCGCGTCGCGGGCCGCATTCTGCGCCGATGCAGCCTCGCACGCTGCCTGCCACGCGCGCAGCGCGTCGCGGTACTGAACAGCATAGGCATAAAATTCGTCGCGGCTGTGGTTTTCATAGAGCGCCAGCAGCGCCTGCGCCTCGGAAAGCTCCGCCTCGCGCCGCCGGTCATGCGCCGCGTTTACGAGCGCGATCACAGCGTAGGCCAGCGCCGCCAGCGCGAACGCGGCGGGGATGAGCGGCTCGTGCCGGACGAACCAGCCTGCCGCGCCAAGCCCGGCGAAAAGCGCCGCAAGCACCCAGAACGGCACAGATGGCCGGTGCTTTTTCGCCGTCAGCCGGTCAAATTCGCGCATATCGCGCTGTGCCTTGTCGAGAAGCCGTTCCTCGTCCACCCCGGAAAACGCCTGCGGGCAATCGGGGCGCGCGGGCGCGGATGCGGCCGGCTCCTGCTCCGGCAGGGCAAGCAGAGCGGCCGCCTCCTGCGAAAGCACGGCCAGCGCGTCCTCACGCGGGAGCCGCGCGCATACGGCGGACGCGGCGTTTTCCCGGTTTGCCGCCTGCATCGCGGCGCGCTTCGCGTCATAGAGCTGCGCCTTCTTTCGCTGGGCCTGCGCCGCCCGCAGCGCCCGCAGGTCCTCTTCGCAGGCAGTCTGCTGCGCTTGCAGCGACTGCAGCTGCGCGCGCAGCGCCAGATTTTTTTCATGCTCCCCCGCCAGCGCGGTCAGCGCGCTGTCTACGGCGGCAAGCTCCCGCTCGGCGTCAGGGATGAGTCCGGTCTTGTTGTGCCGGACGCGGTTCTGCCAGGCAAGCAGCCGCTTGTCGGCTGCGGCAAAGCTGACGGCCTCGTCCCCGGTCGTGACAAGGGCGGACAGCCGCGCTTCCAGCTCGTCGTCCGGCGTCAGGCCGAGTCCGGCCTGACGGACAAAGGCGCTGCGCTGATACACACGCTTCGGAACGCCCAGAAGCGTTTCGCCGCAGTTCGCGCCCGTCATGCCCTCGACCGGCAGGCCGGAATCGGTATAGACGGCGGAAAATACGCCGAGCGGTGCACGGGCCGTCGAGGTGCGCGTGAGCGTGATACGCCGCCCGGCGTGCTCAAGCTCGATCACGCCCTCCATCGGCTTGCCGCTCCACGGCTGGTATTTTGTCTTGACGGGCAGCACGCCCGTTTTTTCGCGTTCAGAGGTATCGATGCCATAGAGCATGGCCAGCAAAAATTCCGCCCAGGTGCTCTTTCCGGCCTCGTTCGGCATTTGCAGGACGTTCAGGCCCTCGGTAAGCGAGAGCGTCTCCTGCTCGAGCCTGCCGAATGTTGCGGTCATGCGCAGAAGCTTCATTCCGCCGCCTCCCTTCCGTCCATCGCCGCGCAGCCGCAGCGCGCGGCCAGCGCGATTTTACGTCTGTCCACTTCCGTCTGGGCCGCGTCATACTGCGCCTTGAGCGCCTGCAAAAACAGGCCGCGCAGCGTGTCTTCCTCCGCGCCTTCCCAGAGCGCGCGGCGGGGCCGCGTCTCGTCGCGGATGGTCAGCGCGTAAAAGCGCGGAGCCAGCGCCGCTTGCAGCGCTGCCGTTTCGACCGGCTCTGCCTCGCCGGTCAGGATCACGCGGTAAATATCGTTCTGCGTGTCCTCCGGCAGCGCCGCCGTGACGGCGGCAAGCGCGTCGTCCCCTGCTTCGACGCGGAGAATTTCATAGCTCCTGCCATGCAGCGGCAAAAAGTCCAGCCGGACGCCGGAATCGGAAACTTCCCCGAGATACGCGCCCTTCTGCCCAAGCTCGTCAAAGCCGCGCCCCATCGCGCAGCCGGGCCAGGCGTAGCACGTGCTCCCGCACCGCAGCAGCCCGCTTGCCTGATGGATATGGCCGAGCGCGAGATAGGCAAGGCCGGAGGCCGCCAGCTGTTCAGGCGTAATTGGGTTATAGGGCGAGGCCGCCTGCGTCGCGTCCCCGTGGAGGACCATGAGGTTCGTCCAGCCGTCGGCTTTCGCGCGGAAGCCCTCCAGCAGCGGTCTTTCGTGCCGCGCGGTGAAGCCCGCGCCATAGACGCGCAGCTGTTTCTCCGGCAGCTCGACCGCCTCGATTGCATCCGTTTTGAAAATATGCACGTTTTCCGGCCAGCGCTCCGTCAGATACGCGCTGCCGGGCAGCAGACAGTCGTGGTTGCCGGGGCTGATGAAGACTGGCGCACGGATGGAAGCCAGCGCCCGCCGGAGCGCCAGCAGCGTCTCGTCCGACGCGCCCGCGCTGTCAAACAGATCGCCTGCCAGCAGGACAAGATCGCAGTCGTGCGTGTTGGCCGCCTCGGCAAGCTCGGTCAGAAGCTCGCGCTGCTCCTGCCGCCGCGCAGCAGCCTGTTCGGGGCTGAGGGCGGCAAACGGCGCGTCCAGATGCAGATCGGCGGTATGCAGAAATTTAATCACGGAGCGCCACCCTTTCTGCCGCCGTGCAGCGGCCTGTCTTCGCGTCGATGGTAAACACCGCGCCTGCAAGCATACACGGCCCCGGCGCAGTCTCATACCGCGAGGTAAGCTCGCCGCGGAAATTTGCGATGGACTGCTCCGGCTTTACGCCGATGACCGAATGCACGGGGCCGGTCATGCCGAGGTCAGTGAGATACCCGGTGCCCTTCGGCAGGATCTGCTCGTCGGCGGTCTGCACGTGCGTGTGCGTGCCCCACTGGGCGGAAATTTTTCCGTCAAGATAATACGCCATGGCAAGCTTTTCACTTGTCGCCTCGGCGTGGAAATCCAGAAGCACGGGAAGCCCGTCCAGCTCCTTCAGAACCTTATCGATCACGCGGAAGGGATTGTCGGGCCGGAAGTCGAGATTGCAGCGGCCCAGCAGGTTCACAACGCCCACCTGCCCGATCTTCGTCTCAAACACGCCGAAGCCCCGTCCCGGCAGGCTCGGATGCAGATTGGCGGGCCGCAGGATATAGGGGCAGTCGTCCAGATACGCGCAGATCTCGCGCCGGTCAAACGAGTGGTTCCCGAGGGTCAGCACATCCGCACCCGCGTCCAGCATCCGGTCCGCCTGCTTTGGCGTCAGGCCGGTTCCGCTGGCGTTTTCGCCGTTGACGACGCAGAAATCAATGCGGTACAGCTTTTTCAGGCTTCGCAGATGCTGTTCCAGACACTGCAGCCCGCCGTCTCCGACCACGTCGCCGACGGCCAGAACACGAAGCTCCATAAAAAGCCTCCTTTGCATATCATTTTTTTCAGTATACCATTTAAAAAATTTTTTGGCAATGCTATACTGTATCCTGAAACCAACGGGACGCGTTTGCGTCTTTACAGACAGAGAAAGGAGCACACAGATGGAGGATTCCGCAATTATCGATCTGTATTGGGCGCGTGAAGAGCGTGCGCTCAGCGAGACGGATGCGAAATACGGCGGCTATTGCCGCTCCATTGCCCATAATATTCTGAAAAACCGCGAGGACAGCGAGGAATGCGTCAGCGATACCTGGCTGCACGCGTGGAACGCCATGCCGCCGCAGAGGCCGTCGATCCTGTCGTCGTTTCTCGGCAGGATCACGCGCAACCTGTCCTTTGACCGCTGCCGCAGGCAGAATGCGGAAAAGCGCGGCGGCGGATCGCTGCCGCTGGCGCTGGATGAGCTGTCCGAGTGCGTCCCGGCTCCAGGCCGGGTCGAGCAGGCGCTCGAAGCGCGGGAGCTGGCCGAGGCCATCGACCGCTTTCTCCGGACGCTTCCGGAGCGCGAGTGCAGCATTTTCCTGCGGCGGTACTGGTACGTCGATTCCGTGCAGGATATCGCCGCGCGGTACGCGCTCCGGGAGAACACCGCAAAATCCATCCTGTTCCGGACGCGGGAAAAGCTGCGCCGGTATCTGGCCGGAGAGGGGATCATTGTATGAAAGAGCAAAGTGAAAAGCTGTTCCGCGCAATCGGGGACGTCGGCGACGATCTGATCGCCCGCGCCGATGCGCCGGTCAAAAAAGCGCCGCGCGTGTGGGTCAAATGGGCCGCGCTTGCGGCCTGCTGCGCGCTGGTGATCGGCGCGGCGGCATTTGTCGTGCCGATGTTCCACGCAGGCTCGTCCGCGCCGGAGCCGGCATCTGCTCCGACGGCGGATACCGCGGCGCTGGAAGCGCCTGCGGAAGAGGAAATGACGCTGGAAGCGGCGGAGGCGCCCGCCGAGGCCATGCCGGAAGCAGCTCCGGCAGAGCCTGCCGAGCAGCAAACTCGGACGCTTCCGGGCGCGGACTGCTTCGCGGTCGTGCCAGAGAGCGTCACGAGCACGTCGGAAGATTTCACGCTGACAAACGAAGACGGCGCTGTGCTTGCCCTTCGCAGCGAGTACTGGCTGGAGACGCAGGCAGACAGCGAATGGAAGATGCTGACATCGAACCTTTTTAAGGCGCAGAACCAGACGGACGAAGCCGCGCCGGAATCGTCTGTCTGCACGCTGCACTACGACTGGCAGACGCTCTACGGCGAACTGGACGCAGGCAAATACCGCCTTGCCCAGCCCGT
>ENA-UEQJ01002341-UEQJ01002341.1-human-gut-metagenome-genome-assembly--contig:-NODE-2341-length-13682-cov-17.269827_pt1 | contig 13682 bp, 8 predicted proteins | sample MGYA00242937_ERZ507938 | MGnify/ENA primary metagenome ERZ507938 (study PRJEB26167, sample SAMN06115437) | human gut metagenome | host: Homo sapiens | place: China:Gansu | collected 2015-07-03...
CTGAGCATCGCACAGATGCAGATGGTGGAAATTGCAAAGGCTGTTTCCGCAAACTGCAAGGTGCTGATCCTGGACGAACCCACTTCCTCACTGACCGCAAACGAAGTTGAGTCGCTGTTCCGCATCATGCGCGAGCTGAAGGCTTTGGGCGTGGCACTGGTCTATATCAGCCACAAGATGGACGAGATCAAGGTGATCGCGGACGAAGTCACCATCATGCGCGATGGCCAGTACATCGGTAAGTGGGACGTTGCCAACATGACCAAGGAAGAGATCATTGCAAAGATGGTCGGCCGTGAGCTGTCGAACCTGTATCCCCCGCTGGAGAACCATCCCTCGGACGAGGTGATGATGAAGGTGGAGGACTTTACATCCATCCATCCGCGTTCCTTCCGCCACTGCAGCTTCGAGATCAAAAAAGGCGAGATCCTGGGCGTGGCCGGTCTGGTGGGCGCACAGCGCACCGAGCTGATGGAAGGCATCTTCGGCCTGCGTGCCCATACCTCCGGTAAGGTGTGGATCAAGGGCGAAGAGGTGAACATCAAGCAGCCCCGCGATGCCATCCAGAAGAGCGTGGCTCTGCTGACCGAGGACCGCCGTGCCACCGGCATCATGGGTGTGCTGAGTGTTGCGGATAACATCTCCATTGCATCGCTGGATGCCCTGCGCAAGGGCCCCATCATGCTGGACAACAAGAAGATCCTGGATCTGGTGGCTACCAACAAGGAAAAGATGGCCATCAAGGTGCCCAGCCCCAAGACCCAGATCAAGAGCCTTTCCGGCGGCAACCAGCAGAAGGTGCTGATCGCCCGCTGGCTTGCCAACAACCCCGATGTGCTCATTCTGGACGAGCCTACCCGCGGCATCGACGTTGGTGCAAAGTATGAGATCTACTGCATCATTGCCGATCTGGCAAAGCAGGGCAAGAGCATTATCATGATTTCCTCCGAAATGAGCGAGATCATCGGTATGTCCAACCGTGTCATGGTCATGTGCGATGGCCGTATCACCGGCTTTATCGACGGTAAGGATGCCACGCAGGAGAACATCATGGCGCTGGCTACCCAGTTCGAGACCGCACCTGACGCAGCTGCGGCAAATCAGTAATTAAGGAGGCTGTCTATCGTGGAAGCTACCAAAAAATTGAATGGCAAGGCTGTGGGCAAGTGGCTCAGCAACAACGCCATTATTATGATGATGCTGGCCATCACTCTGATCGTTGGCATCATGCACCCCAACTTCTTCTCCGGCACCAACATGATCAACCTGTTCAAGAACGTGTCCATCCGCTACATCATCGCGCTGGGCATTTCCGGCTGCCTGATCACCACCGGTAACGACCTGTCCGCTGGCCGTCTGGCTGGTTTTGCCGCATGTCTGGCCTGCATTTTTGCGCAGACCGAAGGCGCTTCCGGCAAGTTCTACCCCAATATGCCCACCCTGTCCACCCCCGTGGTGTTCATTCTGGTCATTGCCATCTGCGCCATCGTGGGTCTGTGCAACGGTCTGGTGGTCAGCTACCTGAAGGTGCAGCCCTTCATTGCTACCTTGGGTATGCAGCAGGTGGTCTACGGTATCTGCCTGGTGTACACCGGCGGTACCCCCATCGGCTCTTTGAACAAAAACTTCACCTCTCTGGCCTCCAACACCATCATCGGTGTGCCCGTGCTGATCTGGATCGCTTTGGTGGTGGCTGCATGCTTCTGGTTCCTGTACAACAAGACCCGCCACGGCAAGTACATGTACGCCATCGGCGGCAACGAAGCTGCTGCTGAGGTGGCCGGTGTCAACGTGCACGCTACCAAGATCCGCATCTACATTCTGGCCTCCTGCATGTTCGGTCTGGCAGGCTGCCTGCTGGCTGCAAAGTCCGGCGGCGCATCCGTCAACACTGCAATGGGCTATGAGCTGGATGCCATTGCAGCTTCCACCATCGGCGGCGTTTCCACCACCGGCGGTGTCGGCACCGTGCCCGGCATCCTGGTCGGCGTTCTGGTCTTTGAGCTGATGAAGGTCGCTCTGCAGTTTATGAACGTCAACTCCTCTTACACCTATATCGTCCAGGGCCTTGTCATCATCGTGGCTGTGGCCATCGATATCCGTAAGTACCTGGCAAAGAAGTAACTCCCCATTCGCATACAGAGAAGCCCCCCGCCGGGAGAACCGACGGGGGGCTTCTGCTGTTATTTTCCCAGCTGCCGCTGCTGCAGGCGGTATTGGCGGGGTGTCAGACCCTCCTGCTCTCCGCGTTTTCTCGCCCACTCTCCGAAAAAAGTTGGAGAACTTTTTCTTTTTCGTTAGATTGCACAAGAACTTGCCTCCTTGTTTGGCGGTTACGTTGAATTTGTGAACGTTCTTTGAATTTTGATATTTTCCTTCGATTTATTATTACACAGCTTCCGGGGAAGTGGTATACTACAAGCCAGAAACAGTGCTGTTAAGTTCGGAAAACAAAGATCGTTGAATGAGGTGTGTCTTATGAGCGTTTACGAAAAAATTTCCGGTTTTGCGGATGAGATCAGCCAGGACTTTGACCAGCAGCTCAAAACTGTGACGGATCTGGGGATGAAGTATATCTGCATCCGCAGCGCCGAGCACAAGGGCATTGCCGATTACACCCCCGAGGAAGTGCGCTCCGTTCTTCTGCCAAAGCTGCGGGCTGCAGGCGTGGGCGTTTCCAGCCTGGGTACGGCCATCGGCAAGGTGGAAGTGGACGATGAAGAGGGCTTTGCCAAGCAGCTGGAGCAGCTGGAAACACTCTGCGAAACGGCCAAGCTCCTGAACTGCTCCTTCATCCGGATGTTCAGCTTCCTCATCCCCAAGGATGCCGATGCAGACAGCTATACCGATGTGGTGCTGGATAAGCTGCGTCAGTTTATCCGGATCGCGGAAAAGCATGACGTTGTCCTGCTCCATGAAAATGAGAAGGGCATCTACGGAGACACCGGTGCCCGCTGCAAATTGCTGTTCGACCGGCTGGCCTGCCCCCACTTCAAGGCGGCGTTCGATTTTGCCAACTTTGTTCAGTGTGAGCAGGACACCGCGGAGTGCTGGGAATTGCTCCATGACCAGATCGCTTATATCCACATCAAGGATGCTCTGCCCGGCTGCCTGTTGAATGTGCCCGCAGGCACCGGCCTTGGCAAGATCCCTGAGCTGCTTCGCCGTGCTTTCTGCGAGGAGGGATACCACGGCTTCCTGACACTGGAGCCCCATCTGGCGATGTTTGATTTCTTTGCACCAGGAGCCAAAGGCGGAAAGAGCCAGAAGCTCCAGTTTGAGAATAACCCGATCGTCGAGAAGATGAAGTCCGAGATGGCCGAGCCGGGCCGCCCCAAGGACGGCGCAGAAGCTTACGCCACCCAGTATCATGCACTGGTCGGGATCCTGAAGCCCATTCTCAATTGATATCCACTCTCTGTTTACCCATAAACTGCCACAGCAGAAGCCCCCTGCCGGGAGAACCGGCGGGGGGCTTCTGTTGTTTGCGGCAAAAAAGCTGGGCCAGATGCAGCCAGCAGCTTTTCATTTGGAATATGGCAATATTTTTGCGGCTTGTCAGTCATTGACAGGCCGCTTTTTTCTTTTTCAAAGGCAGTTTCGTGGAAATGACCGAAAGAGGATACCTGATTTGTGAATATTGACAAAAGTTTTCAAAGTACTTGATTTTAATTTAGGGGGGGGGGGTATAATGAAATGACAAGAAATTCCTTTGAGAACAAAGCACTCAGCAGCCTTGCTGAGATCTGCAATGCGGAAAATGGAACCTACAGGGGAGGTGACAGTGCGGTAGGAATCTGGAGGGTTCCTTGCGGGGAATCCGTTGCAAAAATGCAAATAGCGATGAAAGGAATGAAGAAAGTTGAAACAGAAAAGTCAGAACCGGTTTTTGGCGGCCCTGCTGGCAGTGGCAATGATGCTTCAGATGCTTCCCTTGATGGCCTTTGCCGATGAGGGAACAAGTTCGACAGCGGGAAAGGCGTGGATCGGTGCCACCGAATATGACACGCTTCTGGAGGCAGTACAGCATGCAAACGATGGTGATACCATCACCCTGGGCGAAGGCAATTACACGCTGTACGGTATCAGCAGTATCGGTACGACCAAGGGAAAAGACCTGACCTTTGTGGGGCTGGGGCCTGACAAAACGGCCTGGAATATCGGTGATGAGGTGCCGGACCCGAGCAAGTTCGGCACAGAGTATAACGGCGATTACAGCTTTGATGGTGCCAAAACAGTTACCTTCAAAAATATGACGCTTCGCTCCGGCACGGTAGATTATCTGGGCTTCATCCGTATTGACAATACAGTGGTAGAAGACTGCGTCATCAACGGCAAGACAGACTATTGGGGCTATACCAGTGCAGAGTTTAACGATACGACCTTCAATGCACCAAGCTCTAATTATGCACTCTGGACGTATTGCTCCCCGATCATGACATTTAATAACTGCACCTTCAATGCGAACGGAAAAGTGATCAATGTTTACACGGATGCCGGTGCAGGAGACCATAACATCACGGTTAACTTTAACAACTGCACCGTGAATTCCAACTTCCAGTCCTATGTATCAATGTTCAGTAACAATAAAACTGCGCTGAACATCAACGACAGCAACATGGGCAGCTATAAGTACATCATCAATATCAATGATCCGAAGACCATTACTGCAGCCCGGGATAAAACGACCTGTTCGCAGATGTTTGGCTATGGCGGTAAAGCAGCTACTAACAACAAGGGTAAAACAGATGTACATCTGAACGGTGAGCTGGTCTGGACAAACGGCGAGATGCAGACGCACTCCTATACCGATGGTGAGCATGACAAAGCCTTTACCACCAGCCATTCGGAGTGGACAAAGATCGACGAGCGAAATGAGTGGCGGGATGTAACGAAGACCTGCGATTACTGCGGCAGGTTCTTGGAAAAACATCAGGAAACTGCCAGTGTGTACCGCCTCCAGTACAACCTGAATGAAGGCGATGGTGCCGAAAATGCCAACTACAGCGATGCTTATTCCCGTGAAAAGGAGAGCGTGACGCTTGCAGCGGCTCCCACACGAGAAGGCTACCAGTTTGCTGGATGGCTGAGCCTTAAGGGTAAGCTCTATAACGCCGGGAGTGAGCTTGTCCTGACGGGTGATGAAGTGTTTACGGCACAGTGGAAGAAGGATGAGCCTGTCGTCAATCATACCCTGACCGTGACCGGCGGCACCTTTGCTGTGAAAAACGGCGGCATTGATGTGACCGACACACTGGAAACCAGCACCGATGAGGCCAGCGGCAAGCAGACCTGCCTTGTGCCGGATGGTGCAGAAGTCACCGTGACGCTGGACCAGACGAAGGTTCCCGAGGGTATGGTGTTTGATCTCTGGTCTACCGGCAATTTTGACCTGCCGCTGGATCAGGATTACAAGGCAGAGGCCATTACCTTTACTATGAATGGTGATGTGGATGTGGCTGCACAGTACCGCAGCGCTGACATTGAGGATGGTTCTGATGTTGTTGGTCCCATCATTGTCGGTACGGCTGTTGTGGCTGGCGGCGCACTGGTCGGCTACACGCTGGGCACCGATCTTGTGGGCAAGATGTGGGGTCTGCCTTACTTCCCCAGCAACCGCAGTGCTCTTGCAATGATGCTGTGGGAGGATGCAGGCAAGCCTATGCCGGAATCTGAGATCCTCTACCCCGATGTTGGCCAGGAAGAACAGGATATGGATCTGCAGCATGCTGCCCGCTGGTCCATGGAGCACGACCTCCTGCCTGACCTGAACGATCAGGATACAGAGCTGCCCCCTGAACAGGTGAAGTTCTATCCGGACAACATGGTCACCAAGATCAGCGTATTGCGTGCTTGGAAGAAGGCACAGGACCTCAAGCAGAATGCGCAGTAAAATTTGACATTCTCTGATATATCCCAAACACAGCAGGAGCGCCCCGCCGGTATGACCCGGTGGGGCGCTCCTGCTGTTTCTCTGTTAAGCTTCAGGAAAGGGGAACACACCCCACTCAGCGGCCCACGATGAGGTCGCGGCGGCAGCGCAGGCCAACCGTCAGGAAAGCGCTGTCGCCCAGCTGCCGGAGCACCACCCGCTGGGTGTCGGTCTGGCCCTCGCACAGCAGGGAAAGGTTCAGGGTGGTGGAGCCCTTCTCGGTGGTGAGCACCAGCGTGGATACGCCCTGTTCCATCAGAGTCTTCATGTCCTGAATGGTGGTGCGGAAGGTGGCGGCGCAGTCCGGCACGTCCAGCGTCAGGACCCGGCCCTCCTGCCGGGCGGTGTAAAGGACCTGACGGCCCAGCAGGCCCTTGACGGTGTACCGGGCTTCGGTGGTTTTTGCCTCGTCAGCGGAGATCAGCATGATGTCGCCCTGAATGGGGTCACCCTCCGGTGCGCCGTAGCCGCCGTAGGCGGGGTCGGTCTCACCCACGGCAACGTCGCCGCTGTGCAGCGCGATCTCGCCCTGAAGCATCACGCTTTCGTCCTGCGGGGGCAGGTAGCCTGCAACAACGGTGTCATCGGCGGCAGCCGCAGCGGCAGGCTCCTCGGCAAATGCGCCGACACTCATGGGGATGGCAAGGGACAGCATCAGGGCTGCGGCAATGGCCTGACGGCCCAGCATGGTATTCAGAATCTTCATAAAAAAATATACCTCCTGTACTATGGACGAAAAACCGCCCGTTCTGTAATGAATACGGAACGGGCGGCTTGTTTATTGCAGGGGGGTAAAAATTATTCCTCCCGGTTCAGGATCTCCATGAATTCGTCGCCGGTGATGGTCTCCTTCTGGTACAGATACTGGGCCAGCTCATCCAGCTTTGCGCGGTTGTCGGTCAGGATCTGCACAGCCTTGGCGTGCTGGGCCTTGACCAGCTCCACCACCTTCTGGTCGATCTCACACTGGGTCTGGGCAGAGCAGGCAAGGGAAGTGTCGCCGCCCAGATACTGGTTGTTGACGGTCTCCAGTGCCACCATGTCAAATTCATCGCTCATGCCGTAGCGGGTCAGCATGGCGCGGGCCAGCTTGGTGGCCTGCTCGATATCATTGGAAGCGCCGGTGGTGATGGAGTGGAACACCACTTCTTCGGCGGCACGTCCGCCGGTGAGGGTGGCGATCTTGTTTTCCAGCTCCTCCTTGTTCATCAGGTAGTGGTTGCCCTTGTCCACCTGCATGGTGTAACCCAGAGCACCCGAGGTGCGGGGGATGATGGTGATCTTCTGCACGGGGGCGGAGTGGGTCTGCTTGGCGGCGACCAGAGCGTGGCCGATCTCATGGTAGGCTACGATGCACTTTTCGTGGTCGGTCAGGATAGAGTTCTTTTTCTGGTAGCCTGCAATGACCACCTCGATGCTCTCCTCCAGGTCAGACTGGGTCACGCTCTTGCGGCCCGCGCGGACGGCCCGCAGCGCGGCCTCGTTGACGATGTTGGCCAGCTCGGCACCGGACGCGCCGGAGGCCATCCGGGCCACGGTGGTAAAGTCGATGCCCGGGGCCAGCGCGACCTTTTTGGCGTGGACCTTCAGGATCTCCTCGCGGCCCTTGAGGTCGGGCAGCTCCACGGGCACCCGGCGGTCAAAGCGGCCGGGGCGGGTCAGGGCAGGGTCAAGGGATTCGGGACGGTTGGTGGCGGCCAGAATGATGACACCGGTGTTGCCCTCAAAGCCGTCCATTTCGGTCAGCAGCTGGTTCAGGGTCTGCTCGCGCTCATCATTGCCGCCGTACTGGCCGCCGCTGCGCTTTTGGCCAATGGCATCGATCTCATCAATAAACACGATGCAGGGCGCTTTCTCCTTGGCCTGCTTGAACAGGTCGCGTACCTTGGAGGCACCCATGCCCACGAACATCTCCACAAACTCGGAGCCGGAGATGGAGAAGAAGGGCACGTTGGATTCACCGGCCACAGCCTTGGCCAGCATGGTCTTGCCGGTGCCCGGAGGGCCCACCAGCAGGATGCCCTTGGGCATCTTGGCACCAATGCTCTCATACTTGCTGGGGTCGTGCAGATAGTTGACAACTTCCTGTAAGTTTTCTTTGGCCTCGTCTTCGCCGGCCACATCCGCAAAGCGGATGCCTGCCGTGGACTGCACATAGACCTTGGCGTTGGATTTGCCCATGCCGCCAAACATCATGGAGCCCGGGCCGCCGCCGGCCTTTTCCATCAGCTTTTTGTTCATCTGGTTGCCGATGGCCGAGAACAGGATGATGGGCAGGACGAACCAGATCAAAAAGCTCAGCACCGGCGAGGACTGTTCCACGATCTCGCTGGAGAAGGTGGCTCCCGCATCGTACAGCCGCTCGGTCAGGCCGGTGTCGTTCATCAGGCCGGTCTTGTAGACCTGCGTCTCGTCCTTATCGGTAAAGATGATCTGGTTGGATTCAATGTCCACACGGCCGATGTTCTTCTCCTCGGTCATGGTCATAAAGGTGCCGTAGTCCACCTCTTTGATCTGGCGCTCCTCCATCCACGGCAGCAGCACAAAGTTGAGGAGCAGCAGCATCAGCAGCACGATGGCATAGTAGATCGCCAACGGCTTGCGCGGTGTCTTGACTTCTTTCATGGGATTTCCTCCTTAGTAGGCTTTGTCTCTACCCCAAAGCATAGCACGACTGATTTTAAGAAACCAGCCTTTTGAGGGCTTGTTTCCAAAAACTTCCCAGATTCTTAACAAACCTAGCATCAGGGCCAGCGGGTAGTACCCACGCAAGTGAAACGGGCCATTCCATCGCCCGCCCTATTGCCTGCGGCAACAGGGTCCCACCCCAGCGGACACTTGCTTAGGGTACCACCCGCCGCCCCTGACCATACGCTTGGCGCAAAATTTGGAAAATTGTGCCGCCCTTGATGTGAATTTGTTTCATTCTTGATGTGAACTGAACTTCTTGACAGCAAATCCAGCGTTTGGTACAATAAGCTCACTTTGAAACACAAAGACCAAATGCGTTGACGGGGAAAAAACGATCTTCTTCTGCTTCAGAGAGCTGCCGGGTGGTGCAAGGCAGTGCGGAGGGTTTCGGCTACTGGCCCCTGAGCGGCAGAGCTGAACGGAGAGTAGGCTCTGACGGATGCCCACCGTTACCGGGGCAGCGATTCGCCGCCAAAAGCTGATCGTGTGAGTGGCTGGTTTTCCAGCAAAGAGAGTGGTACCACGGGTGCTCTGTTAGAAAAAATGACAGGCCCTCGTCTCTCAAGGCTTATCGCCTTGGAGACGAGGGCCTTTTACTTTAATTTTAAATAAGTGTAGGATCTGGAGGAAACGAGAATGATGGACGCAACCAAGTACGCACCGGGATATTACCCTGTCCCTGCCGGTTATGACAGCTGGGTGAAGAAGGATCACATTGAAAAGGCCCCGGCCTGGTGCAGTGTGGATCTGCGCGACGGCAATCAGGCTCTGATCGTGCCCATGAGCCTGGAGGAAAAGCTGGAGTTCTTCCAGATGCTGGTGAAGATCGGCTTCAAGGAGATCGAGGTGGGGTTCCCCGCCGCCAGCGATACCGAGTACGAGTTCCTGCGTACCCTGATCGAGAAAAACATGATCCCGGAGGATGTGACCGTGCAGGTGCTGACCCAGTGCCGCGATCACATCATCCGCAAGACCTTCGAGGCTGTCAAGGGTGCCCCCCGCGCGGTCATCCACTTCTATAATTCCACCTCTGTGGCCCAGCGCGAGCAGGTGTTCCACAAGAGCAGGGAAGAGATCAAGAAGATCGCCACCGACGGCGCAAAGCTGGTCAAACAGCTGAGCCAGGAATACGAGGGCAACTTCCTGTTTGAGTACAGCCCCGAGAGCTTTACCGGCACCGAGGTGGACTATGCTGTGGAGGTCTGCAACGCAGTGCTGGATATCATGCAGCCCACGCCTGACCGCCCCATGATCATCAACCTGCCGGTGACCGTGGAGATGAGTATGCCCCATGTTTACGCCAACCAGATCGAGTACTGCGACAAGCACCTTAAGTACCGTGACAGCGTGATCATCTCCACCCATCCCCACAACGACCGCGGCACCGGTGTTGCCTGCGCCGAAATGGCCGTTCTGGCCGGTGCTCAGCGCGTGGAGTGCTGCCTGTTCGGCAACGGTGAGCGTACCGGCAATGTGGATGCCGTGACGCTGGCCATGAATCTGTACAGCCACGGCGTAGACCCCAGGCTGGACTTTTCCGATATGCCCGCCATCTGCGCTGCCTACGAGCGCGTGACCCGGATGCACATCTACGAGCGCACCCCCTACGCCGGTCAGCTGGTGTTTGCAGCCTTCTCGGGCAGTCATCAGGATGCCATTGCAAAGGGCATGGCCTACCGCAAGGAGCGGGGAGAGCACCGCTGGACCTGCCCCTACATCCCCATCGATCCCCACGATATCGGCCGCACCTATGATGCCGATGTCATCCGCATCAACAGCCAGAGCGGCAAGGGCGGCATCGGCTTTGTGCTGGAGCAGAACTACGGCTATAATCTGCCCCCCAAGATGCGCGAGGTGCTGGGCTACAAGGTCAAGAGCGTGTCCGACCACAGCCACAAGGAGCTGAGTGCAGGCGAGGTGCTCCGCATCTTCGAGGAGAGCTTCCTCAACCGTGAAAAGCCCCTTCGTGTGGTGGAGGCTCACTTTGCACAGGTCAACGGCATTACCGCCACGGTCACTCTGGACCTGAACGGTCAGCGCAAAGTGGTCACTTCGGTGGGCAATGGTCGTCTGGATGCTGTGGCCAACGCCATCCAGAGCGCCACCGGGATGGATTTCCATCTGGAAAGCTACTCGGAGCACAGCCTGGACGAGGGCAGTACCTCCCGCGCGGCTTCCTATGTGGGCCTTGCCTGGGGGGATGGCAGCATGACCTGGGGTGCCGGCACAGACACCGATATCATCGTCGCCGGCATCAGGGCGCTGGTGAGCGCGATCAATAATAAGTAACTCCCTCAGTCACGGCGCAGCCGTGACAGCTCCCTCGGAGAGGGAGCCTTAAAGCCTCCCTCCTTGAGGGAGGTGGCATCGCCGCAGGCGATGACGGAAGGAGTTTGTCAACAGTATAAAAGGAGAGTATCACCATGGGAATGACTCTGACGCAGAAAATTCTGGCCGCACATGCGGGTTTGCCGGAGGTCAAGGCAGGCCAGCTCATCAATGCCAAGCTCGATATCGTGCTGGGCAACGATATCACCACCCCGGTCGCCATCAACGAGTTTGAGAAGGCAGGCTTTGACGGCGTGTTCGACAAGGAGCACATTGCCATCGTGCTGGATCACTTCGTCCCCAATAAGGACATCAAGAGCGCAACCCAGTCCAAGCAGTGCCGCGAGTTTGCCAACAAATATGATATCCTCAACTTCTACGATGTGGGCCAGATGGGTGTTGAGCACGCCCTCCTGCCCGAAAAAGGCATCGTGACCGCTGGTGACTGCATCATCGGTGCCGACAGCCACACCTGTACCTACGGTGCACTGGGCGCATTCTCCACGGGTGTGGGCTCCACCGATATGGCCGCCGGTATGGCCACCGGTATGGCATGGTTCAAGGTGCCCTCTGCCATCAAGTTTGTGCTCAAGGGAAAGTTCAGCCCCTGCGTATCCGGCAAGGACCTGATCCTGCACATCATCGGCATGATCGGTGTGGACGGCGCACTGTACAAGTCCATGGAATTCACCGGCCCGGGCGTGGCTTCCCTGACCATGGAGGATCGCCTCTGCGTCTGCAACATGGCCATTGAGGCCGGTGCCAAGAACGGCATCTTCCCTGTGGACGAGGTCACCAGAGCGTATCTGAACGGCCGCAGCCAGCGCACCCCGGTCTACTACGAGGCCGACCCGGATGCCGAATACGAAAAGACCATCGAGATCGACCTGGACAAGCTGGAGCCAACGGTCAGCTACCCCCATCTGCCGGAGAACACCCACCCCGCCAGTGAGGGAAAGGACATCCGGATCGATCAGGTGGTCATCGGCAGCTGCACCAATGGCCGTCTGGAGGATATGGAGGCCGCTTACAACATCCTCAAGGGCAAGCACATCGCCAAGGGCGTGCGGGGCATCATCATCCCGGCCACCATGGCGGTTTATAAGGAATGCATCCTGCGCGGCTGGACCGAAGCCTTTATTGATGCGGGCTGCATCGTGTCCACCCCCACCTGCGGCCCCTGCCTGGGCGGCTACATGGGCATCCTGGCCGAGGGGGAGCGCTGTGTCTCCACCACCAACCGCAACTTTGTGGGCCGCATGGGCCATGTCAAGAGTGAAGTCTATCTGGCAAGCCCGGCCACTGCCGCTGCCAGCGCCCTGACCGGCTATATCACCGACCCCCGCACGGTCTGATTGAAAAGGAGAAACAACGATGCACGCAAAAGGTTCTGTTTTCAAATACCCGGATAACGTGGATACCGATGTCATCATTCCGGCCCGCCACCTGAACACCCAGGACCCCAAGGAGCTGGCCAGCCACTGCATGGAGGACATCGACAAGGACTTTGTCCGGAACGTCAGGGACGGCGATGTTATGGTGGGCGGCTGGAACTTCGGCTGCGGCTCCTCCCGTGAGCACGCCCCCGTGGCCATCAAGGCCGCAGGCATCTCGGTGGTCATTGCCAAGAGCTTTGCCCGTATCTTCTACCGCAACAGCATCAACATCGGCCTGCCCATCATGGAGTGCCCCGAGGCCGTGGATGCCATCAGCGCAGGGGATACCGTCAGCGTGGATTTTACTACCGGCCTCATCACCGATGAGACCACCGGCAAGACCTTCCAGGCGGAACCCTTCCCGCCGTTTATCCAGAAGATCATTGCCGATGGTGGCCTGATGAAGTCGCTGACCAAGAAATAAACCCCACCGTCAATGCTGACGCATTGCCACCGCCCCTAGTAGGGGCGGCTCTGGCGTTGCGGAAAGCTCTGCGAGTTCCCCTTTATGCCAAGGGCTCCCCATACTAGGGGAGCTGTCGCGCAAGCGACTGAGGGGTTTGGGTAAGAAGCTGTTGAGGAGAATTTAGAACTATGGAAAAAAACATTGCTGTCATCTGGGGCGACTGCTCCAGCCCCGAGATCGTGAAACAGACCATCCGGGTGCTTGATAAGGTGGCTGAAAAGTACGGCCACACCTTCCACTATACCGATGCCGCCATGGGCGGCGAAGCCATTGACAAGTACGGCGACCCGCTGCCCCAGCATGAGCTGGACAAGTGCCTTGCTGCCGACAGTGTCCTGCTGGGTGCCGTGGGCGGCCCCAAGTGGGAGGGCCTGCCCGGTGAGCAGCGCCCGGAAAAGGGCCTGCTGCGCCTGCGCGCGGGCATGGGCCTGTACTCCAACAACCGCCCCGCCAAGATCTGGCCCCAGCTGGCCCCGGCCAGCCCTCTGAAGCCTGAGATCGTGGCACAGGGCATTGACTTCATCATCGTGCGGGAGCTGATCGGCGGCGTGTACTTCGGCAAGCACGAGACCCACACCCTCGAGAATGGTGAGAAACAGGCCATCGACTCCATGCCCTACTCTGAGCACGAGATCGAGCGCATTGGCCGCATCGGCTTCGAGACCGCCCAGAAACGCCGCAAGAAGCTCTGCTGTGTGGATAAGGCCAACGTGCTGGATACCAGCCGCCTGTGGCGCAGTGTGATGCGCCGCCTGCAGGCCGAGTACCCGGACGTGGAGTACAGCGAGATGTTCGTGGACAACTGCGCCATGCAGATCGTAAAGAACCC
>ENA-UEQJ01002351-UEQJ01002351.1-human-gut-metagenome-genome-assembly--contig:-NODE-2351-length-13634-cov-53.334587_pt1 | contig 13634 bp, 9 predicted proteins | sample MGYA00242937_ERZ507938 | MGnify/ENA primary metagenome ERZ507938 (study PRJEB26167, sample SAMN06115437) | human gut metagenome | host: Homo sapiens | place: China:Gansu | collected 2015-07-03...
CTGATTTTGGATAACGCCTACAACTTATGGGTATGATACTGCGTATTGCCTCAAGTCGCATAGTGGGGCAAGGGGATGGTGGCTACATATTGATGTTGTGCTGTTGCTTTTTACTGAAAGCTGCTACTAACGATTCATAAATCTACCCTTAATCGTGTATTGAATGATAGTTGCGGATTTTAGGTCTAACAAACTTCCCAAGCATTTTGTTGAAAAGAGTGTCAATGCAACCAAAATTTAATGGAAATTATTCTTTGCCAGTTTCGGCTTTTTACTGATCGAACAATGGGTTACCTCTACATTCGGATTGGAACGTGTTGTCTCTGTGGCTGTATCTTCTCCGGCAGGGAAGCTTCCTGTTGCCATTCTTGTGAATACAGGTGCCAGCAACATGTCTTCTGCCGTACCCAGCTCTCCAAGTTCTCCTGCATAGTTCTCGGCGAGTTCATAGTCCGGCTGCAGTCCGTTGTCAAAATAATCCTGGAATCCTTCGGCATTGCTGAGATACGCAGTTGTCAGCCACAGCTCCAGTTGCGAGCTCTGTTCATCGGTAAATAAACTTTGTGCCACATTCTTGCCGAAAGTTGCTGTACCAACCTGCAAAAGTCTTTCTTTCAGGTAAGGACGCAGACAGTTTATGACTATTTCAGAGGCCGAAGCCGTATTGTTTGAAGTTATGATGTATAGATTCTCGTAGGCGAGAGGTGTTCCTCCGGGGATGAGCGAAGGTTCGAAAAGATAACTTTCCGTTTTCGCAATTTTGTCATTGTAAGTCATGTTCAGAAAAGTCTGTCCCATGGCATTCTGGGGAGCAAGCAAGGTACTCAACAGTTGAGATGTGCTGACATATCCGCCCGGATTGTAACGCAAATCAAGAATGATGTCATTGGGCTGGCGGGCAGCTATCTCAACGAACATATTCTGCAATGTTTCGGTATCATCTGCGCCGAAACTGTTGTAAAGAATATAGGCAGCAGTCCGGTTTCCGGCCGTGATAAAGCTGGTCTTCATCAGGTTGGTTTCTTCGATATACCGGGGAGCCGGGATTTCAGTAACTCCCAGTGTGTCGAATCCTTCTCCGTTATAGTTGCCTAAAGTGAAGGTATATGATTGAGTCGGTGCAGATACATATTTACTGTAATCTCCACTTCCTATCTTTTTGTTGTTGGCTGCAATGATCCAGTCTCCTCTTTTTAATCCGGCTTCTTCAGCAGGAGATCCCGGCTGGGTGTAAAGCACCCGTATGGCGTAGTCTCCGCTTCCTGTCCGTATCAGGGCTGCTTCATATCCGAATGTAGGGCTGCTGCTTAAGGCGCGGGAGACATTCACCGAGTCAATGTGAGAAAACAACGTACCGTTTTTCTGATCCCTGCTGGAGGCTGCATTTTTCAGGAAGTTCTCCGGAGTCTGGAAAAAGTCGAGGCTCTCTTCAGCAGGAATGTCTTCATAAAAGAGATAATTCTGCTGCATGGTTTCGTAAATCCATGTTTTGCTGGCAATCAATGCATAATATTCTCCCGAACGGTCTTCTCCACATGCCATTAATGTCAGGGAGATAACCGTTCCATAGATCAGACGGTAAAAAGCAGTTCTTTTCATGCGAAATCTTATTTCATGCTGAATGAACCTTGACCGATCATATTTCCGTCGGCAAAGATGTATACTCTGTAATTTCCAGAGGGAAGGAATTCTTCCACATTCCAGTATACCGTAACGGTTTGTTCTTCTCCGGTATATTCGATGTATTTTTTGATGGAGTAACCGATGTTTCTGTCTTCATAAGCAAAAGTATTGGCTTCGCTCTTGGTCAGAATATCATTGTCCGGTTTGGCGATCCGGATATACAATGTCTTGTTTCCTGTTTCAGCCGTAATATTCTTTACGATTGTAAACTGGATGGAGATCTTTTTGACGTCTTTCACTTTTCTGGCAGTCTTGCCCCGTTTGTTCATCGGATTGACGATAATATTGGTAGCATCCAGCTGTGCTGCAAGCGAGACTTTTTCGTTCAGACTTTTCTTTTCCTTTGAAAGTGTGCTGATCTGTGCTGTTGCTGCCGAATATTTATTCTTGACTTCCTGATTTTCTTTGGTCAGTTCTGCATTCAAGCGGTTCAGAGAGTCGATCTGTATGACATAAGTACGCAATACGGCACGTACTGTTTTCAATTCCTTTTTCAGACGCATGATTTCAGCGGCATTGCTGCTCTTGACCTGACGTAATTCTTCCAGCAGACGTTGGGTCTTCAGTTTTTCACTTTCCAGTTTTTCCCGCAAAGAGTCATTGTTGATCTGAATCTGCAGCTCGTCATATTGGGTGGCAAAGGTGCTGTATTCATTCTCCATTTCCTCTTTTTCTACAGCAAACAACTCGCTCATTTCCTTATTTTTCTGTGCTTCATGTACAGCAAAGAACGAAACTCCACCAGCAATTACCGCCAGAATGATAATAACTATAATCAGTTTTTTGTTTTTGTCCATATTGTATGAATGCTATGATTTTTGGCAAAAATACAATAAATCATTGAATAAACGAATAAAACCTTCAGATTAAAAACGTTCTAAACTTCCGCCGGTGAAAATTGGAAGCAGAACCGGGCCCTCCGCCGGGCTGTCGTTTTCTTGCCGGATACCTTGGGCCGGTGTTGTTTTGTCCCAATTGTACAAAGCAATTTTGCGTATATTTCGCTTGAAAACTAAGGATATTCTGATCAGCTGACATGAGAAAGTTGATTGATTTCCATCAGGCAATCAATCAACTTTCATTAGGAAATTTATCGACTTCCTTATGGAAGTCGATAAAAAGCTGAAGAATGTTTGATAAACTTTATCTCATGTTCGGACCTGATCCGTTCGAGGGTTTGAGAGATGGATCAGTAATCTCTGTATGTTTCTAGGCAGCAAGAACGGCAATGGTCGGCGGCTTGTCCCGGAAATTCAGCTTATAGAACCAGAATGGCAGGAGGAGAATCATTGGATTGCCAGGATTGGAATTCCAAATTTGGAAAGAGAGATGCTCCTTGTCCGGTGATCCAGTTATTGAGAAGATTGGTTATTTTATAGGATGTCTGGTCTGTGAAATAAAATATTATATCCATAACTGTTCCGGATCCCTTTTTCCCTACTATTGTTGTCCCATTGGGGTAGTAGCAATATTCGATGGTACATTTGTTTATTGTCTGATAGCAGAATGCATAGCATGTGGTTTTTAAACCTATGCAGTAACAATTGTAAATATTGCCTGAATTGCATGAGTGACAGAGCATGCCCTGCGTTTTGCTTCCCAGATCACAATTGGCACTGTAACTGTTGAGAAGAAATCCCTGGTTTACTCCAATAAGCCCTCCAATGTGTGCCACAGAGGCTTCTGTGTAAAATTCTTCCGTAGCACAATTGATGATATATCCTAAATTGTTAGATGCAATGCCTCCAACTTCTTTTTCTTCTGCATTGGCAGTTTCTGTAATAGATACATTTTTAACGCTGCAATTAGTGATTGTTCCCCAGTTTTCTCCAGCAATGAAGCCTATGCCTGTTTTTTCGCAAATGTGAATGGAGGAGTTCTGTATATGCAGATTTCTAACGATACCGTTTTCTCCGATGCTTCCGAATACTCCAAACCGGTTTCGTTCTTCCGGAGTAGTTAAAGTCAGATTGGATAAGCAATATCCTTGTCCGTCAAAGATATCTTCAAATGATGATTGTTTTTGTGTATTGCGATATGCGATTCCAATTTCCATCAGCTGACTGCATTCTTCCGGAGTAAATTCGATATCTGCACACAGCCTGTAGATGTTTCTTCCGTTTTCTTCGGTCCGGAATTCATCCAGGCTACGTCCTTCGTAAGTCTCTCCGTTGATGAGATGGGTAAAGGCGATGAAATCTGCAGCCGTATGAATCCCTTGTGTGTCAGCATTCGAAAGAATGCGACAGGAATACGACGTACCTGCGACGAAATGGCTTTCGGGCATGAATGTTTCATAGCTTTTTCCATCAGTTGTTTGTATGCAGATGTCTATTTTCAGATGTTCTGAGGGAGGAATGATCAGTGAATAGTTTCCGTCGTCGGCTTTGTCCAGTGTGACCGACTGCGGATTTTCTGTTGTTTCCATACTCAATGCTCCCGTCCGATGGTTCAGACCGGTTATGAGAACTGAGGGACGGAACGTAATGTTTTGCAGGGTTTGGTTGATTCCTGCTGCTACATGAAAGGTGATACAGGCAAAAAGATGTTTAAACGTCAGGTTGATCCGGTCACCTTTCCGGCAATTTTGCCGGTCGTACAGGATATCTTGCAGCTGTCCTTTGCCGTCATAAAAAAGTTGAGGATCCGTGTCGATATAAGGTGTATAAACGGTAAGTTCGGCTGCATTTCCATTTTCATTCCAGACGTCGGGCAACTCTCCCTCCCAGAATGTACCGTTGTAAGTCATGAGAACGTTGTCGGCTTCCATCCCTCCGGTGCTGAACAGGGAAAGCCTGCTGCCTGCAGGAAGTGTTGCGGCGGAGGTTCGTGATTCCAGGAAGCCGGAGTATTGGTTGCCCGAAATGAGAATGGATGGCGACGGAGTGAAACTTTCATCACTGGAGCATCCGAAAACCAATGAAAGCAGAAACAGGCAGAAAAGGCAGGAGGGTTTTATGGGAAAGTAACTTCTAGGGCATATCATAAGGCGTTTTTCTTTTAAAAACGCAAAGCCTTATTTAAAGATACCTTTCAGGCTAAAAAAAACGTTGCCGGGCTCTCACAGCCAGGCAACGTTTATGATTAATACAAATACAACTAAACGAGAATCTTCTAAACTATATTAAATAGAAAGGATTATACAATACCCTGAGCCATCATTGCATGAGCAACTTTCATGAAGCCTGCAATATTTGCACCTTTTACATAGTTGATGTAGCCGTCAGGCTCTGTACCGTATTTAACGCATTGCTCGTGGATATTATGCATGATCTGATGTAATTTCTGATCAACTTCTTCTGCCGTCCAGCTCAGATGCATGGCGTTCTGACTCATTTCCAGTCCGGAGGTTGCTACACCACCTGCATTGACTGCCTTGCCCGGTGCATACATCATCTTGTGTTCGATGAATGCGTCGATAGCTTCCGGCGTACATCCCATGTTGGAAATTTCGCCTACGCACAATACTTTGTTCTGAATCAGCTGAGCAGCGTCTTCTCCGTTCAATTCATTTTGAGTTGCACACGGAAGAGCAATATCTACTTTAACTTCCCAAGGACGTTTTCCGGCAACAAAAGTAGCACCCGGGAACTTTTCTGCATACGGAGCTACGATATCGTTGCCCGAAGCACGCAGTTCCAGCATATAGTCAATCTTTTCACCGCTGATACCATCCGGATCATAAATGTATCCGTCAGGTCCTGAAATAGTAACCACTTTGGCTCCCAGCTGGGTTGCTTTCGTTGCAGCTCCCCATGCTACGTTACCGAAACCGGAGATTGCCACCGTCTTGCCTTTGATGTCAATACCCTTTTCGTCAAGCATATGTTTCACGAAATAGAGTCCTCCGAATCCTGTAGCTTCCGGGCGGATCAGAGAGCCTCCGAATTCCAGTCCCTTGCCTGTGAAGGTTCCGGTGAATTCGCGGGTCAGCTTCTTATACATTCCGAACATATAACCAACTTCACGGCCTCCAACGCCGATGTCACCGGCAGGAACATCCATATCAGGACCTACATGACGCCAAAGTTCCAGCATGAATGCCTGGCAGAAACGCATGATTTCCGCATTGCTCTTTCCACGTGGAGAGAAGTCTGAACCGCCTTTTCCGCCGCCCATCGGCAGAGTGGTCAGTGCATTCTTGAAAGTCTGTTCAAATCCGAGGAATTTCAGGATAGAAAGATTGACGGAAGCGTGGAAACGGATACCTCCTTTATAAGGGCCTATGGCGTTGTTGAATTGTACGCGATAACCTAGATTTGTTTGTACTTCACCTTTGTCGTCTACCCATGTCACACGGAATGTAAAGATACGGTCCGGTTCTACCAGGCGTTCAATGATTTTTGCCTTTTCGAATTCCGGATGCTGGTTGTAAACAGGCTCGATGGAGAGCAGAACTTCCTTTACGGCTTGCAAATATTCCGATTCACCTGGATGTTTGGCTTCCAGGGAAGCCATGATTTGACTGATGTTCATACGTCGTAATGTTATAAGGTTTAACAAAATGAAATCTTTTGTATCTGCAAAGTTATGCTTTTTCGTCGCATGACAAAATGTTTCGGCCGGTTTTTGTGCTAAATAATGATAAAATGTATAGTCTCTCATTTCGGTATTGCAAAACTCACGGGAATTTCCGTTCTTTGCATAGAATAAGCTTAAATCCTGCTATATGCTCACAAAATTAAAATTGAACCGCTTCAAAGATACCCAATTCGCCAATCTGATGACGAAACGTATCTTTAATGTCTTGTTGGTTGCCAATCCGTACGATGCATTTATGCTGGAGGATGACGGTCGGATAGACGAAAAGATCTTTATTGAATATATGAACCTCAGCCTGCGTTATCCGCCGCGTTTCACGCAGGTTTCTACGGAAGAAGATACCTGGAGACAACTGGGAAATACAATGTTTGATCTGGTAATCTGTATGCCCGGATCCGACAACAGCGATACGTTTGATATCGGACGTCAGATCAAGGAGAAATATCCGCATATTCCGCTGGTCGTTCTGACTCCTTTTTCCCACGGCATTCGGGCGCGTATGGAACATGAGGATCTGAGTATATTTGAATATGTATTTTGCTGGCTGGGAAATACGGATCTGCTCTTGTCCATCATCAAGCTGATCGAGGATAAGATGAATCTGGAGCATGATATCAATGAAGTTGGCGTTCAGATGATCCTGCTGGTGGAAGATTCCATCCGTTTCTATTCTTCTGTCCTGCCGAATCTTTATAAGTTTGTCCTCACCCAGAGTCAGGAGTTTGCCACGGAAGCTCTGAACGAACATCAGCGGACGTTGCGAATGCGCGGCCGTCCCAAGATTGTACTTGCCCGTTCGTATGAAGAAGCAATGGACCTCTATGAAAGATTCAAGAACAATATTCTGGGAATTATTTCCGATGCCCGTTTCCCCCGTGAAGGGGCCGTTGATCCGCTGGCCGGCATTAAACTGCTGGGAGAGATCCGCAAGAGTGATCCTTACATGCCGCTGATTCTTCAGTCGGCAGAGGAGAGCAACCGTGCCTATGCTTCCCGGCTTGAAGCTTCTTTCATCGATAAGAATTCCAAGAAAATGAATATCGATTTGCGGGATGCTGTTTCGCGGAATTTCGGTTTCGGCGATTTTATTTTCATTAATCCGCGTACGATGGAGGAAGTAGCCCGCGTTCATAATCTGAAGGAATTGCAGAACGTTATATTCTCTGTTCCGGCAGAGTCCCTGCAATACCATATTATACGCAACCATGTATCCCGCTGGCTTTATTCCCGGGCTATTTTCCCTGTGGCCGAATTCCTGAAGCAGATTCGTTGGGAAGGTCTGCAGGATATCGACGCTCACCGGAAGATTATTTTCGAAGCCATCGTGAAATACCGCAAGATGAAAAATCAGGGAGTGGTGGCTGTGTTCCAGCGTGACCGTTTCGACCGCTATTCTCACTTTGCACGCATTGGTGACGGATCGCTGGGAGGAAAGGGACGTGGTCTGGCTTTCATCGACAACATGGTGAAGCGTCATCCTGAATTTTCGGAGTTTGAGAATGCTTCAGTAGTTATTCCCAAGACCGTGGTGCTGTGTACCGATATCTTTGATGAGTTCATGGATACGAATCTTCTTTATCAGCTGGCTTTGAGCGATGCCGATGATGATACCATTCTGAGAGCCTTTCTGAAAGCCAAACTTCCCGACCGTCTGGTGGAAGACTTCTTTGCTTTCTTCGATGTAGTGAAAGCTCCGATAGCCATCCGTTCGTCCAGTCTTCTTGAGGATTCGCATTACCAGCCGTTTGCCGGTATCTATTCCACCTATATGATTCCTTATCTGGAAGACAAATATGAAATGCTCCGTATGCTGAGTGATGCGATAAAAGGTGTGTATGCTTCGGTTTATTATCGTGACAGCAAGGCTTACATGCAGGCCACCAGTAACGTCATCGATCAGGAAAAGATGGCCGTTATTTTGCAGGAGGTAGTCGGAACCCAGTATGGCGACCGTTATTATCCGGCCATATCGGGAGTGGCCCGTTCCATCAACTATTATCCGATCAATGACGAAACGGCTGAAGAAGGTACCGTCAGTCTGGCACTGGGACTCGGCAAGTATATCGTTGACGGCGGACTGACTTTGCGTGTCTGTCCGTATCATCCGGACAAGGTGCTTCAGACCAGTGAAATGGAAATAGCCCTGCGCGAAACGCAGACCCGTTTCTATGCGCTTGACTTGAAGAACAACGGGCATAACTTCTCGCTTGATGACGGATTTAATCTCCTGAAGCTTACCGTAAAGGATGCCGAAAATGACGGTGCCCTCGATTATATTGCTTCCACCTACGATCCGTATGATATGGTGATCCGTGACGGAATCTATCCGGGCGGCCGTAAGCTGATTACTTTTGCCAATATCCTTCAGCATGATGTCTTTCCTCTGGCACGCATTCTTCAGCTTGCCCAGCAATACGGACAGGCAGAAATGAGGCGTCCTGTAGAGATTGAGTTTGCTGTTAACTTCGATGCGCGTACCAAGAGCGGTGTCTTCTATCTGCTTCAGATTCGTCCGATGGTCGATGTGAAGGCCGGACTTGATGAAGATCTTACCCAGATACCTGATGACCAGTTGCTGCTGAAGAGTGAAAATGCCCTGGGACATGGTATTATGGAAGATATCAGCGATGTGATCTACGTGAAGACGGAAGGCTATTCGGCTTCCAATAACCAGTTGATTGCTTATGATATAGAGAAGCTGAACCGCCGTTTCCTGGATGAAGGGAAGCATTATGTGCTGGTAGGACCCGGCCGGTGGGGCAGCAGCGATACGTGGCTGGGGGTACCGGTCAAATGGCCGCATATCTCAGCGGCCCGTGTCATTGTGGAAGCCGGACTGACCAATTATCGGGTAGATCCCAGTCAGGGAACTCACTTCTTCCAGAATCTGACTTCATTTGGAGTGGGGTATTTCACCATTAATGCCTATATGAATGAAGGTATTTACAATCAGGAATTGCTGAACTCCATGCCGACTGTGGAGGAAACGAAGTTCCTGCGCTGGGTACATTTTGACCGTCCGCTGACTGTGAAGATGGACGGCCGCAAGAAACTGGGAGTCGTGGTACTGCCGGAAGAAGAATAAGAACGAAAGAAGCTGTTATATAATAAGGAGGCGGGCAAATGTCGGTGGATGTTTGCCCGCCTCGGGCTTTTAAAAAAAGACTTCGACGAATGCAATAAAACGTTTCGGCGTTCGAAGGAAAAGAATTCGACGTTTTTTAAAAAGCCCGAAGGGGAACAGGCACCGTGAAAAGATGTATTTGGAATAATTTTCTAAAATAAGAAAAAAAGATCAAAAAATATCCGTAATTTTTTGTCTGTTTTTTATATGATGTGAAAAATAGAACAAAAGTCGCAAGAATAGACCTTGTAGGTGTATTTATTTCCCTCTTACTTTGCACCCGATTTGAAAAGGAATAACTATTCATTAATTATTAAACATTATTTCATCATGAAAAAAACATTATTTATTGGCTTATTCTCTATTGCTTTGGCCGGAGGTGTGCTGACTTCCTGCAGCAGTGACGATGACTCATCTGTCGTATCTCCGATCACACAGACTAAAACTTATGCGGATGCCAGCGGGCTGACTCTTACATATAGCGGTGCTCCTATGCTGGGCAAGCAGGTTGTCTTTACACCGGATGCAAATGACATTACCAAGGCAACGTTGACTTTATCAGGTGCTCAGACAACTTCTCCGTTGAGTGATAATGCTTCCGGTCTGGCTACGGCAGGTGTCATTCCGGGCGAAGTAAGTACTACCATTGATGTAGACCTGACAATTAAAAACGATACGGTAACCTTTGCCGGAGAAGAAAACAGGGGAGGATATACCTTGAAATATCAGGGATCAGCTACCGATGCTTCTTTGAATCTGGCCTTGAATGTGACTTTTGTTGAAACTGCCTGGACCAATACTTCCTGGCAGTTGCTTCCTCCGGGAAACTATTCTTCGCGATATTATATTTCTCATCATAAATCTCTCTCGCACGTTTTTCATCAATTCCTATCGTAAGATTCTGGATTTGAATTTGCTGAGAATTATCACCTGCTTTCTGTATTTCCATGATTCGTTATACTCCCTATTTGTGTTTGATTTGAATTATTTCCTGCTTTCTGACTCTGAGAAACTTTATTCTTTATTCCTATTCTGTAACCGATAAAGCCTCCGCTACATAAGCCTATTATCAATGAAATAATCTCTGTCCCTATACCATCGAAAATCCAATCCATACCAAGTCTATATTATTAAGTCATTATTTTAATTATCAAAATTCAAAATATCATCCTCACCAAACATATTCAACATCGCCAACTGCTGTTTCAGCCAAGACCTATATTCAGCAACAGAAGCGGTACCCTTCGGCAACTTCGCTTTCATATTGCGCTGTATAGGTTTTGGTTGTGGTGCCGGCTTATCTTCCGGAATCGGAGTATCAGGCAACTTAGGAATATCCGTTTTTTTAGGTGCAGGATCTTGGGTTATAATCTCTGTATCCCACAAACTGACTTCCTGCTTATCTATACCCAAATTCGTAATCTTGTATTCAATGTCGCGCAACAACAGGCCTGTATTGCTACACTTCACACTCCATTTATCCAGGTTTATTATAACCGTTGCATAGCTTTTCCATGATTTTTCCAAATCTTCAATCTTACGATAGAGTCTGGCATTCCATTCCTTTGGATATTGGTCTATTTGCTGCTTCAGCTCATCTATTTTGGCAAATAAAGCCAGAACGTCTTCACTCAATAATTCGGCTTTATGCTTCATCACCTCGTAATAAATATCCTTGATATCCTGAGTCAGTTTTTTCATTAATGGAGCATTAGCCACCAAATCCTTTTCACGTGCTTCTTCAAACTGTTCCTTTTTGCCACGAATCAGGTTCATGTCATTTCCCGTCTTGTCGAATTCCTCCGTCACATTTTGAATAAAAGCGCGCTCCTCTTCAATAGCCTTAAACTCAGAGTCTATGAACTTCAAATCTTTCAGTACCTGTTCTACCGCCTTGATATAATCATCCGCTTCCTGAAGGAATGTACGTGCCGTAGCTATATAATTGGCATCCGTTACAGCTGCTGTATATTGACTGAATATATTACGTGCCTGAACAGAACGCTTGAACAGAAGTTCCATTTCATCATCGCCCATGATTTTGTCCTTTACCTTATCCATCATACGTTTGGAAAGTGTACGGATGCAATCGACCAGCTCAAAATCATTCAAATTGTAAGAAGGAGCATTTTCTCCGGTAATCTTCTTATACTGGCAATCTTCTTTCAGAATATCTACAATCTCCTGGCGATCATTATAAGACAAGGATTTCATGACAGCCTTGAACGATGCTTTAGCAAAGTTACGGGTATTGTCGAAAATCTTAGCATCAAGCGCATCCGATACAGAATGGAAGTCTTCGCCATTGATCTTGGCTATCAACTTATTACCACGGAATAAGGCTGCTACAGAAGTTATGATAGTTCCGAACTTATACCCTGTAGGAGGTGCAGAAAGTTCCTCTTCCAGTTTATCCCCTGTACAGTACGACTTGCATTTCTCTAAAATCTCTGTAGATACACTTAAATTCTCACCGATAAACTTTCCGGCAGAATCGAAGAAACGGAATTCCTCCGAACCACCAAACATGGTAGTCAGCTGAGTACTGTTTGCCGTAAGCACTTTAACTGCCAATGAATCGGATAAAGACGCTCCCAGTCTCTTATAGAAAATATTTCCAAACATCTTGCGCTGAAGAGATTCTATTTCTTTCTGGTAATTGGCATCAGTCAACTGATAAGTGTTAAACAGATAGACTGCTGTTCCTTCCGTGTATGATTTGTTGATCAATTCAGTAAGGAATTTCATCTTTTCTTCCTTAGTAGAAACGATATTGTTTACTACCTTCTTCTCATCTGCTGTATGATAAGTCTTGGTTTCGATATAATCAATCTTCAAAAGTTCCTGTGCACGATTAAAGATTTCTGTTCCGTAAACAGATGAAGGGATGACACTTATTATGCCTTTCTGGCTCTGGGTATCCTGTTTTACAGAAGCTACGAGCTGTGCATGATCTTCATGAAAGACATCATAGAAGCTGACTTTCATATATTTTTCTCCTGCATTTACAAAGTTTTCTCCAAGGGAGTTTTCTACACAGAATGGTATAGCCTGTCCATCAGAAGTTAATGTCTGCGAAACTTTGATGATTTTCTGTTGTTTCAATATTTTGGTTACCTCGGCACGCACACGATAAACTTCTGCAGAGTATGAATTCATATCATCGATAATCTGCTGTTCTATCTGACTGGTAATACGATACTGATTACCGGATGTAATCAAGACATTACGCTCTACCAATATTTCAAGTGCTTTCTTTACTTCTGCAAGCACACTGTAATAGTCTTCCGGTCTGCGGACATACGACTTGGTGATATTTTCTATTGTAGTATAAGCATTGGCTTTTTCCAGGAAATGAATGGTTTGCAGCAAAGCCCTTCCTTCTACACACTTCATACCTTCTTTACCGATATGGTTATCTGCCTGTTCATAGCGCATACGCAATGCTTCCGGAATATTTTCCTCTGCCTGACGGCATAGCTGCGTAGCATTGACATGCGTAAATACGTCCGCTTCTGTCATAGCTTCTTTTTTCAATACATCGAATACAGAAACCAACATACCGCGGGTACCGATTTGAGAAGTTACCGTATCTCTTGATCCGAACAGGAAATACTGTAACAGTTTGAACTGATGCTCGTAGAACGGATAATAATCTGCGTATGTATGCTCATCTTTAGTGGCATTCAGGGAAACACCGGCGATATGGGTTATATCCTGAATCATACCGCTGTTCTTATCATAATAGGCTTCCAACTGTTCTTTTCCTGAATCAGTCTTAGCCAAAAGTCGCTTACGGATAATAGTGTCAATTTCCTCTGCAGCTATAGGAATACGGGTCTTGAATCTGGCTTCCACCTTATTAAGCTGATGAATATTCAGTCCGGATGCATTCAATACATCATTAAAGGCCTGTTGTGCGATACCCACAGTCCATACTCTGTTTCCAAGAGAAGACAAGGCTTCCGAAAGTCCTTCCAAATCCAAAAGATTAATTTTTTTCTGACTTAAAGCTTCGCTCATTTCATCAATGAAAAACACGATTTTCTTTTCCGGATAATGTTCCAGATAAAGACTCAAATCTTCCTTCAGTTTTGTAGCATCGTATGTTTTTATTCTTTCATCAATCAATTTGCGGGTTTCTTCATATTCATCTTCTGACATGAAAGTAAGAATGGCTTTTTTAAGAGCCGGAACTGCTGACATTTTTTTTCTTATGTCATACCATCCTTTTCCTGCATTCTGCTCCTTTACTGTAGCTAAGAACTTGTCATATCTGTTTTCA
>ENA-UEQJ01002353-UEQJ01002353.1-human-gut-metagenome-genome-assembly--contig:-NODE-2353-length-13626-cov-5.882132_pt1 | contig 13626 bp, 12 predicted proteins | sample MGYA00242937_ERZ507938 | MGnify/ENA primary metagenome ERZ507938 (study PRJEB26167, sample SAMN06115437) | human gut metagenome | host: Homo sapiens | place: China:Gansu | collected 2015-07-03...
AGGGCAATGGCCTGTCTTTTTTTCACGCAATCCCCTCCTTTTTTCTCCCTTGTAGGCTTTCAGCCCGGGAGAAAATCGTCGGGAAATCACCGAAAAAGCAGCGCGGCGAAAATTTTTCATTTTCGCCGCGCCTATATTTATTCTATGCAGCTTTCCCGGAAATATGCCCGGGTCTGCTCAATGTTTTTCCGGATCATGTCCCGCAGCTGCTCCAGAGACCCGAACTTCTCCTCGTCCCGCAGCCGCCGGCAGTATTCCAAACGAATCCGCTGTCCATAGAGGTCCCCCTGAAAATCCAGCAGGAAGGTCTCCACGGACACGGTGCAGCTGTCGCTCACCGTGGGCCGGGTGCCCACATTGGTGACGCCGGGAACGCTGGAGCCGTCCGGCAGAAACACCCGGGTCACATACACGCCCCGCTCCGGCAGCAGCACATGGTCCGGCGGCGTCAGGTTCACGGTAGGGATGCCGATGGTGCGGCCGAAGCGGCAGCCGTGGGCAACCGTGCGGGTCAGACAGTGCCGGTGACCCAGAAACTCCGCGGCCCGCTCCATCTGGCCGCTTTCCACCAGAGTGCGGATGTAGGTGGAGCTGACGGTGATGCCGTCCAGGGTCACCTGAGGGATGATGTCGCAGCCGATGCCCAGCTCCCGGCAGCGGGCCTGGAGCTTCTGGGGGTCCCCCTGGTTCCGGTGGCCGAAGTGGTAATCATGGCCCGCCACCAGGTGGACGGCCCCGTAGGTCCCCACCAGCAGGCGATCGATAAACTCCTGCCAGGGCATGGTCATCATGGCGTTGTCAAAGGGGGCAATGATGACCTGACGGATGCCGTACAGCCGCTGCATCAGATCCCGACGGTCCTCCGACGTGTTGATGAGGCCCACCGGGCGGCCGGTGACCACCTCCTTAGGCGGACGGTCGAAGGTAAAGGCAGCAGGTACGGCATCCAGCTCCCGGGCCCGGCGGACGGTCATTTCCAGCAGAGCCCCGTGGCCCCGGTGAACGCCGTCGAAAAAGCCCAGGGCGATAACAGTTCGATTCAAGGTATTCACGCTCCGAAAAAGTTTTTAAGGGAGGTCATTACGCCGCCCTTCAGGCGGCTGAGGCAGAGAAATTCGCCGCTCTGACCATATACCCGGTACACGCCCTCCGGCAGCTCCTGGCGGACGGTGAAGGGGTTCCCGTTGCGGCACAGGGCGTCCACCCGGGGATGCCGGATCCGGTAGGCCGGGTGCTGGCGGAACAGTGAGTCCAGCGGGGCCAGCAGCGCCTCGCCCTCCTCCTGGACCCGGTCCAGGGTCACGGCCTCCTCCAGGGTAAAGCCCGCAGCCACGGTGCGCCGCAGGCTGCTCATGCAGCCGCCGCAGCCCAGGGCCTGGCCGATGTCGTGGCACAGGGTGCGGACATAGGTGCCCTTGGAGCACCGGATGCGCAGAGTGTAGTCCCCGGGGCCGGCCTGGTCCAGCAGCTCCAGCTCATGGATGGTAACGGGCCGGGCCGGGCGCTCCACCTCACCGCCCCGGCGGGCGATCTGATAGAGCTTCTGTCCGCCGATCTTGATGGCGGAATACATGGGGGGCACCTGCTGTATCTCGCCGGTGAACCGGGGCAGCAGGTGCAGCAGGTCCTCCCGGCCGGTGAGCACCGGGTGGGTGTCCAGGGTCTCGCCGGAGATGTCCTGGGTGTCGGTGGTGCGGCCCAGCCGCAGCCCGGCGATATACTCCTTCTCCCCGTCCTCGGCGAAGGACACCGCCCGGGTGGCCTGTCCCACAAACACCGGCAGGACGCCGGTGGCCATGGGATCCAGGGTCCCGGCATGGCCCACCTTCTTGGTTTTCAGAATGCCCCGCAGCTTCGCGCAGACATCCATAGATGTCCAGCCGGCGGGCTTGTCGATGATGATGATTCCGTTTGCCATGGGTCGCTCCTTTTGTCAATCCTCCCCCGCCACCATGTCGATGGCCTGGAGCACGGCCTGCTTCACCTCGCTGAGGGTGCCGTGCAGCGTGGCGCCGGCAGCAGCCGCATGGCCGCCGCCGCCCAGAAGGGCACAGACCTCCGTGGCATTGACCCGGGGGCCGGTTCGCAGGGAAATTTTCACCCGGCCGTCCTTCAGCTCCCGCAGGGTCACGCCGCAGTCAGTGCCCTCCACCAGGGCAGCCAGACTGGACAGCTCCTCCACGTCGGCCTCCGTGGCCTTGTAATCCAGGCACAGGGACAGGGGGATCTGCATGACGACCACCCGGTCGTGGTCATAATACTCCGCCCACTCCGCCATCCAGGCCTCCATAGCCAGACGGGTGCGGCTCTTGGTGCGGAACAGGGCCTTATTCACCGGGGCCGCGTCGATGCCGCAATCCATCAGGGCGGCGGCGATGCGGTGGGTCCGGGACGTGGTATTGGAATAGACGAAGCAGCCGGTATCCGTGGATACGGCCACATACAGCGGCAGGGCGATCTCCGGCGTCAGCGGAGTCAGGCGGGTGATGATGTCGTACACAATCTCGCCGCAGGCGGCAGAATCCGCCTCCAGGCACGTCTCCCGGGCAAAAAAGCCCTGAGAGGGATGGTGGTCAATGGCCAGGTCGATACGTTCCCCATAGGGCCGTGCGTTTTCCGGCAGCAGGGACAGCGCCGCAATGTCCACGGACACCACGCGGTCGGGGACGAACCCCTCCGGGGCGGCGTAGGGCGCGGCGTAGGGGGCATAGGTGGCGGTCAGCTCCGGGTTGGGCAGCAGATACGCCGTCTTGCCCAGGTCCCGCAGAGCCCGGCACAGGGCGGCAGCGGAGCCCACAGTATCGCCGTCGGGGCGGACGTGGGTCAGCAGCAGCAGACGGTCCCAGCCCAGCAGCAGCCGGGCGGCTTCAGCGGTGGTCATAGCACAGCCCTCCTCAGTCCTCCCGGTCCTCGGGCAGGACGATGTCCGCGTTCCGGGGATCGGCAGGCTTCACATGGTTCAGCATATCCAGAATGTGAGCGCCATAGGCGATGGAATCGTCGATAAAAAACTGGAGCTCCGGCGTGTAGCGCAGGTCCACACGGCTGCCCAGCTCATGGCGCAGATAACCGGCGGCGGATTTCAGGCCCTTGAGAAGCGCCTTCTCATCCGGGCAGTTCAGAGCGCTGATATACACCCGGGCATAGCGCAGATCGCTGGTGGTGTCTACATGGGTGATGGTCAGCATACCCTCGGCCACCCGGGGGTCCTTGACGGTGCGCAGCAGGGCGGAAAGCTCCTTCTGGATGGCGTCGTTGATGCGGGCGATACGGTTGGATGCCATAGGCGGTCTCCTTTCGTTTTCGATAAGATGAAAAGAGGGCAGGCGAAGCGCCCGCCCTCTGGGTTATGTGATTCGGATTTACTGGGGGATTTCCTCCATGGTGAAGGCTTCAACAATATCCCCTTCCTTGATGTCGTTGAACTTCTCGATGGACAGGCCGCACTCGTAGCCTGCGGCCACCTCCTTGACGGAGTCCTTGAACCGCTGCAGAGAGGCCAGGACACCCTCGTGGATGACGATACCGTCCCGGACCAGGCGGACCTGGCAGTCCTTGCGCTGGAGCTTGCCGTCCTGGACATAGCAGCCGGCCACGGTGCCCACGCCGGAGACCTTGTAGGTCTGGCGGACCTCCGCATGGCCCAGCAGAGCCTCCCGGAATTTGGGGGCCAGCATGCCCTTCATGGCGGACTCAATCTCGTTGATGGCGTCATAGATCACGCGGTACATCCGCATATCCACATGGGCGCGGGCGGCGGAATCCCGGGCAGCGTTGTCGGGGCGGACGTTGAAGCCCACGATGATGGCCTGGGACGTGGAGGCCAGCATCACATCGGACTCGTTGATGGCGCCCACGCCGCCGTGGATGACCCGGACCCGGACCTCGTCGTTGCTGAGCTTCTCCAGAGACGCCTTCACGGCCTCCACAGAGCCCTGAACGTCGGCCTTGACGATGATGTTCAGATTCTTCATCTCACCGGCCTGGATCTGGCTGAACAGATCCTCCAGGGAGACCTTGGTAACGGGGGCGTTGGCCTTGGCCTTTTCCTCGGCCTTGCGCTGCTCCACCAGCTCACGGGCCAGCTTTTCGTCGGCCACGGCATTGAAGGTGGCGCCGGCGGAGGGCGTCTCGGACAGGCCGGTGATCTCCACAGGCACGGAGGGACCGGCAGAGGTGATCTTCTGGCCCTTGTCGCCCACCATGGCCCGGACACGGCCCACGGAGGTACCGGCGATGATGATGTCACCCTGCTTCAGGGTACCGTTCTGCACCAGCAGGGTGGCCACGGGGCCCCGGCCCTTGTCCAGGCGGGCCTCGATAACGGTTCCCTGGGCGGCGCGGTTGGGGTTGGCCTTCAGCTCGCTGACCTCGGCGGTGAGGGTCAGCATCTCCAGCAGGTTATCCACGCCCATACCGGTCTTGGCGGAGATGGGGCACACAATGGTGTCGCCGCCCCACTCCTCGCACACCAGGCCGTATTCCGTGAGCTGCTGCTTGATGCGCTCGGGGTTGGCCTCGGGCTTATCCATCTTGTTGATGGCCACGATGATGGGGATCCCGGCGGCCTTGGCGTGGTTGATGGACTCCACGGTCTGGGGCATGATGCCGTCCTCGGCGGCCACCACCAGAATGGCGATATCCGTTACCATGGCGCCCCGGGCGCGCATGGAGGTGAACGCCTCGTGGCCGGGGGTGTCCAGGAAGGTGATGGGCTTGCCGTGGATCTGGACCTGGTAAGCGCCGATGTGCTGGGTGATGCCGCCGGCCTCGCCGCTGGCCACATGGGCATGGCGGATATAGTCCAGCAGGCTGGTCTTGCCGTGGTCCACATGGCCCATGACCACCACAACGGGAGCCCGGGGCACCAGGTCCTTCTCGTCGTCCTTGTGGTCGTCGATGAGCTTCTCCTCGATGGTGACCACTACCTCCTTCTCCACCTTGCAGCCCATCTCCTCGGCGATGATGGCGGCGGTGTCGAAGTCGATAAGCTGGCTCAGAGAGGCCATAATGCCGTTTTTCATCAGGCACTTGACCACCTCGGCGCCGGTTTTCTTCATGCGGCTGGCCAGCTCGCCCACGCTGATCTCGTCGGGGATCTGGACGGTGACGGGGGTCTTTTTGATGACCTCCAGCCGCAGGCGGCGCAGCCGGTCGGCCTCCTCCTGCTTGCTCTTGTTGCTCTGGGGACCGCTGCGGCGGCCGGACTTGCTGCGGATCTTTTCCTTGCCCTGGGTCTGGCGCTGGTCCCGGCGGGTGTTGCCGCTGCGGGCGTCGGCCATATCCTGGAGCTTTTCGTCGTACTTGTCCAGGTTCACTGCCGTGGCCTTCCGGGTGTCCACCACCTTGGTCTGGGGCACGCGGCTGACGGGCTTCTTCTCCGGCTGGGGCTGCTGTGCCTGCTGGCCGGGCTTCTTCTCGGCCTCGGCCTTCCTGGCGGCAGGCTGCTGCCTGGCAGGCTCCGCCTTCTTCTCGGCAGGCTTGGCGGCGTCGGCGTAGATCGCCTGGATGCCGGAGACCTGGTTGTGCTGGGTCAGGCTCTCAAAGATCAAAGACAGCTCCCGATCCCCCAAAACCTGCATATGGTTTTTGGGCGTCTCGGCATACTTGGTCAAAATCTCCGTGATCTGCTTGGTGGGGACGCCGAAGTCCTTCGCCACCTCATGCACTCTGTATTTGTTACCTACGCTACCCAAATAGAGCCACCTCCATCTTTGTGATTCGATTCCTTACTTACTGGTTTTCGGGGAGCCCTTGCCCTTGTGGACCGGGCGGGAGCCCGCAAAGCGGGGCCTGTTTCCCTGGGGACGCGGCCCGGGCCGCCGGGGACGGCGGGCGGGCTTTTCCGGCTTCTGCGGAACCTCTGCCGCGGTAGCCTCCTTGCCCGGGTGCTTTTTCTTCTTGCCCCGGCGCAGATTCTTTTCATGCTGGGCCTGCTCCGCCCGGCGCTGGGCGGCCCGGCGGGCCTTGATCTCCAGCCGCTCCGCCGCAGGGGCGTAGCGCTCCGGGTCCAGGGCCGCCAGCTTTTTGACGATGGCCTCGGCAAAGCCGATGTCCGTCACCGCTGCCATGGCGCAGCTGGTGCGGCCCAGGGCGCGGCCCAGCCGGTCCTTGTCAAAGGGCACCGTCAGGCACAGGCAGGCCCCGGCCTGACCGAAGGACATGGCCCGGCGCACGGAGCCGGGTGCGGCGTCCTGGGCCACCAGGATGACCCGGGCGTCCTTGGCCCGGGCGGCGGCGCCCACCGGCTCCTCGCCGATGGCCACCTGTCCGGCCTTTTTGGCAAGGCCGATCATGGATAAAATGTGTTCTGTCATGCTTCCGTTTCCATCTGGCGCTCCAGCGCCTCATACACCTCGTCGGGGATGCCGGTCTCCAGCATTCGCTCCAGCGCCCGGGACTTCCGGGCCTTCTTCAGGCACTGCGGGTCGCGGCACACATAGGCGCCCCGGCCGGACCTTTTGCCGGTGGCGTCCAGCACCAGCTGGCCCTCCGGCGTGCGGACCACCCGCAGCAGGTCCTTTTTGTCCCGCTTTTCCCGGCAGCCCACGCACATGCGCTGGGGAATCTTCCGCGGCTTCTGCATGATGGTCCTCCTTCCCCAATGCCCTTACTCTCCGGTGTAGGAGGCGGGCTTGATGTCGATCTTATACCCGGTGAGCCGGGCGGCCAGGCGGGCATTCTGCCCCTCCTTGCCGATGGCCAGGCTCAGCTGGTCGTCGGGCACGATGACCCGGCACAGCTTGCCCTCGTCGGACAGGCGCACCTCCACCACATCGGCGGGAGCCAGAGCGGCGGCGATGAACTGGGCGGGATCCTCGGAATACTTGATGATGTCGATCTTCTCGCCCCGCAGCTCCTCCACCACGGCGGCCACCCGCTGGCCCTTGGGGCCCACACAGGCGCCGATGGGATCCACATTCTCGTCGGAGGACCAGACGGCCATCTTGGTACGGCTGCCGGCCTCCCGGGCGATGGAGCGGATCTCCACGGTACCGTCGTAGATCTCGGGGACCTCCAGCTCGAACAGGCGCTTCACCAGGCCCGGATGGGTCCGGGACACCATCACCTGGGGACCTCGGGTGGTGCGGCGGACCTCCACCAGGTAAACCTTCACCAGCTGCCCCTCGGTAAGCTCCTCGCCGGGGACCTGCTCGTTGACGCCCATAAGGCCCTCGGTGGCCTCGCTGCCGGAGCCGATACGCAGGTGAACGGTGCCCCGGGGGTCGATGCGGTGGACGGTGCCGGTGAGGATCTCGTGCTGCTTGGAGCCCCACTCGTCATAGATCATGCCGTGCTCCGCCTCCCGCAGGCCCTGGATAATGACCTGCTTGCCGTTGCCGGCGGCGATGCGGCCGAACTCCACATTTTTCACGGGGATATTCACCACGCCGCCCAGCTGATACTTGGCGGACATGGCCCGGGCGTCCTCCAGCGAGATCTGGGAGCCGGGGTTCTCCACCTCCTCCACGATCTCCTTCTGGACGTACATCCGCAGATCCTTCTTCTCCTCGTTGACGTCCACGATGACGTTTTCCACGCCCTCGTGGTCCTTCTTATAGGCGGCGGTCAGAGCCTGGATGATCTTGCCCATCATGAAGTCCTGGGGAATGCCGCGTTCCTTTTCCAGCATTTCCAGCGCGGCAAAGATTTCTTCGCATTTCATGGTATTTCTCCTATTCTATACTGTTTCGTCAGAATTCCACACGCAGACGGACCAGGGCCAGCTCCGGCTTTTCAAACCGCAGAGGCTCCGCCCCACCCATATCCAGCAGTACGGCCCCATTGTCGTACCCCGCCAGCACACCGGCAAACTCCTTGCGCCCGTCCTTGGGCTTGTAGGTCTTCACCAGCACCGGATGGCCCAGGAACTGCTGAAAATCCGACGGGCGCTTCAAGGGGCGCTCGGCCCCGGCGGAGGACACCTCGAAGGTGTAGCTGCCCTCGATGGGGTCCGCCTGGTCCAAAAGGTCGCTGACCTTGCGGCTGACGGCCTCGCAGTCCAGAATGTCCACGCCGCCGTCCTTGTCCAGGTACAGCCGCAGATACCACTGCCCGGCTTCCCGGACGTATTCCACATCCCACAGGGTGCAGCCCTGCTCCGCCACGGCGGGGGCGGCCAGCTCGGCCACCAGCTCCGTTACCTTTTTCATGCCCGGCCTCCTGTCTTTCCGAAAATTTTAAGGGGGCAAATTTGCCCAAGAAAAAGAGCGGACAAACTGTCCACTCTCTGTCAACACTTCCTTACTATGCAGTAGTTTACCACAAAAACACTCCCAGCGCAAGAGTTTTTTCCCGGAAAATGGCGGGATTTTCCGGCATTTTTGCGTCGAACGGGGGCAAAGCAGGCGGCGCGCCGGTGCGCGCCGCCTGCTGCGGCGCATTTATCCGTTCAGCAGGGCCAGCTGATAGAAGGCCACGGCGCTGGCAGCAGCCACATTCAGGGAGTCCACCCCGTGGGACATGGGGATCTTCACCGTGTAGTCGCAGGAGGCGATGGTGGAGGAGGCCAGGCCGTCGCCTTCGGTGCCCAGGACCATGGCCAGCTTCGGCTCCGCCAGCAGGCGGGGATCGTTCAGGGCCAGGGAGTCCTCCCGCAGGGCCAGGGCCACGGTTCTGAAGCCCAGATCGTGGAGCAAGTCCGGCCAGCTCTCCCCCTCCGGCAGATACGTCCAGGGCACCAGGAACACGTTGCCCATGCTGACCCGGGCGGCCCGGCGATACAGCGGGTCGCTGCCGGCAGCGGTCAGCAGCACCGCGTCCACATTCAGAGCGGCGGCGGAACGGAAGATGGCCCCGATGTTGGTGGGGTTCATGACGTTCTCCAGCACAGCGATGCGCCGGGCTCCGGCACAGACCTCCTCCACAGAGGGCAGCCGGGGCCGCCGCATGGCGCACAGCATCCCCCGGGTCAGGTGAAAGCCCGTCAGTTGGGTCAGCACCGGCAGCTCCGCCGCATACACCGGAATATCCGCCGGACAGCGGGCCAGCACCTCCGCGCCCTTGCCGGTGATATGCTTGCGCTCCATCAGGAATGACACCGGCGTGCACCCGGCGTCCAGAGCCCGGCCGATGACCAGAGGACTTTCCGCCACAAACAGGGCGTTATCCGGGTCCGCCCGGTTCACCAGCTGGTTTTCCGTCAGGCGGGCGTAGATATCCAGCTCCGGCGCGGAGAAATCGGTGATGTCAATGATCCGGGCCATGTTATCTGGCTTCCCGGGCCCGGCGGGCAGCTTCTTCGCGCTGGCGGCAGATCTCCGCCCAGCTGGGGATCTTCTTCAGCTCCTCGTCCAGATCCCTCAGAACGGTGGGAATGTCGATGTTCTGGGGACAGGCCCGGGTGCACTGGCCGCAGCCCACGCAGGCGGCGGGGCGCTTATCCTCGGGCAGAGCCTCCACCCGCATACCCACGTTGGTGCAGGGAGAGAACTTCATCTCGTTATACACCTGCAGCAGCATGGGAATATTCAGTCCCATGGGACAGCCGTCGCAGCAGTAGCGGCAGCCGGTGCAGGGCACCGCGCCGTACATGCCCTTGGCGATGTCCAGCAGAACCCTTTCCTCCTGCTCCGTCAGGGGGCGGCGCTCGGCAAAGGTGCGGACGTTGTCCTGCATCTGCTCCGGGGTGGTCATGCCGCTGAGGATCATCTGGACCCCCTCCACCCCCTGGAGGAAGCGGAAGGCCCAGGCGGCGACGGACTCCTCCGGGTGCAGGGCGCGAAGCCGCGCCTCATCCTCCGGCGTCAAGGACGCCAGGCGGCCGCCGCGGATGGGCTCCATGACCCAGATGGGAATGTTATAGCGGCGCAGCAGCTCGCACTTGGCCTTGGCGTCCTGCATGGTCCAGTCCAGATAGTTCAGCTGGATCTGGCAGAACTCCATGTCCTTGCCATACTGAGACAGGAAGCGCTCCATCAGCTCCAGGCCGCCGTGGGTGGAGAAGCCCAGATGGCGGATGCGGCCCTTTTTCTTCTGCTCCAGGAAATAGTCGATGATGCCCCAGCGGGGGTCCGTATACGTCTCGATGGACTTTTCGTACACGTTATGCAGCAGGTAGAAGTCAAAGTAGTCCACGCCGCACTTTTCCAGCTGCTCCTCGAAAATGGCAGCGGGATCGTAGTGGCTGCTGAGCTGGTGACCGGGGTATTTGGTGGCCAGATAGAAGCTGCCGCGGTCGTAGTCCTTCAGCACACGGCCCATGACCCGCTCGGACATGCCGCCGTGATAGGGATAGGCGGTGTCGAAATAGTTGACGCCATGCTCCATGGCATAGCGGACCATGTCCGCCGTGGTCTTTTCGTCGATGTCCGCCGGGGTGCCGCCGGGAACCAGCGGCAGACGCATGGTGCCGAAGCCCAGCAGGGACAGCTTTTCGCCGTGAAAGTCGGTATAGATCATAGGGAGAGTCCTCCTCGTTCGGGATATATGTGCTTTTATTATAGCACGGGGCGGTCTGGCTGCGCAAGAGGTCACTTCCCGGCGGACTTCATCCGCTGGCCGATGGTACTGCCGCCGGACTGGTGCATCCGGGCGATAAACGCCTGGATCTGGTCCGACGCCTCCGCCACCTGGCGGCCAAACTCCGCCGAGGACATGCGCATGACCCCCGTCCGCACCGCCGACAGCTGGATCAGCCCGTCGGAGGTCACCACCCGGACGTGGTCGTTTTTCCCCACCTGCTGCAAAAACCGCTCGATGTACATGTCGCCGGTCTCCCGCTCCTTGGTGTACACCACATGGATGCCGCGATAGTCGAGCTTCTCCCCCAGGCTGCCGGGGACCTTGTAGCCGTCGAACACCAGAACCACCTGGGTGTGGGTAAAGGCGGCCCAGCCGCAGAGGGTGTCCATCAGCCGCTCCCGGGCGGCGGACAGGTCCCGGTCCGCCAGGGCGTGGAGCTCGTCCCAGTCGAAGATGACGTTGTACCCGTCCACCACATAGTACAGCTGGCCGATCTCCCGCAGGCCGGTGTCCGGCAGCGTTTCCCGCTTTTCCGGAGCCCGGTACAGGGGGCGGCGGACGGGGCCGAACTCCCGGGCCATGATGGCCTCCAGCTCCGCGTCGTCCAGCCGGATGCACCGGCGGCGGGCCGGGGCTTCCTCATCCCGGGGCTTTTCCAGGCAGCCGGGCAGGTGCATGTATTCCGCCACCCTGTTCCACTTCACGGGGAACCCGCCGCCGTGGGCGCAGAACACGGAGTCAGGGGTGTTTTCCAGGTCCGCCTCCGGATCGTAGTCCGCGGCGGCGATCACGGCGTCGGGGTTGTGGCAGGGTCCGTACCCCGCCGGCTCCAGGGACAGGCGGCCCCGGCCGCCGGTATAGGAGGCCACCTCCTGGGCGTAATCGTCGAACTCCGTCACCGGGACCCGGCCCCGCAGCAGGGTCATGTCCCCGGCCTCCTCCGGAGCATCGAAGCTGCCGCTGCGCAGGCGCACATCACTGATGGCCCGGCCCAGCTGCTCCGGCGGCACCTCCAGCCGGAAGGCGTAGTACGGCTCCAGCAGGCGGCTCCGGGCCTGCATCAGCCCCTGGCGCACCGCCCGATAGGTGGCCTGGCGGAAGTCGCCGCCTTCGGTATGCTTGATGTGGGCCCGGCCGGACATCAGGGTGATCTTCATATCCGTAACAGGGGAGCCGGTCAGGACACCCAGGTGGGTCTTTTCCTGCAAATGGGTCATGATCAGCCGCTGCCAGCTCCGGTCCAGGTCGTCCTCGGGACAGCGGGTGGCCAGCACCAGGCCGCTGCCCTGGGGCAGGGGCTCCAGCAGCAGGTGGACCTCCGCATAGTGGCGCAGGGGCTCGTAGTGGCCCACGCCCTCCACCGGGGCGTCGATGGTCTCCTTGTATAGGACCCGGCCCCGGTCCAGCTCCACCTCCACGCCGAAGCGCTGGGCCACCAGGCTCCTGAGGATCTCCGCCTGGACGCGGCCCATCAGGGAGACGTGAAGCTCGCCGTCCCGGGCCGTAAAGCGCAGCTGAGGGTCCTCCTCCTCCAGCTGGCGCAGCTGGGGCAGCAGGGTGCGGCTGTCGCAGTCCGGCGGCAGGGCCATCCGATAGCGCATCACCGGCTCCAGCACCGGGCGCACCGCCTCCTCACGCTCCCCCAGGCCCTGGCCGCCCCAGGTAGCCGTGAGCCCCTGGACGGCGCATATGCCGCCGGCGGGAACCTGGTCCACAGGCCGGAACCGGCCTCCGGTGTAGATCCGCAGCTGGGCGGCCTTTTCCTGGCGGCCGCCGTAGGAAACGGCATCCCGGACCCGCAGGGTCCCGCCGGTGACCTTCAGGTGGGTCAGGCGCTTGCCCTGGGGGTCGTGGCTGATCTTGAACACCCGGGCGGAGAAGGTCTCCGGATACACCGGCGGCTGCACATACCGGGCCAGCCCCTCCAGAAATTCGTCGATGCCCTCCAGCTTCAGCCCGGAGCCGAACCAGCAGGGAAACACCAGTCGCTGCCGCACCAGCTGCCGCACCAGCTCCTCCGGCACCATGCCGGTATCCAGATACGCCTCCAGAGCGTCCTCCCGGCAGGTGGCCAGCTGCTCCATCCGCCGGTCCCGGGCGGCGGGAGTGAAGTCGACGCACCCCTCCCCCAGTTCATGGCGAAGGCTCTCCATCAGGCAGTCCCGGTCGCGGCGGCCGAAGTCCATTTTCGTCACGAACAGAAACGTGGGCACCCGGTACAGCTCCAGCAGCCGCCACAGGGTGCGGGTGTGGGCCTGGACGCCGTCGGCGCCGCTGATGACCAGGATGGCATAGTCCAGCACCGACAGGGTCCGCTCCATCTCGGCGGAAAAGTCCACATGGCCCGGGGTGTCCAGCAGCGTCACCTCCAGATCCCCGATGGGCAGCTCCGCCTGGCTGGAAAAGATGGTGATGCCCCGCTCCCGCTCCAGCAGATGGCTGTCCATGGCGGCGCTGCCATGGTCCACCCGGCCCAGCTTCCGCAGCCGGCCGGTGCGGTAGAGCATGGCCTCGGCCAGGGTGGTTTTGCCCGCGTCCACATGGGCAGTGATGCCGATGACCACCCGGCGGGCCTGGTTGCTGTTTGTATCCATATGCAAAACCTGCTTTGTCTCGTTTTTCTCTATTATGGCAGATACCGCCCCGGCTTGCAAGGGCGGATTTTTTCTTGCCCGGCGGGGCAAATCGTGCTATGATGGGAGAAAATTGCCTGTGGGAGGAAGAACGGATGAATCAGAAGGAGCTAAACGAGCTGCGGCGGCGGTTCAAGCCGGACCGCACCGCCATCAGCAAGGTATACGGCTGCTATGTCAGCAGCAGCCGCCAGATCATCTCCTATGTGGACGCGCCCCTGGGGCTGCTGTCCCAGGAGGAGCAGGAGATGTATCTGAACCTGCTGAAAAAGACCCTGTCCGGCACCCTGGGCCGGAACCTCATCGACATCGTGTTTTCCACCGCCCAGGTGGCGGACAGCGACGAGCACCGGCTGCTCCAGACCCTGCGGCAGACGGAGCTGCAGGACGCCAACGCCCGGGAGAGCCTGTACCGCCGGATCATCGACGCCATCGACATGGGCGAGAGCAGCTATCTGATCCTGCTGGCCGCCGATACCTATGACGTGCCTCACCGCAGCCGGGACGATCTGGAGGTCCCCGACGCCTC
>ENA-UEQJ01002357-UEQJ01002357.1-human-gut-metagenome-genome-assembly--contig:-NODE-2357-length-13622-cov-5.688815_pt1 | contig 13622 bp, 9 predicted proteins | sample MGYA00242937_ERZ507938 | MGnify/ENA primary metagenome ERZ507938 (study PRJEB26167, sample SAMN06115437) | human gut metagenome | host: Homo sapiens | place: China:Gansu | collected 2015-07-03 | study...
CAGGATGTTGGTGGTGATGTAATCCACCCCCATGGCCACCATGGCGTCGCCGTCCACGGCTTCGTTGACGGTCCAGACATTGTACTCCTGACCCAGGGCGTGCACTTTCCGCACGTTGTCCGGGGTGGCAGACTTGTAGTAGATATCAATGCCCAGGTTGTACTTTTCCAGGGTATCCAGCAATTTGTCGTCCCACTCTTTGATGAGGTACTGGGCCGGCTGGGTGGGATAGCGGCGGCGCAGGGAGATCAGGTTCTTGAGGGCAAACGAGATGAAGATGACGTGGTCGAGATACCCTGCTTTCTCGATCATGGAGACGATCTTATACACGTCGCTGGCCTTGAACTCGTTCTTGAGCTCCAGCACACAGTGCTTGCCGTATTTCTTGCAGATCTCAATATACTCCATCAGGGTGGGGATGGTCAAGTCGATGCGGCCGCGCTTGCCGTCGATGTCCACCAGCTGCAGCTTACGCAGGGTTTCAAAGGTAGACTCCTCAATGACCAGATGGTCAAGGCCGACGCGGGCGGTGTTGTCGTCGTGGAAGATGACGAACTGGCCATCCACCGTGCGGTGGACATCCGTCTCCACGGCAAAGTAAGTGGCGCGGTTGCAGGCCGCCACAAAGGCGGAGCAGGTATTTTCCTTTTCAATGCCGCTCAGGCCGCGGTGCGCCACCATTTTGACATTTTTATTGTCGATCTTGATCGTATCCATAGCGAAATATTTCCTTTCCGTATCGTTTTATGATTTTGTCCCCGGCATCTGCCGGAGTGATTCAGTGTTTGGCCCAGTCCTGGCTGCGGCCGACAGCCTTGTGCCAGCCCTCCAGCAGCTCTTCCCTCTGGGTCTCGCCCATTTTGGGCTCAAAGAGCTGGTTACAGCTCCACAGGTGGGTGATCTCTTCCCGGCTCTTCCACACGCCCGTGGCAAGGCCCGCCAGGTAAGCAGCGCCCAGAGCCGTGGTCTCCCGGATGGCCGGGCGCTGTACGACTTTATCCAGAATATCGGCCTGGAACTGCATCAGGAACTGGTCCCGGCTGGCGCCGCCGTCCACCTTGAGGGTCTTGATCTTGATGCCGGTGTCCTTTTCCATGGCACCCATCAGGTCCGCGCTCTGGTAGGCGATGGATTCCTCTGCCGCCCGGATGATGTGGTTCTGGGTGGTGCCGCGGGTGATGCCCAGAATGGCACCCCGGGCGTACATATCCCAGTAGGGCGCGCCCAGGCCCGTGAACGCCGGCACAATGTACACGCCGCCGTTGTCCGGCACTTTCTGGGCGTAATACTCGGAGTCGCAGCTGTCCTGGATCATGTGCATCCCGTCCCGGATCCACTGGATGACGGCACCGCCCACGAAGACAGAGCCCTCCAGCGCATACTCCACCTCGCCGTTCAGGCTGATGGCAATGGTGGTCACCAGGCCGTTCTTGCTCTGGTAGATCTCCTTACCGGTGTTCATCAGCAGGAAGCAGCCGGTGCCGTAGGTGTTCTTGGCGTCGCCGGGGGCAAAGCAGCCCTGCCCGAACAAGGCGGCCTGCTGGTCGCCGGCAATGCCGGCCACCGGAACATCCACACCCTGGATGTTGGTGTAGCCGTAGATCTCGCTGGAATCCCGCACCTCGGGCAGGATGCCGCGGGGGATGTCCAGTGCCTGAAGCAGCTTTTCGTCCCAGTCCAGCGTGCGGATGTTGTAGAGCATCGTGCGGCTGGCGTTGGTGCGGTCGGTCACATGCACCTTGCCGCCGGTCAGCTTCCAGACCAGCCAGGTGTCCACGGTACCGAACAGCAGCTCCCCTGCTTCAGCCTTTTCCCGTGCCCCGGGAACGTGATCCAAAATCCACTTGATCTTGGTGGCGGAGAAATAGGCGTCCGGCACCAGGCCGGTGTTCTCCCGGATGTATTCGTCCATACCGGGGGTCTTGAGCAGCTCGTCCACGATGGGGGCCGTGCGGCGGCACTGCCAGACGATGGCGTTGTACACCGGGCGGCCGGTGGCACGCTCCCACAGGATGGTGGTCTCGCGCTGGTTGGTGATGCCGATGCCCGCAATGTCGCGGGGGTCCACGCCGCTCTGGGCGATCACCTCGTTCATCACGCCGTACTGGCTGGACCAGATCTCCATGGGGTTGTGCTCCACCCAGCCCTGATGGGGGTAGATCTGCTCAAATTCCCGCTGCTGCACACAGAGGATATTCTGCTCGTTGTCAAAGAGGATGGCACGGCTGCTGGTCGTGCCCTGATCCAGCGAGAGAATGTACTTGGTCTGGCTCATATGAACTCTCCTTTTTCTGGTACGATCACGGACAAAAAAAGAGCGTGACAAACCAAAGCTTCCGTTGCTCTGTCTGCCACTCTCCTACTCTGAACAAACATCTATTTGCTTGGGTTTATTGTACTCCCACGGCAGAAGAATTACAAGCGCCTCCCACATTTTTGGTTGCTGTGCACAAAGGAGCACGCTGCCTCTTGAACACTCTGCCCGAAACCGGAACGCAAAACGCCCCCGCGCCGAGCCGGAATCTTCCGGTGCTCTGCACAGGGGCGCGGTTCTTTATTGGATGCAGGTGCTGCAGGGGGTATAGCCCGCGGCCACGGCCTCGTCGTAGCTGGAGAACAGGATCTGATTTTTCTCCGCCGGGAGGTTGGGGCAGGTGGGCAGGTGGAACTTTTTGCTGTTCACATTGCCGATGTAGGCCTGCTGCGCCGTACTGGACGCTGCAGGAGCAGTGGGGTTCAGCTGGCTGTCCGGCACAAAGTGCTCGGTGCCCACGGTGAGGTTCTGACCGTCGCTGCCGATGGTGATGGTGCCCTGCAGGTCGGTGCGGTAGACGTCCACCTTTGCGTCCCGCAGGATGCTTAACGTCTCCTCGTGGGGATGGCCATACTTGTTGTTCACCCCGCAGGAGATGATTCCCATTTCCGGCAGGACCGCGTTCAGGAAGACATAGCTGGTAGAGGTGGAAGAACCGTGGTGGCCCACCTGCAGCACATCCACCTTGAGGTTGGCCCCGCTGTTGACGAGGTCCCGTTCGGCGTCGGCTTCCATATCACCCGTGAGCAGAAAGCTGGTGGCACCGTAATCAATGCGGAGGACAACGGAGGTATCGTTGGTGTCACTGTACTGCGCCACCGGGCCCAGCTGGGTGATGGTTGCCCCGCCCAGCTGCCAGGTAGTGCCCACAGCGGGCACCTCTACCTGTAAGCCCTGCTGCTGGGTGTACTTGACAAAATCCTGAAAACACTTGGTGCTGGCCTCCGTCACCGGGGCATAGACGTGGTTGGCCGGGAAGTAAGCCAGTGCCGCGGCCAGACCGCCCACATGGTCCTCGTGGGCGTGGGAGCAAAAGACGTATTCCAGCCCCTCCACGCCCTGATTCTGTAAGTAGGAGACCACGAGGCTGCCGTCGTCCACATTGCCGCCGTCGTAGAGCATGAACTGCCCGTCGCACTCGATCAGCACGCTGAGGGCCTGCCCCACATCGATGAAGTGCATCTCAAACGGGGCATTGACGGAGTCCACGGTGGAGGCCGACGCCGCCGGGTTGGGGATGACGTCGGCGCTGCCGCCCGGGACAACGCCCGAGACATCACAGGCGGCCAGACCCAGAGCCAGCGCCGCCGCAACGGCCAGCGCGGCCAGACGGCGGAACAGCCCCGGCTTTTGGGCGGGGGTCACTTTTTCTTTTTGGAAGTTTTCCACGTTGCATTCTCTTTCTGTTGATTGTTTTTCGGTTTATGGGTGCCGTTGGGGGCAAAGCGGGCTCCCGGGCTGGGCTGGCGGCCGCCTGCCGCGCGGCTGACCGGTGCCGCATGGCCTCCGCGGCGATTGCCTGGCTGGGTCTTTCCGCTGTGGGGCCGGACGCTGTAGGTGCCGTCCTGATGGATGGTCACATCCGCCGCCTCCGCCCGGCGTGCCGAGCGCTGGACGGCGCGGCGGCCCTCGGCGGGCACCAGCAGGGGGATCAGGTCCTCCCGGTGGGTCATCCGCAGGGCCTTGACCACTTTCTCGGCGTTGCGGGGCTCATAGTACTGGAGCAGAGCACGCTGCAAGGCCTTGCCCTCGGCAGTCTTTTCCACAAAAACAGGCTTGAGGGTGTAGGGGTCCAGCCCGGTGTAGAACATGCAGGTGCTGACCGTGCCGGGGGTGGGGTAAAAGTCCTGCACCTGCTCCGGGCGCATGTGGTTCTTGTAAAGATACTCGGCCAGATAGACGGCATCTTTCAGGGTGCTGCCCGGGTGGCTGGACATGAGGTAGGGCACCAGATACTGTTTTTTGCCCGCTTTTTTGCTCAGCTCGTAGAATTTATCCTTGAACTTGTTGAACGTCTCAATGGGAGGTTTGCCCATGTAGGCCAGAGTGTTGGGAGCGCAGTGCTCCGGGGCCACTTTCAGCTGGCCGGAAACATGATACTCCACCAGCTCTTTGAAGAACGTATCGTCCGGGTCGGCCATCAGGTAGTCAAACCGGATGCCGCTGCGGATGAACACTTTCTTGACGCCGGGCAGCTCCCGGACACGGCGGAGGATCTTGAGGTAGTCGCTGTGGTCCACGATCATGTGGGAGCAGGTCTGCGGGGCCAGACAGTGCTTGCCGCCGTTGCACATGCCCCGGAGCATCTGCTCCCGGCAGGAGGGGAAGCGGAAGTTGGCGGTAGGCCCGCCGATATCGTGAATATAGCCCTTGAAATCCGGCTCATGGGTCATCCGCTCCGCCTCGGCCACGATGCTGTCCGCGCTGCGGCTGGTGACACGGCGGCCCTGATGGAGCTGGATGGCGCAGAAGTTGCAGCCGCCAAAACAGCCGCGGTTCTGGATGATGGAGAACTGCACCTCCCGGATGGCAGGCACACCGCCCATGTCTTCATAGATGGGGTGGTAACGGCGGGTGTAGGGCAGGGCGTAGACTTTATCCAGCTCCCAGCGGACAAGGGGCTTGGCCGGGATGTTCTGCACCAGATATTTCTCGCTCTGCTTCTGGACGATGATCTGGCCGCTGACCACATCCTGATTGTCCATCTGGATGCGGCAGGCCTTGGCGTAGGCCGTCTTGTCGCTGGCCACTTTTTTGAAACCTGCGCACTCCACATACCGCTCGGGCAGGTGGTCAAAATCGGTCAGGTAGCAGGTGCCGTCCACATCGGTGATGCTCTCCACAGGCTCCCCTGCCGCCAGCCGCCGGGCGATCTCCACGGTCTGGTGCTCGCCCATGCCATAGCTGATGATGTCGGCACCGGAATCTTCAGCGATGCTGGGCAGCACAGTGTCCAGCCAGTAATCGTAATGCGCAAAACGGCGCAGGGAAGCTTCCAGGCCGCCCAAGATCACGGGCAGGTCCGGGTAAGCCTCTTTGGCCAGCTTGGTGTAAACCGTGGCGCTGCGGTCCGGGCGGGCACCGCCCTTTCCGCCGGGGGAATACTCATCCTCCGCGCGGGGGATCTTTGCCACCGAGTAGTGGCTCACCATGCTGTCCACATTGCCGCCGCCGATGAAGAAGCCGTACTTCGGCTTGCCGAACCGCTTGAAGTCCTCGCAGTCGGTATAGCGGGGCTGTGCCAGCACGCCGATCTTATAGCCCTCTGCCTCCAGCAGGCGGCTGATGATGGCGGTGCCAAAGCTGGGGTGGTCCACATAGGCGTCACCGCCCACCACCACAAAGTCCAGCTGGTCCCAGCCGCGTGCTTCCATGTCTGCCCGGCTGATGGGCAGAAATTCGGTGTAGATCTTTGGGGAAGAGTTGTCCATAATGCTCCTTATTCTACTTATCTTCTGAACATCTAGCCGTCATAAATATCATACTGACAAATCTAACGGCAAATCCGATATATCTTTCAGTCTCTTGCCCTGTACAAGCGTCTGGAGCGTTTCAATTGCGTCCTCTGAGCCAACCTCGTTTACTGCGCGAATCAATTCATACAGTGCAAAATGATACACACAATCAATGTCTCCCGTTCCAAGGGCCAGCGAAGCCAAACGATTTGGCATCGGTTCTGCGGTCACAACAACAATATGCGGCAGATGTCCCTTTCGGTTCCGAATCAAATTCAATGCTTCCGTTCGGCTGTTTTGCGCTCTGTCGCTCCGCATTGTATATTTTGCCGACACACTTGCATGCAAAACAGGTTTTCCTCCATTTGATTTCCGGAGACTCGCCATCGTACAAACTGTATCGTCAACTACACTTTGATTTTCATTGATTTCCGCGTCATCGCACAGATTTCGATATATGACGACATCCGGCGCAACCAGATAATCATTCCCCAGTGCTGCTGCAAGCTGTGCGTTCTGCTGTGTAAGCGCATTCAGGTATGCAAGATGTTCATACTGTGCAAAGTCACTCGTTTTCAGTCTGTTATTATTTCCAAGCTGAAGGATCTCCCATTTTCCAGGACGCAGATTCTGTAAGTACGGGAATGTTTCTCTCAAGAAGTCCATGGTCAGCACTTCAAACTGCTTGCCAAGTGTCTGCCCCGAAATTTTATCAACCGTGCTCACTGCATGATGCTGCTCATCCACCAAAATATCAATGATCTTGCGAGAAATTGCTTTAGAACCACGGCTGCTGGTATCTGCATTTGATGCAACACCTGTACTTGTCAGCGTCAGTGTATTCGTTTCAAACAGCTTTTTGTGAAAAAGGAATCTTGCCTTTGCAATCAGCGCATCCATATTCCAGACACTCCTTTATTTTTTCTCCGACCGCCCGTGCAACAGGCGGCGGAAACGCATTGCCGATCATTCTGCATGCAATTGTTTTTTTGCTGCCAAATGTCCAGGTATCCGGAAATCCCTGAATCCTTGCCATCATCCGACTGGTCAGACGCGGCATTCCCTCAAAGTCCGCAGACGGCGCTTCATTTGCAATCCCTTTTCCGTCTACTCCCAGTTCCGCCCAAGCGTTTCTTGCTCTCGTCGGTCCAAGGTCCGGTCCCCCATGTTTTTTAGAGCCTCCAACCAATGTTGGTGCAATTCTGTCGGCCTGCTCCGTCCATTTTTTTGCATTTTTCCAGCCGTTTTGAGCCATCAGATCTCCCAAGGTCTCTCCGACTGTAGGAGCGTCATCCGGATGCTCCTGTGGATATTCAAACGCTCCCCTCTGATCTTTTCTAACGCCAATAATAACAACTCTCGGTCTAAGCTGAGGCACACCATAATCCGAAGCGTTCAACAGTTTAATATGTGTAACATATCCTAATTTTTGAATCTCTGTAAAAATATGATTTCGGTATTCTTCAAATCCCGGATCCAGAAATCCCCGAACATTTTCCAGCATGACAGCACGAGGCTGAATTTCCCGAATCAGGCGAATAGCCTCCGGAAACAAATCACGTTCATCATCTTTTCCCAATTGCTTTCCGGCAACAGAGAATGGCGGACACGGAACTCCGCCTGCCAGCAGATCCACTCCCTGATATGGACGTCCATCAAAATCATGAACATCTGCACAGATGACATTCCATTCCGGTCGGTTCGCTTTCAGAACGTTGCAGTAGCTTTGTTCATATTCTACAAGTGCCACATGAACAAAACCGGCCATTGCAAGTCCCAAAGCCTGCCCTCCTGCACCGGCACATATTTCAACACAAGTCAGTGGTTGTTTCATCTTTTTCTCCTGCTTTTATTCCTGGGGCTGGTTCATCTGCATCTCCAGCCACTGCTGGCGGCTGATGAGCACGGCCCGGGGCTTGGCACCCTCGTGGGGGCCGATGATGCCCCGCATCTCCATTTCATCCATGATGCGGGCCGCACGGGCATAGCCCAGCTTGCAGCGGCGCTGCAGCAGGCTGGTAGAGGCCTGCCCGGCGTCAATGACCACATCCACGGCCTGCTGGAACATCGGGTCGGAGTCCGACTCGTCATCGGAATCGGTCCCGCTGCTGCCCTTCTTGCCGTCCTGAATGGCGTGTTTTTCCATGGCCTCGATCATGGCCTCGTCGTACTGGACGGTGGCGCTGGACTTGATGAAGTCCAGCACACGGCTGATCTCTTCATCCCGGACAAAGGTGCCCTGGATGCGGGTGGGCTTGGGTGCGCCCACCGGCATGAACAGCATATCGCCCTGGCCCAGAAGTTTTTCGGCACCGGCACCATCCAGAATGGTGCGGCTGTCCACCTGACTGGACACCGCAAAGGCGATGCGGCTGGGGATGTTGGCCTTGATCAGGCCGGTGATGACGTCCACGCTGGGGCGCTGGGTGGCCACGATCAGGTGCATGCCGGCGGCGCGGGCTTTCTGAGCGATGCGGCAGATGGAATCTTCCACATCCTTGCCCACCACCATCATCAGGTCGGCCAGCTCGTCGATGACGATGGCGATGTAGGGCATTTTTTCCAGATCCGGCCGCTCCACCGCCAGCTTGTTGAAGGACTTGATGTCGCGCACGTTGTTCTCGGCAAACATGCGGTAGCGGCGCTCCATCTCCTGCACGGCGCTGCCCAGGGCACCGGCCGCCTTGCGGGGCTCGGTGACCACCGGCATGAGCAGATGGGGGATGCCGTTGTATTCGGCCAGCTCCACGACCTTGGGGTCGATGAGCAGCAGTTTGACGTCTTCCGGGCTGGAGCGGAACACCAAACTCATAATGATGCTGTTCACGCACACCGACTTGCCGCTGCCGGTGCTGCCCGCAATGAGCAGATGGGGCATCTTGCACAGGTCTGCCACCTGGGCCACACCCGCAATGTCCTTGCCCAGGGCAATGCCCAAAGGCGAGGTCATGCGCAGAAAGCTCTGGCTCTCGAACACGCTGCGGATGGACACGGCACTGCGCTTGTGGTTGGGCACCTCGATGCCCACGGCAGGCTTGCCGGGGATGGGGGCCTCCATGCGCACATCCGCCACGGCCAGGTTCAGGGCGATGTCATCGGCCAGCGAGGTGATGCGGCTGATCTTGACGCCCGCCATGGGCTGCACCTCATACCGGGTGACCGACGGCCCGCGGGAAATGTCCAGCACACGGGTGCGGACCCCAAAGCTCTCCAGCGTGTCCACCAGCTTCTGGGCGTTGGCCTTCAGCTCATCCTCGGCGTTGGGGTCGCTTTCCTCCTTGGATCTTTCAAACAGCTCGATGGGCGGGTACTGATACTGGTAGGTGTCCACCGGCTCGGCTTCCTCGGCAGGGGCCGTAGCGGCTACCTGCTCGGAGGCCGCCGGTTTTTCCATGGCTGCCGCCACCAGCGAGTTGATATCCTTTTCCTCCACCGGTTCGGCGGTGATGCTGATCCAGCCGTCCGCATCCGGGTCGCTGCGCTGGGCCATGGCATGTTCGGCACTCACACGGGTCGGCTGGTCCGGCTGCGGCGCAGGCATCACGGGCTGGATGGGCGCAGCAGCGGCAGCCGGTTCTGCCGGGTCCGCAGGCCGTGCGATGGGCGTATCAAAGGGATTGCCGGGCACCGGCCGGGGCTGCTGTTCCGTGGTCTCTGCCGCCGGGGTCTCCTCCGGCTTTGCAAAGAAGTCCTCAGCCGCCGTTTCCACGGCATCCGGCACGATGGGCCGGATGGTGGGCTTGGGTGCCGCGCGCAGCGGGTCCATGCCAAAGGTGCCGCCCGGCCCCGGGATGAAGGGTTCGATGGGCTCACTGCCGCCCTCCTTCACCTCGGTGCTGTCCGGGCCAAGGTCCACATCAAAGGGAGCGCGCGGGCGGGATGCCCGCACCCGCACCGGCGTCACGGCTGGGGCCGCCTGCGGTTCCGGCTGGGGCTGCACGGGCTGGTCCGGCGCTCCGGCCGGGCTGTCCGGGGCCTGCTCCAGCTCCTGGGTCACCTTATGGCCCCAGTGCAGCACACCGGACATCCAGTCCGGCAGACCCAGACGGAAGGGCTCTTCCGCTTCGGCTTCGTCCTCGTATTCTTCCAGGTCCTCCGTCTCGTCGTACTCGTCTGCGGCTTCCTGCGCGGCCTGCCGCTCGGCGCGGCGCTCGGCACGGCGGGCTGCGCCCTGCTCGTACACGGCCACGCCCTTTGCGTGCACCCCGCCGGACACGTCGCACAGCCACTGCCAGACCTCAGCCGGAGTGAGGTCAAAAATGTACAGGCTGACGCAGAGCGCCAGCACCAGCATGATGAAGTTTGCCGCCGGCCGGCCGCAGAGCAGCAGCAGGTTGCCGCCCAGCACCGCACCCAGTGCGCCGCCGGACAGCCACGCCTGATAACCGTTCTGGTAGCAGGCCGCCACCATCTGGAAGGCCGACAGCCCCTGCGGCTGGATGTCGGAAAACACGATCACCGTGCCGCTTGCAAACACGAGTCCCAGCGCCAGCTTGCAGATGTGGGGCAGCAGGTCCTCGCCCCGCGTGTACAGCACGGCCAGGCAGCACACCGCTGCACCCAGCACAAAACTGCCGCAGCCAAACAGGCCAAACAGCACCTGATGCAGCGTTTTCCACACCGAGTCGCCTTCCACAAAGGCAAGGCCCACCAGCAAAAGCCCTGCAAACAGGGTCCCAAGCCCTGCCGGCAGGCGCTGTTCCGCGCGTTTTTTGCGCGACGTTGAGCGCCGTGTCGTTGTTTTTCGTTTCTTCGTTGCCATTCTTCTCCATTCCCCACAGTTCGCATAGACACAATTCTTGATTTTATTATTGTACCACGCACCGGGGCAAATGGCAAACCTATTGTTGTGTTATTCTCGGGTCTCGATCGCACGGTGCAGCCAGTCCAGTGCATCCGAAAGGCCGCCCAGCTCGTCGATGAGCTTTTCCTTCACGGCGCGGCGGCCGTCCAGCACGGTGCCCATATCCATGACCAGCTCCCCGGTGTGGAGCATCAGCTCGGTGTAGCGCTTCTCCGTCATGCCGCTGTGGGCCGCCACAAAGCCGGTGATGCGCTGCTGCATCTGGTCGAACCAGTGCATGGTCTGGGGCACGCCCAGGATCACCCCGGAGTGCCGCACCGGGTGCACCGTCATGGTGGCGGTGGGCACGATGAAGCTGCGCTGTGCGCTCACGGCCAGCGGGATGCCGATGGAGTGCCCGCCGCCCAGCACCAGCGTGGCGCTGGGTTTGGACACGCTGGCGATCAGCTCTGCCAGCGCAAGACCGGCCTCCACATCCCCGCCCACGGTGTTCAGCAATACCAGCAGGCCCTCAATCCGGGGGTCCTCCTGCACGGCGGCCAGCTGGGGGATCACATGCTCATACTTGGTGGTCTTTTGCCCCTGCGGCGCTTCCGTGTGCCCCTCGACCTGGCCGATGACGGTCAGGCAGTGGATGGCATGGCCGCCCCGGGTCAGGGTGACCGTACCGTCGTCCTCGATGCGTTCTTTTTCCAGCCGCTGCTGGTCCACAGAGGTGGTGTGTGTATCCGGCATTCTGTGTTCTCCTTTTGCTCTGTTTTGCATCATCATGCCCCGTCCAACCGGCGGTTATCCCTCTGCGGCAGGGTCATACCCCTTAATTTTTTGTAATTTTTTTGTTTTTTTTCGTCTGGTATTTGACATTCGTCTCCCGTGCAGTATACTTTATAATGATATGGAATTGACAATACGCGGTGTCGTACCCACCGCGCTGCACACGCCGGCGTTTTTTCGTGCAGGGCAAACGCGGCGATTTTTTGCTTGAAAGGAGAATTTTTCTCATGAATACCCCCGCAAAAGCCTCGCTCCCCGTGATCAAGCGCCTCCCGAAATACTACCGCTACCTGCGCTCTCTGCAGGCCGACGGCATCACCAGCATCTCCTCCCGGGAGCTGGCCGCCCAGATGGGCACCACGGCCTCCCAGGTCCGGCAGGACTTCAACTGCATCGGCGACGTGAACGGCCGACAGGGCATCGGTTACTCGGTGGAGAACCTGCTTTCCATTCTGGAGAGCCTGCTGTTCGGCAACGGCGACCGCCTGCCCACCATCCTGATCGGCTGCGGCCGTCTGGGCAAGGCCGTGAGCCGCTTCATCACCACCGACGCCAACGGCTACAAGCTGATTGCCGCCTTTGATGTGGCCCAGAACGAGGTGGGCAAGGAGATCAACGGCATCCAGATCCGTCATGTGGACGAGCTGGAGGCCTTCTGCGCCGAGCACCACCCCAAGGTGGCCGTGCTCTGTGTGCCCCGCGACGGTGCCGAGCAGGTCAGCGGCCGTCTGGTGGACCTGGGCATCGAGGGCTTCTGGAACTTCTCCCACTACGACCTCTCCGTTCCCTACCCCGATGTGGTAGTGGAGAACGTTCACCTGGGCGACAGCCTGATGAGCCTGGGCTACCGCCTGCGAAACCAGGAGTGACGCCATGGCAAAACTGTATTTTCGCTATGGTGCCATGAACAGCGGCAAGAGCACAGCCCTGATGCAGGTGGCCCACAACTATGAAGAGCAGGGCATGCAGGTGCTGATCCTCAAGCCGCAGGTGGACACCAAAGGCGGCGGCGAACTGGTCAGCCGCCTGGGCGTGCACCGCAAGGCCGACCGCCTGATCCGCCCGGACATGGATGTGTTCGAGGTGGTGCGCGAAGCCAGCCAGGCCACAAAGCTGGCCTGCGTGCTGTGCGACGAGAGCCAGTTCTTTACCGCAGAGCAGGCCGAGCAGCTGTTCATGGTCACCGTAGACCTGAACATCCCGGTGATCTGCTACGGCCTGCGGGCCGACTTTTCGCTGCGGGGCTTCCCCGGCTCCACCCGCCTGCTGGAGCTGGCCCACACCATCGAAGAGATGAAAACCATCTGCACCTGCGGCCGCAAGGCCATCTGCAACTGCCGCAAGGTGAACGGCCAGTTCGTCTTTGAGGGCGAACAGGTGGCCATCGACCTGGAAAACGACGTTCAGTACGTCAGCATGTGCCCGCAGTGCTACTTCCGCGCGCGGCGGGCTTTTTACGCAGGCCGCAAATAACACACTTTGTTCCGTCAGCCGCCGCACAGACTTCTGTGCGGCGGTTTTTTAGATTTATCAGACATCCGACGTCATATATTTGCTGCTCTTATTTCTCCCGCAAAGCTGCCCGGCTCCGGTGCGGACTGATATATCACCCAAGGGCACCGGCGCACTTTTTTTGCGCAATTGATATATCAGTCATTTTTTCGTCCGACACCGGCCTTTTGCACCCCCGCCGCTGGGACATGCTCTGCTTTTTCTCAGGCGCAGGATGCAAATGTTTACAGAATTATTGCAAATTTTGCTGTTCTTTCCATCCTGCGTCCCCGTTTTCTATGCAACCTGTTGAAGTATACATGTTGCACAGTTTTTCGTCCGAAGTTTATTCATTTCAGCAATGGCGTCAAATCCGGCGCGGAAAACAGAGCAATATTTGTACGTTTTTGAGTTGCATAACCACAATTTGCGTCTTTCTTTTTTGTCCGCCTTTTGTTATCATAATTGTATACAACGGGGTGTGTGCAGAACCCCCGTGCAAGACGATGTTTTTGATCATCTTTAGGAGGAGAACAAAAATGAGCAAGGCAATTTCCCGTCGTGATTTCATGAAGGTCACTGGCGTTGTGGGCGCAGCTGGTCTGCTGGCTGCCTGCGGCGGCAATTCTTCCAGCACTGCAGCCTCTTCTTCCGTGGCATCCGCTCCCGCTGCTTCCGCAGACGAGAGCCTGGCCCTGTCGGACGGTCCTGTTTCCATGACCATCAGCTGGTGGGGCGGCGACAGCCGTCACGAGGCTTACCAGAACGCCATCAAGGAGTTCCA
>ENA-UEQJ01002358-UEQJ01002358.1-human-gut-metagenome-genome-assembly--contig:-NODE-2358-length-13620-cov-3.812080_pt1 | contig 13620 bp, 5 predicted proteins | sample MGYA00242937_ERZ507938 | MGnify/ENA primary metagenome ERZ507938 (study PRJEB26167, sample SAMN06115437) | human gut metagenome | host: Homo sapiens | place: China:Gansu | collected 2015-07-03 | study...
GCTGCGCCAGCCGTCGGAGAACGCATCGGCGAACTTCTCGCCGAACGTCCGCTGCACGGTCACGGTCGGGGTGTAAATTTCAACTTCGTCCAGATCAATGGAAACAGTCGAATAACGGATCTGCATGTCCATGTTCCGCAGATTCCGCTCGATGGATTCCGTCTCATAGCGCACATCGGCCAGCCGTTCTTCGAGCGCGACGAGGCTCTCCACGTCCTCGGTCTTCTCCAGCATGGCCAGCAGCCGCCCGGCGTATCCATGCCCCCGGCAGTCCGCACGGACGGCCAGATGGCGGATCTCGCACTGCGCCCGCCCGGGTGTATAGTGCAGAAGTCCGGAAATTCCGTTCGCGTCTGTCAAACACAGCACCTGCCCGGCGCCGACCGCCTGTCGGAGTTCCTCGTCCGGCGGGATGCAGCCCGTCAGCGGGTCGAACTGCGCAAGCAGAAACGCCCGCACGGCCTCAAAGGAAGCCTCTGACGCAGTTTCCGCGTTATCTGGCGCAGGAATTGCCGCCCGTGTGCGCCGCAGGCGGTGAAAGCACTCCGCAAAGCCGAGCGCGCACAGCGCGTCCTGCGCCCGGCGCATGGCGTCTTGGTCCTTTTCGCGGCAGGCAAGTTCTGTGATGAGCGGGGAAGGCTGCTCCGGCAGGCAAAGCTTTGCACCGGGGTGCAGATAGAAGTTCAGGAGCCGGTATCCGGCCCGCTGCCGCAGCAGCAGCAGAAAGCCGTCCCCTTCCTCGTAAAAAAGCCCGGCATCGATCTCACGCTGGTAGTCTGCCGGGGATAAAAAGCAGTTGGTCACCACGCCGCGCCGCAGCTGCGCGGACAGAAGCGGCGCAAGCGCCGCGCAGCTCTCAACTCTGCGCATGAAGGAAGCGCTCCTTCAGCGCCGCGCGGTCAAGCTTGCCGTTTGCGTTGTGCGGCAGCGCGTCCAGCTTTTCATAGACGTTCGGCAGCATATATTTCGGCAGCGCCGTCCGCAGCGCCTTTGCAAGTGTATTGGTGTCCAGATTGCCCGCATAGACGCAGACGATCCTGTCGCGCATCGCGTCGTAGAAGCAGACGGCGTCGTGCAGGCCCTTGACGCTGTAGAGCGCCGTTTCAATTTCGCCCAGCTCAATGCGGTAGCCCATGTGCTTGATCTGTCCGTCGCGGCGGGCAAGAAAATAGAAATTCCCGTCCTCCCGCTGCACGGCCATATCGCCCGTGCGGTAGAGAATGTCGCGGTAATCGGGGCAGAGCGGGTTCTGGATAAAGGCGGAATTGGTCTTTTCTGCGTCGGCGAAATATCCCGCCGCAAGTCCGGAGCCGCGCACGCACAGCTCGCCCGTCTCGCCGGGGGCCGCCTCGGTCAGATCGTCCTTTAACAGCAGCAGCTGCATATTGCGGCAGGCTTTTCCGATGGGGATCGGCTCGTCGTCGCGGTACGTGCGCGTCAGGTGCAGCGCGGCGCAGTCGACGGTCGTCTCCGTCGGGCCGTACATATTATAAAGCTCCGCCTCCGGGATCGCGCGCTTCCACATATTCACGTACCGCGCCTGCAGCGCTTCGCCGCCGACGACGATCTTCCGCAGCGCGTGCGGGACGCACTTTTCAAGCGCGCCGGAGCTTGCCGCCAGATGGAACGCGGACGTCGCCCAGTTCACGGCGGTCACGCCGTTCCGGTCGAGCGCCTGCAGCAAAAACAGCGGCAGCGCGAAGAATTTCTTCTCCAGAATCACGCACGTCGCGCCGAGCTTCAGCGTCTGGTACAGATCCTTGCAGGAGGTGTCAAAGTAAAACGGCGACTGATTGCCGAAGACCTCATGCTCCGTATAGCCGCAGAAGTCCGTCAGCCAGTCGGTAAAATCCAGAATGGCGCGGTGGGAGATGACGATGCCCTTCGGCGTGCCGGTCGAGCCGGAGGTGAAGAGCAGGTACACGGGATCCAGATCAATGATCTGCTCGCGCCGGGCCTGCAGAAGCGCCTTGTCCGGGGCGGTCTTCTCCGCCTCCTCCAGACACACGAGCGGCGCGCAGTCCGCAAGCCGCTCCGCCTGCGGGCGGCACGCTTCCGGGAACACGATCGCGCGGGCGTGCACCTGCGCGAGAATGCGGCGCATCCGCGCCTCCGGCATCTGCTCGTCGATGGGAACGTAATAATTCCCACTCTGCAAAACGCCCTGCAGCGCCGCGACGCTCTGCACTGTCCGCCCCGTGAGCACAGCCACGGGCGCGTTTTTGCAGCCCGGAAGCCCGGCCAGAACGGTTCCCAGTGCCCGCGCACGCGTCAGCAGCTGCCCGAAGGTCAGACTGCCGGAGGCGTCGGAAAAGGCGACCTTGTCCGGGACGCGGGCGGCGGTGCGCTCCAGATATTCAGCGGCGTTTGTCATCGGCATGGACGCATCCTCCCCTTGCACTTGTACACATACTTTTGAGAATTTTACCACATACGCACGCAAATGTAAAGGCGGAACGCGCCGCGCATTTTTTCGCCCGCGGCGGTTGAGTCCAGGCTGCTTTCATGGTAAAATAACAAAAAACACAGGAGGACAGACCTATGTATGATGTGATCGCGCTGGGCGAGCTGCTTGTCGATCTTGCGGAACGCGCGAAGGACGAAAACGGCTACCCCACTCTTGCCGCCAACCCCGGCGGCGCGCCCGGCAATTTTCTTGCCGCGCTGAGCGCGTATGGAAAGAAGACCGCGTTTCTCGCCAAGGTCGGCGACGACACCTTTGGCCATCTGCTGACCGGCACGATGCGCCGCGCCGGGATCGACACGCGCGGCATTCTGATCAGCCCCGAAACATTCACGACGCTTGCGTTCGTGACCTTTGACGCGCACGGCGACCGCTCGTTCGCCTTCGCGCGCAAGCCCGGCGCGGACACACAGCTGCGCTGGGAGGAGATCGACCCGGCCATGCTGGCAGAAAGCCGCGTGTTCCACTTCGGCTCGCTCAGCTGCACGGACGAGCCTGCCCGCACGGCCACGCAGAAGGCCGCGGCCTATGCCCGCGCGCACGGCAGGCTCGTCACCTACGACCCCAATTACCGCGCCCCGCTGTGGAAAACAGAGCAGGAGGCAAGGGAACAGATCCTCTGGGGTCTTTCGCAGGCGGATATCGTCAAGATCAGCGATGAGGAGACGCAGTTCCTCTGGGACTGCAGCCCGGAGGAGGGCGCGGAGCGCGTGTTGGCGCTGGGCGCGAAGCTCGTCATGGTCACGCTGGGGCCGAAGGGGTGTCTGCTGAAAAATAAGCAGGCAGACTTCTCCTGCGGCTGTCCGAAGGTGCATCCCATTGACACGACCGGCGCAGGCGATATCTTTGGCGGCAGCGCCGTATCGCGCTTTTTGGAGCTTGGGAAAGCGCCGGAGGCGCTGACGCGGGACGATCTTGCCTATATGGCCCGCTACGCGGCAGCCGCAGCAAGCCTCTCCACCGAAGCTTCCGGCGCCATCCCGTCCATCCCGAAAAAGGAAGCCGTCCTGCAAAAGATGCAGGAGGCATATTGCGTGCAGGCGGACGCACACCGATAACGATCCGACGTTTTGACGCAGAAAGCGGCATTCCCGGCCCTGGGAATGCCGCTTCTGTTTTGCAGCTTACGCTTTTTTCTTCGGCCCCATGATCTCGGCGCTCAGGAGGGCGACGAGGGGGACGGTCAGGATGATGCCGATGGTTCCGGCCACGCCGCGGATGATCTCGATGGCGATGGAATCGGCGTTGAAGATCTGGATCATGGGATAATCAAAGATCTGGAACAGCAGGAGCGTATTGAGGCTCGAACCGGCGAAGGCAAGGATGAGCGTATTCGCCATGGTGCCCATGGCGTCCTGGCCGATGTTCATGCCGGAGCGGAACAGGGCCTTGCGCGGCAGGTCGGGGTTCAGCTCGCGCAGCTCCCAGCAGGCGGAGGAAATGGACATGGCCACGTCCATGACCGCGCCGAGCGAGGCGATGAGAATGCCGCTGACGAACAGACCGCTGATCTTCAGTCCCCGGTCGGACGCGCGCAAAACCAGTTCCTCCGCCTCCGGCAGGTTGAAGCCGTTGAGCGGCGAGATCGACCCGCACAGGGCGGCGAAAATACCCGCGACCGCCACGCCGCCGATGCAGCCGAGCGTGGCGCAGAGCGTCTTGCGGCTGAAGCCGTTCAGGAACAGGAGGGAGGCCGCCGTCGTCAGCGCGACAAGCACGACCGTGACCACGACCGGCTGCGCGCCGCGCAGGATCATGGGCACCTGAATGAACCAGACGCACGCAAGCGTATACACAAGCCCCAACAGGGCCGTGAGGCCCTTTTTCCGGCCGATCAGCAGGAGCAGCGCGGCAAATATGGCAAGCAGGCCGAGCAGCACCGGGGCGCGGTTATAATTCGGAATGGATATGATATACGGCGCGCCCTCGTCGTCCAGATCGAGGCGGACGACGATCTTTGTGCCGATCTTCGCGTCGACGTTGGTATAGATGGTCAGATAGTTGATCGCCTCAAGCGTTTCGCCCTTCCACGGGCCGTTCAGGATCTCGACCTCGAGATACTGCTGGCCGATGCGGCGGCCCTCCGTCCAGTCCTGGGTCTCCGCGTTGTCGTCCAGAATGTCCGTGACGCGCGCAACGGCGAAATACCGCTTGCGCGCGGCAGTCGCCTCGCGGTCAGGCTCCGTGTATTCCAGGACCAGCGCCCACGCGATGATCAGCACGAACAGCAGAACGCTCACGCCGATCTCCAGCCAGCGCTTGCGCGTCAGCTTGCATTGTAAGTTTTTCATGGATTCTCCTTCAGGATGCGCAGTTTTTGAATGATGGGGGACTGCCCCGCCGGAAGACCCGGCGGGGCAGCTTTGTACTGTTGGGGAACTCAGCGCTCGAGATACCGGTGGATGATCGCCGCGACCTGTGCGCGGGTCGCCTGTGCCTTCGGCACAAGGTTGCTGCCGGAGCCGTTGATCAGACCCTGGCCGACCGCCCAGTTCATCGCCTGAATGGCGTAGGCGGAGAGCTGCGCCGTGTCGGCAAAGCTGCCGAGATTTTCCTCGAGCGTCACAGCCGTCATGCCGCCGTAGACTGCGTAGCGGTACAGGATCGCCGCAAGCTGCTCACGGGTCACGGGGTCGTTCGGGCCAAAGAGGCTGTCGCCGTAGCCGTTGACGATGCCGTTCGCTGCCGCCCATGCGACCGCCTTGGCAAACCACTTGCCGGCGGCCACATCCGTAAAGTCGGACGAGCCGGAAACGGACGGGCTGCCCGCCATGCGGTAGAGGATGGTGACGATCATGGCACGGGTCAGCGGTGCGTTGGGAGAGAAGCGATCGGCGCCCGTGCCGTCCATGATGCCCTTCTCGTAGACATAGCGGACATCGTTATAGAACCAGTCGCTGCTGGACACATCGGCAAACGGGAGCCCTACCGGGGCAGCGGGCCTGGCCGGGGTGACCGGGGTGCCGGGGGTGACGGGCGGAGGCGGCAGGACAGTCTTATGCCAACGTGCATAGAAGGTCTTTTCGCCGGTTTCCGTCGCCTCGATCTGCCTGACCTGTACGCCGCCGATGTAGGCGGTGAACCAGCCGAGGAAGGTGTAGCCGGGCTTGGTCACATTGGTCGGCAGAACGGTCACGGTGCCCTCGGTGTAGGTCACCGGGTAGAGGCCGCCAATCGTGCCGCCGTCGGTGACATAGGTGATGTTCCACACGACCGGAGTCTCGCCTGCGGTGCAGACGACGTCAGCGCGGTCGCGGATACGGATACGCGGGGCGATCTGCTTTCCATCGAGGTAGAAGGTGTTATCATAGGAAGCCAGGCCAACCGCCTCGACCTGATAGCCGACGATGGCGTTCTGGACTTCCTTGTCCTTCGTGATGTAGCCGTCGATGAAGACGCGTGCTTCGTTGCCGGCCGCATCCCTGACCATGATGGTCTGGATCTTGCCTTCGGCCTCTTCCACTCTGGTGATCGTGCCCTTGATCTTGACGAGGCTGCCGAGGACGGAGCCGTCGTTGATCTGCGCGGCAGTGACTTCCACGGGAGTCGGAGCCGCTGCGTCGGCGATCTTTTCGATCTTCGTCACAGCCAGCTGACGCTCGCCCTGATAGGAGGACGTCGTGCCGGTGACGCGGACCTTATCGCCGATCTTAAAGTTGCCTGCGACCGGGAAGGCGTTGATACCGGCGGTGTTGTCCTGCACATAGATGCAGTCGAAGAACGCGGTATCCTTGTCATAGCCGGAGGCGTTGGAGGTCACAATGCCCTCCACAGTGAACTTGACGCCCTCCTCTTCCTCTGCCTGCACATCCGCGATCTTGGTGATCTCGGTCTGGTTGAGCATGGAGACGAGATTCTGGCAGATCTTGTAGTTGGAGTAGTTCTTCTCCGCGCCGCTGTCGGAGACCTGGTACTGCACCTCGAAGTTCGACATGAAGGCTGCGCCGGAGACGATGATGAGGCCCTTGCCCTCGAGCTGCTCGGACGCCATGACCATCAGGCGGTCATCGTTTTTCGCGAAGGTGTACTTCGGGGTAGCTGCGCCGCCGAGGCCGTCGCTGTCAACGTCCACAGAGTAGGTCGTTGCATGGCCGTAGACTGCCGGGCTGACCGTTGCGGGCAGCGTAGAGGTCGGGTTGCCGTCTGCGCCTACTGCGTAGATGGACGCGCCGCCGTAGTGGCTGAAGCGCTCGGTGTAGAGCTTGTCAAACGGATGCTCTTCGTCGAATTCCACGCCCTTCAGAAGCGGGTTCTCCATGTTGTAGGACGAGAAGTAGAGTCTCCACTTGTCGACGCCGTCGGCTGCGGAGCGTTCATCGTCATACGTTGCGTCGTCAGAGATACGGAGGCTGGAGCCGAGTTTGGCAAGAACCTCGTTCTGCGTCGCGGCCATATGCTTGATGTCCGGGTTGTTCTGGATGATGGGGTAATTCTCGTAGTTGTCAGACCAACCGGCGAGGATCACCATACCGCCATTGTCGTTGAACGTCTTGAGGGCGTTCAGCTCGGCCTCGGAATAGGTCTTGGGATCCTTCTGGGCCGCTTCCAGACGGCGGGACGGGGCCGTCAGGATGATGGCCTTGTACTTGGAGTTGCCGCAGGCCGCGATAAGCTCCTCGCTGGTCTTCAGCATGACCGTGCGCACGGAATATTCCGCGGCCAGCTCGCCGAAGTTGCCCATGGAGTCCTTATAGTTGCCTGCAACGTATTCGTTGTAGTGTGAGGCGTCAATGCCGATGTAGACAAGCTTGCTTGCGTCAAGCACATCGAGCGTGACGTCCTTGGTGAACGTGTACTCCTTGCCGTCCTGCTCGATCACAGCCGTGATCCGGACGGTCATGATGCGGGCCTTTGTCGGGGTATACTTGAATTCCACATCCTGCGTGCTGCTTGCAGCCAGCGCGATGGGATCCGTCACGGTGCCGATGGTTTCGCTGCCGATGGCATAGGTGATGGACTTGATGGTAGCGGGCTTTGCCTCACTGTTGAAGAACGTGGTGGTGATGGTCAGTTCTTCGTCGGTGACAGGGGTAGACGTGCCGCATTCAGCCTTGGAAATGCCAAGCTTGAGCGATTCACCGACCCAGACGGGAGCGGTCACGGCCAGATCGCCGTCGCCCTCGGTGACGCGGACGAAGTAATAGGTGTACTCAGGCGCCAGTTCCACGCTGACGGAGCCCTTGGCGAGATCTGCGGCACTGTTCCATGTATAGGCGACCTTGCCGGAGTTGACGACCAGCTCGACCTTGGCGATGGAATCGGTGCGGTCGGGATCGTTGAAGGAGATCTCGAAGTTCAGCTTCGCGGGAACGTCGATGATGGAGCCCATCATGTTGCCGTTGACCGTGTAGTCCAGTTCGAGGTTCTTGTCCTCGGTGGCGTACATACGGCGCGCTCTGAGCGCTGCATAGATGCCGTCTTCGGTAAAGTCGTCGGTCAGGATGACGTCGCGGGCGTCGTTGGCGTTGCCCCAGCGGCCCTTGTGGTTGTCCTGGTTGTTGGTCGGGGCGACGTGCCAGCCCTTGTCGAGCGCCATGATGTACTGCTCGTAACTGGGATAATAGCCGCCTGCGCCGATCTGGCCTTCGCCGTTGCCGACTTCGACCATGTACATACGGGTGTCAACGACAGCATCCCAGTAACCGAAGTCAATGAAGTTGCCGAACGTCGTGCCCGGATGGTTGAACTGGCTGATGGAGTTGGCGCCCTCTGTCTGCGACAGAAGCTTGTAGTAGGCCTGCAGGCCTGCATCCTTGGTCTTGTTGTTGAGCGTCGTGTTGTTGCGGGAGACGATGCCGGGGGTGTTGAAGGTGTTGATATGGCCGGGACCGCCGGACCACGTCATTTCAAAGCCCGCAATGGCGACCATGCTGCCTGCGTTATCCGCATTGAACGCGGCGACCGCGTCCTTATAGGACTTCCAGGTCTGCTGGCTGTATTCCGTTGCTTTGGTCATGTCGTAGAGCGCGCCCTCGGGGTTGGCTGCGCCGGACTTGTCAAAGTAGTTGGAATGGTCGGTGAACGCGACGAAGTCAACGTTCGCATTGTCAGGCAGCGCCTTGACATACGCCAGTGCGCTTTCCAGCGAGCCAGCGCCGTCGGAATACTGCGTGTGGGAGTGCAGCTGGCCGAAGTAGCGCTGGAAGGTCGCCTCGCCGATGGTGAAGGACCAGGTCTTGCTGGTTTCCTTTTTATCCGCACGCTTGACCGTCACAGTTACCGTGACCTTGCCGTCCGCCATATCGGCAGCCGGGGTGTAGGTGACCTTGCCGTTCGCGTAGGCAGCATCGACCTTTTCACTGTTGACAGTCATCGTTACGCTGGCGTTCTCGCCAGCGTTCGAGATCTCCGCGGAGATCTCCGGCCGCTTTTCGGTTCCGGTCTGCGCACCCTGCGCAGGCGTTACGTTGGAGATCACAGGCTCGTCGAGGATGTCGACGGTGTAGGACGCTCTGGCCTCGTTGCCCTTGATATCCTTGAACGCGAAGGTCAGGGTCATCGTGCTGCCGTTTTCAGCGGCCTTTGCAATCTGCGTATCCCAGACGGTGATATGTGCTGTGCCCTTGCCGGTCGTAAAGTCGCCGAGGACTTCCACGTCTGTGCTGCTCGTTACGCCGTCAACCAGATTGCCCTTTTCATCGCGAACACTGTACTCGATCCACGGATTGTCGATCGCATAGATCGTGTCGATCTCGAGGTCAAACTTGTAATTGCTGCCGACATAGGCCGGGAGCATGGTTTCGGGGAAGGTGATGGTGGGCTGCACGACGAGGCCGCCGTCCACATTCACGCCGTCCGCCACGGGATAGAAGAAGAAGGAGTAGATGGTGTAATCCGTGACCTTGCTCTTATCCATGCTGTAGGTCTTGAACGAATCGGAGTAGTACTCCAACCACTGGCTATACTTATTGTTGAACTTCGCCGTGCGGCTCTCCAGCTCATAGCCGCCCACGCCGCCGGAGCAGGTGCGGACGAGCCAGTCGGCGTCGTCAGTCGTAACGCCCTCTTCGGAGAAGTCCTTGCTGTAGAACGCGTTGTTGCCGGTGCCGTTGGAGCAGAGGTAGCCATAGGCTTCGCTCTTGAAGCGGAGGTATTCACCGTTCTGCTCGACGGTGAACACGACAGCGCTGTTCGCCGGGGTGGCCTTGCCGTCCGCGACGGTGGCTGCCGCCTTTTCAATGGACTTGGAATCGTTCTCCGCCGCCAGAACCGCCTGTGCGTTCTGGTTGTAGATCACGAACTTGTCGCCGGGCTTGGGCAGATCGCCGGAGGGCTGGTCAGCAGATGCAGGGTCGACCCGGTAGAGCGTGAACTCGCACGGATACTGCTGACTTGCAACCGTGTTGTTCTTATAGGCTTTAAACTTGTTAAACCCACCGTATGTAGAATCCGTGCTGGTATTGCTGGCCAGCGTAACAGTATCATCACCGGCACCCATAAATTTGAAGGTCTGATTTTCTGCGCTGAACGACCACGCCCAGCTATAATTACCAGACTGAATGCCATTGTTGTTTCCACCGGAAGGTGCAATGGCCATGCCGTTTTTATCAGTCAGCGTAACAGACTGTCCGCTTACCTTCAGCGTCCAAACCGCGCCTTCCGTCTTCGTCACCTTGTCCTCCGCTACAGTCGGCTGTACAACCGTCAGCCACTTCCCGCTGAGTTCCAGCGGTGCGTAGCCGGTGGAAACAATCATGACATAAGAGCCGTCGGTCAGCTGGTCAGCAGAAGTAAGCTTTCCAAGCTTGATCTCTCCGGATTCTTTCTTGACCGTATATGCAAACGTCGCTTCGTCGCTGTCGTCCATGCCGGCCTTCGTGGCCTTGACGGTGAAGGTGACGTCTTCATTCACGGTCGCCGTTGTGCCCTCGGTGAAGGTCGTGCCGTCCGTCGCATAGAGGATCGTCGCGCCCTCGGTCTCGCAGGAGAAGGTGACCTCCGTGCCCTTGGCTACCTCGCCCGCAGCCAGAGAAGCCGTCGGGGTCGCGACCTTCTGGGTCGGGGTGGGAGGAGGCACAAGGCCGCCGATGAAGTTCTTTTCCCGCGTCAGCTTGTAGAACGTCATGCCGAAGTCCTTCTCCGTCAGACGATCCGTGCTGGTGCAGTAGGCGCTGAACTCGGTGTACTTGGCATAGTACTCCATGTAGACCTTGCCATACTGGCCGGTCAAGCCATTGCCGGACATATAGTAGGACGCATTTTCTGCATTGCAGGTTTCAACGTCCCACTTTACCGCGCCGTCCCCGGTCAGGTTCAGGTTGAACTTGCCGTTGTTCGTGCCCATCGTGAGGGTGGTATCTGTGCCCTGCTTGAAAGAGTATGTACCGTCCTCGTTCTTCGTGACCGTCCAGACCAGCTTATCAAAGCTGTCCGCCGTCAGGGCATTCTCAGCAACCGTCGCCGCGGCGGGTTTGAGATAGTAGCTGCCCAGCATTTCGCCAGCGACAGCATAGCCGTTGCCAGCATTGTAGATCACGACCTGATCGCCGGTCGCAATCGTATCGGCCTTGACGTATTTGTTGACCCACTCAAAGACATCGACAGAGACGACCAGCTCCTTGCTGTCCTCCATGCCGTCCTTCGTGGCCTTGACGGTATACGTCTCGTTATGCGAAGCCGAGATCGGGCCGGTGTATGCCTGATACTCCGTGCCTGCGGTCTTGTAGTAGATCGTCGCGCCCTCGGTCTTGCACTCGAACTTGATCTCCGTGCCAACCTCGATCTCAGCGCCGTCCGCTACGTTCGCAGTCGGGGTTTCGACCTGCTGCTTGGCTGCGGTTTCAATCTTGTACAGCGAGATCGGCTGCTGATTCTGCGACTTGTAGTAACGGAATCTGGTGCCGTTCTTTGCTGCATTGTTGTATTGCAGTGTTGTTCCGTCGCTGGTAACGATCACCTTACCGCTGGTAAGTTCAATCGTATTGAGGGACTGTGTGGAACCACTGTTCAGCTTGTTGCTTCCGGACTTACCCGAAATATACTTTCCGCTTGCAGACTTGATGGCGTAGCCGCCAGTCATCGGCTCAACGGTAAACGCATATTTCGCATAATCACCGGTGATTTTGCTGTCGGTGATCGTAACATCGACCTTGTTCCCTTCAACGTCAAGCTTGTCAAGGGAACCGTCCATAATCAGTTTGTCACCCTCGGACACGATCAGGTATGTACCAGACCAGTCTGCAGGCGCTTTTGTGACCTTGGTGTAAGTCTGCGTCTGCGCTGTCTCCTCCGCCATGGCGACCGGCATGACCGAAAGGACCATGACGACGGCCAGCAGCAGCGCGAGACACCGCGTTGTGCGTTTTTTCATGCTTGCATTTCCTCCTGATTTCTTTCAGAATTCGAATGTTCGTGTCGTGCGCGGGCCTGTCCCGCGCGAAGCGCCTTTTTGAACCCTCCTTCTGCGGATTGATACAGACACGAAAGCGGCTGCCGGTCAAGGGGGCCGCAGTCGCAGAGTTCTGTGTCTATAGTATAGCAGTTTTGTCCGCCAAAATCCAGTGACTTTACGGAGATTTTACCGGCTTTGCGTAAATTTTACCGCACATTTTTTGTTGATTATGTCCATAGATTCCCCACCCCACAAACAAATCCCGCCCGGCAGTCCCCGCCGGACGGGCAGGAACGCTGTCCGGGAAGCCGGCTGATGCTGCGGATCCGGGCGCCGCGGCTGATAAAACCGCCCCGCCGGGGCATTCATACATAAGATATGAATTGTTCACAAATAATTTAAGTCTGTAGGTATTGACAACGCTGGCAGGCGGTGGTACACTGCGTTTAGCACTCAGGGACAAAGAGTGCTAAGGCGAAAGGAGGAACGAACCATGGAGCTTTCAGACCGGAAAAAGAAGATCCTGCGTGCGATCGTGGATCTTTACATCCGCACGGCGGAGCCGGTGGCGTCCAAGACCATTGCGCAGATGCCGGACATGGATTTTTCCTCCGCGACCATCCGCAACGAGATGGCGGAGCTGACGACGCTCGGATATCTGGAGCAGCCGCACACCTCCGCCGGACGCATCCCGTCGCCTGCCGGGTACCGGCTGTACGTCGACGAGCTGATGCAGGACTACCGCCTGTCGACCGATGAAACGAAGTCGATCAATCAGGCGATGGAGCTGAAAATGCAGGAGGTCGACAAGGTCGTCTCGCAGGTCGGCAAGCTTGTCTCGCAGATGACGAATCTGCCCGCCTACGCCATGGCGGCGCGTGCCGCCGGGCTGACAGTCAAGCGGTTCGACCTGATCCTCGCGGACAGCGGCAGCTTTATTCTCGTCGTGATGCTGAGCGACAGCTCCGTCAAGAATAAGCTCATCCGGCTCCCGGTCGAGCTGACGGAGGCGGATCTGAAGCTTCTCGGCGCAGTGCTGAACGCAAGCGTCACGGAGCTGACCGCCGAACAGCTCAGCCCCGAGCTTCTGTCCCGCGTGACCAGAAGCGCTGGAAATGCGGCCAGCCTCGTGCCCGTCATCATGGATTTCGTCACGTCGCTTCTGCACCAGGAGCACAGCGAGGTCTACATGACCGGGCAGGCCAAGCTTCTCGGCCAGCCGGAGTACCACGACATCGACAAGGCGCAGAAAATGCTCTCCGCACTTGACGAGGATGTGGTCTCCAATCTTCCCGCCGCACTTTCCCCGGACAGCCGGACGCAGATCCTGGTCGGCCCGGAAAACGTGTCGAAGGAGCTGCGCGACACCAGCGTCGTCATGACGAAGTTCGACATCGGCGACGGGATGCAGGGCCTGATCGGCGTGGTCGGCCCGACCAGAATGGATTACGCGCAGATCACCGCGCGGCTGAGCTATTTTGCCGAGAATCTGGGCAGAATGTTTCAGAAGAGCCAGACACCCGCGCTCGAAGACCCCAAAAAGAACAACACCCCGGAGGGATAAGATATGGCAGACGAAGAAAAGAATGTAGAACAGGCCGAAGCGCAGCAGCCGGTCGACCAGACCATTGATGCGCCGCAGGCCGAAGAGGCTGCTGCCCAGCAGCCCGAAGCGCCCGCAGAAGCGGCGAAGCCCTCGGAGCTCGATCTGGCGAAGGCCGATCTGGCCAAGGAGCATGACAATTATCTGCGGCTGGCCGCGGAATATGACAACTTCCGCAAGCGCAGCGATAAAGAAAAGGGCGACACTTACGCCTACGCCACC
>ENA-UEQJ01002361-UEQJ01002361.1-human-gut-metagenome-genome-assembly--contig:-NODE-2361-length-13602-cov-5.269945_pt1 | contig 13602 bp, 9 predicted proteins | sample MGYA00242937_ERZ507938 | MGnify/ENA primary metagenome ERZ507938 (study PRJEB26167, sample SAMN06115437) | human gut metagenome | host: Homo sapiens | place: China:Gansu | collected 2015-07-03 | study...
ACGCGCTCCTCAACGATGGCGCGCTCCAGGAAGATGTCCTTGCGCAGCTTGCCTTCCTCGCCGGGGATGATGGTGTAAGGGATCTTGCGCATCAGGTGGTTTGCCTTTTCACCCTTGACGTTGGCATATGCCATCCGGGCCACCTCGGTGAACACCTGGCGGCGGATCTGGATGACCGTGGTATTGATTCCTCGAAAACTCATTCCAATCTCTCCTTGCTCTGCAGTGAACAACAAAAATGCATCGTTTGCCCTGTCTCCGGACGGCCCGGAGCACACGGCATCCCACGGGAACGTTTGGTACGGCACCATTGCAAACGGTGCCACGCCCCGGATATTCCATCCTCATTTTAGCATAAAGCTTCGCTCATGAAAAGAGAAAACCGCAAAATTCGTTAAAGAAATCGCAAATGGATAAAAGTAAACAAATTTCACTTTAAAATTTCAGCAAAGTGTTGCACGCACCCGTTCGCCGTCGTACGGGCCCAGCCGCACATGCACAATCTCGCCGCTCTTGCGGCCGGGGGCGGACACCACCACCGGGATGTACAGCCGGGTGTAGCCGGTGAACAGGGTGCCGGACAGCGGCGTTTCCAGCAGCACGTCATCCTCGGTGCCCTCGTGGGCGGCCAGCACCTCGCAGCGTACCTGCTCGGCAAGGGCGTTCATTTCACGGCTGCGCGCCTGCTTTTCGCGTTCGTGCACCTGATCCGGGAAGTCGTAGGCCGGGGTGCCGCTGCGGCGGGAGTAGGGGAACACATGCACCTTCAAAAAGCCGATCTTCTTCAGGAAGTCGCAGCTCTCGGCAAAATCCTCGGGCGTCTCGCCGGGGAAGCCGCAGATGCAGTCGGTGGTAAAGCTCACCGGGCGGCTGCCGTAGGCGGCGCGGATCTGGTCCACCACCTGGGCATACTGTTCGGCACTGTAAACGCGGCGCATCCGGCGCAAAGTGGCGGTGCAGCCGCTCTGCAGGCTCAGATGGAACTGGGGGCACAGCTTGTCCACAGCGGCCAGCCGGGTGATGAACTCCGGGGTGAGCATGTCCGGGTCCAGGCTGCCCAGACGGATGCGCTCGATGCCTTCCACCTGAGCACATTTCTCCACAAGCTCCACCAGATTGGTGCCGGTGTCCAGCCCGTAGCTGGGCAGGGAAATGGCACTGAGCACCACTTCCCGGTAACCGGCGGCGGCCAGCTGCCGCAGCTCGGCCAGAATGCTGCTTTCGGCGCGGCTGCGCACCGGGCCACGGGCACGGGGGATGACGCAGTAGGCGCACTGCCGGTTGCAGCCGTCCTCCACCTTGATGAAGGCGCGGGTGTGGGTCTCGAACCGCTCCACCGGCAGTTCCTCGAACTGCTCGCCGCGCTGGTGCGGGGTGATGGCCACGATGCGCTCATGGCCGTCCAGCAGCTTGAGCACATTGTCCAGAATGGCCTTGCGGTCGCCGTTGCCGCACACCAGGTCGGCCTCCAGGAACTGCGCAGCCTCCTCCGGGAAGGCCTGCGGATAGCAGCCGGTGAGCACGGTCACGGCACCGGGGTTCTCGCGCTTGGCACGGCGCAGCCACTTGCGGCTCTTCTGATCGCCAAAGTTGGTCACGGTGCAGCTGTTCACCACGAATACGTCCGCCGGTTCGCCTTCCTGCACGATGGTAAAGCCGTTGGAGCGGAACATCTGCTCCAGGGCACCGGTCTCGTTCAGGTTGACCTTGCAGCCCAGTGTATAAAAACAAACTCGCATGAGGGATTATCCTTTCGACAAAAGTGAGTTCAGAAAATTGCAGTACTATTCATTATATAACAGAGCAGCCCCACAGTGCAAGAGCGGATTTTGCCCGGCAGCACGTTCCAGCGCACAAAAACGGGTTTTTACAACGGGGCATTTGCAGGCAGTCTGCCGCATACATTGCAGCAGACGAGATCGTGCGGGGAGGGGACCGGAATGGAACGGAGAAATCTGGCATTGCTGTGCGCGGGGGTCCTGTGCTTCTGGCTGTTTGCGCTGGCCTTCGGCACGGCAGAGGGCAGGGGCGTTGCGGTGCAGGCGGAACTGCCCACAGCAGCCCCGGCGGCGGTGGAAGAGGTCCCGGTGGTGGACGCTGCGGCGCAGCCGCAGCTGAGCCTGAACTGCCGGGCGGCCATTCTGGTGGATCAGGACACCGGTACGGTGCTGTACGAAAAAAACGCCGATGAGCAGGTGCCCATTGCTTCCATCACCAAGGTGATGACCCTGCTGCTGACCTTTGAAGCCATCCACAACGGGCAGCTCACACTGGAAACAACGGTGCCGGTGAGCGAGCACGCCTACCATATGGGCGGCAGTCAGATCTGGCTGGAACCCGGGGAGCAGTTCACGCTGGATGAGATGATCAAGGCCATCTGCGTGTCCTCGGCCAATGACGCCGCCGTGGCAGTGGCGGAGCTGGTGGGCGGCAGTGAGCCGGCCTTTGTGGAGCGCATGAATGCCCGGGCCGCCGAGCTGGGCATGGAGCACACCACCTTCCACAACGCCTGTGGGCTGGATACCGAAGGGCACCTTTCCACCGCCCGGGACGTGGCGGTGATGAGCTGCCAGATCTTGAACACCTGCCCGGAGGTGCTGCACTATACCGGCATCTGGACCGATACCCTGCGGGGCGGGGCCACCCAGCTGGTGAACACCAACAAACTGCTGCACCGCTACAACGGCATCACCGGCCTCAAGACCGGTACCACCGGCGGGGCTGGGGTATGCATCAGCGCCAGTGCCGCCCGCGACGGCCTGCGGCTGGTGGCGGTGATCCTGGGGGCACCCTCCAGCAAGGACCGGTTTGAAGCCGCCGCCGCCCTGCTGGACTATGGCTTCGGGGGTTGGCAGGCCGCCCCGTTGCCGGCACCGGAGGTCCAGCCCTTACAATTAAAGGTAAAGGGCAGTGCAGAGGACAGCGTGCCGCTGGATTATTCCGCTCTGCCGCAGACCGTTCTGCTGCCCCGGGAGGGCACGGCGGCGCTGACCGCGCAGGCCTGCCTGCCCCAGCAGCTGGAAGCCCCGGTGGAAAAGGGTCAGACGGTGGGCACCGTGCAGGTATACCACGGCGAGACTCTGCTGGGCGAATACGAGGTGAAAGCGGCCGCCGACGCGCCCCGTCGTTCAGGAAATAAAGGCCAGTCCCTTACCAAAGATTGCGCGAACGGGCAGGTGGATCCCCTGCTGGCGTGCCTTGTGACGCAGGCGGCTAACCACCACGTCGATCCGGTGCAGGTCAGGCTCGCTTTCATGGGAAAACAGGCAGGCATGGAGATCAAGTTTGCTGCACACTTCGTTGCGATTGCGCATCAGGAGCTCCACCAGGCGATATTCCTGCTGGGTTAATTCCAGCGTCCGGGCGTCGGGTGAAATCAGTTTATCCTCTTGCAGACGCCAGCTGCCGGGGGAGACGGCCGGCGGCGTGCCGATCGCCTCCGCAGGCGGAGCCGCCGGACGGTCCTGGCGCAGGCGCGCGCCGAGGGCGGTGAGGGTCTCGGCAAGATGGGCGAAGTTTACCGGTTTGATCAGATAGGCATCGGCTCCAAGGCTCAGCGCCTGCAGTTTATCCTGCTGCTGGCCGCGGGCGCTGACCACCACCAGACCGTAGTGCCCCAGCTCATGCAGATAGTTCAGTACGCTGAAGCCATCCTCGCCGGGCAGGCCGATATCAACCAGCACGATATCCACCGGATGGCTGTGCAGTTGCCGCCAGAAGGCTTCGGCGCTACGCGTCCCCCACACCTCGAAGCCGCGATAGCCCAGCCAGGCCAGCAGTTCATCCAGCAGATCGGCGTTATCTTCAATTATCGCCAGCCGTAAAGCCATACGTCGTTCTCCTCTTAAGCAACCGTGGGGAGGGTGAGAATAAAGGTGCAGCCGTCCGGGCCATGCTCGGCCAGCCACAGTTTGCCATCATGAGCCTGCACTATCTGACGCGCAACATACAGTCCGAGACCGGTGCCGCCTGGCACCGGCGATGTGTGCTCGCCGCGGCGGTAGCGCTCAAAGATCAGTTCCGCCTGTCCGGCGGGGAGTCCCGGGCCGTGGTCGCGAATGCGTAGCTCCGTTTGCCCGGCATCGGAATGAATATCGATGGCGATTTCACCGGGGGGCGAATACTTGACGGCGTTATCCAGCAGATTAGCGATGGCGATGCACAGCAGGCCGGCATCGGCCTGCAGCTGCGGGCTTTCCACCGCGCCGTGCTGGCGGATGTTCAGGTAGTGATCATGGGAGATGGCCACCACCGAGGCGGCCATGTTGATCACCGTCAGCAGGGCGGTCTGCTGGCGCTCGACGTGCAGATCGTGGGAGGCGAGCCGGGCGTCGGCAAGGCAGTTATCGGTGAGCTGCACCAGGCGGGTGGCGGCGCGGCCGATGCGATCGAAGCGCGCCTCCTGGCTGGTCGAGGCCGCCGAGAGGCGAAGATTCTCCAGCGCCGCCTGGATCACCGCCAGCGGGGGGCGGAATTCGTGCGCCACCATGCCCATAAACTGCCGCTGGTGGAAGCTGGCTTCACGCTCAATCTGCAGTTCGCGCGCCAGGCGTTGCTTCTGCTCCAGCTGGCGGTTTTCAGCACGCACCCGCAGGATGGCAATGATCAGCACCGTAATGATGTGGACGATCAGCGCGTACTGCCAGAGGGAATAGATCGCCATATGGAACGGGATAATCCCATGGATCGACAACTGCACCAGCACCGCGGCGACGACATAGAACGGCGGCAGCAGACCCAGCAGCAGGGTGGTACGGTCGATAGCTTTTTTGCGCCACAGCCACCAGGAGGTGAACAGCAGCACCGGGGTGATAATGATGAATACTACCCCTTCAATCTGCATCGCGAAGCCGTAAAACCCGAGCGGAATACTGACCTGCAGTACCAGGTTGAGTATCACGGCGGCGATCAGCAGCTGATGAAGTCGCGGCATATTCTTCTTCAGATCAAAAATCTCGCTGTGCAGCCAGAGGGCGGTGGCATAGCTGAACAGGGAGAGGCTGCTGATCATGAAGTCCTGGAACGGCAGCGCCGCGTGGCCGAAAAACCACTCCGGGAAGCCGTGCAGGGCGGCCACCAGCGGATAATTGAGCGAGAAAAGACAGATGCCCCACAGCAGACGCCGGCGCAGGGCCAGCGCCAGCCACAGCGCCACGCCGCTGGCGACGGCGGCCAGGCCGAAATAGAAGCTCCAGAACGCGGTGTCGGCGGTCGCCCGCTGTACAAATTCCTGCGGCGAAGAGAGCGAGGCCAGCAGGATCAGAGTGCTGGTGCTCTGCAGGCGAAAGACCACCTCATAGCCGGCGGCGGTCGGCGGCGGGGGGAGGATCAGCACGCTTTCGCGGTAGTGCAGGTCGCTCTCGCGGGCGCCGTCGCGGTCGCCAAAGGTGCGCTGTGCCCAGGGGGCATCGCTGCCCAGAGGCCGGTAGTAAATAGTCAGATGGTCGACAAAAGAGGGGCCCAGCTGCAGCCAGCGCGGCTCCCCGGCAAACCACGTTCCCGGCAGTTCGCTGCGCAGCCACCAGGTTTTTCGCGAATAACCAAAGGAGGGGATCTGCCGGGTGGTGGCGAGCTGGTCTGTGGGCAGGGCGGCGAAGCGATCGATGGTCATCTGGCCGCTGGCGTCCGCGTACCACTGGACCGGAATATCAATGCCCACCTGGCGCGTCGCCGCCTGCGCCTGTGGGGCGACCAGCAGCAAGAATAATCCACAGCTGAGCAGCCAGCCTGCCAGGAACTGCGGCCGGCAACGCCGGACCGCCGCGAAGATCGCAGACACCCTTTTCAATCACGCCCCCTTGCGGCAAGCCAACGATACAGACCGCAGACATCTGGCTACGGTATGGATAATATGCCCCCGGAAGCGGGGGAGAGTGGACAGGCCTGTCCGGACGAACAGGCCATTTTGCGTGGGAGACCAGGAATATTCCAGCGTAATCTGCAGCGCCAGGATCAGGACAGACCTGCTGCGCGGCAGCGCCGGGCGAGGGCTAGCGGAAAACCACCTGCGCCCAGCGGGCCAGCCCGGCGGTCACCGAGCCAAAATCATCGCCGCCGGCCAGCGGAATACCCGGCAGCTGAGCGGCCAGCGCCTTTTTGATTAGCGGCGAACGGGCGCTGCCGCCGGTAAGATAGATCACATCCGGGGTGGTTTGGCTGCTGTCGAGCGCGAGCTGCACCTGTTCCATAATGCGGGTCAACGGTTGATCCAGCGCGGCTTCCAGACCCTGCTGGGCGATGGCGGTGGCCAGCTCGTCCTGAATAAACGGCAGCGCGGTTTCGACGCTGGCGGCGCTGGAGAGGGCGATTTTGCTCTCTTCGGCGCTGCGCACCAGACGATAGCTGAGACGCTGGCGCCAGACCTTCAGCAGCAGAGCCACCTTGTCGGCATCCCGGGCGCTGCGCAGCAGATCGTTAAGCAGACGGCCGTTGGCGGTGCTGTAGAAATCGCTCTGCGCCGGCACGTCGTTGATCGCCACCGCGTTCCACCACGGAAGGATCGGCAGCGCGGTGCCTTTCTCCGTTTCGCCGCCCATGCCGAGGAGGGGCATCAGGCATTTGAAGGCCAGGGCAATGTCGAGGTCGTTACCGCCGATGCGGCAGCCGCTGTGGCCGAGCAGGCTCTGCTGGCGGTCGGCGCGCTCCCGCCACTGCGGGCCCATCAATAGCAAGGAACAGTCGGTGGTCCCACCGCCGATATCGACGACCAGCACCCGCTTTTCTTCACTGAGGGTCGCTTCAAAATCGAGCCCGGCGGCAACCGGTTCAAACTGGAAAACCACATCGCGGAAACCGGCGCGGAGAGCCGCCCGCTCAAGGATCCCCTGCGCCTGGGCGTTCGCGTCGTCGCCGCCGAGGCCCTGGAAGTTAATCGGTCGGCCAATCACTGCCTGGTCGATCTGCTCGGGAAGCTGGCTTTCGGCCTGCAGTTTGATGTGCAGCATCATGGCGCAGACCAGGTCTTCAAACAGGGCCACCTGCTGCGGCTTCAGCCCGCTGGCGCCGAGGAAGGATTTGGGCGATTTAACGAAGTAGACCTCTTCCGGATCTTCAACATACTGATGCAGCGAGGCGAGACCGAACTGCACGCTGTTGCGCAGCACCTCGATGTCTTCGTCGCGGTTGGCGGCGATGGCCCGACGCAGCAGCGCCTGGTTTTCGTCGCTGTGGGTGGGGACATCATGATGGCGATAGAGCCACTCGCTGACCGCTTCGCGCGTCGGCGCGCAGAGCATGGAGGGCAGCAGGGCGCTGCCGTTTTCCAGCGTTAACAGCTGGGGGGTATTTTCCCGCATCACGGCCACCGAACAGTTGGCGGTGCCGTAGTCAAAACCAATAAACATCGTCTGCAAAATCCCCATGCCGGTGAAGAAGGGGGGCGACTTTAGCGGATCGTCGCCAAGCCGACAACTGGAATTTAAAAGCAAGGCGCTGACGGTCAAGGGCGACTATCATTGTAACGCTATATAAAGGAGAGCTTATGGTGCTGTTACCCTGGACCCCGCCTTACGACTGGGCGTGGATGGTTGGTTTTCTGCAGGCGCGTGCCGTCGCCGGCGTCGAGCGCTTTGATGAAGGAGGCTATAGTCGCAGCTTTGGCGTTGAAGGGCATCGCGGGCTGATTCATCTGGCACCGGACGAGGAGGCGCAGGGCCTGCGGGTGACCCTCTTCCCGGGGCTGCAACCGGTGGCGGAGATCTGCTATGCGCGAATTGGCCAGCTGTTTGATTTAGCCTGCGACCCGCAGCAGGTCGCCGGGGCGTTGGGCCCTCTGGCCGAGGCGCGGCCGGGGCTGCGCCTGCCGGGGGCGCTGGATGCCTTCGAACAGGCGGTGCGGGCGGTGCTGGGCCAGCTGGTGAGCGTGGCGATGGCCGCCCGGCTCACTGCCAAAGTGGCGGCTGGCTGGGGAGAACCGCTGGCGGAGGCGCCCGGCTATGTGTTATTTCCGACGCCAGAGGCGCTGTCCCGGGCCGACCCGCAGGCGCTGAAGGCGCTGGGAATGCCGCTTCGGCGCGCGGAGGCGCTGATCCACCTCGCCCGGGCGGCGCTCAGCGGCGAGCTGCCCCTGACGGCGCCGGCGGATATTGACGCCGGGCTGCGTCAACTGCAGACCCTGCCCGGGATTGGCCGCTGGACGGCAAACTACTTTGCCCTGCGCGGCTGGCAGGCGAAAGATATCTTTTTGCCGGATGATTACCTGATTAAACAGCGCTTTCCGGGAATGACCCCGGCCGCCATCGCCCGCTATGCCCGCCGCTGGCAGCCGATGCGATCCTACGCGCTGTTGCATATCTGGTATACCGATGACTGGGCGCCGGCGGCGGAATAGCCGCCCGGGGCGCATACTACTGGTATCGGGACGCTGAAATCCCTATAATTGCCGCGTTTGGCGGTCCGCCGCCACCCTCCATCTCTATCCAGGTTAATCAGGTCGCAAAAATTTATGACTGATATGTCCCATCAGTGCGTCATTGTAGGCATCGCCGGCGCATCGGCTTCTGGCAAAAGTCTTATCGCCAGTACTCTCTATCGCGAATTGCGTGAACAAGTTGGCGACGAACATATTGGCGTCATTCCGGAAGACAGCTATTACAAAGATCAAAGTCATCTGTCGATGGAAGAGCGCGTCAAAACCAACTATGACCACCCGAGCTCAATGGACCACAGTCTGTTGTTCCAGCATTTGCAGATGCTGAAAAGCGGCCAGCCGATTGAACTGCCGGTCTATAGCTACGTCGAGCATACCCGCACGCCGAACACCATTCACGTCGAGCCGAAGAAGGTGATTATCCTTGAAGGGATCCTGCTGCTGACCGATGCGCGCCTGCGTAACGAGCTCAACTTCTCTATTTTCGTCGACACCCCTCTCGATATTTGCCTGATGCGCCGTATTAAGCGCGACGTTAACGAGCGCGGCCGCTCCATGGACTCGGTGATGGCCCAGTATCAGAAAACCGTGCGCCCGATGTTCCTGCAGTTTATAGAACCGTCGAAGCAGTATGCCGACATCATCGTGCCGCGCGGCGGCAAAAACCGCATCGCTATTGATATTCTGAAGGCCAAAATCAGTCAGTTCTTTGAATAACCTGGCCGAATTGTGTAACGTGCAAAGAGTAGCCCTGTTGCCCTCTCCGCCGCGAAGCGTGCGGGAAGCAGCCTTATAAGGAGAAAGCCCATGCGTCTGTGTGACCGAGATATCGAAGCCTGGTTGGATGAAGGGCGACTCGCCATCAATCCGCGTCCGCCCGTTGAGCGTATTAATGGCGCGACGGTTGATGTACGGCTGGGTAATAAATTCCGCACCTTCCGTGGTCACACGGCGCCGTTTATCGATTTAAGCGGCCCGAAGGCCGAGGTCAGCGCCGCGCTGGACCGCGTGATGAGCGAAGAGATCGTCCTGCCGGAAGGGGAAGCCTTTTTCCTGCATCCGGGCGAACTGGCGCTGGCGGTGACCTACGAGTCTGTCACCCTGCCTGCCGACCTGGTAGGCTGGCTGGACGGACGCTCCTCGCTGGCGCGCCTGGGGCTGATGGTGCACGTTACCGCGCACCGTATCGACCCAGGCTGGTCCGGCTGCATCGTGCTTGAGTTTTACAACTCCGGCAAGCTGCCGCTGGCGCTACGCCCGGGGATGCCCATCGGCGCGCTGAGCTTTGAACCGTTATCGGGCCCGGCGGCCCGGCCGTATAACCGCCGTGAAGACGCCAAATATCGCGACCAGCAGGGCGCGGTGGCGAGCCGAATCGACAAGGATTGATAACGTCAACGGGGTGTTGCTGAGGGTGCCATGAGACGAATACTGACAACGCTGATGATCCTGCTGGCGGTCATTGTCGCCGGGCTTACCTCGTTGGTATTGCTGGTCAATCCCAACGATTTTCGCGCCTATATGGTGCATGAGGTGGCAGAGCGCAGCGGTTATCAGCTTGACCTTGATGGCCCGCTGCGCTGGCACGTCTGGCCGCAGCTCAGCATTCTCAGCGGACGGATGACGCTGACCGCCCGAGGCGCCGAAGAGCCGGTGATCCGCGCCGACAATATGCGCCTCGACGTGGCGCTGCTGCCGCTGCTCTCGCATCAGCTGCAGGTTAAGCAGGTGATGCTCAAGGGCGCGGTGATCCAGCTGACCCCGAAAACCGAGGCGGTTCGCGACAGCTCAGCGCCGGTGGTGCCGCATGACAACACCCTGCCGCTGGCCCCGGAGGATCGCGGATGGTCCTACGATGTGCGTCAGCTGCAGGTGGCCGACAGCGTGCTCTTCTTCCAGCACGAGAACGGCGAGCAGGTGACCGTGCGCGATATCCGTCTGCAGATGGAGCAGGATGAGAATCACCGGGCCACCGTGGATTTCTCCGGCCGGGTGAACCGCGACCAGCGCGACCTGGCGCTGAACTTCTCCGCCACCGTGCAGGGCGGCGATTATCCGCACTCCTTAAAAGCCGACTTTACCCAGCTTAGCTGGCAGCTGCGCGGCGCCGAGCTCCCACCGGACGGCATTAATGGTCAGGGGAGTCTGCAGGCCAGCTGGCAGGAAGATGACAAGACCCTGCGTTTTGACAACCTGAATCTGATGGCTAACCGCAGCACCGTTACCGGCAGCGGCAGCGTGGTGCTGGGGGATCGCCCGGACTGGTCGCTGGATTTGCACGCCACCACTCTCGATCTCGATAGTCTGCTGGCGCAAAGGTCGCCGGCGACGGACAGTAGCGCCAGTCAGCAGGGCCAGAGTCAGACGCGACCGCTGCGCCCGGTGATCGCCGACAGCGATGAGCGCGAAGATTACCAGAGCCTGCGCGGCTTCAACGGCCGAATGGCCCTGAGCGCCGACCAGCTGCAGTGGCGCGGTCTGAACTTTACCCAGGTGCAGAGCGAAATCAGCAACCAGCAGGGGCTGCTGACGGTCAGCAAAATGCAGGGCAATCTTGATGGCGGGCAGCTCTCTCTCCCTGGCACCCTGGATGCCCGCGGCGACACGCCGCTGGCGACGTTCCAGCCGGCGCTGCAGAATGTGGAGATCGGTTCGCTGATCAAAGCCTTTAACTATTCCTTAAACCTGACCGGCAAGCTGTCGCTGAGCGGCGAATTTTCCGGAACGCGCATTGACGCTGATGATTTCCGTCGCCACTGGCAGGGACAGGCTCAGCTGCAGATGGCCGATACCCGCACCGAGGGGCTGAACTTCCAGCAGCTTGTGCAGCAGGCCGTGGAGCGCAGCACCAACGTGCGGGCGCAGGAAAATTACGACAATGCCACCCGCCTGGATTCCGTGAGCAGCCGGCTGACGCTGGATAACGGGCTGGTGACGCTGAACCGCCTGCAGGGGCAGTCCGACGTGATGGCGATGACCGGCGAAGGACAGCTCGATCTGCAGAAAGAGAACTGCGATATGCGCTTCAACGTGCGCGTGCTCGGCGGCTGGAAAGGGGAGGGCAAGCTTATCGACCGCCTGAAACAGACCGCTATCCCGCTGCGCATCTACGGCGAGTGGCAGTCGCTGAGCTACAGTCTGCAGGTCGACCAGATCCTGCGCAAACAGCTGCAGGATGAAGCGAAGCAGCGCCTCAACGACTGGGTTGAGCGTAATAAAGGCAGCAAAGACGGCAACGATGCCAAAAAGCTGCTCGATAAGCTGTAATTCCCACCCCCGCGGCCCGGAAGTTTCCGGGCTGTGTTTATCGTCAAAGCGTAATGTCACAATGATGCCGGGTGGCGGCTGCGTCTGACCCGGCCTGGAATGTGCGCAAGATCATCCGTTTGCGTCGCCACTTAATGTAGGCCTGATAAGCGGAGCGCCATCAGGCGGTGTGGCAGCTACGCCTGACCCGGTCTGGATTATACGGTGGGTGTCATCCCCCGATTAGTTCGCCATCCCGTAGGCCTGATAAGCGAAGCGCCATCAGGCATTAAACAGGATACCTGGCTATCAATTTTACGGCCCGGGGTACCCCGGGCCGTTTTATGCCTGACGATTACACCTCATAATCCAGCTCATCCTGCTTTACCGGCGGGACGATCTGCACCTTCTGTACCCGATGGCTGTCGACCTGCAGCGTGCGCAGGGTATAGCCGTCAATCTCAATGGTTTCCCCCACCTGCGGCACATGCTGCAGATACTCCATCAGCAGACCGGCGACGGTGTGGTACTCCCGTTTATCATCCAGCGGCAGCGGAACGTACTGCACCAGATCCTCCAGCGGCATATGGCCGTTAACCGTCCATGAGCCGTCCTGATGATGCTGAATATCGTGCCGGGCATCGATCTCCTCCACCTCATTGGGCAGATTACCGGCGATGGTCTCCATCACGTCGCTGAGGGTCACAATCCCCTCGACGGAACCAAACTCATCGACCACAAAGGCAAAATGGGTGCGGGCCTGGCGGAACTGCTCGAGCGCCGACAGGAGCGGCAGACCCTCCGGGAAGACCAGCGGTTGACGCACCAGCGCCTGCAGATCCAGCGGCTCCTGGCGCAGGGACTGCTGGAGCAGGTCAATAACATGCACCACCCCCAGCAGATCTTCATTATCTTTCCCGCCGGTCACCACCAGCCGGGTATGCTGATTTTTCTCCACCAGGCTGCGGATCTCTTCCTCCGGCGCGCTGAGGTTGATGCGCTCGATATCATGGCGCGACGTCATAATACTGCTGACGCTGCGCTGATTAAGGTTCAGCACCCGCTCAATCATCAGTCGTTCCTGCGGATTAAACAGAGGATGTTGATCCTGATCGGCGACCAGCGACGCCGTGTCAGCATCCAGTTCAGCTTTTTCTTTCTGCCCGCTCAGCAGATTCATCACCGCTTCGGTAGTGCGCTGACGCAGCGTCATATTGGCGGAGAGGAAGCGACGGCGGTTAAACTGCGCCAACTGGTTAAGCGCTTCAATCATGACCGAGAAGCCAATGGCCGCATATAAATAGCCTTTCGGAATGATAAAGCTGAAGCCTTCAGCAATCAGGCTGAAGCCGATCATCAGCAGGAAGCTTAGACAGAGGATCACGATGGTCGGGTGGCTGTTAACGAAGCGCGTCAGCGCCTTGCTGGCCATCAGCATCAGGCTGATGGCGATAACCACCGCGGCCATCATCACCGCCAGGTGATCGACCATGCCGACGGCGGTGATCACCGAGTCAAGCGAGAAGATGGCGTCGAGCACCACGATCTGCGCCACGACGGCCCAGAATTTCGCCCCTTTGCGCTGGGTGGGGTTATCGCTGTCTTTCCCCTCCAGCCGCTCATTAAGCTCGACGGTCGCTTTAAACAGCAGAAACAGGCCGCCAAACAGCATAATCAAATCGCGGGCGCTAAAGCTGAAGTCGTGAAAAACAATCAGCGGTTTGGTCAGGGTGACCAGCCAGGAGATAGAGGCCAGCAGCAGAAGACGCATGACCATCGCCAGCATCAGGCCAGTGATCCGCGCGCGGTCGCGCTGGGCGGGAGGGAGCTTCTCGGCGAGGATAGCGATAAAGACCAGGTTATCGATACCCAACACCAGTTCGATAACCACCAGCGTGACGAGACCTGCCCAGATTGACGGATCGGCAATCCATTCCATATGTATTAAAACCTGTACGACTGCGGTATGTGTTACCACGATCATGGAT
>ENA-UEQJ01002364-UEQJ01002364.1-human-gut-metagenome-genome-assembly--contig:-NODE-2364-length-13584-cov-6.291701_pt1 | contig 13584 bp, 8 predicted proteins | sample MGYA00242937_ERZ507938 | MGnify/ENA primary metagenome ERZ507938 (study PRJEB26167, sample SAMN06115437) | human gut metagenome | host: Homo sapiens | place: China:Gansu | collected 2015-07-03 | study...
TGTTTTTGGAATACATAGAGACCTCTAAGAAAAATGACATGCAGACCAATCATTACCACGATACCTACGAATTGTTTTTTGTGGTGAAAGGAGTGCGATACATCTTTCTGGATGGTGTCTGTCATGTGCTGAATCCGGGTGACATCATCCTGATCAAGCCTTACCAGACCCATTATATGCAGAGTCTGTCCTCGGATTTCTATGCCCGGTATGTCTTGAATTTTGCACCGGATTATCTGGATGGAATGTTGAAACCTGCGGAGAAGCAGCGGTTCCTGGAGGTTCTGCAGAATGATATTCTGCATCTGACAACGGAACAGTCCGGAGAACTGGTAGAGGTCTTCGAACGGCTGTGGAAATATTATAACCGCCACGATGCTGTGGCCGAGAAATTAAAGCAAAACTATTGTCTGGAACTGCTGCTACTGTGCAGAGACTACTATACGAGGCAGGAGCGGACACAGATGCCGGAGCTCTCCGCAGCTCCCAGACAGGAGATTCTGGATGCCATCGCCTATATCAATGCCCATTATGCGGAAAAAATAGATCTGGAGACCATCGCATCCCAGATCCATTTAAGTAAATACTATTTTTGCCGTATTTTCCGCGAGGTGACCGGAGCCACCGTTCTGGAATACCTTACCAATGTCCGGCTGACCAGAGCCGGAAGACTTCTGGTGGAATCTTCTCTGGCGATCCAGGAGATCGCGCAGAAGACCGGATTTGCATCATTGGTGCATTTTTCCAGAACCTACCGCAATGCTTATGGTGTCAGTCCCAGTGATACCAGGCGCCTCCGGAAACAGTAAGGATTATTCCATGCCGCAGGCGAGACATGCTAACATTTGTGACGCAAAAAGTCAAATCATCCCAAAATTGATTTCTCCTTCAGAGTCTTATATAATAGAAATGGTTTATACCGTAAAAAATGTATGGTAAGAATACGAAAGAGAGAAGAAAATGGTACTACAGATATTAACATATACACATCATACAACGACAATGCTGTTTGGAATCTTCCTGTCGGCATTTTTTCTGGGAGTGAAGCAGGATAAGAAAAATATATTCTCTTTGGAACAGAAACAGTAGATCAGATTTATCCACTGATCGTGCATGCCCCATTGTTATTTGTACTGGTTTTGCATTATAAATTCCGTATTCTTCCCTCTCTGATTTCTATTTTCACGGCATATCTATGTTGTCAGTGCAGTAACTGGATGGGACTGTTTGCTTTGGCTCTGACAGGACAGGAATGGTGCTATTATGTCTGTCGTATTCTGGTGACGGTGGGAGCTTTCATCCTTTTATGCCGGTATGTATGCCAGACCACAGCCATGCTGTTTGCCAAAACGGACCGGGAACTTCTGATCATTGGAAGCCTGCCGATCATTTATTACATTTTTGACTATGCCACGACCAAATTTTCCAGTCTGTTGTATTCCGGCAATAAGGCGGTGCCGGAGTTCCTGGGCTTTGCCATGTGCCTGACGTATCTGCTTTTTTTACTGGTATATTTCCGGGAGTATGAGCTGAAGAATAAGGCGGAGCAGTACAACGAAATGATCCGGATGCAGTTAAGTTCTCTGCATACGGAAATGGAAAGTACAAGAAAAAGCGAGCAGAGAATGTCCATCTTGCGGCATGATACAAGACATCATCTGTCGGCGATCCGGACACTGATCCAGCAGGGAGAGTCCGACAAGGCGCTGGAATATTTGAACGAAGTGAGCCAGACCTATGACGATACGGTGATCAAGACCTACTGTAAAAATGAAATGGTGAATTCGGTTCTGTCCATCTATAACTCCCGGTTTGAGGAACGGAGGATTCACTGGGAAGTGCAGGTCAGTATCGGGGAGAAGCTTCCCTGTTCGGAAATGATGTTCTGTGCGATCCTGTCAAACGTACTGGAAAATGCCATGCATGCCGTACAGGAACTGCCGCAGGAAAAGCGGCTGATACAGCTGGCTCTGTCCGAAAAGTCAGGACATCTTCTTCTGATGGCGAAAAATACTGTGCAGAATGCCCCGGTATTTATTGACGGTGTCCCGGTGACGGAGCGCTCCGGGCATGGACTGGGGGCCAGAAGCATCGTATATTATGTAGAAAAGCTGAACGGACAATACCAGTTCTTTATGGAGAACGGGGATTTTGTGGTCATGATCATCTTGTAAAATCAATAAAATGTTTTTAAGGCTCTTTCTGTCAGAGAAAGAGCTTTTCTTGTAGATGTATTGGGAAATTAATGCTATTATTAGGATAAAAGATACAGAAATATAGATATAACAGGAAGGGAGCAGACAGATATATGAAATATACATTGGATTATGAGAAATATGCGGAACTGGCAAGACGTGTGGCGGCGGAGGGAAGCGTACTGCTTCGAAATGAAGACGGTGTGCTGCCTCTGCAAAAAGGACAGAAAGTATCGATCTTCGGAAGGACACAGTTCGAGCATTATAAGAGCGGTACGGGTTCCGGAGGTATGGTCAATGCTCCATATGTGACCAATATTACAGACAGTCTCAAGGAAGACGGCACCGTACAGGTGAATGAGGTACTGGAGGCACAGTACCGGGAATGGCTGAAGGATCATCCTTTTGATATAGGAGAGGGATGGGCCATGGAGCCCTGGAACCAGGAAGAAATGCCCGTCAGCGAAGAACTGGCGAGACAGGCGGCGGAACAGTCGGATCTGGCGATTGTGGTTCTCGGCCGAACCGCAGGAGAAGACAAGGATAATAGTGCTGCGGAAGGCAGTTATCTGCTGACAGCTGCGGAGGAAGAAATTCTTCGTAATGTCTGCAATGCATTTGCCAGGACGATCGTTGTGCTGAATGTGGGTAATATCATGGATATGAAGTGGGTCGACCGGTATCAGCCACAGGCTGTGCTCTATGTATGGCAGGGCGGCCAGGAGGGCGGCAGAGCTACAGTAGATGTCCTGACAGGAAAAGTGAATCCCGGTGGTAAGCTCAGCGATACTATTGCGGAAGATATTGAGGATTATCCTTCCACGGAGAATTTCGGGGATCCGGTGGAGAATTTTTATACCGAGGACATCTATGTAGGTTATCGCTATTTTGAGACCTTTGCCAGAGACAAGGTAAAATATCCCTTTGGCTTTGGACTGTCCTATACCCGGTTCCAGACAGAGAGCATGGGACTGGCAGTGCAGGGTACCGAGGCAACTGTCATTGAGAAAGTGACAAATGTTGGCAGTATGTCCGGCAGAGAGACCATACAGGTCTATGTGGAGGCTCCTCAGGGAAAGCTGGGAAAGCCGCTGCGTCAGCTGGCAGCTTATGCCAAGACGGAAGAACTGAAGCCCGGAGCAAGTGAAGAACTGATTCTGAAAGCAGAACTGACGGAGCTTGCGTCCTATGATGACAGTGGTGTCACTGGACATAAATCCTGCTATGTATTGGAAGCAGGAGACTATATCTTCTATGTCGGTACCGATGTGCGGAGTGCAAGAGAAGTCGGAAGAGTGACATTAGCGGAGCTGCAGGTCGTACAAACCGTTACGGAAGCACTGGCTCCGGTGCAGGCATTTAAACGCTTACGACCGTTCTTCTTCGGAGAAAACAAGCATGCCATTGCTAATTGGGAGGATGTTCCCCTACGGACGGTTGATCTGGCGGAACGTATTTTGCAGGAAAGACCCACCCGGAGTGAATATATGGGAGATCAGGGATGGAAGCTGGCAGATGTCTATGACAAAAAGATTACGTTGGAACAGTTTCTGACACAGCTGTCAGACGAAGATCTGATCTGCATGACCAGAGGAGAAGGCATGTGTTCCCCGAAAGTTACCCCCGGAACAGCAGCAGCTTTCGGCGGTGTGACGGATGGACTGCAGCAATTCGGTATTCCGGTGGCCTGCTGTTCCGATGGTCCTTCCGGCATCCGTATGGACTGCGGTACCATGGCCTATGCACTGCCGAACGGTACGTTGCTGGCATGTACCTTTGATCCGGAGTTGGTGGAAGAACTGTATGAGATGGAGGGCATGGAGCTTCGCAAGAACAAGATTGATTCCCTCTTAGGCCCCGGCATCAATATTCACAGAAATCCGTTGAATGGACGTAACTTTGAGTATTTTTCCGAGGATCCGTACCTCACCGGTACCATGGCGGCGGCACAGCTGAAAGGCATGGGAAAATATGGAGTTACCGGAACCATCAAGCATTTTGCATGTAATAATCAGGAATTCAAACGGCATGATGCCAATGCTATTGTATCCGAGAGGGCATTGCGGGAGATCTATCTGAAAGGATTTGAGATCGCCGTAAAACAGGGCGGAGCCTACAGCATCATGTCCACCTATGGCCCGGTGAACGGACTGTGGACCGCAGGCAGCTATGATCTTCTGACAACCATTCTCCGTAAGGAATGGGGCTATCAGGGTATTGTCATGACCGACTGGTGGGCAAAGATCAATGAGGAAGGCGAATCCGGTTCCAAGAGTCAGACGGTACCTATGGTCCGGGCGCAGAATGATATTTACATGGTGACCGCAGACGCAGCATCCAATTCTAATAAGGACAACACTGCGGAAGGACTGGCAGACGGCAGGCTGACCAGAGCGCAGCTTATGCGGAATGCTGCAAACATCTGCTGCTTCCTGTTACGTTCCGTTGCCATGGAGAGGCTGCTTGGCAGAGAGGAAGAGGAGTGTACGGAGCTTCACAGTCCGGTAAGCACCGAAGGAGCCGGAGACAGCGGACAGGTGCTGGCCCGGCTGGAACTGCCGGAGCCGAAGACCGGCGAAGAGATGGAACTTCCGCTGGAGAAGCTGTCCACGAAGAAAGGTACTGGTGCGGTATACCAGCTGCGTTTCACGAAGATCGGACGGTACGAACTGGTATTCCGGATGAGTTCCACGTTGGGCCCGCTGGCGCAGCTGCCTATTTCCGTGTTCCTGAATAATACATTACAGCAGACCGTGACGATTAACGGCACGGAGGGCAAAGTGGTGGAACAGTCCGTCACGCTGGCAATCCGGCAGGACGGTGAGAAGTACATGAAATTGTATTTCGGAGAAAGCGGTATTGATATGCACCGGATGTTCTTGCGGTATGTGGGAAAGAACGATATCGAAAGCTTCCGGAATGAATAAAACAATATAAGCAATAAAAAGGCTCCGAAAGATCGGTATGCAGGCAGGATCTTCCGGAGTTTTTTATGCGTCGCAATTTGTAAAAAACCTTAACGGAATATTTATGCATAGAAACCAAAAGAAGAATTGACTTATGCCGATATTTCGGATAGAATCTACTCTTGTATGTTCTAAAGAAAAATTAGCAAGGAGGCAGGGAAAGTGGTAGCACAAATACTTGCAGTAATCATATTTCTGGCGATGTTTGTACTGATCGTCCTGGAAGTATGGGAGAGACACATTATCACATTAGGCTGCGGCCTGCTGACACTGGTACTGGTATTCGGACTGGGAATGCACAGTATGAGCGCAGTGTTGGAGACTTTGAACTTAGGCAGCTTTTTCACAAGTCATTTCTGGTACACGGCGGGACAGTCCGCAGAGGCTTCCAGTGGTATCAACTGGGAGACCATCGTGTTCGTAGCAGGAATGATGATCATGGTAGAGGGAATGGCCCGGGTGGGATTCTTCCGCTGGCTGTGCATGCGCCTTGCCAAGATGGTCAAGTATAAGGTTGTACCGCTGTTTGTCACCTTTATGGTATTATCCGGTATTCTGGCAATGTTCATTGACAGTATTACCGTAATCCTGTTCCTGGCAGCCGTTACCATTGAATTGTCACAACTGTTGAAATTCAATCCGGTGCCTATGATTCTGGCAGAAGTGTTCTGTGCGAATCTGGGAGGATCCGCTACCATGTGCGGAGATCCCCCCAATATCATCATTGGTACTTCCCTGGGATATTCCTTCACGGATTTCCTGACCAATACCGGTGTGATCGCAGGCATTTCTCTGGTTGTGGTCGTACTGTATTTCTATCTGGTATTCCACAAGGAACTGCGGGCCAGCGAGGCAGCTGCAGCAGGCAGTAACCAGACCTACCCGGATCCTTCCGAGGCCATTACCGACAAAAAGGGATTTATTATCAGCACTGTTATCTTCCTGTGTGCAGTAGTACTGCTGGTGACCCATGCACAGACTGGACTGACCGTATCCTGCATCGGTGTATTCATCTCCATCGTGACATTGATCGCTGCAGGCAAAGATGCGCTGAAGCTGATCAGACAGATTGATTACAAGACGCTGCTGTTCTTCATCGGACTGTTTATGGTCGTAGGTGGTCTGGAGCAGACAGGTATCCTGAAAGTCATGGCGAACTTCATCGGAGATATCAGTAACGGCAATCTGATGCTGATGATCGCCATTATCCTGTGGATCTCCGCCATCGCCAGCGCATTTGTGGATAATATTCCTTTTGCAGCGACCATGATCCCGATTATCAGCAGTCTGTCTGCTGCCCAGAGCGTGGATCTGTCCATTCTGGCATGGGCATTGGCTATGGGAACCGATATTGGAGGAAGCGCAACTCCCATCGGAGCTTCTGCCAACGTAGTAGGTATCGCCACCGCAGCGAAAGCCGGTCATATGATTAAGTGGGGAAAATATTGCAAAGTTATGGCACCTGCGACTATAATAGTAGTAGGGATCTCTATGCTGATGATCTATGCAAGATATCTGTAAGATGTATTTGCAGAATACGAGTTTAAAAAATTTTGGAAATACATCCAGCCATAAGGAGGGCAGATCCATGAGTGAACAACTGATTATCTCCGTCAGCCGTGAATACGGCAGCGGCGGACATGAGATCGCACAGAAGCTGGCAGAGTATTATAAGCTGCCGATGTACGATCACAACCTGTTAGATGAGGTGGCTGCAAGCATGAATGTAAGCAGCCAGGAGCTGGCAGAGTTCGATGAAACGAGACGTAACAAATTCCTGTACCGCAGTGTAATGGGAATGAACAGCTCTCCGGCAGACAATGTGGCCAGAATGCAGTTCGATTATATTAAGAAAAAGGCGGAAGCAGGGGAATCCTTTGTGATCGTAGGACGCTGTTCCGAGATTGTGCTGAAGGACAATCCGCACCTGATCTCCATCTTCGTATTGGGAGACCGGGAGGCCAAGATCAAACGTGTCATGGAGATCTATGAGCTGGATGCCCGTCATGCGGAAGAGCGTATGATCGAGAAGGACCGTCGCAGAAAGTCTTACCACAATAGTCATTGTAAGGTAAAATGGGGCGATTCCCGTAATTACGATCTGTCTATCAACAGCAGCAAGCTGGGTGTAGAAGAGACGGTGGAGTCTCTGAAAAATTACATAGACGCAAGGCTTGCTCATAAATAAAGCAGACATAAGTCAACAAAAATGCAGAGACCATCTGAGGAAAGCATACGAAAGAAAATCGTGTAGCTGCCGCAGATGGTCTTTCTTGTTGGCGTTTCTTAAGAAATACCGGATAACATTTAAACAAATTTTAAGGATTTCTGTCGTGACGAATACAGCAGATTATGGTATTATCCTAGAAGATGAATAGGAATAAAAGAGTGCAAAATCAGGTATGTGGAAGTGAGGTACAGGATGAGCGATAAGGAAAGAGACTCCATTCAGGAGATGGAAGATATACAAAAAGGTCTGGAAGCCTTTTTACAGCAGGAGATGCAGGAAATGCAGGCATCCGGGGCGGGAGCCCGCCGCAGTACGGGGCGCCCGGCGGCGAATGCGGGGACACACTCTGCGGAGCGTGAGGCAGCCCGCCCGGCTCCGCAGATGTATGATATGAGGGAAGATGACGAGGAAGAGGAGGAACTGGATGTGATCGGATCCGACAGAAGAGCAGGATCCCGTGAGGACTATGCAGAGGACTGGGATGATCCCACATACCGCAGGAGACAGGCCGCCCGCAGAGAGACGGCACGTAAGACTTCAGAGAGTCGTAACGGTGGCGGCCGTAGCAGTAACGCTGATCACCGCAGACAGGAGCCCTCAGGCAGAACCCGCCGCAGCAGACGGGATGACTATGTAGAGGACTATGAGGACGATTATAACGATAGAAAACGCTCCGGAAGAAGATCCGGGAAGCGTGAGGAGATAGACACGAAAGCGGATAAAAGGAACAGAAAAGGAAATAAAAAGGGAGCCGGGAGCGGCAGAAAGAAGAAAAAGTCAGGACTCAAGCGTTTCCTGATCGCAGTGGCGCTGATCCTTGTATTCCTGGCAGCAGGATTGTATGTGCTGGTAGGAAAAGTCTACGGAGAGATGAACTATGAGAAGATCGAGTCGGTAGCGTCCTCTCCCATGAAAGAAGAAGGCGTGACCAATATTCTGCTGATCGGTAACGATTCCCGTGAAAACGGTGAAGACGGCAGATCAGATGCCATGATCCTGCTGTCCATCAGCAACAAGACGAAGAAGATCTACATGACATCCCTGCTCCGTGATATGTATGTGGACATTCCGGGACATAAGGGGAATCGTCTGAATGCGGCATATTCCTATGGCGGCGCAGAACTGCTGATGGAGACTATTGAGCAGAATTTCGATATTCATATCAGCCGCTATGTACTGGTGAACTTTGAAGCATTTGCCAATCTGGTGGATGCAGTGGGCGGTGTGGATCTTGAGCTGACCAGCAAGGAAGTGGAATATGTCAATGGTTATCTGGTGGAATACAACATTCTGCTGGGAAGACCGGAAGGTACCGACTATTTTGAAGATACTTCCGGCGGTATGGTACACCTGAACGGACCGCAGGCACTGGCGTATTGCAGAAACCGTTATATCGGTACGGATTTCGGCAGAACCGAGAGGCAGAGAAAGGTATTGGCAGAGGTGATCCACAAGCTTCCGCAGGGAATGCTGACCAATCCCCAGGAGCTGATCGATGGTCTGATGCCGAATCTGACCACGAATCTGACCCAGACAGAATGCTATCGGCTGAGCCTTATGGCACCTAAGGCCGTGACTTACGATATTATCCAGAACAGCATTCCACTGGAGGGCACCTATAAGGATGCGACCATCCGTAAGATGGCAGTGCTGGAAGTGGATTTCGAAGCCAACAAGAAATTCCTGCAGGAGAATCTGTACGGAGACGGAGACATTACTTCCACATCGGAGGCTTCTGCGGAATGATATTATAATTGACGTATGAGAGTCAATGTGCCAGCAGGATTGACGAACGGCGAATGGGATCATGATAGTTGCGAAGCAACGGTAAGCACCAAAGGTGCGGATCATGCTACGATAATGAGGGAGCAGCTTATGGGGTATCGAAAACAAAGGTTTGCAGCACTGTTCTGTGCAGCGGCAGTCATAATACTTGGTGGATGTGGCGATGACCTGACACAGCAGATCTACATTCCGGGAAGGGAAGATCTGGCGCAGCCTATCGGCGGTTACAATGCAACTACGCAGGCTGGGCAGACGGCAGAAGATTCTGCTACGGGGGCACAGACAGGGACGGCTTCCGGTGGAGAGAACGCAACAACATCGGGATCTTGCCATGACTCCGGTGATTTGACGGGTGAACGTTATACGATCACCATCTCCGCAGCAGGGGATGTAACGTTGGGAAATCATCAGGAACAAGACTACAGTGCCTCCTTCCGTCAGGCCTATGATCAGGCGGAGGACGAAGGTTATTTCTTTGAAAATGTGAGAGACATCTTTGCGGCGGACGATATGACCATCGTGAATCTGGAAGGGCCTCTGACCACATCGGAACAGATGCGGGAGGGACAGACCTACTGCATCAAAGGGGATCCAGCCTATGCTCATCTGCTGACGCTGGGGAGCATTGAGGCCGTCAGCTTCGCCAACAATCACCGCCTAGATTATGGCGAACAGGGAAGCCGGGATACTGTGGTGGCATTAGAGCAGGAAGGGATCATTTATGCTTATGATAAAAATGTGGGTATCTATGAGATCCCGGACAGTGCGGCAGCCCACGGCGGAGAACGGAACCTGAAAATAGGAATAATCTCTGTCAATGAGGTAGAGTGGGGCGCACAGGCGGAAAAGCTGATCCAGAACAATATCGAGACCCTGCGGGAACAGAATGTGGACCTGATCCTGGCCTGTTGTCACTGGGGGATCGAGAAAGATACTTATCCGGAGAATTACCAACAGGTACTTGGCAGAAAATGCATTGACTGGGGTGTGGATCTGGTCATTGGTCATCATCCCCACGTCCTTCAGGGAATCGAAGAATATAAGGGCAGATATATCATCTATAGCCTGGCGAATTTCTGCTTCGGAGCGAACCGGAACCCGGCAGATAAGGATACCATGATCTTCCAGCAGACCTTTACATTCGAAAACGGACAGAAGGTGGAGGACCGGAATGCCAGGATCATTCCCTGCATGGTGAGTTCTGTGTCCACCCGGAATGATTTTAAGCCTACTCCGGCAGCAGGTGAGGATAAGAAGAGAATTTTGCAGCGTATGAATGAATACAGCAGGGATTTCGGTGTGGAATTTGATGAAAACGGTGGGATTCTCGTGAATTAGATGAGAGAGCGGTAACGCGGAAAGGAAACGGTCCGATCATGGAAAAAGCATTTAAACTGGATTTTGTCAATGATAAAACAGGAAGTCTGTATGTGAACTGCTGCGGATGCTCCCAGACGGCACCGCTGCACAGCTTCGGACCGGCCTCCAAGCCACATTACCTGATCCACTATGTCCTGAGCGGCAAGGGACATTTCCGGTTTCACGACAAGGAATACCGGCTGGAGGCGGGTTACGGTTTCCTGATCCAACCCAATGAACTGGCTTTTTATCAGGCGGATGCGAAGGATCCCTGGAGTTATCTGTGGGTGGGCTTTGCTGGAAGCCGCGCCGAAGAATACTTACACAGCATGGGACTGTCGGACCGGCATCCTATTTTTTCCTGTGATAAATCGGAGGAACTGTATTCCATTGTCCGGGATATGATGGAGCATAATACCTTTGGCATTGCGGATGATCTGCGGCGGAACGGACTGCTGGGAGTATTTCTGTCGGTGATCGCCGACAGCGCCGGTGTGGTGGCAAGGGAGGAAGAGGATAAGGGCAACCAGTACGTGAAAAAAGCGGTCTCCTTTATCCAGAGCAACTACTGTAACCCCATCAAGGTCACGGATGTGGCGGACTATGTATGTATCAACCGCAGCTATTTATATACGCTGTTCCAGAACTATCTGGGGATGTCTCCCCAGCAGTTCCTTACTACCTTCCGTATTACCAAGGCGAGAGAGCTTCTGGACTCCACGAATTATCCTATCGAGAGTATTGCATTGTCCTGCGGATACAGCGATGCCCTGGTATTTACCAAGGCCTTTCACGCTATGAAGGGAATGTCCCCTTCGAAGTACCGCAAGGAAAGCCACAAGGAGAGCACAAAAGAACAGCTCCAGGAGGTCGAGGGTCTGATCGCCCGGCTCCTGAAGCCATAGATGAAACTATAAAACCAAACAAGAAAGGGTGTCGCACAGCGGCACCCTTTTGTATTTGACTATTTCTTACTTTCCAGATTTTTCTCTACATATTCCAGAATATAGAAATTATCCTCCGGCATCTGGCAGCCTACGATGAAGAGACCGTTATCATCGGAGCAGCGGATGATACGTCCTTCCAGCACATTGTGATCCGGGAGAGCGAAATCATGGATAGTGACAGTGATCGAGGCATTCTTGCTCTGGGTGAAGATATTGTCTGTCGCCAGGAAAGCAAAGCCGTTGGCACTGATATTATCCATGGTGGCCGCATATTCCGTATCAGAATTTTTGAACTTGATGGTGCAGGCATTGTTCAGATCCATACGGGGGTATTTACGGCGGTTATTGATCCTGGGTCTGGTATTAATGATGATTTTGAAGGCATGAGCACCCTTTTCAGGAGCGGGAGAGATGACTGCCTTGTCCCAACAATACAGGATGTTGCCTGCGGTGATCTGTAAGGTACAGGAAGCGGTATCTGTGAGTGCTAGCTCCTTCTGACAGGATACCAGCAGACCCTCCGGAATCTGTTCAATCAGTTCTCCAAGGTATTCCGTATCTCCCTGGCTTGCTACTTTCAGATCGATCTTCATACCCGGCTGAATATCTTCGATACCCATGAAGCCGCCGATACCCAGATCACACATCATGTTCTCCATGACATCCTCGATGGTGTTGATATTGGAAGCGGTTTCTTCGTATTTACTGAGCATACGCTCACTGGTCTGGCTGGAGTGTGCAATACAGCCGGTGATAGTCTCCACGATGTTGGATACCTGTTCCATATTGGATACCAGCTGGGTATTGGAGCTTTCGACTTCTTTAATTGCGTTATCAACTACCTGAATATGTCTGCCGAGCTGTGCGGAATCAGATGCGATCTGATTTACATTTTCACCGGTATGTGTTACCTTTTCCAAAGTGACCTGGATCAGCTTCAAGGTCTCTTCAATGGAAGCGGTCATCTTAGCGGAAGTAGCATCCAGACGGGACAGAGCTTCTCTGATCTGTCCGGAGGAAGCGTGGGTTTCAGTACTTAAGGTACGGATCTGATCAGCAACGACAGCGAAGCCCTTGCCTGCTTCACCGGCTCTGGCAGCTTCAATGGAAGCGTTTAAGGCCAGCAGGTTCGTCTGATTTGTAATTTTTTCGATGGTACCGGTCTCCTGCTTCACCATGCCAAATTCCTGCTGGAAATTCTGCAGGATATTTTCCAGCTCCGTAGAAAGCTCTGACATCGTAGTTGCAGTGCTTACGAGACTTTGCAGATCTTTTGCACTGACACTGGAATGGGATTCGGTTTTCCCGACCAGAGATACCATTTCGCTGATGAGTGCCACAACATTTTCCACCTGGGCACGGATGTCGGAAGTCATCTGTGTGGAAGAGGTCGTCCGATCCTGTAGCATATGGTTATTATCCGTCAATTCATTCATACCCAGCATGACCATATCGGAACCGTGCTTGTTCTCAGAAGCCAGTTCTCTGACAACGGTAATGCCGTCCAGAATGGTATTGCTGGATGTCTTGACCTGTTCTACGGTGGTCACCACTCTGTGAAGGTCTGCTTTGATACTGTCGGTCATGGCACCGTCGGACTCGTTCAGATGGCGGATGGACATGACATAGCAGATGTAACACAGGATGATACAGGACAGCTGCAGCTGGTAATTCTTCATATCGGAAGCACTGTTAAAGCCCAGCATGTAGCGGTAGACGGCAGCGCCCACAATGATCAGAGAGTTGACGATACCGCAGTTGATCATGAATTTCCGGTTCTTATACAGGACCAGTAAGCTTGTCACCGGAAGGATGTAAGTGAATGCGATCGGTGACTCTGTGGTGCATATGACAAAGGTATAGAAGATGCCGTAACCGATGACCAGATCGTAGCGGTAGAGCTCCGTTGCCCAGCCCTTTACACGTAACAGCACTTCGCCGAAGATCAGAGGCAGCCAGCACAATGCCAGGAAAATAAGGTAAGAAGTGGTGGGGTATAACCCGCCGGACGCATCGGAGCCATAGTTGGCACTCAGTAAAACAGCAAAAACGATCCAGATCTTACGGGCTTTCCGATTAGCTTTTTCTTTGAAAACATTTTC
>ENA-UEQJ01002373-UEQJ01002373.1-human-gut-metagenome-genome-assembly--contig:-NODE-2373-length-13553-cov-14.774191_pt1 | contig 13553 bp, 9 predicted proteins | sample MGYA00242937_ERZ507938 | MGnify/ENA primary metagenome ERZ507938 (study PRJEB26167, sample SAMN06115437) | human gut metagenome | host: Homo sapiens | place: China:Gansu | collected 2015-07-03...
AGGCTCAACCAGTACGTCAGCGACACCGAGGACAAAGAAAACGCCTCGACCTATGCACTGGCGGCGCAGATGCAGTTTCTTTCCGACATGAACGCTGAGGACAGCTATTTCCTGCTGCTGGACGACCCGGCACACTTCCAGCTGGATTATCAGGCCCTTGCCAACTGGGACGGCACCCCGCCGGGCGACAGCGACTATACCGCCGCCGGGAAAACCGTGTGCTGGGCAGACTGTCCGGCCTTGGCCGAAGCGGACCTTGGAACGTATCAGACCACTGTATTGGGAACGACCGTCACCGGCGAGAATGCGGAACTGTTTGAGAATCTGTATCTGGGCCGCCGGGCTTTTTATGAAGATGTAAAAGCAGAAAAAGCCGCCCGCGCCCGCGAAGGGGCCGAACGGCTGTGGCAGAACCTGACGAAAGGAGCAAACCCATGAAACGGAATGGACTGTTTGTGCTCGTCCTTGCACTGGCGGCGGTGCTGTGTACCGGCTGTGGCGTAAAGGACGAGGATTTGAAAAGCGACCCGCTGGTCAATGCAGATGGCACAGCACCGGTGGGCAGTACACTGGTCGCTCCTGCGCCGCAGGATGATTTCGTTCTGCTGGACAACAAGGATATCCTCTCTGCAAACGGTCTGTATTACGCTTCGTGGGTCAACGGCGATGCCCAGCCCTACGAAAACAGTGAGGGCAAGACCGTGGACCTCTACGATGCACAACTGACGCTTGTGGTGCAGGAAAACAAAACGGAGGACAAAGCCGCCTCTGCGGTAGAGGGCTGGCAAACGCTGGCACAGCAGAACTACGATATTTCCGACACACAGACCCTGACTGCCGCCGGGCAGGAATATACTGTCATTCAGTTCACCTATCAGGATGAAAGCAATCCGTATGCGACCGGCGTTGCGGCCTTTGGACAGAAGGGCACCAGTGCCATAGAGTGGGAGCTTTCCTGTCAGGAGAGCTACACCGGCGATGCACTGGCTGTACTGACCGAATTTCTGAACGGCTGCACCTATTAAGGAGGCGTAGAAATGGGCTTATTCTTTCCGAGTGACCCGGTCATCCATGGTCAACGCGCCACTGGTCTGCCCCGGTATCAGGAGCTGCTGGAACGAGACTGGAAAAGCTTTCTCTTTGCGGATTTTGTTACCTTGGGTCTGTGCATCCCCTACGGGCTGGGAGTGGGGTACGCCCTGCTTTCTTCCAGTCTGCTGGTGCTGCTCCCTGTCTGCGTGGTGGGTGGACTGCTGGTGGGCCCGGCGATCTCCTGCATGATGGATGCACTGTTCCGCAGCTACCGGGATGCGCCCCGGGGCTGGTGGGAGAACTACTGCAAGGGCATGAAACAGAACTGGAAAGCATCCCTTCTGCCCGGTGTGGTGTTCAGTCTGGCACTTGGCATCGAGCTGTTTTTCGGCATGGTGCTGTTCTCCGGGGAGCGTCTGCCCGGTATCGGAACCATGGCTGTTTTTCTGGCAGGTCTGCTGATTTTGCTCATGCTGTTTACTGCGTTCTGGCCGCAGGTGGTATTGTTTGAAGAAAGCAACCTCCACCGCCTGCAAAACGCGGTGCTGTTCTGCCTGAAATACGGTAGGCACGTTCTGGGTGCAGCCGCACTTCAGCTGGTATGGTGGCTGCTGTTTGTGTTGTTTTTGCCGTGGACGGGCTTTCTTGTGCCTTTCCTCGGCGTGTGGTTTATCTGGTTCGTCTGCTTCTTTTTGCTGTACAACGATTTCAATGCTGCCTATGGCATTGAAGAAAAGATCAACCAGCAGTTCCCGGAGCAGACACCCCGCTATGATGAATGATAAGGAGAGCAACCATGGATATTGTAACGATTGGCGAAGTTTTGATCGACCTGACCCAGACCGGCAAGGATGCGCGCGGCATCCCTCAGTTTGCCGCAAACCCCGGCGGTGCTCCTGCAAATCTGGCGGTGGCAGCCGCCCGGCTGGGCGCACAGACTGCCTTTATCGGCAAGGTGGGTGCGGATGCCTTTGGCCGCTACCTGAAAGAGGTTCTGGCAGAAAACAAAGTGGACGTTTCCGGCATGGCGGTGGATGCTGACCACCCCACCACCATGGCTGTTGTTTCGGTGGATGCCACCGGTGAGCGGGATTTCAGCTTTTACCGCAGTGCCAATGCCGATGTGATGCTGAGCAAAGAGGACATCCCGGAAGAAACTCTCAAAGCGGCAAAGATCGTGCATTTCGGCTCGGTCAGCCTAACCGCCGACCCTTCCCGCACCGCGACGCTGGACGCCGCCGCCCGCGCCAAAAAGCTGGGTGCTACCATCACCTACGACCCCAATTACCGTGCAAACCTCTGGAAAAACAAAGAGGAAGCCATTGCCCAGATGAAAGCTCCCCTGCCGCTGGTGGATATTCTGAAAGTGTCCGATGAAGAGCTGCCTCTGCTCACCGGAACCACTGACTGTGCAGAGGGCACAGCCCAGCTGGCACAGAACGGCATCCGACTGATTTTTGTCACCTTGGGTGCAAACGGCGTATTCTACCGCTTTGGGGACAAGACCGGCCATGTGGCTGGCGTCCCCTGCAAGGTGGGTGATACCAACGGCGCAGGCGACACCTTCTTTGGGGCTGCTCTGTCCAAGCTCTGCAAGGAGGAGCTGGACACCCTGACGGTGGACAAGCTGGAAGGCATTCTGGCCTTTGCCAACAAGGCAGCCAGCATCACCACCAGTCGGCATGGTGCTATCCCCGCCATGCCCACCCTTGCGGAAGTGGAGGGCTGAACCATGGCAGTAAAACAGGAATTTGCGTCCCGGTTTGCCAAGCACAAGGACGAGTTGGAATGGCTGTTTATGGAACTGTATCACAACCGGGAAGGGCTGGAAGTTCTGGAACAGGAGATGGCAGAAGCCTACAACGTCCGCAGTGCTGAGCTGAAAGCACTGGACAAGGCCCGCTCTGCCGACCCGGAGTGGTACAAGCGTGGCAATATGTTCGGCATGACCATGTACACCGACCTCTTTGCCGGGAACTTAAAAGAACTGGCAAAGAAGCTGCCCTACCTCAAGGAGCAGAAGCTGACCTATCTGCACCTGATGCCCCTGCTGCAGATGCCCCACCCCCACAACGATGGCGGCTATGCGGTGGAGGATTTCGATACCGTAGACCCGACTCTCGGCACCAACAAAGACCTCGAAAACCTGACCCGGGAGCTGCGGAAAGCGGGCATCAGCCTGTGTCTGGATTTTGTCATGAACCACACCGCCAGCACCCACCGCTGGGCCATGGCGGCAAAGGCGGGCGACCCGTGGTTTCAGGCCTATTACCACCTCTATGACGACCACACCATCCCCGACCAGTACGAGCAGACCGTGCCGCAGGTGTTCCCCAACACCGCACCCGGCAACTTTACATGGTGCGAGGAGATGCACAAGTGGGTGCTGACCACCTTCCACGACTACCAGTGGGACCTGAACTACGCAAACCCGGCGGTGTTCGTGGACATGACCAGGAGTATCCTGCATCTGGCAAATCTGGGCGTGGAAGTGTTCCGCATTGATGCGGTACCCTATATCTGGAAGCAGCTGGGCACCACCTGCCGCAACCTGCCGCAGGTACATACCATCGTGCGGATGCTCCGCATGGTATTGGAGGTAGTCTGCCCCGCGGTCATCCTCAAGGGCGAGGTGGTCATGGCTCCCAAGGAGCTTGCCGCCTATTTCGGCACCCCGGAAAAGCCGGAATGCCACATGCTCTACAACGTGTCCACCATGGTCAACCTGTGGGGTGCCCTTGCCAGCCGGGACACCCGGCTGCTGAAAGCCCAGCTGGATGCCCTCCACGCCCTGCCGGACAACTGCTGGTTCGTGAACTATCTGCGCTGCCACGATGACATCGGCTGGGGTCTGGACGAGGCGGTGGAAAACCGGCTCGGCATCGACCCACAGAAGCATAAAGAATATCTGTACCACTTCTACGAGGGCAATTTCCCCGGAAGCTGGGCAAAGGGCGAGCTGTACAACTACGACCCTGCCACCGGCGACGCCCGGAGCTGCGGCACCACTGCCAGCCTGTGCGGCGTGGAGCAGGCACTGGAAAAGGGCGATAAAATTGCACTGGACTACGCCGTAAAGCGTGACCTTTTGCTGCACACTGCCATGGCCTTTTTGCAGGGCTTCCCCATGCTGAACTGTGGCGATGAAATTGCGCAGCTCAATGGCTGGGACTACAAAAACGACGCCGACCGTGTGGAGGACAGCCGCAATTTGCACCGCAGCAAATTCAACTGGGAGGATGCAAAGCAGCGCACCCGGAAGGGTACGCTGCAAAACGCCTTGTGGCAGGGCATGGAGCAGCTGCGCCAAATGCGGGCAGACCCCTGCTTTGCCCCGGATGCGTGGGTGACCACATGGGACAGCCACAACCCCGGCGTGCTGGCGCTGGTACGCAAGCGCGGTGAGGAAACGCTGGTGGGGCTGTTCAACTTTACCGAGTACCCGGCAGGGGCCAGTCTGGACGCTCTGGGCGGCGAGTATCACACCCCGGAGGGCACTTCCGTCTGGCTGGCGGATGTGGAGCTGGAGCCCTATCAGGCACTGTTGGTAAAAACAAATAAGTAAAGCGGAATACTCCGGTAACTTTCTCTTGGTCAGAAAGTTGCTGGAGTATTTTTGTTTCGCGCAAACTGCAAGGTCACTGGATCATTGAAATGTCGGAGATGATTGCCACCGCCAATGCCACGCGTGCCTGCGCAAAAAATCCCCCCGATACCGGGTATCCGGTATCGGGGGGATCTGTCATTCTGAGGCTTTACGGAGGAAGCGCTCAGAGGTTACTTTTTGGGGAACGCCTTGTTCCAGATCTCAATGGTCTTGAACTTGGGCATCCAGCCGTCCGATTCAAACTTGCCTTCCCGTGCATCCAGCAGACCCTGCTCCACGCACCACTGAGCGGCCTTGGCCTGCTCGGCATCGGTGATGTCTGCAAAGGCGGGCTGTGCGGCGGGTTCGGGCTTGCCCTTCTCAGTCCAGATGAGCAGGGCCAGCTGGCCGCGGTTTGCGGGGATGGCTGCGCCCTCGGGCAGGAGGTTGTGCAGGATCACGCGGGTGGCGATCTCGTAGCCGCCCCAGATGGCTGCACCGCCCACGGCCACGGCGGCAATGGTGCCACCTGTGGTATCCATGGGTGCAGGTTCTACGCCGAAGTCTTCATCAATAGGTTCGTCCGGGTCGGCCACCGCGCTGGCCGACCAGTGGGCGATCAGTTTGACCGGGTAAACGGGCATCTCAAACGTCGTGGCCGCGCTCTTGGCATTGTTCAGCTTGAGCTGCAGATTTTCCGGAATGCCACCGGGGAATTTCTCGTAGAAGCTATCGGGGTACACGATCTCCCATTCCACGAACTCCATGCCGGGGTATTTCTCGGCATCATACGGGGTAGCTGTGATCTCCACCGTGGTGCCGATCTCTGCGGGGATATCGCTGCCCTCGCCCAGAGTGGACTTTGCCGTGCCGCCCGTAACAGTAACGGTACTCCTCAGCACGGAAGCGGGGATGCTGTAAACGGCGGTCAGCTTCACGCCGTCCTGCGGCATGGTAAAGACGATCTTTTCCGTGCCCTTTTCCGTTTCGGAGCCCAGACTACCCTCAATTATGCCAATATTCTTGCTGGAATCTTTTTCCACCTTCCAGTGATGGAACGACTCATTCTCCTTGGCAGGCTCATCGGCTTCGATCGTGACGGTCTGGCCCGGCTGTACGAACACCGTGCCCGTCTGGCTTTCGCCCTCTCCGACGCGGATCGTGCCGCCCTTCACTGTGACCTGCATATCTAATACAGGTGCCGGGAAGCTATAAGAAGCTTTCAGCTCCACCGGGCTGGCCGGCATGGTGAAGGTCATAGTTTTTTCGGTATTTTTCTGCGCTTCGGTCAGTTCAAAGCTTTCCGGGCTGATCACTTTCCAGCCGCCGAACTTTGTAACACTCGGGTTTTTGTTCTCACCGCTCACTGTGACCTTTTCGCCTGCAAAGGCGGTAGTCAGTTTTCCATCCGTGTCACCAACGACCTGCGCGGTGCCGTTTTTCACGGTAATGCTGTAAGTCTCCCTCGGCTCAATGCGCAGGTATCTTTTTTCTATTGTCTCAGGAATCGGGGTAATGCGGGAGTCCTTGTACTCCGAAGATTTGGCGTACTCCGAAGATTTGGCCATGATATAGACATAGGGTTTGCCATTCGCCTGAGTGAAGCTCACTTTGCCAAGGTTCTCGTAACTGTAACGGTTACTGTCCAGTTCCACAATACCGCTGCATGTGATCTCTGCGCCGTCCTGACCGATCGAACGATTCACACTGCCGGACGTCACCGTCACATTGTTTGCACTCTTCACCGTCAGCTTCGAAACCGTCGTGCCATGCTCATTACCAAGCTTTATATCGCCAATACAGTCAATCATCGTTTCGCCGCTAATGCCGCCTTCGGTCGTGACCGTGTCTGCCTTCACGGTAAGGCCATTCGTTATCAGGTTTCGGCCGTCACCACGCGAACCGCCCCAATTTTCGAGGATCACATCACCGGAACAGGTGATCTCCGCCTTGCCTTGAATTGCTGCAGCCGCACCGCCACCTAGCTTGGTCACTTTCACATCCTTTGCGCCGTTTACGGTCAGGTCACCTTCCACAACGTGGGATGCATCCGCTTCCAGATCAATGGAAACATCCTCCGGTGCCGTGATGGTCAGGGCGCCGTTAATGAATTGTCCCTCTTTCAGCTTCAGGGTCTTTTCCTCAATGTTATAGCAGAGGATGCCGTCTCCAAGGATGTCTTCATAGTTCTTTCTGGTAACAGGCTTATCATTGATTGTGATTTTGAAATCCTGTACAATTTCGGCAACCTTAACGTCGTTCTCGTCCAGTTTGATGATCGTGCCAAGCAGCTTGCTGGGGTCAATTTCAGCTTCCTGTTGACCATTGCCGATATAAATGTCATCGTCATCTACAGTTTTCAGCGTAACATTGCCGCCGGTGATCTGGATGTTTTCGCCTTTGCCACTCACTCGTCCGCCGCCGATGGCCGCAACAGGGCCGCTTCCGCCGCCGGATCGAGAATTTACAGTGCCGCCCTCAATGGTAATGTTCTTACCGTCACCTTGATAGCCGCCGCCAATGCCTGCTGCTTCGCCACCGGGTATCGCCGTTACATTACCATCGCGAATCGTAATATTTTGACCCGCTGCGCTTTGACCTCCGCCAATGCCTGCACCCCATGTACCGCCGTTGGCCTTGATCGTACCACTTTCAATCACAATATTGCCGGCATTTTTATTCCGTGCGCCGCCAATGCCCGCGCCGCCCTGACCGCCGTAAGCTTCCAGCGTACCGGTGCCGCTGATGGTCAGGGTCCCGTTGTCGTCGGCCTTTTCCACACCGGCGTGGTCCGTGCCGCTGCGCAGGGTATTCGTGTTCGTGCCTGCAATGATCAGCTCCACATTGCCGCTGACCGAGACTGCCGCATCGGAAGTAGTCTCGATATTGACATTAGACAGTGTGACTTTTGCACCAGTGGTGCCGCCTTCGATGGTAATGGTATTGTCCGTCGGGCTGCCGTTCGTTGTGATAGACAGATTACCACTTTGCTGGGGAGCATTTTCGCCCTGCTGGACATACTGTTTGCCATCATCCCCAATATAGACTCTGATGCTGCCGTACTTGAGATCCATCTGATACGCAGGTTCTTCTTCCATCATACCGTTCTCTTCGTCCAGCACGCTCACCGCGCTTTTGGCGGCGGTGCTCTGCTGGAGCAGGGCATCGGTGCTCTCAGCCAGCGCCGGGGCGGAAAGGCTGAACATCATGCATGCTGCCAGCGCAGCGGAAGCTGCCCGCCGGGCCAAAATATTTCGTTTCATAGGGTTCCTCCTTTGCGAAAATTATTACGGGGGGGGGTATATATTACGGTACTTTGATTATCTCACACTTTACCGGATTTTGGAAGCAAACCTGCGTGAATCGCCCTAAAAGCAGCGTGAAAAGCACGATTTGTGCCGGTTTTGTTGCAATTGCCCGGCCCGCAGGCACAGCAAAGCCCCCCGGCAGGTCTTCGTCTGCCGGGGGGCTTTACTATGTTATGAAAGATCAATCCTTCTTCTCTGCTGTGCGGGCAAAGAAGTTGGCGAGGATCGCACCGGAAATGTTATGCCACACGGAGAACACAGCGCCGGGGATGGTAGCCAGCGGATACTGTGCAAAGTGTGCGGCGGCCAGACTGGTTGCAAGGCCGGAGTTCTGCATGCCCACCTCGATGGAGATCGCGCGGCACTTGGTGGAGTCCAGCTTGAGCAGCTTGCCCACGCCAAAGCCGGTGAGGTAGCCCAGCACATTGTGCAGGATGACCACCACAAGGATCAGCAGACCGCTGGTCATGATCTTGGCGCTGTTGGCGGAGACCACGGCGCAGATGATCAGCACGATGGCGGTAGTGGAGACCAGAGGCAGCACACGGACGGCTTCCTCGGTGAACTTATGGAAGAAGTGATTGACCACAAAGCCCAGTGCGATGGGCACCAGCACCACCTTGACGATGGACATGAACATGCTCATGGGGTTCACGTCAACACGCTGGCCAGCGTACAGCAGGGTGAGCAGCGGGGTGAGGAACGGAGCCAGCACGGTGGAAACAGCGGTCATGCCAACGGACAGTGCAACGTCGCCCTTGGAAAGGTAGGTCATCACGTTGGAAGAGGTGCCGCCGGGGCAGGTGCCAACCAGGATCACGCCAATGGCCAGCTCGGTGGGCAGGTGGAACACCTGCGTGAGCGCCCATGCCAGAAACGGCATGAGGGTGAACTGTGCAACGCAGCCCACGATCACATCCTTCGGGCGGCTGAACACCACCTTGAAGTCCTCCGGCTTCAGGGTAAGGCCCATGCCGAACATCACGATGCCCAGCAGGTTATTGACCCACGCCGTCTTTACCACGCTGAACGGGCCGGGGAAGAACAGGGCACCCGCAGCCACCACAATAACGATGGCGGCCATGTACTTGCCCACAAAGTCGCTTACCTTTTCCAGTGTTTTCATAATTGTTTCTCCTTTTCCTTCTGACATGCTTTGGGACAAAAGCATCCGCAAAATAAAACGCCCTTGTCCCCTACGGTCTGTAAGAGACAAAGGCGTGTAATATCCTCTGCGGTACCACTCTTATTGCCAGCACAACGCTGACCACTCAGTGCACGTCCAACAACGCGCGGCCCGTGATAACGGGGGCCTGCCGTTCCTGCTTACTGGGGCGCACACCGCCCATTCAGCCGAAAAGCTCGGAGAGGATCTTCCCACGGATGCCCTGCACTGCCTTGCACCAACCGGCAGCTCTCTGCAGCATTCCTTCCGGGTACTTTTTCTCGTCATAGCCGTAATATTCTTGGTGACATGGAGTATACTCCCCTGCAAAGGCAAAGTCAATAGAATGAGGCCTTCTGATTTTTCATGCGGTTCATTTCAGGAGTGAAAGTGGTTCATGCAGCAGACAAAGCAGAACGGCATCGACACCGACTGCTCCGGCAGGATGACGCGAAGCCATGGTCTAAAGAGTAGGCGGCGATGCCATCCCATCACACAACAAAAGACCGCTCATCTTTTCGGGTGAGCGGTCTTGCTGTTTCTGCGGTTTATTCGCCTTTGGCTTTTGTAAGCAGCATGTGCACGTATTCCGCGCAGGCATCCCAGTCGCGGGCGGCGGCCTTGTCCTTCGACATCAGGCTGCTGGCAAGGCCCACGCCAAGGCAGCCCGCCTTGCGGAACTCCGGGATGTTCTCCGGCGTTACGCCGCCAATGGCAACATAGTTTGTGTCGTCCTGGAATCCGACAGGCAGGAGAAAAACGACCTCTGAGCCGCTTTTTCCTGTCTGATACGCAAAAAAGATCCCGTTCACCCAGAAGTGGACGGGATCTTTTATTGCTTATGGGGCTTTACTGCAGCCGATCAGGCCTTGACGAAGGCAGCTGCTTACTTTGCAGCCAGGTATTTGCCCAGTTCGCGGCCCAGCGTCAGGCACATACCAATGCTCACACCGGGGATCGGGGTGATATACTCGGGACCGAAGCGCATACCGCAGGTGTTGCCGGAAGCGTACAGGCCCTCGATGGGCTGATAATCCTCGTTCAGCACCTGCTGGTCATTGGTGGTCACAAAGCCACCGGTGGTCACCAGTGCAAAGCCCAGACTCGGGGTGGTGACATGGGCGTAGAAGGGAGCCTTTGCAACTGCATTCAGGAAGTGCGGGTCCTTGGCAAAGTCGCTGTCGTAGCCCTCGGCGCAAACCTTATTGTACTGCTCCACAGTAGCGGAAAGGGCTGCAGGCTCCACACCGATGTACTCGGCCAGCTGCTCGATGGTGTCGGCGCAGTACCAGCCGTTGGCGCCCTCGGCACCAGCAGCCTTTGCGGCCTCAAAGTTGCCCTTCATGGCTTCCACCACAGCGGGCATGTCGTACTCGAATGCCTGATGGCCGGGGAAGCCGCGCAGGATCTGGGTCTCATAGGTGCTGTCGTAGATGGAGGTGATATTGCCGCGCTTTGCACGTGCCATGAAGAAGCCGTTGATCTCCGGGCCGGCAAAGGCTTCGTTCTGGAAGCGCTGGCCATTCTCGTCCACCCACAGGGGGCCGGGCAGATAGTCGGGCACGGCCATGGAGTCGAAGTTCATGGTGGAGATGTCGCCCTCCAGACGGCCGCCTGCCCACACACCCATCTGGATAGTGGAGCCGTCACGGCCAAAGGGAGCAAAGAAGTCCTCATCCTTGGTGAACAGACGCTTGATGTCCGGCAGCAGATCGTCCATCATTTCCTTGTTGCCGCCAAAGCCGCCGCCTGCCAGCACAACGCCATTCTTAGCGTTGATCTTGAGGTAATTGCCATCGCTGTCCTGTGCGATCACGCCGGTGACCTTTGCACCGTCCATTACCAGCTGCACACCCTTGGTGCCAAACAGAGCGGTGGCATTGTCAGAGAAATTCTCCTCCACATAATTGTAGTTGTCCCAGCTCAGGTCCTTCAGCTCCAGCTGACCGGCGGTGTTGTTGTTCTTCTCGCCGCTGGCGGGGTTCTCCCAGTAGTTCTCCCACCATTCCAGCGTGCCGGTGTAGTAGTGCATGCCGTTGTTCAGCTGGTGCACGGTGTACTCGTTGTCCGGCCAGAACTGGATGCGGGTCTTAGCCAGCGTGTCCGGGTTGATCTTGTCCAGCCACCAGTCCACAGTGCTGCCGCTGTTCTTGGCAAACTTCATCACTAGTGCGGTGTTTGCCTTGCCGTGGGTCTGCATCATCCAGTTGTTCACAAACTCCACTTCGTCCACCTTGGGCACACCGTGGCTCAGCAGGTAGTCCGAGTTGATGTGGCCGATATCGTGGCCGACCGTCCACCAGCTCTCGCGGGGCATGGCTTCCAGCACCAGAACGTTCTTGCCCTCTTCGGCCAGCTCACGGTAGCAGCTCAGGCCGGCATAGCCCATACCGATGATGGCAACGTCAACATCGTAGGTCTTGGTGATCTCACTGTCCGGGATGGCTTCCGGGGCGGTGCGCCAGCTGGCAGCCTGCTCAGAAGCTTCCGGGGCAGACACTGCAGTGCCGCCCATGGCCTGTGTGATGCAGTCGTTCATGCACTGCTTCACAGCATCGCTGGTAATGGTTGCACCGGACACGCCGTCGATGGTGCTGTTCTGAGCTTCCAGCAGCTGCTTGATCAGGTCATCCTTTGCGGCCTGACCAATGGAGTCGGTCTCACCGGACAGATCCAGCTGGATGTCAGTAATGGCTGTCTCGCTGAAGGTGGCGGTCATGGTGATATCGCTCATGCCCTTGGCCGTGGCAGTGTAGGTGCCCGGGGTGTACTTTGCAGCGGCAGAAGATGCAGCCGTGCTGCCGGAAGCAGCATTGCAGGCAGCCAGTGCACCGGCGGTGATGCCGCTCATGGCAGCAGCAGAAGCCAGCTTCAGAAAGCTTTTGCGCGAGATCTTTTTCATCTTGGTGGTTCCTTTCGTTTTTCTCTTTCTTCTCAATGTGCAGAGCTGTGTGCTCCTTTTCGGTTGTTAATTCTATCACAATATCTCGCACTTGAAAAATATTGCTTTCTTCTTATAATTAGAAGTAAAAGTTATAAGCAATTTTTTAAGAGAAAAAGGAGCCGGTCATGACCCTGCAGCAGATGCGCTATTTTATTGCGGTGGCACAGAATTTGAGCTTTTCCAAAGCGGCACAGCAGCACTATGTTTCCCAAACGGCGGTCAGCCAGCAGATCAAGCTGCTAGAAGAAGAACTTGAAACTGAGCTGTTCCAGCGCACACGGCACTCGGTGGCGCTTACCAGTGCCGGGCAGGTATTCTACGAGTATGCGGTGCGCATCACCGACCTTGCGGAGGATGCCGCCCGCCGCACCCGCGCCGCTGCTGCCGAGTGCAGCACCCCGCTTGAGATCGGCATGATGAGCGGCATGGAAAACCTGCCCATTCTGGAAAAGCTGCTGCTGTTCAAGGAGCAGCACCCTGCCATTCCGCTGCACTTTCATCTGGTGGATTTTCCCACCCTGAAAAAACGCCTGCAGCAGAAAAAGCTGGACTTTGCCCTGCAGCTGGAGCTGGTCCCGCTGGAGGATACCCCCTCCCTGCTGCGTGCTCAAGTAGGCCAGCTGCGCCAGTACGTAGTGCTCAACCGCCAGAGCCACCTGTCCAGCTATGCGTCCCTGCACCGCAGCCAGCTTGCCAGCGAACAATATTATGTACCCGCCATGGACCGGGAGCTGTGGAACCAGTTTGCGCAAGTCCTCACCCGCCACGGCAGCGACCCGCAGAACATCAAATTTGCGTATTCCATGGAGGAGTTGATGCTTCAGCTGGCTTTCTACGGCGGCTATACCATCCTTGCCGAGCCGGTACTGGCTCAGCTGCCCGCCAACAAAAACCTCACTTTTATCCCGCTGGAAAACGATACCGTTCCCGCTTGGGCCGTATGGAACCGCGAGAACATCTCGCCCGCCCTCCGGCTGCTTCTGCGTGAGCTGGATATTGACCCGTGACCTGCTGCAGAACGCATTGACGATCTTGCGCAAAAGCGCTGCTCTTTTTTCAGAAATTCAGCAAGAAAGGTCTCTCCGGCGCTGCGTGGAGAAATGCAAAGGTCGATTACATGAATCAAAACGATCCTGTCCCGGACGATTTCACTCTTTCGCCGGCCCTTGTGGATGCACTGCCCGCGCTGTTTTTTTTGCCTGCAACATGGTACTGGTGGCAGGAATTTTGCTTTTATCATGAATATGCAGTGAGCCGGAAGCCTCTGATCTACAGAAGGCTCCCGGCTCATTTGCTATGGACTTTTTACGTGGATGCCATTCGAGTCCTTGATCGAAACAAAAAATTCCACGTCATGCGACTTGGGATTTCCTGGTAGCCTATTCTGTTGCTCAAACACCCCACTGGGGTGTTTGTTGCTGTCGCAAACGCAAACTTCCGATAAACAAAAAACGTACCCGAACCCTTTTTCATAAAGAATCGGGTTCGAGTACGAACTGTATGGTGGACGGTACAGGA
>ENA-UEQJ01002377-UEQJ01002377.1-human-gut-metagenome-genome-assembly--contig:-NODE-2377-length-13544-cov-4.139378_pt1 | contig 13544 bp, 10 predicted proteins | sample MGYA00242937_ERZ507938 | MGnify/ENA primary metagenome ERZ507938 (study PRJEB26167, sample SAMN06115437) | human gut metagenome | host: Homo sapiens | place: China:Gansu | collected 2015-07-03...
AAGGAGAAACAGCGATGAAGCAATATCCCGGTTACACTCTGGTAAAGCAGGAAGACTGCCCGGAGCAGCACGGCACCCTGACGGTGCTGACCCATGACGTCAGCGGCGCATCGGTGCTGCTGGTGGAAAACGACGATAACAACAAGGCGTTCGGCATCGGGTTCGGGACATTCCCGTCCGATGATACGGGCGTATTCCATATCCTGGAACACTCGGTGCTGGCGGGCAGTGAGAAGTACCCGGTCAAATCGCCGTTTTTGCAGCTGCTCAAGAGCAGCATGGCGTCATTCAATGCGATGACGTTCCCGGACAAGACCGTTTACCCCTTTGCGACGCCCAACGAGACGGATTTCAAGAACCTGATGGACGTCTATCTCAACGCGGTGTTCTGCCCGCTGGCCATGGTGGACAAGAGCGTGTTTGAGCAGGAGGGCTGGCACCGGGGCGAGGACGGCACCGTGAGCGGCGTGGTCTACAACGAGATGCAGGGCGCTCTGGCTTCCCCGGACGCCCAGCTGCAGAACGCGCTGGAGCGGGCCATGTTCCCGGACACGGCCTACGGCTTTGTCTCGGGCGGCGACCCGGCTTCCATCCCGGCGCTGACCTATGAGAAATATAAGCGGGTGTACCACCGCCACTACAGCGCGGACAACTGCTGCATCACCCTGTACGGAAACCTGAACATGGGGGAGGCGCTGGCATTCCTCGACGAGGCCTACCTGAGCAGGATGCCCAAGGGCACCAGCCGCCCCCGCCTGACGATGCAGGACGAGCAGCCGGGCGTGCAGGTGAAGATCCCCTACTACACCGAGAAGCCGGAGGCCGACGAGGTGCAGTGCGCTCTGGCCTGGTATACCGGAGCCTTTGCAGACCGGGAGCGGCAGCTGGGCGTGGAGATCCTGCTGGACGCGCTGCTTGGCTCCAATCAGGCCCCGCTGAAAGCGGCCCTGCTGAACGAGAAGCTGGGTGCGGACATCGACATCGGGTTTGACGACAGCACGTTACAGCCCACGCTGGAGCTGGTGCTGCGCGGTGCCACCGAGGATACGGCAGCCCGGTTTGCCGCGGGCGTGCGGAAAGCCGTGGACGACATCCTGGCTGAGGGCATCCCGGAAGACCTGCTGCTGGCCTCTCTGAACGCGGCGGAGTTTGCTTCGCTGGAGCGGCCGGGCAGCATCCCGGACGGCGTGCTGGACGCCATCAACGCGGCCACGGGCTGGCTGCACACCGGCGACCCGGCCATGCTGCTGCACACCAACAGCCTGTTTGCCTCCCTGCGGGAGAAGCTGGCCGAGGGCTGGTTCGATGCTTTGCTGAAAGACCTGTTTGCGGCAGAGCCGGTGCAGGTGACCCAGGTGCAGACCCTGCCCAAGAAAGAGGAAGAGGCACAGGCTGCCCGTGTGGACGGCAAGCTGGTGCTGGAGCACCCGCTGACCGTGGCCGATCTTGGCAGCGGGGAAAAGAGCGCCGCGGGCGGGGAAGAGCAGCTGGCCGGAGCTACCCTGCTGCACCACCCCTCGGCGGGCAGCACCTACCTGAATTTCTACTACGACCTGGGCAGCCTGACACCGGAAGAAATGCAGTATCTCGATCTGCTGACTGACGTGCTGGACGAGCTGGACACCCCGCGCCACACGGCCCGGGAGCTGAACACCCTGCGCAGTACCTGGCTGGGCAACAGCAGCGTGGCCCTGAGCATCTGGACCGGACGGCAGGCGGGCAGCCCCTGCCACACCAAGCTGACCCTGAGCATGAGCCTGCTGGAGCGGAGCCTGGAAAAGGCCGTGGAGCTGGGCGGCGAGTGGCTGTACGAGACCCGGCTGACCGGGCCCGGCGCCGAGGCCGCTTATGCCCGGGTGCTGAGCCAGCAGAAGCTGAACATGGAACAGCAGTTCATCCAGCAGGGCAACAGCTATGCGGCCGTCCGCGCCGGGGCACACTTTACCGTGGAGAACGCCCTGACCGAGCGGGTGAGCGGCGTGACGGCGTATCATTTCCTGTGCGAGCTGCTGGAAAAGGCCGACTGGGCCGCTGTGGGAGCCAAATTTGAGGCCCTGCGGGAGAAGCTCCTGCACCACGCCCAGCTGACCGTGAGCTTCCATGGCAGTGAGGCCGGGCTGGACACCCTGCGGAAGCTGTTGCCGGGCAGTGCCTTTGCAGAGGCGGAGCGGGGCACGGCCTGTGCCTACACCGAGGAGCTGACGGCCCCGGTGAACGAGGCGTTCATCATTGACGGCGGCGTGAACTACGACCTGCTGGTCTGGCCCATGGAGCGGTGCGCTGCCCGCAAGGTGCTGGCCCGGGTGATGAGCTACGAGTATCTGTGGCACCATATCCGCGAGGTGGGCGGCGCGTACGGCACCGGGATGCTGACCCAGGATGGCGTGGAGTACCTCTACACCTACCGTGACCCGCACCTGACCGAGAGCTATGACACCTTTGCCAAGGGCCCGGCAGACCTGGCCGCGCGGGACTACACCGAAAAGGACATGAACGAGTTCATCGTGGGCACGGTGGCAAAGCTCGACACGCCCCGCAAGCCTTACGCCCAGGCCAAGGAGCTGGACCGCCGGTATTTCTGCGGCATCACGGACGGGATGGCAGCGGCCGACCGTGCCGCCCTCTGCGCCGTGGACGCCGACACCCTGAAAGCCCAGGCCGCCGCTCTGCCCCGGCAGATGGCAAAGAGCATCCGGGTGGCGTTTGGCAGCAAGGACGCTGTGGAAGCCGCCAAGGGCCTGTTTGACCGGGTGGAGACACTGTAAGAGCACCTCGGAAAGAATGCGCGATTTTTAAGCGGCTTTTGTAAAATAAATACAGCATGAAACCTCCCTGCTTGTGGAAAAGAACACAGGCAGGGAGGTTTTTTAGATACTCTTGTTATACAATTTGGATAATCTAATCAAAAATAAGCAAAAAGTATCTGAAAAATGTGCACTGTTGGGGGGCGGAACGCTATGGTATCCTGTTGCCAAGCCAAACAGGAAAGGAAGTGAAGAATCCAGGATGGGGCAGACAAAACAGCCCGCCAGTAAGAGCATGGAAAGCTTACAGCGAGCCACCGACACCCTGAGTACCTTGCTGGCGCAGGAAGTCCGGGAGCTGAACGCCCGGCAGAAAACGGCCAGAAAGGCAGCGGACAAAGACGGCCCGGCAGACCCCGGCAGCTTCAAGGGACTGAAAGAAGCCACCGCTGTTTTAAAAGACCTGGCCGCGGTGGCGAGGGCGCTGAACGAGCAGGGCGTAGAGGCCGAGGGCACGGTCTGCGGCGTGGTGCTGCTGCCGTCGGTGGAGGAAGCATGAGTGAACCAAAAAGAGCCGCCGTGGTCTGGCGGCCCCAGCCGAGGCAGCTGGAATTTATGCGGCGGCCGGAGCCGGAAGCCCTCTACGGCGGGGCGGCAGGCGGCGGCAAGAGCGACGCGCTGGTGATCGAGGCGCTGCGGCAGGTGCACATCCCGCACTACCGGGCCCTCAGCCTCCGCAAGACTTACCCGCAATTGACCGACCTTGTGGACAAAAGCCAGCTGTACTACCGCCGGGCATTCCCCGGGGCGCAGTACAACGCCACCAGTCATGTGTGGGTGTTCCCCAGCGGGGCGAAGATTTATTTTGGCTCCCTGCAGTACACCAAAGACCGGACGAACTATCAGGGCAAGGCCTTTGATTTTATCGGCTTTGATGAGCTCACCCACTTTGAATGGGAAGAGTACAGCTACCTGATGAGCCGCAACCGCCCTACCGGCCCGGGCACCCGGGTGTATCTCCGGGCCACCACCAACCCCGGCGGGGTGGGGCACGGCTGGGTCAAGGCCCGGTTCATCACACCGGCCCCGCCCGGTACGCCCATCGTGGAAGAATACCCGGTGCGGATGCCGGACGGCACGGAGAAAAAACTGAAACGGGCGCGGGTGTTCATTCCGTCCAGCGTGTTCGATAACCCGGCCCTGCTGGAAAACGACCCGGATTATCTGGCGGCTCTGGCCAGCCTGCCGGAAGCGGAAAAGCAGGCCCTGCTCTACGGCAGCTGGGACAGCTTTCAGGGGCAGGTGTTCACCGAGTGGCGGAACGACCCGGCCCACTACGACGACCAGCGCTGGACCCATGTCATTGCGCCGTTTGCCATCCCGAAGCACTGGAAAATTTACCGGGGCTACGATTTCGGCTTCTCCAAGCCGTTCTCGGTGGGATGGTACGCGGCGGACGAAGAGGGGCGGCTCTACCGCGTCAAGGAGCTGTACGGCTGCACCGGACGCCCCAACGAGGGCCTGCGCATCGACCCGGTGGAGCAGGCAAGACAAATCCGGGAAGTGGAGCAGAACGACCCGCTGCTCCGGGGGCGGGTCATTCAGGGCATCGCGGACCCTGCCATCTTTGACGAGAGCCGGGGCGAGAGCATCGCGGCGATGATGGAGCGGGCGCCCAATTTCCTGCACTGGCGGCCCGGCGACCACACCCGGCTGGCGGGCAAGATGCAGTTCCACTACCGGCTGGCCTTTGACGGGGAGGGCAGGCCGATGTTTCAGGTGTTCAGCACCTGTCGGCATTTCATCCGGACCATCCCGAACCTGGTGTACGACGAGAGCAATGTGGAGGACATCGACACCCGGCAGGAAGACCACATTTACGACGAGTGCCGCTATGTGCTGATGGAACATCCCATCGCGCCGCCCCGGCAGAAGACGGTGCCGCCCCTCCGGGATGACCCGCTGGAGCTGCGGGGAAGACCAAGATTTTACAGAGTGTAACCTCTCAGTCTCGCTGCGCTCGCCAGCTCCCCTGACAGGAAAGACTCCCTCCGGCCGGAGGGAGATGGCGCTGCAAGCGACAGAGGGAGGATGGCCCTTGGCAGGTCGGGCCACTGCACCAGACCGCGAAAGTTTTTGAAAATACGAAAAAGAGTGGGCCCCGTGACAGAGGGCAGAAAGGAGATATTTTGGTTGATTTTGAGAACAAGCCGCCCATCGGGGCGGAGGAGGTGGCGCGGGCAGAGCAGATCTTGCAGAAGTACAAGGTCGGCAAGGCGGCGCTGGACCAACGGCTGGTGGACAACGAGCTGTGGTTCCGGATGGGGCACTGGAAAAATTACCAGAACCCCATGATGGAGGGCAAGCCTCAGCCGTCCAGCGGGTGGTTGTTCAACTCCATTGCCAACAAGCATGCTGACGCCATGGACAACTACCCGGCCCCCAATGTGCTGCCCCGGGCCCCGGACGATGAGCAGACCGCGCGGGTGCTTTCCAGCGTGCTGCCTGTGGTGCTGGAACAGGCGGACTATGAGCAGGTGTACAGCGACACCTGGTGGCGCAAGCTCAAGCAGGGCACGGGGGTCAAGGGCGTCTTCTGGGACCCGGAACAGCGGGGCGGTGTGGGCGAGATCACGGTGCGGCCCATGAACCTGCTGATGCTCTACTGGGAGCCGGGCGTGGACGATATCCAGGCGTCACCCAACTTTTTCTCCCTGAGCCTGGAAGACACGGACCAGCTGACCGAGCGCTGGCCCCAGTTGGAGGGCCACAGCACCAGCGCGCTGGAGGTGCCCCACTACCTCCACGACGGCGGGCTGGACACCAACGGCAAGAGCGTGGTGGTGGACTGGTACTACAAAAAGCGGAACGCGGAGGGCCGCCGGGTGCTCCACTACTGCAAGTTCTGCAACGGGGTGGTGCTCTACGCCAGCGAGAACGACCCGGAATACGCCGGACGCGGTTTTTACGACCACGGCCAGTATCCGTTTGTGTTTGACCCGCTGTTTGTGGAGGAGGACAGCCCGGCGGGTTTTGGGTACATCGACGTGATGAAAGAGTGCCAGACCGCCATTGACCGGATGAACCACGCCATGGACGAGAACGTCCTGCTCTCCTCCAAACAGCGGTATGTGCTGAGCGACGCGGCGGGGGTGAACGAGGAAGAGCTGGCGGACTTCTCCCGGGACATCGTGCATGTGGTGGGGCGGCTGGGAGACGACAGTTTCCGGCCCTTACAGACCACCGGCCTGCAGGGCAACAGCCTGAGCTACCGCAACAGCCGCATTGAGGAGCTGAAAGAGATCAGCGGCAACCGGGACATGACCCAGGGCGGCACCGCGGGCGGCGTGACGGCGGCTTCGGCCATTGCGGCGCTGCAGGAGGCGGGCAGCAAGCTCTCCCGTGATATGCTCAAGAGCGCTTACCGGGCCTTTGCCAAAGAATGCTACCTCATCATTGACCTGATGCGGCAGTTCTACGACGAGGAGCGGATATTCCGGATCATCGGGGAGACGGGCCGGAGCGAGTTCGTGCACTTTTCCGGCGCGGCGCTCCGGGCACAGGCCCTGCCCAGCGTGGGCGGTGTGGAGCTGGGCAGCCGGGAGCCCGTTTTTGATATCGTGGTCAGCGCGGAGAAGAAATCAACGTTCAGCCGCCTCTCCCAGAATGAGACGGCAAAAGAGTGCTACCAGCTGGGGTTCTTTGCCCCGCGGAACGCGGACGCGGCATTGGCGGCGCTGGAAATGATGGATTTTGAGGGCATTGAAAAAGTCCGCCAGCGGGTGCGCCAGAACGGCACGCTGGCCCAGCGGCTGGAGCAGCTGCAGAGCCAGCTGGTGCAGTTGAAACAAGGGCCCCTGAGCGGTCCGGGAGAGAACCTGAGCACGGCGGCAGCGGCAAGAGCGATGAAAGGAGCGGTTTCATGATTAAAGTGACCTATACCGAACTGGACGGCCCCAGCGGCCCGACCCTCCGGCTGGAAGCGGCGGGCCATGCGGGCTATGCCCAGGCCGGGCAGGACATCGTGTGCGCCGGGGCAAGCACCCTGATGCAGACGCTGGTCTATCTGCTGGCCGGGGAGGAAAGCGCCAAAAGCGATGCCTGGGACGAGCCGGAGGGCCCGCGCCTGGCCGTGACAGCGGCTGCCCCGCGGAAGCCCTGGGTGGAGGGAGCGTTTGAATTTGCCAAGGCAGGTTTTGCCCTGCTGGCAGAGCGCTACCCGGACAACGTGCGCTTTGCGGACCTGAGCGGCCGCGGGGAGCAGTGCATGGTGGACCTGCAGCTGTTTGCAGAGGGGGAGGGCGGTGCCGCACCACCGCCTGCTTCTGCTCCGGCGCTGAGCCGCGCCCAACAGCAGCAGGCCATTGCGTCGGGCACGATGAAAGCAGCGGAGGCAGAGGCCCCGGCGCAGCCGCCGCGGGAAGCAGTGGCAGAAGAAGCCGGGGAAACAGAGCAGCCGGAACCGGCGGCAGAGCCCACAGCACCGGAAGTTCCGGAAACACGCCTGCCGCCCCGTCTGCCCGCGCCGGGCCGTGATTTTGTGGAGCAGCTGCACGCTCAGTGGGCGGCGGAGGAAGCCCTGCTGCGCCGGGACGTGCCGGGCTTCTCCCTGAAAGCAGAGCTGCGGGACCCGGAGATGCGCCGCCTGATGCAGCTGCCCGGGATGCGGCTGGGGGATGCCTACCGTCTTGCCCATTACAGCGATGCCCTGCGCCAGACGGCCCGGACCGTGGAGCAGGGGGTGGTGGAGCGGATCCGGCAGCGGGCCTCCCGCCCGGCGGAAAACGGCACCCGCCCCGGCAGCGCGGCGGTGACCAGAGCGGATGTGGCCAGCATGACCCGGGCCCAGCGGGAAGCGCTGGAGCGGCAGGCGCTGCACGGGGTGCAAATCAAGTTTTAACCTTTCACCGCTGCGGTCTGGCTTCGCCAGCGCCTTGCGGAGCTCCCCTATCAGGGGAGCCAAGAATCAATGTAAGAGGGAATTCCCTCTTTTAAAAATCATTTTGGTGATACAGAAAGGACAAACAACATGAAAAACTACGAAATGAAGATCAATCTCCAGCGGTTCGCGGATGCGTCGGCCAGCCTGAACAACACCACGGCCACCATGACCAAGGAGATGAAGACCTTTTACGAGAAGCGCCTCATCGACCAGGCAGAGCCCCGCCTTGTGCATGACCAGTTTGCGGACTACTACCCCGTGCCCCAGAACGGCGGTAAGACCATTGAATTCCGCAAGTACGACAGCCTGCCCAAGGCCTCCACGCCTCTGACGGAGGGCGTGACCCCCAATGGCCAGACCCTGAACGTGACCACGATCACCAGCGACCTGCACCAGTATGGCGGCTGGACCCCGCTGACCGATGTGCTCCAGATGACGGCCATTGACAACAATGTGGTGCAGGCCACCCGCGTGCTGGCCAGCCAGGCGGGCCGCACCATGGACAGCATCACCCGCGACGTGCTGGCAGGCGGCACCAATGTCCTCTATGTGCCCAAGGTGGCGGAGGACGGTACCGAGACGGCCGTGAACAGCCGCAAGACGCTGGACAAGACCTGCACCCTGACCCCGAAGATCTTCTTCCGGGCCGCGGCACAGCTGGGGGCCATGAACGCGGACCCCATCGGTGACAGCTACATTGCCATCATCCACCCCTATGCGGCCTACGACCTGAAGACCAGCAAGGAGTTTGTGGAGGTGCACAAGTACGCCGACCCGGACACCATGTACCGCGGCGAGATCGGCAAGCTGGGCAACATCCGCTTCGTGGAGACCAGCGAGGCCAAGATCTGGCGGGATGAGACCTGCCCCACGGGTCTGGCTGTCTTTGGCACGCTGGTGCTGGGTGCCCACGCCTACGGTGTGACCGAGCTGGAGGGCGGCGGCCTGGAGCACATCGTCAAGCAGCTGGGCTACGGCGACGACCCGCTGAACCAGCGCGCCTCCGTGGGCTGGAAAGGAATGCGCGCGGCTGAGCGTCTGGTGGAGCAGTACATGGTGCGCGTTGAGAGCGTGTCCAGCTACTCCGGCATGGTGACGGCGAACTAAAGAGTGCTGGCCCGGCAGGACCTCTCAGTCTGCTGCGCAGACAGCTCCCCTGGCAGGGGAGCCCTTGGCAGGCCGGGCCACGGCACCAGACCGCGAAAGTTTTGAAAATGCACAAAAGTGCGGGCCCTGTGACAGAGGGCAGAAAGGATGGAAGATGGAAAATGTTCGGATCCGGCTGTTCAAGGACAACAGCCGTTACAAGGGAGACCTGTTTGTGAGCGTCAACGGCGTGAACTATAAGATCCGCCGGGGCGTGGAAGTGGAGGTGCCGCCGGAGGTGGCCGAGGTGCTGGAGCACAGCCAGCAGCAGGACGAGCGCACCGCCGCCCGCATTGCAGCGGCGGAGATGAGTGACACTTGAGGAGGAAACCATGACCGTTGGAGAAGCACTGGCCCGGGCCGAGGAGCTCCGCCCGGGGTGCCAGATCACCGCCCGCACCCGGCAGCGCTGGCTGGTGGAGCTGGACGGGATGCTGCGGGAGAAATTTTTTAAAAACTGCCCCGAAGGCAGTTACGATGCCGTGGGCGCGGACCGGGCATGGAACAATCAATTGGCGGAGGACGCTGAACTGCTGGCCCCGGCCCCTTTTGATGCCCTCTACCCGCACTACCTCTGTGCCAGGATCGACGCCGCTCTGGGCGAGACGGCCCGCTATGCCGGGGAGCAGTCCCAATATAACGCGCTGGCCGCAGAGCTGGCCGTCTGGCTGAGGCAGCGGTACCCGCCCCGGGCCGGGGCGCGGTGGCGCTGGTGAAAGGAGGGACAGTACCTGTGACATTGGCAAACCGAAGCGGCATCCAGAACAGCCGTACCCTCCTGCGGGCCTTTGGCGGGCTGAACGAGACCTACGCCTGCTCGGAGGCGGAGTACAGCGCGGGCATCAACTTTTCGGCCCGGAATTTCCCGGCCCTGAGCACCCGGACGCCCCGCAGGAAGCTGCGAGAGGTGGAAAACCTGAACGGGATGTATCACCTCAACGGGCTGCTGACCGTCTGCGGAAAAAATCTGATCTACACGCCCGACGAAGCGGGTGCTGCGGCGGTGACGCTGGAAAACACCGTGGCGGACAGCAAAAAAACGCTGGTGGGCATCGGGACAAAAATTCTGATCTTCCCGGACAAAGCAGCCTTTGACACGGCAGAGCGGACCCTCCAGCCGCTGGGGGCCGCGTGGAGCGGGGAACAGGTGGAGTTTGCCCCCTGCGACGCCGAGGGCAGGACCTATGAAGCGGAGGAATATGGCCGGACCGAGCCGGAACACCCGGCGGACGGAGCACTGTTCCTGAAAGTGGAGGACATCCGCCGCCCGTGGAGCAGCGACAGCACGCTGGAAATTTACAGCGCGGTGTCTGGCAACTGGTCGGCCATCCCGCTGGACTACTGCCGCGTCACGGCGGAGGGCATCGGGAAAGGGTTCCGGGCCTGGGATACCGTGACGGTGCAGGGCACCGCCGCAAAGCAGGGCGGCCAGTTTGAGGAACTGGACGGGGACCGCATCGTCTACGAGGTGCAGGAGGGCTGGCTGCGGGTGAAAGCAACGCCCGGCGGGGCGCATTTCTACGGGAAATTTGCCCAGAACGGCACCACCGCCAAGTGGACCAGCATTGATGGCAGCGAGGTGGCCGTGTACGCCGTGGAGGGCCCGGTGCAGGTGGAGCGGAAAATCCCCGACCTTGATTTTGTGACCGAGTGCGACAACCGGGTGTGGGGCTGCTCCAGCAAAGAAAACGTCATCTACGCCTGCAAGCTGGGCGACCCGACCAACTGGTTCTCCTACCGTGGCATTGCGGCGGACAGCTATGCCGTGACCGTGGGCAGCGACGGCCCCTTTACCGGGGCGGCTACCTGCATGGGGTACGCACTGTTCTTCAAGGAAAATGCCCTCCACAAGCTCTATGGCTCCAAGCCCTCGGATTTTCAGCTCAGCTCTCTGCGCTGCCGGGGCGTGGCCCGGAATGCGGGCCGCAGCCTCTGCGTGCTGAACGAGACGCTCTATTATCTCTCGGCAGACGGGGTGATGGCGTGGGATGGCAGCCTGCCCACCAAGGTGTCCACGGCGCTGGATGCCGCCCGGCTCTCCAACGTGCAGCGGGCGCTGGGCGGAGCGCTGGACGGGCGGTATTACCTCTGTCTCTCCCGCGGCAGCGGGGAAGAAAACACGGCCCGGCTGCTGGTGTATGACACGGAGCGGGGGCTGTGGCAGGAGGAAGACCTCCGCGCGGAGGAGATGGCCGGTACGGGCGGGCAGCTCTACCTGTGGGACGGGCAGGCCCTCTGGGCCGCCGACCCCAGCCGGGAGCCGGACGGACAGAACACGGACGGCGTGGAGAAGAGCATCCCCTTTGCGCTGACCACCGGGGACATCGGGATGGACGCGCCGGAGGAGCAGTATCTCTCCCGGCTGACCCTGCGGCTGGACGCCGAAGTGCCCAGCCGACTGGAAGTGAGCGTCAGCTACGACGGCGGCCCCTGGGAGAAACTGGCGGAAAAGACCGTGGAGGCGAAGCGGCAGAGCATCGACCTGCCCTTTGTGCCCCGGCGGTGCGGCACGCTCCGGCTGCGTCTGGAAGGGGCGGGGCAGATCACCCTGCGCGGCCTGGCAAAGACGATGGCAAAAGCACAGGGCGGCATCTTTGCCGCCGGAAAGGAGGGCTGAACGATGGCAAGCATCACGGGGCTGGGAAAGATCGGCCTGCCCAGATTGAGCGAGAACATGGACCCGAACGACGCCCGGGCCCTGCGGAATTACCTGTACCAGATGCAGGAGCAATTGCAGTATGTGCTGAGCAACCTGGATACGGAGAACCTCTCCGAAGAGCTGCGCACCCGGCTGCAGAAGCTCCCCTAAGAAAGGATCAGAACAGATGAGCAAAAAGAAAGAAGAGCAGCTTGCACAGGCGCAAAAAACGGCCGAGGCGGCGCGGCAGGCGGCTGCCCCGCAGAGCGGTTACAGCACGGCAGACCTGAACAGCCGCTCCGACGTGCAGAACGCCCTGGCCGGGGCGGAGTACCGGCCCTCCCAGAACGTGACGGACGCGGCCAATGACCTGAAACAGTGGCAGCAGAACCGCCCGGGGCAGTACCAGAGCGCTTATCAGGATAAGATGAACGAGCTGATGGATGCCCTTCTGGGGCGGGACAGTTTCCAGTACAGTTACGCACAGGACCCGCTCTACCGCCAGTACGCCCAGCTGTACACCCAGAACGCAGCCAACGCCAGCGCCGATGCCGCCGCGCAGGCGGCAGCCCTGACGGGCGGCTATGGCTCCAGCTATGCGGCCAGCGTGGCACAGCAGGCCTACCAGCAGCAGATCGGGGCCCTGAGTGAGGCCATCCCTACATTATATCGGCTGGCGCTGGATACCTACACGGGCGGCGGCGAGGAGCTGGTGACCAAGCTGGACCAGCTGGGTGTCCGGGAACAGAACGACCAGAACCTCTACAACAATGAGCTGGCCGATTATTACACCCAATTGCAGCAGAAAGGCGACGCCTACAACGCGGCCTATGCGCAGGACTACGGCCAGTATCAGGATTACCTGAACCGGCTGGACACCCTGTATGGCTACTATGCGGCGCAGGAGCAGCAGGCCGCCAGCCGGAAGCAGGAAAAATTCAACCGCACCATGAAAGTGCTGGGCTTCCTGGGCGATGTGGTCCAGCTGGCCATCACGGGCACCACGGGCCTGGGCACGCTGGCGGGCAATCTGGCCAACAGCCGCTATAACCGGGCGGCCAGTGAGCGGGCCTATGCGGACAGCCGGGCCGATACCGCCTGGGAGCAGCGGATGAAGGAGCTGCAGCGGCAGGACAGCCTGACCCAGCAGCAATATAAAAACGAGCTGGCCGAACGGGAGTATCAGGACACGCTGCGCCAGCAGCAGTTCAGCAACGATCTTGCCTCGGAGAAGCTGGACATTGCCAAGGGCGAGTGGGCGCTCAAGCAGTCGAAAGCGGCCCAGAGTGCCCGGCAGGCTAGTACGAATGCCAGCGCCAAGGCGGAGAGCGGTCTTTCCGGCAGCGGGCTGACGGCCGGGAAGAGCGGTGTTTCCAGCGGGACGCTGGTGCCTTACAGCGCGGCGCGCCTGCGCAGCCAGGGGCGGAGCGACAGCGCCATCCGGAACGAGCTGCTGAAAGAGGGGTACTCGAGTGAGGAAGTGAAGAGTATCATGAAGCAGATGAACAGCTGAATGTTTGTACTCTTTTGCGTGCCAAAAGAGTACCAGAAAAGCACCGCTTTTTCGAGGCGCGGGCACGAATCAGGGGCTGCTCGCCCCTAATAACCCCAATGAAGTAGAAAAATCCCCAGAATCGGGCGGTGTGCCTGCGCACAGACGCTATTCCGATTTTGGGGATTTTTCGATTTGCGGCGCTGCCGCAGATTTTAGATGCATTTTATCTCGAGTCCCACTGGGCACCTGGTGCTGCCACGGTAGACATTCCTACTGGTCCAGGACCCGCGGGCTAACCAACAGCCTACTAGGCTGTTGGTTGCGGCTTGCAGCCGCCGCCCTGTTCGAGTCCCACTGGACACCTGGTGCTGCCACGGTAGACATTCCTACTGGTCTAGGACCCGCGGGCTAACCAACAGCCCGCTGGGCTGTTGGTTACGGCTTGCAGCCGCCGCCCTGTTCGAGTCCCACTGGACCGAAAGAAAAAATCCGCCGTTGCAAAAGCAACAGCGGATTTTTTGGTGGGGTGCCCAGTGGGACTCGAACCCACGGTCTCCAGATCCACAATCTGGCGCGTTA
>ENA-UEQJ01002383-UEQJ01002383.1-human-gut-metagenome-genome-assembly--contig:-NODE-2383-length-13526-cov-7.062384_pt1 | contig 13526 bp, 10 predicted proteins | sample MGYA00242937_ERZ507938 | MGnify/ENA primary metagenome ERZ507938 (study PRJEB26167, sample SAMN06115437) | human gut metagenome | host: Homo sapiens | place: China:Gansu | collected 2015-07-03...
AATCTCTGCCCTTACCGGCATCCCCGTCTGCACGGATGCCCTGCACCGCATTCACCATAATCCGACCCAGACCCACATAAATTAACTTCCATACAGATTATTCTCCATTATAATATAACTAATTACCCTAATGCAGTCCCTTCTTCAACGTGGCTTCCAAGAAGAAAGGCATCTGTTGACATTCTCTTCTTACCCTCAAGCTGAAGTTCATTAACCTTAAGATAATCTTTTCCGCATTTTATAATAAATGTCTTCTTATCTACATAACATACTGTTCCAGCTTCACATTCCTTTGAAACATTATTGTTATTTATAATATCATCACTGTCATTCACAACATCTGCATCCCATATTTTTAACATTTTGCCATTAAGATGTGTAAATGCACTTGGCCAGGGATTAAGTCCTCTTATAAGGCACTCAATCTGTCTGGCACTCTTAGTAAAATCAAGCTCTCCCATTGACTTTTTAAGCATTTTGACATATGAGCTTTCAGCTTCGTTCTGCTTTTCTGGTATAATGCTTCCAGTCTCAAGTCCTTCAAGTGTCTTAATAAGAAGCTTAGCACCAACTATGCTTAATCTGTCAAAAAGGCTTCCGCCTGTCTCTTTCTTATCAAGTTTAACCTTATCTACCAAAAGAATATCTCCTGTATCAAGCCCCTCATCCATCTTCATAGTCGTAACACCGGAATACTCACATCCATCTATTACTGCCCACTGGATTGGAGAGGCACCCCTGTACTTAGGAAGCAGTGAAGCGTGTACATTAATACATCCAAGACGTGGCATATCAATAATACTCTTAGGCAATAGCTGTCCAAATGCAACAACAACAAACACATCTGCATTATATTTTCTTAATTCTTCAACAAATGCTTCATCTCTTGCTCTTTCTGGCTGAAGAACCTGTATATTATTCTTAACAGCTTCTTCCTTAACAGGTGAAAATACAAGCTCCTTGCTTCTTCCCTTTGGCTTGTCCGGCTGTGTCACAACAGCCACTACATCATACTGGTTATCAATAAGTTCCTTTAACGTCCCAACTGCAAAGTCAGGAGTTCCCATAAATACAACCTTCAATATTAATCTTCCTCCGTTTCAGTTTCCATAAGTGGACCTTCTGCCTTATCAACATACATTACTCCGTCAAGATGATCAATCTCGTGTAAAAGACATCTTGCAAGAAGTTCTTCACCCTCAACGATAATCTCTTCCATATCTTCATTAAGTGCCTTAACCTTGGCATAAGATGGTCTTGTCACGATACCAACCTTACCCGGAACACTAAGACAGCCCTCCTGTCCTGTCTGTGAACCACTTGTCTCAAGAACTACAGGGTTAATAAGCACTATTGGATCATCACCACAGTCAATTACTACTAATCTCTTTCTTATTCCTACCTGTGGAGCTGCAAGTCCAACTCCATTAGCCTCATACATTGTTTCAAACATGTCATCAATAAGTTCCTGTATTCTAGGTGTCATCTCAGTTATTTCTTTTGCTTCTTTTCTTAATATCTCATCACCTAATGTTCTTATATTTCTGATTGCCATAACTTCCTCCATAATCAAATAACATATGCGTATGTTTAATTAACATCATATGCAATGTTAATATTCTTGTAATCTGAACTGCCATTAATATTATTATCCAGCATATCCATAATTAGTTCAAGTGCTTTAAAGCTTGAACTTCTTAAATATATCTGCTTCGTGTATATATCTTTAATCTTGTATATAGAAGCATTTGATGGACCAAGTACTATAATCTTGTCATCTTTAACAGTATTGTTATCCTGAATATACTGCTGTATCAAAGCTTTAATATTTCCTGCACGCTCTGATAACAGCTTCTCATTAATACTGCTTATGTTAATCTTTACCATATTATTAACAGGTGGATATGAAAGCAGCTTCCTGTAAGACATTTCCTGCTCATAAAAACTCTTATAATTCTGCTCCGCCGCACATAACAAGCCATAATTATCAGGTGAATATGTCTGTATTACAACTTGACCCTTTCTTTCTCCTCGTCCAGCTCTTCCTGCCGCCTGTGTTATAAGCTGGAATGTACGCTCAACAGCCCTATAATCACTTGCATACAAGGATATATCTGCCGCTACGACTCCGACAAGAGTAACCTTTGGGAAATCGTGTCCCTTTACTATCATCTGCGTGCCTATAAGTATATCTGCCTGTTCTGTCGCAAATGCACTTAATATATTCTCGTGTCCGCCTTTGCCTTTGGTTGTATCCATATCCATTCTTAATACCCTTGCCGCAGGAAACATCTTCTTAACTGCATCCTCTACAGCCTCTGTTCCCGCCTTAAAGCCAAGAATATACTTAGAACCACATTCAGGGCATAACGATACATTAGGAGTCTCGTATCCACAATAATGACATACAAGCTTTCCATTCCTGTGAAGTGTCATAGATACATCACAATGCGGACATTTCATAACATATCCGCACGATCTGCACGAAACAAATCCGGCAGTTCCCCTTTTATTAAGAAACAGCATTATCTGTTCGTGTTTATTAAGCCTGTCACTGATAAGCTCATACAGCTTTCTTGAAAATATTGTCCTGTTACCTGTCTTTAACTCCTGTCTCATATCAGCTATATATACCTGTGGCAGGCTTGCCTCTCCTGCCCTGTTATTAAGCTCTATAAGCTTATACTCGCCTGCTTCTGCCCTGTAATAGCTGTCAATTGACGGTGTTGCAGAGCCTAGTATAACAGAAGCTCCCGCCTCCTTTGCAATATGTATTGCAAGGTCTTTGGCGTGATATCTTGGGACTTGCTCTGATATATACGCACCCTCGTGTTCCTCATCTATAACAATAAGTCCAAGATTAGGAAACTGTGTAAACAATGCCGATCTTGGACCTATCATAATACTTATTTCACCTTTAAGCGCTCTTACGAACTGGTCATATCTCTCACCTTTTGACATTCTTGAATTAATAATAGACACTTTATCCCCAAATCTGTGATAAAATCTCTGAACAGTCTGAAATGTAAGTGCTATCTCAGGTATAAGCATTATAACCTGCCGTCCAGAATTAATAGTATGTTCAATAACATCAAGATACACTTCTGTCTTTCCGCTTCCGGTTACTCCTCGTATAAGATATGTATTGAACGCTCTATTATCATAATCCTCCACTATTGTATCAACGGCTCTTTGCTGTTCCTCGTTAAGCACAACCTTTTTATTAAAAATGTGCTTATCAGACACAGGATTTCTATAGTAACTTTCAACCTTGACATTTATAATTCCGTCTGCTTCAAGTGCCTTTACTGTTGCTGGCGAAATATTAAGCTTGTCTTTTACTATCTCCATATCAATAACAGGTTCATCAATAAGTGCACACATAAGCCTGTACTTAGCTTTCGCTTTTTTCTCATATATGCTTATAAGTTCTTGTGCCTTTTTAGTATCAACCAAAAGGCAGACAGACTTTTTCTGCTTATGTCCGACCTCGTCCTTAACCGGAATAACCGTCTTTAATGCCTGATTCATAGTACAGCCATAATGCCGTTTCAGCCACGCTGCAAGCTTTATCATACTTTTAGCGACATTTACTTTTCCTGTAACAACACTGTCAATGCTCTTTATCTTATCAACAGGATATGATGGCTTATCAGTTAAACCAATTACATATCCTGTTATAATTCTGTTACCTTTTCCAAAAGGCACTCTTACAGATGTTCCGATATCAACACTACCATCCATATCATCAGGCACAGCATATTGGAATGTCTTATCAAGCTGTTCGTGTGAAATATCTATTATTATATCAGCGTACATTTTTCTCCTTTAATTCTTCAAGAACTTCTGATATAAGAACACGTTCGTCCATAGGATATTTAACGCCTTTTATCTCCTGATAATCTTCGTGTCCCTTACCTGCAAGCACGATAATATCTCCAGGTTCACCATTCTCAATAGCATATTTAATAGCTTCTTTTCTGTCTGCAATATCAATATGCTTACCTGTAGTCCTGTTAATTCCAGTCTTAATATCTTCCATAATAGCAAGAGGCTCTTCAAATCTTGGATTATCAGATGTTATAATCGTAAGGTCTGCTAATCTTCCAGACACTTCACCCATCTCAAATCTTCTCTCTTTAGAGCGGTTGCCACCACAGCCAAACAGGCATACAAGTCTATGTGGATTGTACTCTTTAAGTGTCTTTAAAATACTCTCTAAGGACATCGCATTATGAGCATAATCAATCATAAGAGTAAACTTATCAGATACTGGAACAAGCTCTATTCTTCCTTTAACCTTTACATCTTTCAATACATTTTCAACAATAGCATTATCCACATTAAAATGTCTTGTAACAGCTATTGCACACAATGAATTATATACTGAGAACATTCCCGGAAGTGAAAGTTCCACATCCATATTGACAAGACCACTACACTTATAAGTAAGACCTATCTTTCCTCTCTCATGGAACAACTTGATATCACTTGCCTTTATGTCTGCATCTTCTGATATGCCATACTTCTCAACACTGCATACAGAGTCTCTTAATATATCAGCTGTATGCTTATCATCTGCATTGACTATTCCTGTCTTGCACTGCTTAAAAAGCTTAGCCTTACATTCAAGGTACTCCTCAAATGAAGCGTGCTCATTAGGACCGATATGATCAGGCTCAAGATTAGTAAATACTCCGATGTCAAATACAATACCTGCAGTTCTGTCAAGCTTTAAGCCCTGTGAGGATACCTCCATAACTACTGCCTTACATCCCTCATCAACCATTTTCCTGAAGGTTTTATGAATCTGTATTGACTCAGGTGTTGTATTGCAGGACGGAACAGCCTCATCTCCTATAACTGTCTCGATAGTTCCGATAAGACCTGTCTTTATTCCACACGCACAAAGAACATTCTTTATCATATAAGTTGTAGTTGTCTTACCCTTAGTTCCTGTAATTCCAATTGTAAACAACTTCTTATCAGGATTGCCGTAAAATGCTGCTGACATAAGTGCAAGGGCAAGTCTTGTATTATCACATTCTATAACTGCTGCCGGTATCTTCTCTGTATTATACTGTGATCCCTTCTGTACAACTATTACAGCCGCCTTATCCTTAACCTGCTCTATATATTTATGTCCATCGCTTACCGAACCAACTATGCAGACAAAGATACCTCCGTCTGTTACTTTTCTTGAGTCAGAAGCAATACCTGTAACAGTTGTATTAATATCACCATTAACAACTGTATATTCAAAATGTTCTACTTCATTAGCTCTGCATATATCCAAAATATCTTTTAACTGCATAACTGCTCCTTTCTTTTCAAGACACCTAGAATAATCCTGTTATCTTCTCATTCTCTTCATCATAATCAATGCCTTCTGCTGCTGGCACTTTAGGAAGTCCTGGCATAGTAAGAACTTTTCCTGTAAGTGCTACAACAAAGCCTGCACCAGCATCAACATACACTTCTCTAATATTAATTGTAAAACCTTCTGGTCTTCCTAACTTAGATGCATCATCAGACAAAGAATACTGTGTCTTAGCCATACATACAGGAAGATTTCCAAAGCCCATCTGTGTAATATGGTCAAGTTCCTTCTTAGCCTTAGAATCATATGTAACACCATCTGCTCCATATATTTCTTTAGCTATTGTCATAATCTTATCCTCTAATGGAAGTTCATCTTCATATAAAGGCTTAAAATCGCTCTTCTTATCAAATGAAGCAAGCACCTTATCTGCAAGTTCTATTCCGCCTGCTCCGCCGTCTGCCCATACATTAGATAATGCAAATTCACAGCCTAATTCTTCACAGTGCTTCTTTATGAATTCATATTCTTCCTCTGTATCTGTCACAAATGAGTTGAGTGTAACAACTACAGGTACACCATACTTGTGAATATTCTCAATATGTTTATCAAGGTTTACTATACCATTCTTTAAAGCTTCCATATCTGGCTTTGATAATTCCTGCTTAGGAACTCCACCATTGTATTTTAATGCCTTAACAGTAGCTACAATAACAACTGCATCAGGCTTAAGTCCAGCCTTTCTGCACTTAATATCAAAGAACTTCTCAGCTCCAAGATCTGCACCGAAACCAGCCTCAGTAACAGCAATATCTGCCAGCTTTAAAGCAAGCTTTGTTGCTCTTACAGAATTACATCCGTGTGCAATATTGGCAAATGGTCCACCGTGTACAAGCACAGGTGTATTCTCTAGTGTCTGAATCATATTAGGCTTTATTGCATCTTTTAATAAAGCTGCCATAGCTCCTGTTGCCTTTAAATCCTTGGCTGTAACAGGATCTCCTGCATAATTATATGCAACAATTATCTTGTCAATTCTTTCCTTTAAATCTTTCATATCCTCAGCAAGACAGAGTATAGCCATAATCTCTGAGGCTACTGTAATTATAAAATGATCTTCTCTTGTAACACCATTAGGCTTGTCACCAAGTCCGATTACGATATTCCTAAGAGTTCTATCATTCATATCCATACATCTCTTCCATACAATTCTCTTAGTATCTATTCCAAGAGCATTACCCTGATGTATATGATTATCAAGCATTGCTGCAAGAAGGTTGTTAGCTGATGTTATCGCGTGGAAATCACCAGTAAAATGTAAATTAAGATCTTCCATAGGAACAGCCTGTGCGTATCCGCCGCCGGCAGCTCCTCCCTTTATACCAAAGCAAGGTCCTAATGATGGTTCTCTTAATGCAGCAATTGCACTTATTCCTTTCTGGTTAAGTGCTTCTGTAAGTCCAAGACTTATTGTAGTCTTTCCCTCACCTGCCGGAGTTGGATTGATAGCTGTAATAAGAACAAGCTTTCCATCTTCGTTATTCTCTACTCTGTGGATAAGCTCATCTGATAACTTAGCCTTATACTTTCCATACATTTCAAGTTCGTCTTCTGTTACTCCAACCTTTGCCGCAACATCTTTAATATTCTCTAAATGTGCTTCCTGTGCTATCTGAATATCGCTCTTAATTTCCATAATTTCATCCTTTCCCGCAGCGTAATTATAATGACAGGACTAATGCCCTGACTATGATACTTATGCTACTACATATATCATATATAATCTATTTTGTACATATATTCATTATATATTTTTAATAAATTCTTCAAATTCCTCTGCTGTCATAAGCACCTTCCTTGGCTTAGTGCCAATCTCTGGTCCTACAACACCGGCATCTGCTAACTGGTCCATTATTCGTCCTGCCCTGTTGAAGCCAATCTTAAACTGTCTTTGTAACATTCCAATTGAACCTCTCTCTTTCTCAATAACAAAACGTCCTGCATCTGCAAATAATGAATCTCTGTCATCCTGCTGTTCTGCTGCCTGTCCACCGGCTTTTGAAGCTATGGCAGTCTCCGTTATGCTCTCATCGTAATTAACCTCGCCTGACATATTATCTTTAAGGAACTGAACAACCTTTGACACTTCTTCATCTGACACAAATGCTCCCTGAACTCTGATTGGCTTAGGTATATTAGATGGGAAGTATAACATATCGCCTTTACCTAACAGCTTTTCTGCACCATTCATATCAAGTATAGTTCTTGAGTCAACACCCGATGACACGGAGAATGCTATTCTTGACGGTACATTTGCCTTAATAAGTCCAGTTATTACATTAACCGATGGACGCTGTGTTGCTATAACCATATGGATACCTGCCGCTCTTGCAAGCTGTGCAAGCCTGCATATTGCATCTTCGACCTCTCCTGGTGCTACCATCATAAGATCTGCAAGCTCATCAATAATTATAACTATCTCTGGCAGCTTTTCAACAGGAATTTCTCTTTCTTTGAATTCCATCTTTGCAGCTATGTCATTATAGCCCTTAAGATTACGTGCACCAACACCTGCAAACTTCTTATATCTTGTATTCATCTCATTGACTGCCCAGTTAAGAGCACCTGCCGCCTTCTTAGGTTCTGTCACAACCGGAAGCAGCAAATGTGGTATTCCATTATATATGCTTAACTCAACAACCTTAGGGTCAACCATAATAAGCTTTACTTCATCAGGGCGTGCCTTATATAAAATACTCATTATAATTGTGTTAATACATACTGATTTACCTGAACCAGTAGCTCCTGCAATAAGAAGGTGAGGCATTCTTGCTATATCTGCAACAATGGTCTTTCCTGCTATATCCTTACCTGCTGCAAATGCAATCTTTGACGAAGTATTCTTAAATGTATCAGTTTCTATTAGCTCTCTTAAGAATACACTGCCTGCCTCTTTATTAGGAACTTCTATTCCTATGGCTGATTTGCCTGGAATAGGTGCTTCTATTCTTATATCTGCTGCCGCAAGGCTTAACTTAATATCATCTGCTAAAGATACTATCCTGCTTACCTTAACACCAAGCTCAGGCTTTAATTCGTATCTTGTTACTGATGGTCCGCAGCTTATATCTGTAATATCGACCTTAACACCAAAGTTCTGCAATGTCTGCTTTAATGTGATTGCTGTATCCCTGTTCTCACGCTCAAGATTAGAAGCTTTCGAATTAGTATTGCGGTTAAGCAGGCTGACTGGTGGGAACTTATACTGCTTAGAGCTTTCAGCCGCAGGATTCGCTGTATTTTCTTTAACCTGCATATCCTCTGTCTCAGATGGATTAGACACATCTGACGTATTATCCGTATCTGATGTATTAGTCATATCTGATACATTAACCATACCTGATATATTAGCCACACCTGATACATTAGCCATACCTGATACATTAGCCATACCTGATATATCAGTCATATCTGATACATCTTCTGACATATTATCATCTTTATCAGGTATGTCATATGACTCGTCCAAATCAACCATCTCGTCCCGATGTTCGCTTTCATTTTCTTCTGACGCACTATCTGTATGCAGCTCCCATACTGGTTCTCTGCTTATACGAGGCATAGGTGTAATCAACGGATCATATATATCATCACTATACATATCATCTTCATTATCCACGGCCTCTATCTCTGTTATATCTATATCTGAACCATCATTCCTGTTATCATCATATATTGTAAGGTCATTAGTAACACCCCTAACAACATTATTCATACGTGAATTAGCAGAGGCTTCTTCTCTTGCTTCTTTCTGTGCCATTCTTACACGATTGGAATGTTCCTTATATTCTGAATAATCTTTTCTTGCCTCACTTACTATCCTCTCTCCGCTATTACGGATACCTTTGATAAATGATTTCTCTGTAATAACAATTATACAGATAATAGCAAGAATTATAAGTATAACTAAAGAACCTGCCATACCCAGTGGATTTAACATCTTACATAATATCCCTCCAAACAGGCCGCCTCCAGTTGTATACTCTGAACAATATGTAAAATATGTACCAACCGGCTCTTTTATATCCGGCACATTAGTAACTCTCTGCCACAAAGCTGCCGCAATAACCGACAATAAATATGCCATAGCTGCTTTAATCTTCATAACTCCGATAATATCTTTATTGGCAAGCATAAACATAATACTTACAGCTATAATTACCGGAACTATATAAGCAGCAATTCCAAATAGTCCAAACATAAACCATTTAATTGAACGCCCAACAATTCCTGCCATATTAAAATTACTGAGCAGGAGGATAATTGTACACGCTAAAGCTATTAAAAGAACTATCTCATCCCTTAGCTGGTTATTCACCTGCGATGAATTGCTTCCTGTATTTCTTGAAGATGAACTTCTCGAACCAGAACCTCTTGTATTAGAGCTTTTCGTGCCATTTCCTTTGGAATTAGAGCTTTTCTTAGTTGTATTGCTATTTCCTGAATATGAAGTTTTACCTGATTTGCTGTTAGACGTCGTCTTTCTTTTGGTACTGCTGGTCTTCTTGCCTGTACTTTTACTTCTGCCTGAAGCCATATATCTAACTCCTCCATATACTACTATTAAAATTAGGTAATAACAGCTTGTGTATACACACTTATATTGCATACATAAGCTATCAACACCTGACTAATACTAATATATGGGGATGCCACATTCGTGACAACCCCATCCTAAGCATTAATAATTAATCTTCATCATCACTTGCAGCTTCTGCAAATCCCTGACGTTTTCTTGCCATCTCATCGCTCTCAAGATACTCATCGTAAGTTGTAATCTTATCAATAAGCTGCCCTGATGGAACGATTTCCATAATTCTGTTAGCTGTAGTCTGAATGAACTGATGATCGTGTGATGTGAAAAGTGCCACACCTGGGAACTTAATCAGTCCATTATTAAGTGCTGTAATAGACTCCATATCAAGGTGGTTAGTAGGGTCATCAAATATAAGTACATTAGAACCCATAATCATCATCTTGGATATAAGACATCTAACCTTCTCTCCACCGGAAAGTACCTTAACCTTCTTAACACCATCATCTCCAGCAAATAACATACGTCCAAGGAAACCTCTTACATATGTAGGATCTGGATCTGGTGAATACTGTGTAAGCCATTCAACAATTGTATCCTCTCTGTTGAACTCTGCCGCACTATCCTTAGGGAAATATGCCTGTGAAGTTGTTACACCCCATTTGTATGAACCCTCATCTGGCTCCATATTACCTGTAAGAATATTAAATAAAGTTGTAGTTGCTAATTCATTAGAACCAACAAATGCAATCTTGTCATCTTTATTAACAATAAATGATATATTATCAAGCACCTTAACACCATCAATTGTCTTAGAAATACCTTCAACCTGAAGTACTTCATTACCAATCTCTCTTGCTGGTCTGAAATCTATATAAGGATACTTTCTGCTTGATGGTCTGATTTCATCAAGTTCAATCTTCTCTAATGCTCTCTTTCTTGAAGTAGCCTGCTTAGACTTAGACGCATTAGCTGAGAATCTCTGAATAAAATCTTGAAGTTCCTTAATCTTTTCTTCCTTCTTCTTATTAGCTTCCTTCATCTGCTTAATAATAAGCTGGCTTGATTCATACCAGAAATCATAGTTACCAGCATAAAGCTGAATTTTGGCATAATCAATATCTGCAATCTGTGTACATACCTTATTAAGGAAATATCTGTCGTGTGATACAACGATAACAGTATTATCAAAATTAATAAGGAATTCTTCAAGCCACGCAATAGCATCAAGATCAAGGTGGTTAGTAGGCTCATCTAATAAAAGAATATCAGGATTACCAAATAAAGCCTTAGCAAGAAGAACCTTAACCTTCTCACTACCATTAAGTTCTGACATAAGCTTATAATGAAGATCTGTAGTAATTCCAAGCCCGTTAAGAAGCTGTGCAGCATCTGATTCTGCTTCCCAGCCATTCATATCAGCGAACTCTGCTTCAAGCTCACTTGCCTTATTACCATCTTCCTCTGTGAAATCTTCTTTAGCATATATTGCTTCTTTTTCTTTCATTATTTCATAAAGGCGTGTGTTACCCATAATAACAGTATCTAATACAGTGTACTCATCATACTTGAAGTGGTCCTGTTCAAGGAATGATAATCTCTGACCTGGTGTAATAGATACATCTCCCTTACTTGGTTCAATCTGACCAGTAAGTATTTTTAAAAATGTTGACTTACCTGCACCATTAGCACCGATAAGACCATAGCAGTTACCTTCTGTAAACTTAATATTTACATCTTCAAAAAGGGCCTTTTTACCTATACGAAGTGTTACATTGTTTGCACTAATCATTAATCATAACCTCCAGTAATGTTAAACATTACAATTATAGATGGAATTGGGATTAATTGCAAGTATTCTGATTGAATATATCATTGACAACATTACACACAATATCATCAGCAAGCTGATACATCTTACAATTCATCTCATAATTGTCCTCGCACTCCTCACAATCACATATAATATTTTCAAGCCAGCCACCTCTTTTGGGCAAATTCTTAATCTTAATATGGTTGTTGACTACATATAATTTAATCTTCCCCTGTTCTGATAATTTCTTAACAAGCTCCAGATAATATACCCCTTTAATGTCATTAAGCATTTCATATGATATAAATAATACGATATACCTGTGCTTAATAAACAGTTCATTATTCTTTCTTGTATTCATCTGCCACAGCAGATTATTAACCCTCCCTTCCTCAAATACATTCAATACATTAATACCCTTAAATTCTAAATGTTCCATCAGACTATCCATATCTGAATTCTTCTTTTGCATCCCCATTAAAAGCAAAACAACACCTCCTGATAATTATTATAACCATATTCTACCACATAATTATATATATTATCGAGAGATGTTGTAATTCATCAAATATATGTTGTAATTGAACCACTTATTGTTGTGCAGGTTCCATTATATGTCACCCAGTTAAGCTGTTATTGTAGTTCCTGCCTTTCCGTCTAAGCCTTCTTTAGCCTGCTCAAGATTAGCAATAACTGCCTTTCTGTCTGAATCAGCTGCAACAAATCTAATTGATGCATCTACCTTAGGGAATGTTGTCTTAGCTGGGAAATGTCCAGCTTTAATATACTGGTGAAGATCTGCTGCTGATACATTGTCAAATACCTTCTCGTCAGCTGTTCCCTTTCCAATTGTTAGCTTATCATAAGCTGTAAGGAATAATAATGTATCTGCTCCGACAAGTTCTGCAAGCTTAGCTGCTGTGTAATCCTTCTCTATAATAGCTGATGCACCCTTAAGGTGTGAACCTTGCTGTAATACTGGAATTCCACCACCACCGGCAGCAATAACAATCTGATCTGCCGAAAGAAGTGCCTTAACAGCATCAATCTCATATATATCAATAGGCATTGGAGCTGCAATTATTCTTCTGAACCTGCCTGGTTCTTCTTCAACTACATAGTTACCCTTTTCTTCCTCTGCTTCAGCTTCTTCCTTAGTCATATATCTTCCGATTATCTTAGAAGGCTCAGAAAATGCTATATCAAAAGGATCAACTCTTACCTGAGTTATAATTGTTGAAACTGTCTTATAGATACCTCTGTTAAGAAGCTCCTCCCTGATTGCATTCTGTAAATCATAACCTATATAGCCTTCACTCATAGCACCACATACTGACATAGGAGCAACAGTCCTGTCTTCTGGCTCAAGTCTTGCAAATTCTGTCATAGCTGTCTGAATCATACCAACCTGAGGGCCATTGCTGTGTGTAATTACTATCTGATACTTAGCTTCTACTAAATCTGCAATAGCCTTAGCTGCTTTCTTAACATTTGCCTGCTGTTCTGGGAATGTTTCTCCGAAAGCATTTCTTCCTAATGCAACAACAATTCTTTTCTTGTCCATAACGCAACCTCTCACTTTTCACGAATATTATACATATTATCAATACCTTTAATCTTACATAAAAACTTTCTACTCGAAAATCTCAGATAAAAGCAATTCCAATTACTTAAATGTATTATGTATTTGAATATTATATAAGATTTTAATACAAAAAGCAAATATAAGACATCAATAATCAACGCACCAATCACAATTATTATGAATAAAATATTTATATAGAGCATAACTGAGGATA
>ENA-UEQJ01002391-UEQJ01002391.1-human-gut-metagenome-genome-assembly--contig:-NODE-2391-length-13504-cov-35.316303_pt1 | contig 13504 bp, 10 predicted proteins | sample MGYA00242937_ERZ507938 | MGnify/ENA primary metagenome ERZ507938 (study PRJEB26167, sample SAMN06115437) | human gut metagenome | host: Homo sapiens | place: China:Gansu | collected 2015-07-03...
CCGCTCTGTCTCGTACATGAGGCGGATATCCGGCAGGTAGCAGAAGAGTTGCATTTCACTAAGCAGAAGGCGTTGTGTCCTTACGAAGAGACTACCCGCCGTTCGGATATGCAAGCCGTCTTCCTGCATTTGGAACAGTTGAATCCAGAGGCGCGCTACAGTCTTTGGCGCTCTGTCTTTATGGAATAAATATAGTAGAAAAAGCAATAAAAAACGAAAGTACTTTCATGAGCACATGAAAGTACTTTCGTTGGACAATGAAATAGGCTTCATTTGCCATCGAAGCCTATTGTATTTGTTCCTGGGGTAGATCTAGTAAATGGCAGTTACTAATTTTGGGGAGCTGCCCAGAAACGTGAAGCATCTGTTGTCAGTACTGAATGGTCGAGAAGTTCAAAACCTTTGAATCCAGAAGGAACAAGCACGATATGGCGATTATTGTTTCGATAAGCAGGATTATTATCTTCGCGACCATAGCCTGTTGTCTCCCAAGTATCAAACCAGTATAAGTTTTTTGCCCAATATGCCCTGTAATAAACAAAATCATTATCTGAATTCAAGAGAGGACGGTAAACAATTTCTCTGCCGTCAATATATCGCTCACGCATTTCTGCAAGAGAAAGTGGAGTGCCTTTTTCATCTTCTGCCCAAGCATTCATATCCGAGTCTAGCATAGCCCATTTCTGTAATTCTGGCAGCTACACCAGGTTAACAACATGGCAGTCGGAATCCTCGGAATCTGCGGGATGACAAGTTACAAAGCGGTTTACAATACCCTCAGACTGCAATAGTTCGTGTAAGAGGATGGAGTGTAATCGACAGTTGAATGCAGGCTCTATCGATCGAGTGTATTTCCAGAGATCTATAGCATTACATCTCTTAGGATTAATCTTTTGATTGGCATGAGGAATGTTTTCCGCTACAAAACGTGCCAGTGAAATGGCCTTGTCCCATGTTGGCATTGTGGAAGATAAAACTGTATCGAGTTTGAAATATTCACGGATTTTTTGTGATTGGACAGAATCTTTCTGATATGCAAAATGATAGGACGTAGTATCTGGTACATATTTGCCAGCGTCTTTTAATTTTTCTACCATTTCATTCTACAGCGAATTGCAAAGATAAGCTTCCACTTGTTTATTGAAAACAAAGCGTGCCAACAGTAATGTTGCTACAGCTATGAGCAGGATTCCTAGGATGCTCCAGCCTACCAACTTGATTTTTTTCTTCATTTTTTTATTCTATTAGTTATTTCATTTTTTCTATCTGTTCCTGGGTTAGTCCGGAATACTTCTTGATTAGATTGATGTCAACACCATCGGCAAGCATGTTCTTGGCAATTTCCAAGGCTTTCTCATTCTTACCTTCTTGCTTCGCCGTATCAATAGAGTTTTTGATATCACGATATGCCATCTTACTTGCCTCCTACGTGCTCTGGATTCAGATACGACACGTCCTTCACAACCTGTCGGCCATTAAAAAAGCTGTTGAGGAAGCAAATCAGTAAATTCTTGTTCATTGCCGTTCCAAATATTCGCTTGAAACTGAAGTCGGTCAGCAAGCTGATGTATGTTTCTTCTACCTGTTTCATACGTCATTCTTTTTAAATCTTATGCAAAGATACGCTGAATATTTGTAACCTCCAAATTTTAAGGCAGTTTTTTCTCATAATTGTCTTGTTTCACATATATATTAAGGTAATTTCGTAGCGTCGGATATGCCCTTTCCTCCGTTAGGCGTTCCGGCGGATTTACAATCCGCCGCTAATAAATGTCCTAACCTCTTTATGCTCTGGGGATATGTTATCCCCAGCAACCAGGATGTAGTCTGCAATGTGATGGGAATGGGGGATTTCAAACCGATGCAGCGGATGTGGTGCTGAAGATGGGCTCTGGAGGCGCAGGTGGAGAACTTCGTCTTCATCGGTTCTTTCTCTCTCCTTTCCTCTCATTCTTGCTTCTTATTTCATGTCATCCGAGTTGAGTATGGTGATGGTCTTGCCATCAATCCTGATGGCGCCCTTCTCCTCGAATTCGGACAGGCAGCGGAGGAGCGAGAACTTCTGGATACCGAAGATATCCGCCATTTCCTGGCGGCTGACATCCAGTCGGATGGTTCTGCTCTGCTGTTCGGTAGCCATCTTGATGAGGTATTGCGCCACCTTCTCCTTGACGGAGAAAAGGGAGAGCATGCGCATTTTCTGCGAAAGGAAGATATCTATCCTTGACAGGTGCTGGATGAAGTTCCAGCGTATGCGTTCGTCGGTATCTATCAGCAGTTTCAGTTCCGAAGGCCTCATGCGCAGGAGGGTAGTCTTCTTGCTTGTCTCCACGCTTACGGGCATCTCGTTATGATGTGCGAAGATATAGGCAGGGGCTATCAGCATCGATTCTCCCAGCCGCTCTATTTGGGCCTGCTTGCCCGACAATCCCGACATGCGGGCTATCATCTCCCCCTCGACGATGATGTCGGCATATCTGCAGGGCATTCCTGCCAGCACATAGGTTTCCCTGGCAGCAAGCTCCACCATCCGGTAGCTTACCATCGACAGTGCCTCTCTGATTTCCTCTGGAGTAAACCCCTCAAACACCGTGCATTTCTGCAAGGTAACGAATATTGATTCTTTCATACATTTAAGTTTTATATTCAATAACGCATTTTCCCCCGATTTATTATTTGCTCCATTTAGAATCTTGAAGGCAGAATCTCCGCACGCCCTATAAGAGTGGAATCTTACTAGCTAAAGTTCTGGTAATAAGCAAGAAAAATACGAAAAAACTTTGGTATCTTAAAATAAAGTCGTAACTTTGCAACTGAATATTAATAAATGGAGGAAGAATATGGCAAATTATATCAGATTTGACTGGGCGATGAAGCGCCTGCTTCGCAACAAGGCAAACTATGCCGTGCTGGAGGGCTTTATGTGTTCGCTGCTGAACGAGAAATTCAAGATCAACCGATTCCTAGATAGTGAGAGCAATCAGCAGACCGAGAATGATAAATTCAACAGAGTGGATATCCTGGCAGAAAATGAGAAGGGAGAATTCATCATCTTCGAGATACAGAATACCCGTGAACATACCTATTTCCACCGTATGCTCTATGGAGTTTCCAAGGTCATCACAGACAATATCAGTCTGGGCGATGATTACGACAAAGTGCGCAAGGTATATTCCATCAATATCGTGTATTTCACATTGGGACAGGCTAAGGATTATGTATATCATGGCAAGACGATGTTCCAGGGACTGCATCAGCCGAATGATATCCTGAAACTCTCCAACCGACAGAGTGAACTCTTCTTCGGTGATGAAATCCCTCAGGGACGCAAGACTAATCGCGAAGCCGGAGACATATTCCCGGAGTATTATCTGCTCTGCGTGAACAACTTTGATAAGCTGGCGGTGAACAATCTGGATGAATGGATCGAGTTTCTCAAGACCGGCGAGATCAGCGAGGCAGCCCAGGCTCCAGGTTTGGCAGATGCCCGCAAATGCCTGGATATAGATAAGTTGACCGTAGCGGAAAAGAATGATTATGTCCGTCACATGGAGAATCTGCGCTATCAGCGCAGCGTTATCAAGACGGGTTATGATGATGGCTGGCAGAAAGGTCTTGCCGATGGTCGAGAAGAAGGACGAGAAGAAGGACGAGAAGAAGGACGAGCTGAAGGACGAGCTGAAGGTCGAGAAGAAGGTCGAGAAGAAGGTCGTGCCGAAGGAGCCAAAGATGAGAAGAAGGCCACAGCCCGTCGTCTTCTTGCAATGGGCTTGTCTGCCGAGCAAGTGGCAGCAGCAACCCAGTTGTCATTAGATGAAATAAAGAAATTATAGCTGCTTTTAGCAATAGATAAAGGGAGATTTCGCCAAGAAATCTCCCTTTATTGTTGTATGCTCGGCATGGACGTTGTCTAACGGCTGCAAATCCCGAGTAAGCCCTAATAGCTGGAATTGCATTCATCATATCCCCAGCAATCAGCCTTTAGTCTGTTGGTGATTTGCTGCATTTCTTTTGATTTTTTACTCGAGTTTTACAGATTCTCCCTTAACTCAGTAGCTGCTGTTCTTATCCTATATATTTTTTGATGTCCTCTTCTACCGTTCCGTTTCCGGCAATGCCAAAGGTATCTACCAGAACCTTCAGTACGGCTGGTGAACAGAAGGCTGGGAGCGTAGGACCCAGATGGATGTTCTTTACGCCTAGATGCAGCAGGGCAAGAAGTACGATGACAGCCTTCTGCTCGTACCAGGCAATATTGAAGAAGATAGGAAGTTCATTGATGTCGCTGGCTCCAAAGATCTCCTTCAGCTTCAATGCCACAACCGCCCAGGAATAGGAGTCGTTGCACTGACCGGCATCCAGCACACGAGGAATGCCGTTGATGTCGCCCAGATTGAGCTTGTTGTACTTGAACTTGGCACAGCCGCTGGTGAGTATCACTACATCCTGAGGCAGCGCCTTGGCAAACTCCTCGTAGTAGTTGCGGCTCTTCATTCTGCCATCGCAGCCACTCATCACCACAAACTTGCGGATGGCTCCGCTCTTTACAGCTTCTACTATCTTGTCTGCCAGGGCAAAGACCTGAGCATGCGCAAAACCGCCGATGATCTCGCCTGTCTCTATCTCCTTAGGTGGCTGGCAGGTCTTGGCAAGTGCAATCACCTCGGAGAAGTCCTTGTGGCCGTCGGCGCCCGCCTGGATATGCTTCCAGCCAGGGAAACCAGTAGAGTTGGTGGTGAAGACGCGGTTCCTGTAGCCTGCCGATGGCGATGGCGGAACGATGCAGTTGGTGGTGAAGACAACAGGACCGTTGAAGCTCTCGAATTCCTCCTTCTGTTTCCACCACGCATTGCCGTAGTTGCCCACCAGATGCTTGTACTTCTTGAGCTGCGGATAGTAGTGTGCAGGAAGCATCTCGCCATGGGTATAGACATCGATGCCCGTACCTTCGGTCTGGATGAGGAGATCTTCGATATCCTTCAGGTCGTGACCGGAGATGAGGATGCCCGGATTGCTGCCTGTGCCGATGTTCACTCTGGTGAGTTCCGGATTACCGTATGCCTGGGTGTTGGCCTTGTCGAGGAGTGCCATCACATCCACGCCGTACTTTCCTGTTTCGAGCACCACGCCCAGTAGCGTGTTCATATCAGCATCAGGGTTGCTGATGGTGGCGAGAGCACGGCAGATAAAGCTGATAATCTCGCTGTTCTCTTCTCCCAGATGGGCTGCGTGCTCGTAGTATGCTGCCATACCCTTCAGACCGAGTATGGTGAGTTCCTTGAGCGAGCGGATATCTGCATTCTCGTGGCGGAGTACGGATTCACGGGCGCCCTCTGCCTCATAGTCTGTCTTCTCGCCACCCCAGGTTACCTCCTGATAGGCAGGGAGGTGGATATTCATGCTTGCTGCCTTTTGCAGCAGCTGTTTCTTCAGTACGATGCCCTTATCTACCTTTTGTAGGATATCCTGGTCGTTGAAGTTGGCGTTGGTAATGGTGGTGAAGAGTGCATCCGTGAGGAAACGGGTTACCTCTGGTGTCGGCTCTTTGCCTATGCTATGCTGTATGGTTCCTATGCCACGAACCACGCTGAGCAGCAGATCCTGCCACTTGGAGGTTGTAGCCTCCTTACCGCAAACACCCTTGATGGTACAGCCTGTACCCTTAGCTGTTTCCTGACACTGGAAACAGAACATCTTGTTTTCTGCCATATTGCTATAAATTAATGAGTTATTTTAATGTTTTCTTCCAGGCGGCAATCTGCCATTCCTGGTTTCCGGCTGCAAAATTACGGCTTTAAAAATAATCCTACGGTAACAATTGTTACCGTAGGATATTAAAAAAACATAAAAAGAGTGTGGGGGAACGGATTTCGTTTTCAGCAGGGCTATCTTATCACATAAGCTACCTCCCCCATCCGGCTTGCGAAAGTAGGCTGGGGGCTTATGATAACTTCTTATTTCATTTTTTTTCTATCTGTTCCTGGGTTAGTCGGAATACTTCTTGATTAGATTGATGTCAACACCATCATATATTTATCCTTAAGGGAAAATAAAATTATCCTTAGGGGAAAATAAATTTTGCCTTAAGACTAAATATATTCTGGCTTCTGACGGGCTATGCATAAGAGTGCATGCCCGTGAGGAAATAGTTCACACCGAAATAGGTCATGGCGATACTCAGGAAGGCTAGGGTGATGTAGATGTGATATACCAGTGGCTTGCGGAAGACCGGTAGACTCTGCGTATGCACTACTACGGCATAAATCATAAAGGTGATGAGCGCCCACGTCTCCTTGCTATCCCAACTCCAGTAATTACCCCAACTCACGTTAGCCCAGATGGCTCCGATGAAGATGCCGAACCCCATTGTGGTGAGGGCAGGGTAGAGGAAGAGACGGCTTAAATCCCGCAGTTCTTCGCCATGAAAGCGCATGCAGATGCCCATGATGCCGCAGATGAAAGTTAAGGATAGCAGTGCATAGCTCATCATGATGATGCTGACATGGATGCTGAGTAACGGACTGTTCAATACCGGCATCATCTGTCCGATAGCAGGATCCATCTGGTTGATATGGCTTACCTGAAGGAAAAATCCTGAAATTAGGAAGCCGAATACCATCACGATGCGGATGCGCAACTGCATCAAAATGCTGATAAGCATCACGAACCAGGCTACAGTCAGCATACTTTCATATCCGTTAGACATAGGTATGTTGCCGCTGATAATCCATCTCAATGCCAATCCGAAGGTTAAGGCAAAGAAGGAAACGCAAAGCAAGATAGGCAAAGCGATGTTCAATGCCTTGATTTCTCTCTTCTTCGTCATGCGATAGATGGTGTAGAAGAGGGCAATGAAGCCCAGTGTGAGGTTTGCCATGAAGAGAATGGTGGCAAAAGGAAAGGCATTATTGATGCGTTCTGCCTTATACTGTGTAGCTGTTGGCAGCGAATTACCGCTACTAACCTCCTGATATTTCTTCATCTTGACGAAGAACTCGTTTACACGGCTCGTATTGCCTGCCTTTACATCGCCATTCAGCAGGGAGAATACATTCCTGATATAGAGCGCATGCTGGTGCTCCACGGCCTGTGGCAACTTATCTACAGGTGAAAACCACGTGGTAGTGCCAGCCTTGATGAATGAATGATCCTTGGTAGCCTTCACATTCTTGGTGAAGGTGTAAGGAAGAACTTTCAATGAGATACCTTCTCGCAACTCCATGATCATTTGTATCTTGCCATCGATATCGGCGGCTTGCTGATGGAACTTGTCCTGCTGCCCATTGTAGTATTCCTGAACATACTGTCCGATGGTATAGCCACCCATTTCACGATTGAAGAAAGTATTGAGCGAAGCATAGTCAGGCAGATTCATCGCTGTTTTCATTTCTCCGCTCTTGATCTTGATGAAAGGCTCGTTTGCCCAAGTATTTCCATAGAATACCCAACCAGAGAGTACCTGTTCTGCAGTCAATCCCAGATAGCTCCTGGCTCCATATATCTTCTTGCAGAAATCGAGGGCAAAGGTCTGTACCGGACAGATGCGGTCGTTGTAGAGAATATGAAGCTCGCCAAACTTCTCTGCAGTTTCCTTTGGCAATACAGCATTTTGGAGATTGCCTGTTGCAGATTCTGCATGCAGTGTCTGTATATTGCCCATGCTGAGGAGGAGTGCTGTTATCAAGGTTCCCTTCTTGAGCAAAGGACTCTTCAGTAGTTTGCGATAACCGCCCTTAGGGTCGAAGAGCATCCATACGAGGGAGATGAAGAGCAGCGCATAGCCAGTATAGGTGACTGGTATGCCGTATGGATCGGCATTGATAGCGAGCACGCTTCCCTTGCCGTCTTCATCGTAAGATGACTGATAAAGACGGTAAGACCGGTGGGAATAGATGTTATTCATCGAAACTTCGCCTTCGCTCTTATCATCTCCGTCTATTACGGTGAATTTTGAAGAATAGTCAGCCACGGCGTTGGTTCCATCGTGCATCTTCGCTTCAAACTTCTGCAGGCAGAGCGAGAAAGGGAGTTTCTCTTCCTGCATACCCTGCTCTTCATCCTGAGCCATATAAGTATCTGTAGGCTGACCGATGCGCAGATGAATCATGCCCCGTTTAGCCGATATATGTGTGAGCAATGCCCCGGCAAGGATGATGATGAAGGAGAGATGGAGTGCCAATGTAGAAGCGCACTTCACTTTTCTTTTGATGATGTAGAACGCACCGAGGGCAGCAAGTACTGCCCAGATAAGAATGAACCACCATGCCCCATAGTAGTGGGCATGGGCATAATCCGTGCCCTGGCTTTTTTCCACGATGGTGGCGGCAGCCATGCATACGAGCACAAGAATGTAAAGAATGAATATAATCTTTTTAACCATACTTAGTTGGAATCTTGATAGAATTTCCGCTGCAAAATTACGATATTATTCGGAGACAAGCAAGATTTTATACGTATATTTAGAGGTTCTGATAAAAAAGCTGCCAAATGCTTTTGATAGCCTGGCAGCTTTTCTTATTTTTGTTTCTTCTTGTAATATCTTATCATTAGATAGAACGCAGGAACTTAACCACTGCATCACGATCGCTCTTCGATGCTTTGTAGAAGTTCATGGCTGAACTATAGGCATGACTCTTCTTGCTGTAGCAGTGCCACATGATGGCTTCCACCTCGTTGCGGGCACGACAGTCGTGCAGGCGATCTTCTGCACCTGTGTTCAGATAGCTCAAGCCACGACCCCAAAGTGGAGTGGTGCGGCACCATGATCCATGGATGTCGTTCATCATATAGAGCTTGTGCTGAATGAAGTCAGAATATGGATAAATGGTCTGGTTCTGATAACGAGGCAACTTCTTGTCGGCGATGTACTTGGATGTTACGTAGTTATCGTCACCGGTCTTCCATGATGGCTTGTGACAGTTGGCGCAGCCCCATTCCATGAAGAGTTTTTTACCTTGCTGTACCTGTGAATCATTCAAGTTGCGGGCACGAGGTACTGCAAGTCCACGATGCCATACCATGAAGGCATAGAAATCGTCCATGCTCTGCTCAGGCTTGAAGTTGTGCCATTGGTTGTCAAACTGGTTGGTTTTGGGATCCAACAGGTTTACTACTGCTTCCTTGATTCCCTCGTCAGTACCATCTGCATAATATGGAGAGGTAGGGTCCTTCTTGATGGCTGCAATCACATCCGTATTCTCTGACATTGCCTTTGCCCAAGGGGTCGTGGTATAGAGGCAAGGACGATCCTGACGGGTAACATTGGTGATGTTCCAGATAGCGTTAGCACCAGGACCATCCTGTAAACTACCACGGGTCAAGGCATAAGTGAAGCGCTTGACAATCTTTTTGTTCAATTCAGAGGTGTTTGGATCGAATGTGCTGCCATCTGCATGCACGCCACCAATAGCGTATTTGCTATCTCTACCAAATGTTGTATAGTATGCTCCGTCGGTAAAGTCATTCTTGTCGGCATCCCAAAATGATGGATTGATGTATTCTTTTACGTCAAGTCCAGCTTTCTTGAAGTAAGATGCCTCTGATGCATACTGTGCCTTGATAGCTTCGTTAGGAATGGCATCTACCAGTCCTGTACCACCAATACCGATGGTAGATTCCAATCTTACAGCTACTGCACCATTGCCGGTTTCGTATGGAGTAGGACTGGTGTTGAAGGCACTCTTAGGGATAGAAATCTCAGGATAAATCAAATCAAACTTTTCGCCATCAGGGAACTGCATGGATGGTATCTCTTCTGTTTCCATCTTGTTGACGTGCTCCCAACTCATATTGATTTTGCTCTCATCGATAGGTGGCAAGAATGGAGACTGTGCTTGTGTCTGAGGCATACCTGTAACCTCAGCTACATAGCCACCATCATTGCTGTTGGCACCATCTACAGGATGATAAACTACGAGCAGATAACCATTACCGTTACCATAGCGGGTTTCATACTGTGCCTTGCGCTTGCCATGACCATACTCTGGGTGGCAGTCAAAGCAAGATGAGCGTACAGAAGCAGGACCCAAGCCCTTGAAGGCACCGGTGTTCCATGAATACTGGCGCTCGAATATCTGCTCGCCGATAAAGAACTGCTTGAAGAGTTCTGGATCGTTATCTACGGCAGGGGTCTGATCAGAGTAACTGCTGGAACCAGTGTTCTCTGTTGTACCCAGCTTACCACCTGGATACCACTCATCTGCAGTAAAGTTACCCACTTCTTTACCTACGTATGCGGCATCTGTTTCCTGAATTTCAACTTTGTTGTCATCGTCAGAACAGCTAGCCATTGTCGTAGCCAAAGCCAGGGCGAACGACAGGTAGGCGTAATTCTTAAAATTCTTATTCATAATGTATTTTCTTTGTGATATATTATATTTAACCCAAATGACGTAGCTTCGCTTCTATTGAAGAAAGCAAAGCTACGTAATCCTTTATTCCTGTTGTTTCTGCTGTAATGGATAAATTACTTGGAAACCTTCAAGGCGCGGAACCAGGCACCCGCATTGTTCAACTCGTCGTCCAGGGTGTTGATCTTGTCGATGCAAGTCTTTACCTGAGCATTGGCTGGATCATCCACGAAGGCGATACCGCTCTTCTTGGCAGACTCCAATGCTGCGATAGCCTCATCAAGAGCTGTATTCAATGCGTTGTAGCCACTGTAGTTGTACTTCTTCATGATAGTCATCAATGAATTAGCAACAGGAGTTGTAGCAGTTACATGACGTGTACCATAGAGAGAGTTCTTGATAGAGTAGATGTTGTCCTGATAGTCGATGAATGAACGCTTGCTGTATGGTGACTCAATGTAGTCGCGAGATTCAGCTTCGCCATCCTCTGTTGTACCGCCATGACCGGTAGCTACACGGTAAGCCTGACCCAGCTTCTGGGTGTAAACCTCCTGGCAGATGCTTGAGCAGCCGCCTACGAATACATTCTCCAAGGTCTCCTGCCATGTAGGGAACCAAGCCTTGTCGCCTGTGGCATTGAGGAAGAACTGACCGTAACCGATACCTGCAGAAGAAAGGGCACCAGCACTCTCCTCCAGACCAGCAAGACCATCAACCACCCACTTGCAATTGGTTGTCAACCAAGAACCGAGGGTTGCATCACCATTCCAACCATACTGGAGGAGTGAAGTCATGTTGTAGATGTCGCCAGCTACAGCGGCAGCAAATGCCAACTCGTCGATACCCTTTACGGTGGTCATGCCCTCTTCTGTCTCGTTGTTGTTCAGCATGGCTGCAGTACGTGCGGCTCCATTACGGAAGAGTACGAACTCCAATCCGTGGAAACCGATTACAGAGTCGAAGTTCTTGTTCTCGGTATAGATAAACTGAGCTGGGTTTGAACCCTGGATTCCGGCGATGATGTTCTGGTTGTTGAGTGCCTCTACCATCTGGTCGTGGTCGAGTGGCCATGAGTCGATGTGTGGGTCAATCTCGTTGTTGGCTGCTGCACCATAGAGGAATGCCTCACTGCGCTCCCATTCACGACGAGCGTTCTTGAAAGCCTCGCAGGCATCGGTGATATCTGCATCGCTCAAGTTGCCAGCCTTGGCGTTGGCGTATGCCTTGTCGCATGCATCCTTCAGAACCTTAGCGTTGTCTCTCAAATCCTTGTAGGTAGGATTGATAATGTCGTTTACATAAGTGTTGGCAACTGCTGATAATTCTGTTGCTGGAACTACGTTACCCTCTGTTACTGGGCCATCATCATCGCTACAAGAAGCGAAACCCAAAGATAAGGTCATTGTTGCTACGAACAAGAATGCCTTCTGGAAAATCTTTTTCATGTTTCTTTGTTTTTTATGTTTGAATATGATAATTATTATTCTATGAAACGGCTCTTTTCACCTGGATTAGAGGAAGAAGCCCTGATAAGCGATGCCGATGTTCACGGCTGGCTCATTGTTGTACTTAGAGTGGAAGATGCGCTGGTTGTATTCAGCTTTCACACAGATTTGTGGGAGAGGGAAGTAGTTGATACCTGCTGCCACAATTTTGCGGTTGGTCCACTTGGCGGTGGTATTGTGAACGGATGAATCGTAATACTCGAAATGACCGAACACATACAGCTTCTGGTTGTTTTCACGCAACTTGGAAATCTGAGAGAAGACATCATAGCCTGCTTCCACCATGGTAGCGATGGCATGACTGCCGAAGTATTTGCCGCTGCCTGATTCATTAGGCTTGACGTTAGCCGTACCAGGATATACAATGCTGGTAATGGCTGTAGCATCGCTTACATAGCCATAATCCACGTTGCCTCTAATCTTCCAGTTGTACTTGTTGTAGGTGAAGTCGAAGGCACCTACATATACGTTTCCCTTGATGTTTTTGTGTTGGGTATCCTGTGGGGTGGTGTTGCCCATCGCCTTGCCGTAGTAACCGCTCAGTCCGATGCGCAGACCAGGAATACTGTAGTTATCTACACGGGCAGCAACGGCATATTTGTTGGCTACCTCAAACTCGTATGGACTCTTGGCACCGCCTTGAATCCAGTTGCTGCGACTGAAACGGTAGGCGTTCAAACCTGCCAGAAACTGTGCCTCGTAGCGGAACTTACCGCTCTTTCCCCAGAAACTGATACCAGTCTGGTGCCATGTACAAGGAAGAATGGTGTTTTCTCCTTCCGGACGATAAACAGTAAAGAAATTCAATGGTTCGTGATAGGCATTGGTAAGACCTACAGGTACAACGATGTGTCCAGCCTTGATGTTAGCCCATCTACCGAATGATTTCTGAATCCAGAATTGTTCGAGTTCCACCTCGCCACCTTTCTCTACCTCTTGTTCATACTCGATGGCCTCCTCTGCCTCGTATTCGATAGACTGTCCGGTACCTCCGTGTTCAAACTCAATTTCAGTACCCATGGACCATCCCTTTCCGAAGTCGTAACCCAGGTAGATTACTGCATGAGGAATGTCGAAGCGTCCGTGGTCGGGTGCGTTTTTATAAGCGGTGGCGTTAGAGTAGCGTTTTCCTGCGTCGCTATAGAAGTTACGGCTCATGGCAACCTCGCCATAACCACCCACGCTGAGGCGCTTGCCGTTTACATGCTGCATCACACTATCGGCAGCCACTGTTTGTGCACTTGCCGTTGCCAAACCGGCAACGAGGGCAGCGGACATCAATCCAATTCTTAAACTGTTCATCTTTAATATTTTGAAATTATTGTTATCGTATAATTTTATATAAAGGAAAGAGCGCGGATGTCTGCTTGCGGTCTCGATACTTTAGAGGCCTAGTATCTCCTTAAAGCCATGAGGCATGATAAGGAATTACGCAGCTCTGCCGCTCGGGAGTGGCAATCATCACCGCGCTCTTTCTCGATTTTGGGTGCAAAGTTACAGAGTTTTAAAATATCTTGCAATACCTAAAAATCGGTAAACTGGCGCATCCCCATTTTTAGGTATTGCGAGTTTCGAAACTTTTTTGTATATTTGCAACCGAAATAGAAACATTATGAATGTTCTTGATACAAGGATGTTTTCATTTAAGGA
>ENA-UEQJ01002393-UEQJ01002393.1-human-gut-metagenome-genome-assembly--contig:-NODE-2393-length-13504-cov-8.848514_pt1 | contig 13504 bp, 9 predicted proteins | sample MGYA00242937_ERZ507938 | MGnify/ENA primary metagenome ERZ507938 (study PRJEB26167, sample SAMN06115437) | human gut metagenome | host: Homo sapiens | place: China:Gansu | collected 2015-07-03 | study...
AGGTCTCCTGAATGAATTTGGTCTTGCCGCTTTCCAGAAAGCCCACAAACAGGTAGACCGGAATTTCTTTTGCCATAATGGATGGTTTCTCCTTCTTTTACATCTCAGCAGCCGAACAGCTCTGCAATGGCCTTCTCGTTCAGCTTGGAGCCGATGACCACCAGTTTGCCGCCCACGTCGGCGCCGCGGGCACGCACTTCCCACTCGCCGGGCACATAGTCGAACTCCAGCCAGCCGTCGGCACCGCCGTCCACGATGCCCTTGCTGCGCAGGATCATGCCGTAATTGCCGGTGTCCAGCTCGGTGAGGGCGTGCTCCACTTCGGCCTTGGTGAACTTGCGGGCCGTCTCGACGCCCCAGCTGGTGAACACCTCATCGGCGTCGTGGTCATGATGGTGGTGGTGATGGCCGCAGCAGCAGTGGCCGCCGTGCTCATGATGATGCTCGTGCTCGTCCTCATCATCGTCGTCATCGTGATGGTGGTGGCCGCAGCAGCAATGCTCCTCGTGGTCATGATCCTCATCGTGATCATGGTGGTGCTCATGCTCGTCGTGGTCATCGTCCTCGTCATGGTCGTGATGGTGATGCTCGTGCTCGTCCTCGTCATCGTCATCGTCATCATCGTGGTGATGGCCGCAGCTGCACACGCCGTTCTCGTGGTCGTGATGGTGATGATGGTGGTGCTCTTCTTCCTCGTCCTCCTCGGCGTGCTTCTCGTTTGCCTTGGCGGCCATGGCGATCAGCTCTGCCTTGAAGTCGTCCTTGGTGGACATGGCTTTCAGGATCTGCTCACCGGTCAGCTCGTCCCATGCGGTGGTCACGATGGTGGCGGTGGGGTTCTTCTCGCGCAGCATGGCCACGGCGGCGGCGATCTTCTCCTCGCTGGCGGTCTGGGTGCGGCTGAGCAGGATGCAGCTTGCATGGCTGATCTGGTCGTCGTAGAACTCACCGAAGTTCTTCATATACATCTTGACCTTGTTCACATCGGCCACGGTGACAAAGCTGTTCAGCTGCACATCCAGGTGCTCGGCCACGCCTTCCACGGCGCGGGTCACGTCGCTCAGCTTGCCCACGCCGGAGGGCTCGATGACGATGCGGTCGGGGTGGTACTGCTCCACCACCTGCTGCAGGGCGGTGCGGAAATCACCCACCAGAGAGCAGCAGATGCAGCCGGCGTTCAGCTCATTGATCTGGATGCCAGACTCCTTCAGGAAGCCGCCGTCGATGCCGATCTCACCGAACTCGTTCTCGATCAGAACGACCTGCTGGCCGGCAAAGGCCTCCTTGATGAGTTTTTTGATCAGAGTGGTCTTGCCGGCGCCCAGGAAGCCGGAAAAAATATCAATTTTGGTCATAGTTTGAATGCCTCTTTCTTTGTTAGCAGACAGAGCCGCAGAGCGCTGGCCCGTAAAATCTTACATCTCTATTATAGCAAGCCTGTCAATGGGAAAACGGCCTTTTTCAAGAAAAAATTGTAACATTTTTTGCAATTTGGTTGCGTTTTCGCGTTTTGGACGACAAATAAGGGGAACCGGCGGCCCCGGCGGGCAGCGATTCGGCAAGGGGCAGGCTCCGGCAGAGGGACGGACGCCCCCGGACGGCAAGACCCCGCCAACGGATGGTCAACGACCGGCAGGCGGTCAGCCCCCGCAGGATGCAGGCGACACTCCCGCATTGCATTCTTTGCGCCGGAATGCTACAATATGCAGTAGCAAACCACCGCCGCCGGACGTTCTTCCGGCAAATATGAGAAAGAAGGCTTTTCTATGAGCATGAATACAGTTCCCGAACGGCTGGCCGCCCTGCGTGCCGCCATGCAGGCAAACGGTGTGGACGTGTACCTGATCCCGGTGGGCGACCCCCACTCCAGCGAGTACCTGCCCGACCACTACACCTCCCTGACCTACTTCTCCGGCTTCCATGGTGAAAACTCCAACTTCGTGGTCACCATGACCGAGAGTGCTGTCTGGGCCGACGGCCGTTACTTTGTGCAGGCCGAGAAGGAGATCGCAGGCACCGAGATCCAGCTGATGAAGATGGGTGAGCCGGGCGTGCCCACCGTGGAGGAATACTGCGCCAGGGTGGTGCCTGAGGGCGGCAAGCTGGGCCTGTGCGGTCTGACCGCCAGCTGCGCGTTGGTGAACAGCGTGAAGAAGGCGCTGGAAACCAAGAACGCCGCCATCCAGACCCTGTTCCTGGAGGATGAGCTGTGGACCGAGGGCCGCCCGGCTCTGCCCGCTACCCCGGCCTGGATCCTGCCCAAGGAATACGCAGGCTTCTCCCCCGCCGAAAAGCTGGGCCAGCTGCGTGCAAAGCTGGCCGAGTTGGGCTGCACCGCCCAGCTGGTGGGCAAGCTGGACAACCTTGCCTGGCTGCTGAACCTGCGCGCCATGGACATCGAGTGCACCCCCTACGCCATGGCCTACTGCTATGTCACCCCGGACCGCGCCGTGCTGTTCATCCACACCGCCCGCGTGACCCCGGAGGCAAAGGCGGAACTGGAAGCCAACGGTGTGACCCTGGCCGAGTACGACAGTGTGCTGGACTTCATGGCCGCTGAGACCGAGCCCCAGACCGTGCTGGCAGAGAGCGCCACCGTGAACTATGCCGTGTATCAGGTGCTGGAGAACAACGCCGCCCTCACCGTGAAGGACCTGGCCGACCCGCTGCTGCCCATGAAGGGCGTGAAGAACGAAGTGGAGCTGACCCACGACAAGGAAGCCCACCTGCGCGACGCTGTGGCCATGGTGCGGTTCCAGATCGAGCTGGAAAAGCGTCTGGAAGCCGGCGAAGAGCTGACCGAGCTGACCGTGGACGAGATCCTGCACAAGTACCGCAGCACCACGGATAAGTTCATCGTGGAGAGCTTTGGCACCATTGCAGCCTACGGCGGCAACGCAGCCATGATGCACTATCATGCCACCCCGGAGGACCACGCAAAGCTCCAGCGCAAGGGCTTTTTGCTGGTGGACAGCGGTGCCACTTACATGGACGGCACCACCGACATCACCCGCACCTACCCGCTGGGTGAGCTGACCGAGGACGAGCGCAAGTTCTACACCTGGACCCTGCAGTGCCACATCGACATCGCCAAGGCGGTCTGGCTGGACTACTGCGACTGCCACATGATCGACACCATCGCCCGTGAACCGCTGTGGCAGCACCTGATCAACTACCGCTGCGGCACCGGCCACAGCGTCAGCTTTGTGGGCAATGTCCACGAAGGCCCCCACGCCCTGAACGGCCGCAACACCACCCTGATGCGCCCGGGCATGATCGTGACCGACGAGCCCGGCGTGTACGAGACCGATCTGGTGGGCATCCGCATCGAGAACGAGCTGGTGTGCGTGCACAAGGCCGACAACCAGTACGGCACCTTCCTGGGCTTTGAGCCGATCATGTTCGTGCCCATCGCCACCTCTCCCATCGTGCCCGGTGTGCTGACCAAGGACGAGCTGGACTGGCTGAACAACTACCACCGTCAGGTATTCGAGAAGCTGGCACCTCGCCTGAACGACGAGGAGCGCGACTGGCTGGCCAAGAAGTGCGCCGCCATCGGCTGCTGAGCACCCGGCCGCTGAACATCGCATAAAAAAGCGGGAAGCCGTGCCGGAGCGTGCAAGCTCCTGCGGCTTCCCGTTTGTTGTTTTTGCTTATTCTTTGGGGTCGCTGTCGTGCCGGGCCTTCCACTCGGCACTGCGTTCCTGCGCCGTTTCCCGCAGCTCCTCCCGCATGCCGTTCCAGCGCTCGCGCGCTTCGGCGGTGCGGGTCTGCACGTCCTCGCGGGCATCCTTCCAGTAGGCCTTGGCCTCGTCGATGACCTCCTTGAAGGGGCCGGAAGGGTAAGTGCTCTCCGCGATATCCACCAGGAACTTGTACAGCTGCGGACGCACCTGCTCGTAGATGCCAAGCCGGGTGTACAGCTCGGTGTAGTAGTGGAACACCTGGATCTTGTTCTGCACCAGAGAGGCGGCGTTGATCTGGGTGTGGCAGATACTCTGGGGGTTCTGGACATAGTAGTACCCTGCCTCCGGGATGGACACCAGCACGTTGGCGTACTCCAGGTACTGCATATTGAACACCAGGTCCTCGGCCCACCGCACCTCGCTGGTAAACTGGATCTGGTGGTCCACCAGCAGGTCCCGGCGGTACAGCTTGTTCCACAGCACCCCGTAAAAATAAGAGGCAGGCTTGTCCATCAGATGCCGGGCAAACTCGTCCTGGGTGTAGACCCCGGCAGGCAGAAAGCCGTACTCCCGTACCTCCGGGGGCCGGGCCACGGTCATGACCCCCAGCTCGTCCTGGAGCTTGTCCAGCACCTGTTCCGGCTTGGTGGCCCCGGCGGGGATCACCATCTTGTAAGGTGCGATGACCAGGTCGGCGTTGTTCTGTTCGGCAGCGGTGACCAGATGCTCGGTGAAGTCCGGGTCGATATAGTCGTCGCTGTCCACGAACTGCACATACTTGCCGCTGGCCAGCTTCAGGCCCAGGTTGCGGGTGTCGGACACGCCGGAGTTGGCCTTGTCCACCAGCACGATGCGCTCGTCCTTTGCGCGGAACGCTTCGCACACGGGCAGGCTCTGATCCTTGGAGCCATCGTTCAGCACGATGACCTCGATGTTCTGCCAGCTCTGGGCGCAGATGCTCTCCAGACAGCGGGCGATGTGGTTCTGGGCGTTGTACACGGGCAGAATGATGCTGACAAGGGGCTTTGACATGGCGGCGTCTCCTTTGTTGTTTTTTGATTACTATACCCCCGCACCGCGCAAAATGCAAGGGCGGGTTTGAAGAGGAGGGATCCTGTGATCTTTCACATTGCGGTGTGCAGCCCGGACGCGGGCCTGCGCAGCGGGCTGGAACGCCAGTGCATGGAATTTTTTGCCCGGCGGGCGGACGCCTGCATCGTGGAACACCTGCCGGACACCGACGCCCTGCTGCGGAAGGACGGGGAGGGCGTGCGGTACGACCTGTACCTGCTGGAGCTTTCCGGCTCGGCTACGCCGGTGGGGCTGGCGGCTGCCGGGGAGCTGCGCCGCCGGGGCCGCCGGGCCCCGCTGGCCTTTGTGGCCCGCACCACGGCCCACGCTTACAGCGCCTACAAGGTGGATGCGCTGCAATATTTGCTGCTGCCGGTGCGCCAGCGGGAGCTTTCGGCCCTGCTGGCCCGCGCCACCGAGCCGGAATACGGCCCGTCCGTCACGGTGAACACCGCCGAGGGCCTGCGGGCGCTGCCCTATGCGGGCATCGAATATCTGGAGTGCACCCACCACATCGTGCACTTCCACCTCACCAGCGGGGAGGACGTGCCCACCCTGTCGCTGCGGGTGCCGTTTTCTGCGGTGGCACAGCCTCTGCTGGCGGATGGGCGCTTTTTGCAGCCCCACCGCTCCTATGTGGTCAATCTGGCCGAGGCGGACCTGCTTTCTGCCGGGGAGCTGCGCATGCGCAGCGGGGCCCGCATCTCCATCCCCCGCGGGCGGGAGGGTGCCGTGCGGGACGCCTTCCAGCAATGGGTGCAGCAGCAGAAATACAGCCTGAAATAACAGCACGCCGGTGCTCCCACAGCGGGAACACCGGCGTGCTGTTTGCGGAAAAATTTCTCAGATCTTTGTCCAGTCCAGTGCGGTCCAGTCCGGCAGGAACTGGTCGCACACCTGCGCCATGGCAGGGGCATCGTCGGCACTGGCGGCGTCCTGCACGCCCAGCACGGTGAACCCGGCCTTGTGGGCAGTGGAAGCGGCGTAAATGGCGTCCTCGCACACGGCGCAGGCGGCGGGGTCGGCCCCGCCCAGCCTGTGCATGCACTCGAAGAATACCTCCGGGCGGCTCTTGTGCAGCACGCCCTGCGCCTCCACGATGAAGGAAAAATAGTCTGCGATGCCCAGCCGGGTGAGCACGGTGCGGCACTGGTCGGACCAGGTGTTGGAGCACAGGCACAGCCGGGCCCCCTCGGCCTGCAGCTTTGCCAACAGGGTGCGCACACCGGGCTTCAGGTCCACCGTTTCGTACAGCTGGGCGATCACGTCCCGCATCACGTCGTAATATTCCGCCTCGGTCAGGGGCAGGCCGTATTCTCGGATGAGGTAGCGGGCACCGTCGGCCATGCCCATGGTCAGCAGCACGTCGTTCAGGTCTGCTTTGGGCGTGCGGCCATAGCGCTGCAGCAGCGCCAGCGGGGCACCCCGCCACACCACGGTCATGCTGTCGGTGAGGGTGCCGTCCATATCAAAGATCCATTGCTTGCAGCGCATGGGGCAAAGTTCCTCCTTCAAGATGATTCCTGCCCAGTATACCACGGATCTTAGCCGTATAAAAGCCGTGAGGAACCAAAAAACGGGGAGAAATTTTCCGGAAAATATGGTATAATTTCAGCAAAGACAGACAGGGAGGCAGGCAGTATGGAAAACCAAACCATTCCGTGCAAAGCGCTGGTGCTGGCCGGCGGCGGAGCACGCGGCAGCTATCAGGTGGGCGTGTGGAAGGCTCTGATGGAGCTGGACTGGCACCCGCAGATCATCACCGGCACCAGTGTGGGCAGTTTGAACGGTGCCATGTTCGTGCTGGACCTGTACGAGGTGGCGCGGGATATGTGGCTGACCATCCGCAGCAAGGATGTGATGGAGCTGCCCGAAGAAAACGCCGACCTGTCGGCCCTGCACAGTTTTCTGCGCAGCGTGGTGAAGGCCGGCGGTATGGACGTCTCGCCGCTGGAAGAGATCGTGGAACGGGTGCTGGACGAGGACGCGCTGCGCCGCGCCAACATCCGCTTTGGCCTTGTCACGGTGGAGCAGCGGGGCCTGAAGCCCCGGGAGCTGACGCTGGACGAGATCCCGCAGGGCCGGGTAAAGGATTACCTCATGGCCTCGGCGGCCTGCTTCCCTGCCCTGCGGGCGCGGGAGATCGACGGGGTCAAGTTCCTGGACGGCGGCTACAGCGACAACATGCCCACCGGCCTTGCGAAAAAGATGGGGGCTGACGAGCTGGTGTGCGTGGACCTGGAGGGGGTGGGCATCACCCGCCCCAACCTCACCGGTCTGCCCACCACCATGGTGCGCAGCTACTGGGAGCTGGGCGACATCCTGCACTTTGACCCCGATACCGCCCGCCGCAATGTGGAGCTGGGTTATTACGACACCCTGCGGGCCTTTGGCCGGGTGCGGGGCTGCGCCTATGCCGTGGACAACGGCCCGGACAGCAGCGCCGATGCTGCCGCGTTCCGGGCACGGTTCGACGCGGTGCAGAAGGCCGTGCGGGAGAAATACCCCGTGACCCTTACCGCAGACGCAGCCCTGCTGCTGGCCCGGATGAAGGACGCCGAGCTTGCCCCGCTGGAAGCCGTGGCCGAGGACGTGGGGGTAGACCCCACGGTGTACTACACCACCCGGACGCTGGGGCAGGCGTTTGTGGACAAATGCGACCGTGCGCGCATGGCCGGGTTCGCCCCGCTGTTTGCAGGCAGCGCGGACGCGGGCCGGGCGGCGCTGGCAGCCCTGCTGCCCAATACATTCTTGCAGGCGCTGGTCTGGCAGGCCCTGACCGCGCCGGAACTGCCGGAGGTGACCGAACATGAAGATCTGTAAAGGTGTTTCTGCGTCCCCGGGCCTTGTGCTGGGGCAGGTGAGCCGGTTGGAACGCCATGTGGAAACGTTCAGCACCGGGCCCTTTGACCCGGAACGGGAGCTGCGCCAGCTGGAAGATGCGGTGCGCACCGCCCAGAGCGAGCTGGACTGTATGGCCGAGCGGGCCGCTTCCACCGAGCAGGCCATCCTGCAGTTCCAGAGCATGATGCTGGACGACGAAGGCATGATGAACGAGGTGCGGTTCTGCATCAAGGCAGGCATCAGCGCCGCTGCCGCCATGGACAAGGTGGGCCAGCGTTACGCCGACCAGCTGGCCAACATGAAGGACAACCCCTACATGCAGCTGCGCAGCGTGGACATTCTGGACGCCACCAGCCGGGTGATCAACATTCTGGGCAACCGGCCCCGCATGTGGCTGGCACTGGACCACCCGGTGATCCTGGCCGCCGACCGCCTGATGCCCACCGACCTGTTCAGTGTGCCCTCCGGCATGATCCTGGGCGTCGTCACCACCGAGGGCAGCGGCCAGAGCCATGCCGCCATCATTGCCCGGGCCATGAACATCCCCGGCATCGTGCAGGTGGGAGCGGATTTTCTGGAGGATTGCGACGGCCGCACGGTCATTCTGGACGCCACCAAGGGCGAGTGCATCCTGGACCCGGATGCTGTGGCCCGCCAGCAGGCAGAGGCCCGCATCTGTGAGCTGCAGCGTGAAAACGAAGAAATGCGGGTGCTGGGCCGCCAGCCCGGCTACACCCGGGACGGCGCAGCCTTTGAGCTGCTGGCCAACTGCTTTGGCCCGGAGGACATCGACACCGCCATGCAGTCCGGTGCCCGGGGCGTGGGCCTGCTGCGCAGCAGCTACATGATGCTGCCCGGCCGCATTCTGGACGAGCAGGAACAGTTCTATTTCTATTCCTCCTGTCTGGCCGCAGCACAGGGCTGCCCTGTGACCGTGCGCACCTTCGATTTTGGTGCCGACCGCACCATGGCGGACGCCTATCAGGGGGTGCAGTCCTCCAAGCTGGGGCTGCGGGGCATCCGCAACAGCCTGCGCCAGCCCCGCCAGTTTGAGACCCAGATCTGTGCCCTGCTGCGGGCCGCGGCCCGCGGCCCGCTGCGGGTGATGTTCCCCATGGTGACCGACGTGGAGGACTGGGACGCCGCCATGCACATCGTGGAGCACTGCCGCCAGAGCCTGCGGGAGCGGGGCGTGCCCTTCAACGAAAAGACCCCCTTCGGCGTCATGCTCAGCGTGCCGTCGGCCTGCCTGACCGCGGAGGAGTTCGTGGCCCACGGGTGCGATTTTCTGGTCATCGGCACCAACGACCTGACCCAGTACACCCACGCCGCCGACCGGGAGCTGGCCAGCGCCGAGCGGTATTACCGCCCCGCCAGCCCGGCCATGAAAAAGCTCATCGCCATGGTCATGGAGGCGGCAAAGGCCGGCAGCGTGCCGGTGACCATCTGCGGCCTTGCCGTGGGCAATCCGGTGAATACGGTGCAGTACCTGCAGATGGGCCTGCGCAGCTTCTCGGTGAGCCCGCAGAACCTGCTGCACACCAAAAAGGCTCTGCTGGAAGCCGACGCCCACCCGGACGACACCGAGCTGGAATAAAGCGATAAAAGAAAGGGGCTGCTGCACGCTGTGCAGCAGCCCCCTTTGTTTGGGGAACCTGCCGTGCAGCTTGCGGAACCGCACGGCAGGAGAAGATGGCTTTTATAAAAATGGTTTCTCAGTTCATGCGGCGGCCTTTGCGGTCCAGCACAAAGCCTGCGGCCAGCAGGAACAGACCGCTCAGGGCGCTGCCCACCACTGCCAGCCAGTTTGCACCGGTCTGGGGCAGGGCGGCGGCAGCAGCGGGAGCAGCGGGAGCAGCTTCCGGCTTTGCGTCCGGGGTCACAGCGGCATCTGCCGGGGCAGCGTCAGCCTGCACGGCGTCCGGGGTCACGGCGGGGTCTGCCGGGGGCACCTCCGGGGTGGACGGGACGTCCGGGGTGCTGGGCGTGTCCGGGGTGCTGGGCTTGTCAGGCGTGTCCGGAGTTTCCGGGGTGCTGGGCGTGTCCGGCACGATCTTGGGCAGCACCACATGTTTGGTCTGCCCGCACTTGTCGATGGAGCAGATGTAGTCGGCGTAGCCGTCCTTTTCGGTAGTAGGCTCTACGACTTTGCCCACCAGCTTCCAGTCGTGCAGGTCCTCGTCCTCCAGCTTTTTGGTGTCAATGTTGGGGTTCTCCTCCATGTACTTGCGGTTGTGGACGACCTTGGTGAGGTCACCTTTGTTTTTGTCAGAGAGGGTGTGCTTCGCATTGTAGAGAGCGCCATAAGCTTCATAAGTGGCATGAAATGAATAATCATCAAGTGTTTTGGGCGCATTAAAAGTGGCAGTGCCCAAAGTAGTGTTGCGGTAGGAATTGATGATGGCAGCGTTGTCTTCGCCCAGATTGGAAGAGCCATCCTCGTTGTATTCTGCGCCCTCAGATGGGCTGATGCTATCATATTTATGTGTAGAAGAGTCGTAATGATCGGCGGTGCCAATTAAAGGTAGGGAGTCACTGCTGGTCGTGTAGGCATTTACGGTCGTTTTTCCGGTAGAGCTGTTGATCGTAAGGTCCAAATTGCCATAAACTGTGCCAATAGCGGGTCTGGATTCTTTGCCACAGGTGACGGCATTTACTGTTCCACCGGTAATATTGATCACAGTGGAGGTGCCTCCATTATACTCATGGCCATAACTGGTGCCGATGGCAACACCATGACTAACGGCAGTAACGTCAGCATGATCTTCGATGTTGACCGTAGCAGAAGACGTGTCACTGCCAATGGCTGCTGCATAGTCTTGGGCTTCGGCGTGTACCGATGCATGACCAGAAATTGTGATAGTGGTTTTACCAGAAGCATTAAGACCGTCACCGATGCCACAGGCATTATCGCTAGCAGCCTCCACAGTGGCATGATCGGTGATGGTAATATCGCTGTTGCCATTCGATTGATAACCGGATCCAATGGCAGCACTACCGCTTCCAAAGGCGGCAACATGTGCATTGCCCTCAATGCGGATATTTGATGCATCTCCATAGCAACCAGCGCCGATACCAGCGCCGTAAACACCGCCGTTGGCAGTGATATCACCACCGGTGATGGTAATGTTGGAAGTATCGGCAAATTCTCCACCACCGCCGCCGATCGCGGCAGCTCCATGGCAACCGCCAGCCAGCAGTTTGCCGGTGTCCCCGCCAACGGCATTTCCGTTTTCGTCCTTGTCTTTGGGAGTGCTGTTATCGTCGTTCAAATCGTCCTTGATGGTCAAAGTGCCGTGGCCGTTCTTATCCGCTTTTTCGATGGCGGCGTGTTCTTCACTCCACTCGTTTTCAACCAGAACGGTGTTGTCGCCGTTCAGTTCAAGGTTGGTGTCGCCATCGCCCTTTATTTCGATCGCACCGGACTTGGCCTTAGTAGTGTTGACTTCAATGTGCACATTATCCAGGGTCACATCGGTGGTCTGATCTTTTGCCGTCTCCACCGTGATGGTATTTGAAGTCTTCTCGCCGCCGCTGGTGATAGTAACGCCGGTCTTGTCCTGATAGTCGTGCAGGATATCATCCTTGTCGTTCCGGGCGTAGCCGTCCTTCTGCGTATTGTCCAGCTGGGTCACATAAGTGAAGCCGTCCTCTTTGGTCTCTACCGTCACACTGCCCTTGTTCAGATCGTAAGTGTCCGCAAAGGCTGCCGTGGCGATGGAAGAGACCATTGCCATCAACGCAGCTGTAGAAAGTACCCGCAAGGCCAGCTGTTGTTTTACGTTTTTCCGCATTACAAAACCCTCCAAACAAAAAAACTTGCAGAGACGTGAACGTTACCGGGAACGATGCCGAAAACCGGCAAAAACCGGAACTTCGGGGCAGAAAATCACATGGCTGTGCATTTTCATGCCCGGCGTCTCTTTGTGGCGCAAGTATAGTACTGTGCCGTGGAGAATGTCAAGACAAAACGCTGAATTTTCGGGGGGGGGATAGGTAATTTTGTGGAACGAGCACAAAAACAGCTGAGAATTTGAGGTAGAATGACAGGGCAATGCTGCACAAAAATCCGGGAGATCTTTATACGGGGCAAAAAATAAAAAACGGGCCCGGGAAAGCCCGCAGACTTTCCCGAACCCGTGGGTCGGAATTTTTCTTTGATGGAAGGTGCGCCGCCGCCCGGAGCCCCGGTTATTCCAGATTGCCGGTCAGGGTCATCACGGCGGCAAGCACGGCCAGCGGGGCGGTCTCGCACCGCAGGATGCGGGGGCCAAGGCCAACCGTTTTGGCCCCGGCTTTGGCGGCCATTTCGGCCTCCTCGGCGGCAAAGCCGCCCTCGGCACCGGTCACGATGGCGATCTTCCGCTTTTTGCCGTCGGCGGGTGCGGCCTCGGCCAGCAGCTGGCGCACCGGCGTGCCGCCGCACTCGTAGCAGAACAGCACCAGGTCGTACTGGTCAAAGGTGCGGCACACGGCCCCGAAGTTGGGCAGCGGCAGGGCCACGTCCGGCAGCACGCCCCGGCCGCACTGCTTGGCGGCTTCCAGCGCGATGCGGTTGTAGCGCTCATTCTTCTGCTCCTCTTTTTTGGGGGCGGCCACGCAATACCGGCTGAAGAAGGGCACCACATGGGCGGCCCCCAGCTCCACGCCGTGCTTGATGATCTGCTCCAGCTTGTCCTGTTTGGGGTAACCGGCCAGCAGGGTGACCTCCACGCTGGGCTCGGCGGCGCTGGGGTAGCCCGGCTCTACCGAGAATTCCACGCAGTCATCCCCGAAGCCGGTGATGGTGGCGGTGTATTCCACGGCGCTGCCGTCGCATAGAATGACAGTATCGCCCATGCGGGCACGCATCACGCGGGCCAGATGATGGGCATCGGTGCCGCGCAGCACAGCCGTGCCGTCGGCGATCTCAGTGGTAAAATAACGGTGCGGCATAGTTCCTCCTGAAACATCCTCGCCCTCTCAGTCGCTAACGTGTCCGCTCTCCCAAGGGGAGAGCCAAGAACGCTACGGTCAGGCTCTTGCCTCTCCCTTTGGGAGAGGTGTCACCGAAGGTGACGGAGAGGGCAAGCCAGCTTATGATCTTACGCCTTCTTGCAGACGATGCACTCCCAGCCGCGCTTCTCCTTCACTTCCACAACGGCAAGGCCGGCCTGTTCCAGCCCGGCGATCACCTCGTCCTTGCGGGTGTCGATGATGCCGCTGGCAATGAAGGTGGCACCGTCGGCCATCAGGCCGGGCACGGCGGGGGCCAGGCTGAGGATGGCGTTGGCCACGATGTTGGCCGTGATGATGTCGTATTTGCCGCTGGCCTTGTCGGACAGGTCGCCCACCAGCACGGTCAGCTGATCCTGCACGCCGTTCAGGGCAGCGTTCTCCCCGGCGGTGCGCACGGCTACGGGGTCGATGTCCACGCCCTCGGCCACGGCGGCACCCAGCTTCAGGGCTGCAATGGCCAGGATGCCGCTGCCGGTGCCGATGTCCAGCACCCGTTCACCGCCCTGGACCCGCTCGTCCAGCGCTTCCATGCACAGGCTGGTGGTCTCGTGGCCGCCGGTGCCGAAGGCAAGGCCGGGGTCCAGCACCAGCTTGACGCGGTCGGTGTCGTACTCCTGCCAGGAGGGCACCACGGCCAGCCGCTTGCCGATCTCCAACGGGTGGTAATACTTGCGCCAGCCGTTCTGCCAGTCCTCCTGCTCCACACCCTCGGTCTCCACGGTGTAGGCGATGCCGGCGGCTTCCATGCGGGCAGAGATCAGGGCCAGGGTCTCCACGGGGGAAGCGCCCGGCTCCAGATACATGTGGATGATGACCCGGTCGCGGGGCTTGTCCAGCAGCTCCTGCTCGATCAGGTCCACATGGGCGATCTCGGCCACCTGCTGCTCGATGTCGCTGTAATCTTC
>ENA-UEQJ01002398-UEQJ01002398.1-human-gut-metagenome-genome-assembly--contig:-NODE-2398-length-13479-cov-5.488808_pt1 | contig 13479 bp, 9 predicted proteins | sample MGYA00242937_ERZ507938 | MGnify/ENA primary metagenome ERZ507938 (study PRJEB26167, sample SAMN06115437) | human gut metagenome | host: Homo sapiens | place: China:Gansu | collected 2015-07-03 | study...
GCGTTCTGTCCTGTCTTCTTTCCATTCTATGCGGTAAATTTTACATTCGTTTATATCCACATGGGCTTTTACAAGTTCCTTTACTTTAGCAACACCTTCATCGGAAGCCATTGCACAATCATTTGCAGACGAACAGGAAGAGATAGAGATGGCTGCAACTAATGCCACAAACAGGTTCTTCAATAATTTTACATTCATAATTTTTCAAATTGTTTTTTTTATATAAATGGGGTATTGATTAGTTGAATAAAGAGCGAAATTCTTCGAAGTCTTCCTGCGATGCAAAATACTTGGTTTCGAATACGATGTATTTATCAGGAAGACTTACCTTAAACTGGTTTTCTTCGTCATCGTCTTTTATATAGCTGATGTCGGAAATAAGGAAAGAGTTGTATTCGATTTTGCTTTTATTTACCTCAGGATATGTCACCCGTCCTTTATCCACGGCAATGGTTCCTCCCTGTGTTGCCAGTACCCGGGCTTTGCGAATGTCAAAGTATGTCATTATAAGCAGTAGTACACCGCCAATAATCAAAATCGTGGAAAAAACTTCTGGAGAAAGGATGACTGCCCGCCTGATACGTAACCCAAAAGGGTAAATCAAAGGTACGACGATCATACCTATCCCAAATGCCAGGCTTGACCATTGGTTGGTCAATGCACTTTGAGGAGTGTAACTGAAAGTTTTATGCACACTCTTGAATTTTTCGGTTGTTTTTGTTGTTTCCATACCGTTTTATATTTTTAAAGTTGATGTAATCAGCGCATCTGTTATCAGGATATTCTCTGAAATACAAGAAATATTTTTTAATGCAGCTTTCGCTTCCGTTATGCTTCCACTTTTCACTTGTGAGAGGATCCATTTCTTAATTTCCGGAAATACGGTATATTCCGTGACTTCCCAATCAGGAATGCGGCAGCGAATCAGTGTGTCAAAAACGAAATCGCGGACGCCCTTTTTGGCCATCGTTTCGCCCAATCGTTTCATGTTCATCTTTTCATAGCCAAGAAGTACACAACCTGAATATACGAATAGTATGTCAGAAGTCCGGACGGTGCTATATTCGATACATTTGATCGCCGCTTCTACCAGACATGGAAGCAGATTCGCTTTTAGATAACGTTCGCTTCGTCTCATGGAATATCCGGCATAAAGTGCCTGAATCGCATGGTCAAGAAAAGATTCACTCATTTCTGCCAACAAACGAGTGTTATCCGAAGCTATGAACCTGCATATATGACCGTTTCTTTCCAATTGCCTGATACAGTCTCTTTTTACAAGTGCGACTTGAAGGTTTTCAACCATAATTTTCCGCCAGTTCTGCCAGAAGAATTTCCGGTTACGGGTATTGGCGAATGTGATTTCCATGTAACCATCCGACAAAGACGTAGCTATTTCCATTGTTCCACTACGAGCTGTCATATCGGAAGTTTTGTCCCACTTTGTTCCGTCCACAATAATTTCTCCACCGAATAGTCCGGCTGGAATCGGCAGGATAGGGATAGATACTTTATTTTCTGTTATCCACAAGTATATGACAGAAATATTATAAACATTCTCTTCGTTTCGGGCGGCAGTCACTCCGGCATCCTCCCAAACAAGAAAACTTCGCCTGTCATATTGTATGGTCTTACCGTTGTCATCTTGCATGGTCTGGTAGGTAAATACGACTTTCTCTTTGCCGAAAATATCTGTCATGATTGTATATGACAATGGTAGACCGACATATTTCCCGTTTATCCTTAATCTGCCTTCCGCAATCTCCACTCCATCTGCCTCCGATAGTTCGGGACTTCCTCCTTGCTCTTTACCATCCTTTTCCGACAACCGTGGTTTGGCAATCGGCAGCTTTCCGCACGGAGGTGTAGACATCAGAGTTATATCTTCTGAAATAGGAGGTAATAAAAGGTCTATGTCCGGATAAGGCTTTGGGTAATTGAGCCAGTATCCCAATTTATTCGGACGGCTTGCCGTACGAAGGAAATGCCAAAAGTTTTCAGACAGGCTCAGTATGTCATCAGTATGCTGATGCGTATTTACTACGATAGTACCGTCAGGTAACGCATGAATCTTTTTGAATGCTTCGCTACCGAACACACCGGGACGGATGCGTAATACTTCATCTGTCCTCCGATTCCAGAGACGGGCATAGTCGGAACGGTTGCCATTGTCACTGTTCCCCTCTACCAAAATCCAGTCCTCCTGAAATATGTGCAATCCGAATAAACCATCCCCAATGTGGTGCAACGGAGCGATACGGCATCTTCGTGTCGCCATATCGAGATCAAGCAATCCCGGTTCCAACCATATTCCGCTATTGTTTCTTGCATTGTATTCGTGCAGCAAAATAATGCGTGCGGTGTCCGGCACGGGTATGCAACCTTCACGGAACGTTTCATATCCGAACATGGAGAATGGTAGGGTGGTATATTTCCCATTATCGTCATATCGGATGATGCCCGATCTGCAATAATCCCCCATTGTTATATATAGCGTTCCTTTTCCGTCGATCCCGAAACCGGGAGGATACATCAAGCCATCCGGCAATATAATACGGCTTACATATTTTACTCCCTGTTCCGTCATTGTATGAATGATGACACTTTTAGCATCCCCCAAGCAGAGGTAATGTCCGCACCATCGAAAATCATACTTTTCATCGGCACTCAAATCACACAGGCGTGACCATTTTTCCGCTTCCAACGGGTTCTTTCCCCCAATAGGCATTTCTCCCAAAGATGTAGAATAAAGTGCAGCATAAAAGTCCAGCTCCTTCGAGTATCTGAAACTGTGGATTTTCCTCGTTTTGAATTTTACAGGCTGAAGAGGTACAATACGCAAATCGACTATGAATGTTCCCAACCATTGCTCTTCATCTTTCGGCTTCCATTCGCCATCGGCAAAATATCCGGCAAAACCTCTTACGATATAACAGATGCCGTCATCCGGCCATTCCATTTTTTCACGGGGCATTTGCTTCCGTAGATTGATATGCCGGGCTGTAATCCCAAAATCACGGTGTGGTTGTTTGAGAAGCTGGCAATATTGACCATACTTACTACATTTCTTCTCAAAGGCCTGCATTTCCGTTTGTGGAAGCAACTCCAATAGGTAAATCTCATCACCGTCTAAGTCATAGAGAACGTATCCGCAGGCGGTAAGTTCCTGCCCCAAGGCGGCTATACCAGCTTCATGCGAAAGACAGAAATATTGGGTTATGATTTCATCAAAACGCTTGTCTTTCAATATGGGAACATCTTTTCCCCATCTTTTTCTCATTTCTGCCAGCGTATCTTCTACATCTCCATCATCTTTGCGTAGGTCAAGGGCTTTATTGCGGACTTCTTCCATCCGATCATTCTCATACAGCTCCATTTCGCTCTTAATCCATTCCACCACAGCCTTTCTGGATATTCCTTTTGTCGTATATATACTGGCAGGTATTTTGGAAAACCGAATACCGTTATTTGAGAGTTTGTGCATCAAAAGTACAAGTTGGTCGGGAGTATAAGGTTCATCCTTCATTAACCATTCTCCATTGCATACAAGAAAACCGTCTTTTTCGTTCCAGTCCCCATGAATGCTGTTGTCACCGTTGCACACGTGAATTTGATAACTCGTGAAACGGGCATAGTCATAAAAAAGAGATCTCGGTCCGAATAATCGGACTGTCAGAACAAACCACGCTTGTTCGTCTCTCTTATTGTCCGATACGGGGAACATTTCCCCGTCGGAAGTAAAATGGAAAGATATACTCCATTCAAAATCATCAGGGTAAGGAATATTGGCCTTTGCCAACCATTTTGCGCTCACAAGAGTGGGGATTATCCTCTCGTAATAATCGGTAAGTTCCCGGTTCAGTTCATGCAGATGCTTCTGTTCCGGCAATAGCAGCACAATGCGATACAATATATGAAGATCTCCCGGACCTTGTTCCATAAGGGTATGGGCGAGTTTTGACAGATAAGCTATGGCACAAGAATCTGGAGACAAGGCCAGCAAAGCTGCGCAATACCAGAATCTTATAATATCGTAATCGAAAAGTCCGACCATGCAATAAATTTCCAACTCTTGTGCCGTGAAAGGTATACAGGGATAACCTTGTAGAAAATCTGCCACTATGCGGATAAGTTCTCCGTCTGTCGCGTACGGTTGCATGCGCAATATTTCTTTTCTGTTGGTAGGGGCATGAATATAAGAATCAAGCGCAGAGTTGAGTCGGTTGATTTTATCAGACAGCGTCACATTGCAATTTGTCGGTGTCGGTATGCGGATTTTGTTACTGGCATGGCATCCGGAATATTTTTCGTTTTCATAAACGTATGGAATACAGTCGGTAAGATACCATTTCCAAAATTCCCTGTTCGATTCGGGATTGATTTCCGATAAGTCTGCCGCACCTCCATTGCAGGAAAGACTTGCTAAAAACGCTGCATCCCATTCGTCGGAGGCAAGTTCTTCATCATTTTCCGCAACTTCTTCATAATCGTTACCGTCTGTTACTGTATAAGCTGCTTGTACAGCTGCCATGCCTGCCATAAGTGGGGCAAAATTGGTTCCATAATCATGTCCTTCTACAAGACTAGAAATGTAGTCCGCTATTTTTTTTATTTCATCCGGAGTTGCTTTTTCTCCTAAGCAATACTCCGCTTTTCGGAGCAATTCAATAATTTCATGGTTTTCTCCAAAATATTTTCTCCAAATCGGTAAAACTTTAAGCGCACACAATATACCGACTCTTCCTGCTATACGGGGAGACCGGAATGCCTGTAAAATTTTATATCTTAACGGGCGGGACAGGTGACCTTGTGGTGAACTGGAAATTTCTTCCAACCCTTCTTTTATCAATTCCTCCGGAAAATCGGGTATTTCAGTTGCCTTTTCCGGCAAGACAAAAGTGATAATTTCCCGTTCTGAATTTTTATATATGGAAAGAATCATATCCAGATACCAGTGCCAATACTCTTTTCGTTTTCCTGTATCACCGTTTCTTTCCTTGACAAAAGGATTTCCACCTGAATAGACAATTGATCCTATGAAATCAGCATTCCAGCTTTCATGATCGAAAGAACCGTCATCTTCTCCGCAATAATCTTCGATGTTCAATATAGACGCTGCATCATAACACACTGTATATCCAAGCATCACAATAGCCCAACCCACAGCTGTATCCGTTTCCTTATAATTATCTTCTATATGAATCCTCAATTTCTCTGTTTCTGATAATATAGCTTCGGCAGAGTTTTCAGCTTTATACAGATAGTTGTTTATGCAGGAGAGTACTTGTGCATGAACGTTGTTTTTCTTTCCGGCAAAAAAATAAATCTTCTTGCAACACTCGCATTGTATTTTCTGTACGACACGTATATCACTGATCCGTTTCATCAAATCAATCCTTAGCGGTAAAGGCAAATGTCCCATACTGCTTTGATTAATCAATTCTTTTAATCTTTCTATTCTATCTGTTATTGTGTCTTCATCAGGATGGAGTTTCGGGAAGGTGTATTCCCGTTTGGATTTGGGGAGTCCTGCGTATAGCCGGCTATAATCAATGTAGGTGTGAGGAGAATAACGATCATGAAAAATCGACAGCCGGAAGTCCGATGCCTTTATATAGGCGTTCCCGTTTCCGTCCAAGCTTATCCCAAGTTCTTGAGATAGCATCGGGGCAATTGCCGGGTTATCAGCATATGCTATCCGTATGTATTGCTCACCATCCTTTTTTTCTTCGTATAGGACGATACTTCCATGCTGTTCACGTACCTTGTCCATATCTCTGGCAGTTAAATCATGTGCCAAAGATAAATAATATATTAAAATCTGAACGATTGTTCAGAAAATATTTTTATCTTTTAAACATTGTCAAAAAGAATCAAGCTTTCAGCAGCGAATATAAACTATCAAATTTGTCCTTCAACTCTTCTACATCCAGACCGTTCAGGAATGATTGCTCGTAAGACAGCCCCAAGAATACCTGACGGAACAGCGAGGCACTCTTTTTCACGTCCGTATCTTGCTTTATTTCACCGTTTTCCTTGGCTTTCTGTATGACCTTTCTCCACAATTCATGTTCCTTTTGGAATGTATCCTCCATTTTTTTACGAGCTCCGGGGTAGTACATCCTCACTTGGGAAAGGAAATGGAAGTAGTAGAAGTTGGGGCAGCAGTCACTATCATCCGCACAGCATTGCACCTGCGTGACAATACGGTTCATGGTTGTCTTCACGCCCTCCACATACTGGTCAATAAATTCCGCAAGGGTTTCTGCCGGTTCTGCAAACTTATTGGCAGGTGTCTGCATCTGTATGGCGTACTTGTCCGCTACTGCCATGAATAAATCGAGTTTGTGGGGGAAATAATATACTACCCCTGTCTTTACGACTCCGCAGGCTTTCGCCAGCGTACTGATACTCGCCTTTTCGTAATTCATCCTCAGAAACACCTTGAATGCCTTGTCTATCACTTCTTCTCGGTTCGTAATCATATCGGGTTGTCTTCTTTTATGTTTTTTTGCAAAGATATACTTTTTATTTTTTACATTTTATACTGTGACACTATTCTTTCCTGCCGACAGGCCACTTCATGCCATCCCGTAGCCACTCATTCCCCATTCCCTCCTTTCCCTTTGCGCCATACTTCCGGAACAAGAGTAAGAATCTGACGTTCCGCAGAATTATACTGAACTGATGAATAAAACCGTGAATAATAGGTGCAGTAACAATTTGGTATGCACCGGCACACACACTCAACTGTTTCAAATATTTTATACCTATAAGTTCCGATTGCTGGTCATTAGGACGTTTTGCCGGAATGACCTGTCCTGACGAGACTGCGGAATATCTTGCTAATACCATTCGCGATTCCGCTTTTTCGGAGAACGACTTCTATATATGGGCTGCCAGTGGTTCGAATGATATCGCATATAATAGGATTTTAGTGCAAATTCAAGCTATGGCACAACTCACGGACGTATTTCCTGCCACAAACTTGACTTTCCATGAACAAGAGGGTGTGCGACATGAATTCCGACCTATAGCGGAATACTTATACAATGCCCTACCGTCATTATTTCCCAACCGATTACCCTCATACTCTCATAACTCCCCCACAACTCCCTATCCATCAGCCTTTCCGTCATGACAGCAGCCACACACATCCCCCTGAGAGCAACTTTTGCTCTCAGGGTATTATTTTCCATCACCCTATTTTCACCAGATGATAAAGTGTTCCCCGATAAGAACGATAAGAAGGAATATTTAATTTCTGAAGCATACGACCGAATTGCGCCACTTTATTGATAGCCAGCTTATCACGTGTTTTCGTCTGCAAATAATTCAGGATTTGCATAGCCGTCATCCATTCGCTCCCCTCTTCCCCCTCCTCTGCAGGACGGAGATAACAATGAAACAACTGTTCCAAAGGACTCGTCTGCTCAAATTCACGGTTCGTCTGTTTCAGGATCTGCTCGTCCTCATCGTCCAGCCAATAACGCTCACCTTTATAAATAGCCTCCATAGCCTGAGCATAAAGTTGCCGGTAATTGATAGTGACATTCGTATTGATGGGAGCAGTCACCTCAATACAGATGAAACGGCGACTGCCGCTGGGATCCGTCAACAAATCTTTCTGATTGCTCGTGCCGATAAAGGAAGCATAACGACGCATCTCGCGGATAGTATTACCATAAGGTTTCCGCAAGTTGGCGACAGGCTTCTGCAATAAATGTTTCAGGAACCCCTGTTGTGTGACACTGATCTGGTCGAACTCATCAATATTGATTAAGAAAAAACGTCCCAGATAGCGTTCGGCTTCCTGTTTGCTTTTGAAGTCGAGGCTGTCCGTATAGCCGAAGCGGAGTTCCGGAGGCAGAAGAATGCGGCAAAACGTTGACTTACGGAAACCCTGCGGACCAACAAGTAAAGGGGAAGTATTATTACCATGCTGGCGGTCGAGTCCGCGCCAATGAGCCACCATGCCGAGAAACCAGCGGTAGAACAGTTCCCGCCAGTGCGGATTGTCACAAGGAACAAGACCGGCCAATGAACGGATACGGTCCTTCCCGTCCCAACGGCCTGTATCATAAAGATACTCCTCAACGGGATTATACAAAGGAACGTATTCCGAATTCAGGAAACGGTCCACATCACGGTCCCACACACTGATACCCTCTTTCAAGGCACTGATGGACACACTGTTACGGACACGTCTGTCCAAAGGTCTGAAACAGAAATGGATGGAATCACGCTGTCGGTATTCCAGATCATCCAAAACTGTGTTATAACGGAATTCATAACGACGGTTCATAAACTCTTCGAGTAAAAAAGCCACCTCCTGCTCCCGGGTCAGACTGCTTTTCTTACCAAACCCCTTACATTCCTGATAAAGATTATGCAGTTCCAGACGGATGGTCTGCTCATCCTCCTCCCGATAATAGTGGATAAGCGTCTGCCGCACAGCCTCTTCCTCGGGAATACCCGCCTTGAAGCAATGTTCGGCAAGATGCACAAGCAAGGGTTGCAGGTCGTCGCCACGTCTCCAGTCCTCCATCTCTTGGAACGCACGATTCAGAGCAGCCTCAAACACTTTCTTAAAAGTCCGTGAAGACTCGTAGCAAGGCTCCAGCCTCAGCAGAGGATTCTTCTCCCCCTGTTTCCGTTCCCGGAAGGTCTCCTCACCCGGCATAACAAGCGGCTGTTCCAGACAGAAAGGGACAGCGTCGGGGTTATAATAAGGAGAATCATCCAACGTCATACGGCACTTTTGCATCAGTACCGGCTCTTTCAATTCGATAGAAAAAGGAAACATCGGCTGATAACACTTCACCGCCAGCCAATAGGCATGAACGTGGAACAGTTCCGCTTCCGATTCCTTCACGGGAAGTCCCCGATCGTCCGGCAAGGCAAAACGTACCCATATCTTCACGCTACGACCGCTGGAGCCGCAAAAGGCGGCAAAAGTCTGGGGCAACAGTGCCGCCTGCCGTTTCACATATTCCATTTCGGACAGGCCGGCAAGATGTTTCACTTCCAACTGTACCAGCCCGTTATACCGTTTCATCTTCCGTTCCCCCTCTTTGGTTCGGGTATACTCTACAGCGGAGTAGATACACGGCAGTTTGTCAATATGCTCATACTGACCGTAAGTACCCTCCAATTCCGGTATAAGATTTCGCAAAGCCGTGATATGTCCCGATTTTGTTTCAGTCTTCATTTTTTCGAACAATATGGCGGTATCGCAAACGCTTAGAGTTTCCTTTCCGCTCCCGTTGTCCTTCCTGATCAATGTTATTTTCATGTTGTTTGTCCTTTAAATACGGCTTGCCGTCAAATTCCTGTAAAGATACGGTATATATCGCTTGGATACAAGCTTTTCTTATGATTTATGTCCGGCTTTTATTTGCATTCTTCTTATAGTTTATGTATCTTTGCTTACTAGTTAGTAAAGGCTCACTACTGTGGACAATAAAGCTATCATCTGTGAACAAAAGTGTTTACAGACGTGAACAAAAATGTCCACAGTAGTGAGCCTTTCCGTTTCATTAATAGATAATAAAAGAACGATAAGGTATTAACATAAGACAGTATAAGAGATAACATAACAACAGCATGTATTTAAAAACAAAAACTATGGCAATATTATTTGATTGGTATGAAGATCCGAGACCTTCGGACAAGCAACAGGGAAAAAGAACGCTGCATCCGCGCATAAGATATAACGGCACGATAGGAACCGACTTGGTACGCCAACGTATCCAAGAGCGTTGCTCGCTGACCGAAACGGATGTCACTGCCGTACTCGACGCCCTTTCACATATTCTGGGAGAGGAACTGGCAGACGGGAAACAAGTGCATCTGGATGGAATCGGCTATTTCCATCCTTGCCTGACCAGCACGGAACCGGTAACGATAGCCACAAAGCGAAAAGCAACCAAAGTAAAACTGAAAGCTATCCAGTTTCGTGCCGACCAAGCGCTAAAAAACGAATTCGGTATACTGAAAGTAAAAAGCCTCAGAGGAGAGCTGAATTTCAAGCAGTTGACCAATGAACAGATTGACCAATTATTGACGGGATACTTCAAAACACATCAATTTATGAGAAGATACGACTTCCAGAATCTCTGCGGGATGGCGAGAAGTACAGCCATGCGACATATCCGGCGCTTACGCGATGAAGGAAAGCTGAAAAATGAAGGCAGTGTGATGCAACCGATTTATGTACCCGGAGACGGATATTATGGTAATAATGAATAGATTACATAAGAAACGACCAGACCGGAAGTATGAGGGCAACCATTTACCCTCATACTTCCGGTCTAGCTGCCATCATAGTTGGAAGTACTATGAATAAAGGGTTTGAAGTGATTTATGAGAGTATGACAGCAAAATCAATAAAAAAAGAATTGGTAGTCATACCGATACTCTTCCTCCGCTGATTATTTGTTCTCAGCTTTCTGAGTATAAATCAAATCACCTCTTTGACTGATTGTCCATAAGCCGTCCACCAGTCGCACATTCTTTGTATCATCGTCTTCTACATTCCACGCATAGCCACCCGACGGCAAACTACGTCTTTCCAATATTTCATTGGGTTGCTTATCCGAGAAGAAGAGTTCAGCACGTGTAGAATCGGGACTGAAAACGATAAAAGCAGAAGTCTCGCCTCCGTTAACAGCCTCTGTACGAATACCTTTTTCAAATAAACGGATGCAGTCTTTTTGTACTTCACACCATACGTATCCGGCAGAACCGATACAACCGTGCTCATCACGGTCACCGCCCAATCGGGGAGCCTGCGGATATTGAACCAATTTGGAAGCCTGCATTCCCGGTGTATATTTCCCTGCATAAAATACTTCCAATGTATCATTCAAAAGCAAACCGTCAACTTGTTCCTTGTTCGCATCCATCGTACTAAACGAAAGCGTGTCATTCTTATCCGTAACAATGGATACCGTATTCATTGACGCATCGCAAACAATCCCTTTGGAACTTTTCATCTCCGACGAGCAACTGCCCATAATACACAAAACTCCTAATGCCAATAACGCTGTTTTCATTTTTCTAAATTGTTAGTTGGTTTAAATCGGAAGCAAAGATACAGATTATATGGTACAAAGGAGTATTTTATCAACGAATGCTTTTTTAAAAGACTTTTTTTAAGTTCTTTTGCGCGAAGAATATTACGAACTTATCAACTTATGGATTGGATTGGCCTTGATTTAACACTCCCTATCACCGACCCTACATGGATATTTCTCCTTGTACTCCTTATTATATTATTTGCCCCTATCCTATTGAACAAACTGCGTATCCCGCATATTATAGGAATGATCCTAGCAGGACTGGCAATTGGTGAGCACGGCTTCAATATTCTGGCACGCGACAGCAGTTTCGAGCTATTCGGGAAAGTCGGTCTCTATTACATCATGTTTCTGGCAGGCCTTGAAATGAATATGGGAGATTTCAAGGAGACACGAAACAAAGCGTTAGTACTGGGATTACTGGCTTTTATCGTCCCCATAGGAATAGGATTTGTGGCAAATGTATCGTACCTGAAATACGGTGTAATCACTTCCGTACTGCTGGCCAGTATGTACGCGTCACATACCCTTGTAGCCTATCCCATCGTCACACGCTTTGGCGTATCACGCCATCGCAGCGTAAGTATCGCAGTAGGAGGAACTGCAGTGACGGACACACTCACACTGTTGGTTCTCGCCGTTGTAGGCGGACTATTCAAAGGGGAGACAGGGGGGCTGTTCTGGATTTGGCTGGTAATAAAAGTCATCTTTCTAGGTACGTTTATCATCTACGTTTTTCCACGTGTCGGGCGCTGGTTCTTCCATCGGTACAATGATAATGTAATGCAATTCATTTTCGTCCTGGCTATGGTCTTTCTGGGAGCAGGACTAATGGAGTTCGTAGGTATGGAAGGGATTCTAGGAGCTTTCCTGGCAGGCCTGGTATTAAACCGGCTCATTCCGCACGTCTCCCCCTTAATGAATCATCTGGAATTTGTCGGCAATGCGCTTTTCATTCCTTATTTTCTTATCGGAGTGGGAATGTTGATTAACCTTCGCGTCATCTTCGGGCACGGAGATGCGCTGAAAGTGGCTGCCGTAATGATTATAATGGCTCTGACCGGCAAATGGATCGCTTGTTGGCTGACACAGAAGATCTACAAGATGTCTGCTCTTGAACGAAAGCTAATGTACGGGCTGAGTACCGCACAAGCAGCGGCTACATTGGCGGCCGTGCTGGTGGGATATAACATTATCCTGCCCGGAGGAGAACGCCTGCTGAATGACGATGTACTGAACGGAACGGTACTACTGATTCTGGTAACCTGTGTGGTAAGTTCGCTGATAACGGAACGGGCAGCCAAGAAGGTTGCCATAGACGACTCTGAACCGGAGAAAACCTCTTCGGCAACAGAAACGGAAAAGATCTTAGTGGCTCTTAACAATCCGAACACCATCGAAGATATGGTAAATCTTTCTTTAGTTATACGTGACCCGAAATTGAAAGATAATCTATTGGCAATCAATGTAATCAATAATGATAACACTTCCGACAATCTGAGAATGCGGAGCAAACGTTATCTGGAAAAAGCGGCTATGATGACAACAGCGGTCAACGTCCCGTTGAGACAAATTACCCGTTATGACTTGAATATCGCTTCCGGCATTATCCATTCCGCCAAAGAGAATGAGATAACAAGCATTATCACCGGGTTGCACCACAAGGCAAACATCACGGATTCATTTTTCGGTGTACTTGCCGGACACCTGCTGAAAAGATTGAACTGTGAGCTTATTATTTCCAAATTCCTGATAGCTGTTCAACATATCCACGCCTTCTGCAATAAAATCCCTGTCAAATTCCAGATTACCACTATAGCCCATGATCATGAGATCGTTCAATTTCTGCATGATGTCACAGTCCTCATCAAAACCTGCTCCAATCTGCTGTCCGACAGGCTGTACTCTCTGCATTGCAACTTTTCCACTCGGTGTCAGAACTGGTGTGTCTGCTGCTCCTCTTGCAGCCTCATGCTGCATTCTGTCTGCCTCTTTTAATAGATCCTCATCATTTTCCTGCACATTCTGTTTTGCACGGCTTAAAATATCCTGATTTTTCTGTGGACGTGACTGCGCCGTTCCTCTATTCGTCTGTGACCAAGGATTTTGCACCGGACGTCCGGACGGCTGTGGTCTGTATGGCTGTGCCTGTCGATTTGACTGTGCCCCTCTGTACGGCTGTGCCTGTCGATTTGACTGTGCCCCTCTGTACGGCTGTGCCTGACGGCTTGACTGTCCTGCACTATAGTTCTGTGGCTGACGGTTCATCTGCCCGGCTCCATAAACTTGTTGGCGGTTATTCTTTACCGGTTTTCCATTTATATAGGTAGTATTGTTTCGATTTGCTCCCTGATTCTGTGCCTTTACCTTTGACACGATCACTGCGATCACAATAATA
>ENA-UEQJ01002406-UEQJ01002406.1-human-gut-metagenome-genome-assembly--contig:-NODE-2406-length-13440-cov-23.335329_pt1 | contig 13440 bp, 10 predicted proteins | sample MGYA00242937_ERZ507938 | MGnify/ENA primary metagenome ERZ507938 (study PRJEB26167, sample SAMN06115437) | human gut metagenome | host: Homo sapiens | place: China:Gansu | collected 2015-07-03...
GTCTCGGTGGTGCCGTCGATCTGCAGATGGTTGCGGTCCAGCATGACGCAGAGGTTGGACAGGCTGTAGTGAGAAGCAAACATAAAGGCTTCCCAGCACTCGCCCTCTTCCACCTCGCCGTCACCCAGGATGGTGTAAACATTGATGGGCTTACCGGCGTGCTTGGCACCCAGTGCCATACCGCAGGCGGCGCTCACGCCCTGACCCAGACTGCCGGTGGACATATCCACGCCCGGCACACTGTTCATGTTGGGGTGGCCCTGCAGGTAGCTGCCGATCTTGCGCAGGGTCTTGAGGTCCTCCACCGGGAAGAACCCACGTTCAGCCAGCGCGGCGTACAGCGCCGGGGCCGCATGGCCCTTGGAGAGCACCAGACGGTCGCGGTCAGGGTTCTTGGGATCCTTCGGATCCACCTTCATCTCTACGAAATAGAGGTACGCCAGCACCTCGGCGATATCCAGGCTGCCGCCCGGATGGCCGCACTTGGCGCTGTGAGTGCCCTCGATCACGCCCATGCGGATGTGGCAGGCGTGTTTTGCCAGGGTAAGCTTTTCTGCATTTGTCATCTTTGGTCCTCCCGTATGAACCTCAGCGTTTGCATCGGATATGGTACGCACCCGGGCCGTACGCCCCGATGCGCTATTTCTCAAGTCTATATTATCTATTCTATGCAAAAACGTCAAGGTTCTTTCGTCAAAATGTACATCCCTTGGCAAAATCGCTTGTAAATGTTCCCGTTTTTGTTGAAAATGCAGGTTCATTTTGCCCCCGCAAAACATTTTTGCAGCTTTTGGCTGCTTTGCAATATCATCTTTTGCCGCTGTATGATATAATAAGATGAATCTGTTTGCTTTTTTTATCATTTTGGGAGGTTCCTATGTCTTTTTCCGCACCCACATCCCGGGCACAGCGCAGCCGCAAGATTTTGCCCTGGCTGCTGTACCTGTATGCCCTTGTGCTGTTCGCCATGCACTTTGTCCGCATTTTTGACAACTCCTTCTGGGGAGATGAAGGGTTCAGCATCGGCCTTGCCCAAATGAATGTTTTTGAAATGCTCCAAGTCACAGCGGCAGATAACCATCCGCCGCTGTACTATCTTTTCACACAGCTCCTATATCATCTTCTGGGCAATCACGGATATGTCTATCATCTGTCGGCTCTGATTCCCTATGGACTCATTCTGATTCTTGCCTGTACAGTGATTTTCAGACAGTTCGGATTGATTCCCGCAGTTGTTGTTTCCACTTTTGCCTCTTTGACTGATACCGCTATCATGTTCAATGTCGAGGCCCGAATGTATTCACTCGGCGCTTTCTTTGTGTTGGCGGCCTATCTGGCACTCCATAACATTCTTCATTCCGGTAAAACCTCCGATTGGGTCATTTTCAGCGTCGCCTCTCTTTGTGCCGCTTATACGCACTACTATGCCCTGATTTCCGTTGCATTTTTCTATCTGGCTCTGCTTTCTCTGCTTCCGCAGGATAAGAGCAACTTCAAAAAAATCCTTATCACTTATTGTGCCGCAGTGGTCGTCTACCTTCCCTGGCTTCTGGTATTGCTTCCCACTTTCAAACGTGCTGCGGCAGACTGGTGGTCCACCTTCATTCCTTCTCCGATCAATTGTATCGGATTCTTCTTCAATCCTTCTTGGACAGTCCTCATTTTCGGTCTTGCATTCCTTCTTTATTTCACAGCACAGGCCAAGTCGTCCTCTAAATGGCTCTTCGCCCCTGATACAATCTGGCTTTTGACCGGCTTGCTTTCTGCCGCCGGCACCTCCGCAGTCGGGCTGATCGTTTCACATGCCGTTCGCCCGCTTTTTCTCGTTCGATACCTTTATCCGCTCACCGCAGTCGTTTACCTGGTTTTTGGCTTTCTTCTGTCTAAAGTCCGTTGGAGAACCATTCTGTCCAGTATTCTGATTTTGGGAACGCTGGTGTGCAGTCTACCGGATCTCTACCAAACCTATCAGCGGGAAAAGCGCATCGACCTTGCGACCACCCAGTGTCTGGAAGTTATTACCCCCTCTCAGGATGCAGTTCTTTATACAACGAACTACTTCCTAGACTGGACACTCTTTGATTATTACTTTCCGGGACGTGTCCATGCTCAAATCGAATCCTCCAATACTTCTCAGTACTTCACTTTTTCCGATCCTGAGATCTGGCTCTTTATGGAACATGCGCTTTCTGATGCCGAATTGAACACAGCTTCCGACAACGGTTATTCTCACACCAATGTCTGCAACAGTACATTTGCAGAAGGCCCCGGTGAAGATTCCTTTTATTACATCTACAAATTTCAAAAATCTGCAAACACCGCCCCGTAACTATCCTCATCCGCTGAGCTTGACAAGGCGGCTTTGCATCTGCTATACTTTTTGCACAATTCCCGGCTGAAGCCGGGGCTTTGCGGGCCGAAGCCCGTGTTTCTCCCCGCAAACATTATTTTGAAACAGACACCATGAAGGGGTCTGCCGCTGGCGCGCGTGCTGGCGGCAGGCCCTTTTTGTCTGTGCATTTTCAGGAGGAATCATTGATGAATACCAAGACCCGTTCCACGACCCGTGATCTGGTGCTGGCCGCACTGTTTCTGGCACTGGCCTTTGTGCTGCCCATGATCACCGGCCATCTGCCTCAGATCGGCAATATGCTCTGCCCCATGCACTTCCCGGTGCTGCTGGCAGGCTTTGTGCTGGGCGGCCCCTGGGGCCTGGCACTGGGCTTTGCCGCCCCGCTGCTCCGCTCGGTGCTGTTCGGGATGCCCCCGATGTACCCCATTGCCATCGCCATGGCCTTTGAGCTGGCCACATACGGCGCTGTGGCCGGTTTCATGTACCGCAAGGTGCAGCACACCCTGCCCATGATCTACGCCACCCTTGTTACCTCGATGGTGGCAGGCCGCCTTGTCTGGGGTGCGGTGCGCTTTGTGCTGGCCGGTCTGTCCGGCTCCAGCTTCCCGTTCAGCGCGTTCCTGTCCGGTGCGGTGCTCACTGCCGTGCCCGGCATCGTGGCGCAGCTCATCCTCATTCCGTTGATCGTGGCCGCGCTGCAGAAAGCAAAGCTGACGGCTTAAAATCCCTGCGCTGACCAAACCCACACAGCAAAAAAGCCCGGAACCGTACCTGCTATGGCGGCAGGTGGTTCCGGGCTTTTCAGTTCATATTACAGTGTGGCAGCAGCTGTAACAAAAAAGAAGGAGAATCTTCAACCGGCAAATTGGAGAAGATCAGCCGGCAAAGCTTGCATTGACAGCGCGGCGGTTGCTCTGGTTGACAAAGTTCTTCTTTGCGCTCTCGAGCAGGCTTGCAAAAGCCAGGCCAATGCCGCAGTTATCGGACACGCCCTCGGTGACAGTCAGGTAAGCGTCCATCATAGTGTTGTCCAGAATAGCAGTGTTCTTGTTCATCATAATAAATATCCTCCGTATATCGGTAAATGTCATTGTGTCTTTTGGCAGGGCCTCTATCTCCCTGCATCCTCAGAGCGGAACCTTTCAGAACCCTTCGTTCTTTTGTTCCCCTCTCTGAGGATGGCCATATTATGCCACTCAATTATGAAATCGTTTTATAAATTCTATGAACAAACTATGAATTTAGTGATACATTTTTAACGTTCTTTCGTTCTTTGCGCAACTAGCACAAAACGTTTTTTATGAAAAATAAAGTTCTTGTATACATGGACGATTGAAGCCTTGTTTGGAAAGCTTTTTCAGATTTTCTCTCCGTTTTGCCCAGAATTTCTTCTACAAAAAGAGTTCTTATCGTGTAAAATCCGTCAGAATCCGTCAATTTCCAACAGGACGAGGGCTTTCCTGTGCAAAATGCCCAGAAAAAAGTTCCAAACAAAAAGGCCGCCGTGCCAGCAGCACAGCAGCCTTTGAAAAGCCATTTCAGTTTTGCATCACTTGCACAGGAACGCCGGCAGGGGCTTGCCCTCCCTGCGCCACTGGTGATATTCCGCAGTGGCGGCAAATTCCACGTCACCGGCGGAGTTCAGGGCAGTTTCCACGGAATCCTGCACCACGCCGATGATAAAGCCGACACCGACCACCTGCATGGCGATATCATTGGAGATGCCAAACAGGGAGCAGGCCATGGGGATCAGCAGCAGGGAGCCGCCAGCCACGCCGGAAGCGCCGCAGGCACCCAGAGCGCTCATCACCGAAAGAAGGATGGCGGCGGGCAGGGACACCTGAATGCCCAGCGTATTGGCCGCAGCCAGCGTCATAATGGTAATGGTGATGGCGGCACCATCCATATTGATGGTAGCGCCCAGGGGGATGGAGACGGAATACATATCCTTATCCAGCCCCAGCTTTTCGCACAGATCCATATTGACCGGGATGTTGGCGGCAGAGCTGCGGGTGAAGAAGGCGGTCAGGCCGGATTCACGCAGGCAGCGGAACACCAGCGGATACGGGTTGCAGTGCAGATACACAAAGATGATAAAGGGCGAGACGACCAGTGCCATAAAGAGCATGGTGCCCACCAGCAGGAGCAGCAGCCTGCCGTACTGGGTAAAGATGGACAGGCCGTTGCTGGACACGTTGGTGTACACAAGGCCCATGATGCCGAAGGGTGCCAGATTGATGATCCAGCGGACGATCTGGGAAACTGCATCCGCTGTGTTCGCCAGGAACAGCTTGGTGCTGTCTGCTCCGTACTTCTTCATGGCCAGACCGAACAGGCAGGCCCAGAACAGGATGCCGATGTAATTGCCGTTCAGCAGGGCGCTGACGGGGTTTGCCACAAAGTTGGTGAGCAGGGTGTTCATCACCTCGCCCAGACCCTGGGGCACCACCTCGGATTCTGCCGCCTCAGCCAGAACGACGGTCTGAGGGAACAGGAAGCTGGTCACCACCGCAATGGCGGCGGCCAGGAAGGTGGTGAGCATGTACAGCCAGATGACCGTGCCAAAGCGCCGGTCCAGCCTGGACGTGCCCTGCGCCAGCGCACTGGCCACGATAACGAACACCAGCACCGGGGCAATGCCCTTCAGGGCACCCACGAACAGGCTGCCGAACTCTTCCACCCAGCCCGCACCGGGCACCGCCAGTGCCAGCACCGCACCGACCGCAAGGCCGATGACGATGCGCAGGATCAGGCTGGTGGCGTTGTACCTTGCCGCAACCGCTTTCAACGTTTTCATAACTTTTCTACTCCCCTATCCAGATTGTGCGCCCACTGCGCACAGTTTTCCCATTCCTCTACACGGAACAAATATGATTATACGCCCTGCAGGCCGAAAAGTCAAAGATTTTGCCCGCTTTTTTTGTTTTTCATTTCAACATATACAGACACGAGCTTTTTTCACTGTCCGCACACAGAATACAATTTCACAAAAAGAGACCGCACCCCGTGTGTTTCGGGATGCGGTCTGTTCCTGTTTTAGTCGAGATAGGACACCTTGCCGGGTACAAAGCCCTGAATGCCCATGCCGGGCGCGTCGGAGACGGTGATGTTCTTTTCGTTGAACACGGCACCGCCGAGGATGTGATCCTCGCTGCAGAGCACCGGGCCGTCGAGGTCGATCTTGGTGATGATCTTCTTGGCGCAGGCCAGCTCCACGGCGGCGTTGACCGAGATCTTTGCTTCCAGCATACAGCCGATCATGCACTCCACGCCGTACACCTCAGCGGCGGCGGCAATGCGCAGGGCATTGGTGATGCCGCCGCACTTCATCAGCTTGATGTTCACAAGGTCGGCCGCGCCGGTCTGCATGATCCGCAGGGCATCTGCCGGGCTGAACACGCTCTCGTCGGCCAGCACGGGCACATCGGCATGGCGGGTGACATACTGCATCCCCTCAAGGTCTGCGGCAGGCACGGGCTGCTCCACGAACTCAATGTCCAGCCCCTTCTCCTGCATCTGGTTCAGGATGCGGACTGCCTGCTTGGCGTTCCAGGCCTGATTGGCATCGATGCGGAGCCTGATGTCCCGGCCCACGGCCTGCCGCACCGCGGCAAGGCGGGCCACATCCAGCTCAGGGTCGATGCCAACCTTGACCTTCAGGCAGTCGTAGCCGCGCTGGACGGCGGTGCGGGCATCCCGGGCCATCTCCTCCGGCGGGTTGACACTGATGGTGATATCGGTCACGATGTTTTTGCGGGCACCGCCCAGCATCCGGTAAACAGGGGCGCTGTACTTCTGGCCCAGCAGATCCCACAGGGCCATGTCCACAGCGGCCTTGGCGCTGGTATTGTGGACAAGCGCCTTCTGCACGGCGGCGGTCAGATCCTCAAACTCATCAAGGTCGCGGCCCAGCAGGGCAGGGGCGATATGATCCCGAATGGCACCAAGGATGGCACCGGTGGTGTCGCCGGTGATGACACCGGTCGGGGGTGCTTCGCCGTAGCCCACCGCACCGGTATCGGTGTGGAGCTCCACGATAACATCCTCAACGCTGTTCACAGTGCGCAGTGCCGTTTTGAACGGCACCCGCAGCGGGGTAGAAATGCGGCCCAGCCGCACCTGTGTGATCTTCATAGTCCCGTCCTCCTTCTTATTCCAGCGGCAGATTTGCCAGCTTGACAATGGCGTTTGCGATGATCTGGGCGTTCTGCACCAGACGTTCCAGATCGATGCATTCATCGGGCTGATGCTCTGTGACCGGGTCCCCCGCGAACAGGGGGCCAAAGGCCACCACATTGGGCAGCATCTTGGCGTAGGTACCGCCGCCGATGCACTTGGGCGGGGCATTGTCGCCGGTGGCATCCCGGTAAACCTCCAGCAGGGCGCTGACCAGCGGGGTCTCGGCAGGGTAGTAGAGCTTTTCCTTGTGCACCTGCCCATCCAGCGCCCAGCCTGCGGCCTCAAAGGCGGCCTGCACAGCGGGCTGGCAGTCCGCCCGCTCCATGGTCACGGGATAGCGGTAGTTCAGCTTGACCCACAGATGCTGCGCGTCGCCCTCGATCAGCCCCCAGTTGCAGCTCATGGGGCCGGAGAGCGCATCCTCCAGCCGGTGGCCCAGCAGGCGCTCGCCGTAGGGGTCGGTGCCCAGCTTTTCAGCCAGAAAGTGCACGGCCTGTTTTGCATCCCCCTCCAGCGGCAGCCGGTCGAGGTAGCACACCAGCCGCCCGATGGCGTTTTCGCCCTGCTCCGGGTGGCTGCCGTGGGCCGAAACGCCCACCGCTTCCACCTGATAGCCGCCGGGGATGGCTGTCACGGTGATGTGCTCCGCATCCGGCAGGGCGGCCCCTGCCGGGGCAGTCAGCACAGCGCAGGCGTAGTCCGGCACCACATTTCCGGCCACGCCGCCCTGCACCCTGTTCAGCTGCCAGGCACCGGTCTGGTGCAGCTGAACGGCATAGCTCTCGTTCAGGATGCCCTTTTCGCCGTTGATGAGCGGATACTCGCCGTCCGGGGTGAAGCCCAGCACCGGGATCTCCCCGCCGTGGGCCTTGTAGTACAGCACGTCCCGGTCGTTGGTCTCCTCGTTCAGGCCGAACAGCAGCCGGACACGGCGGTTGAGCGGAATGCCCAGATCCCGGATGGCCTTCAGCGCGAACAGGCTGGCCACCACCGGGCCTTTGTCATCAATGGAACCCCGGCCATACAGCCTGCCGTCCTCGATCTCGGCGGCGTAGGGCGGGTGATGCCAGCCCTCGCCCTCGGGCACCACGTCCAGATGCCCCAGCACCGCCACCATCTCGTCCCCGGTGCCGATCTCGCACCAGCCGATGTACCGATCCATGTCGGTGGTCTCAAAGCCCAGCTCATGGCAGAGGGTCAGGGCCTCGGCAAAGCAGGCATCCACCTCCTCGCCAAAGGGCTTGCCCGGCAGCGGGTCGGCCTCCACACTGCGCCTGCGCACCAGCCGCTGGAGCGCCGCCACCATCTGGGGCCGCAGCGCCGCCACGGCCTCGTTCAGTTTTTTGTCCATACGTTCCACCCCTTTTGTGATTCATTTCACAGCTTGTATTATAGAACGATTGCCCCCGCTCCACAAGCCCCCAGTTCCACGAAAAAACGCCCCCGCATACTTCATCAGAAGTATCCGGGAGCGCTCGGTCACAATCGTCAGGAGATGCCACCACCTCAGCATTCTGGTTTTTCTTTTTTTTTTTTTCAAATTTTTTTGAAAAAAGGTGAAAGGATTCCGCGCGGCGTGTATTTAAGGAAGTAAGAGCATCCATTTTTGCCGGAGCTCCACTTCCGGCCCAAAGAAAGTGAGGGACCCCCTATGAAGAAACGACTACTCAGCTTGTTGGTGGCGCTGTGCATGGCGGTAACGCTCCTGCCTGTGTCGGCACTTACAGCGTGGGCGGAGGAGAGCGGCTCCCCCTTGAAACCTTTGCGATTTAGGCAAGGTTTACCGGTTCTCGATGATATAACTCCTACAACCGATTCCCAAAATCACCAAATTTATACCGGTGATGGCTGGAGCTATGATGCTACGGCTAAAGTTTTGACCATCGCCCCCGAAAGCCCTACTACCTATGATTTGACAAGCATCCGTAATGATCCAAGCAGTATTTTATGTTCTGCCATCATAGGGGAAAACGCAACGATTGTAAATGGTTATTTTGGGGACATCGATAATCCTGGTCCCAGTATTACCAATTATGGCACTATAACGAGTGGCAGTTACTTCATGCCCGTTGTAAATCATGGTACAATTACCGGCGGCACATTTAGTTCTACCGTTACCAACAATGGCACCATAAAGGGCGGCATTTTTCAAAAAAAACCAGAGGGTGGCACTGTCGCTAGCGGCTATACCTTGAAAGTGAATTCCCAGAAAAATGTCAACTATGAGATTCGCTACGCAACAATCAAGGATCTCGGCTCAAGCGGTTATGTCATTCCCAATTCCGACCATGATACCAGCGTCACCATCAAATATACTTTTTCCCGTAGCAGTACAAACAGAGTATTTTCTATTGATGTTACATTCGGAGACACAAACGACACACCTTGTTTGTTAGAAGATTGGGCACCAGGTGCAAGACATTCCGATAAAGGTGATAATGTTTATGTCACTTTTACCGCACCACACGCCCATGCGAGCACCGTTACCCTGAGCATACTGACCCGGCTGGTGATCGACGAAAACGGCTACCCCGTTGGCACCAAGGGCGGCACCCAGGATTACAGCGGCAACGGCTGGAAGTTTGAGAAGAGCAATAAAACGCTGACGCTGACAAGCGGCAGTTATGATTTCTCCGGTGAGAAAAACGCACTGCGCCCCCTGAACCCGAATGTCCAGTTGGTGGTTGAATCCGGTGCAACGCTGACCGGCGGCGCGTTCAAAAACAAGCCCACCGTTAAAGGTGCAGGCACTGATCCATTCAAAAAAGTCACCCTGAACGGAACCGGTTCTATCACAGCGGTCAACGGCCTTGCGTCCGGCGACTGGGGCAACACGCTTTATGCAGTCAAGACCGGGAATAATACCATTACCGCCAGTAAACCCATCCTTGATATCAACCGCATTTTATTTGAAAACTATGATTCTCTATATCCGGATCTTCCCAACAAAAAAACCGTGTGCATCAATATAGAATCTCTTAATTCTGTGAATGCTCTTGATTCGAAAGCGGATATCATATTGAACCAGGCTTCCCATGGTTTGTCTCTTATCATGGACAGTGATGGCACACCGGTTATAGGCAATGCTCCTTTTGAGCCCGCTGGAGGATTTTATACCTACTATGGTGACGGTTGGCACATCCAGAAATCATCTGAGGGCATCGGCACACTGTATCTGACCGGCAAAAAAACCGACAACTCCTACAACTTCCGATTTACCGACCCCGTCAAAAAAACCGGCCAGTTGGATGCAGTGAAATGCGGCATCATCAATGAGGGCAGCACCATCGAGGACGGTGTTTTCAACACTCTGGCAGCAAATGGTTTGCCCAACAGCACTTCGAGCACGACCCCTATAATCAAAGGCGGCACATTTGCAGCCGGTCTGTATTGTAACAACGGCGAGATAACCGGCGGTGCATTCAACGGAAAAGACGACAGCTTTCTCACCCATGAAACCGTGCTGAGTGGAAATTATCGCTCTGTTACCGTGAATGGTGGAGCCATCGTGAAGGTAAACGATACGTTTCCTCTCGTCCCCGGTAAAACTGTCTATGATTTGGTGCAGGGCTCCGCATGGGATCTGTATTCTTATGCAGGCACCGTCCTCACCGTAGAAGCGGATGCAGATATTACAAATATCAACGGTCAGGAAATCGGCAAGGCATTCCACAGCATTTACCCGAACGGTGAAACCAACAAAAAAGTGGTACGCTTTGAGATGCCCGACAGCGATGTGGAGTTAAACTCGACCAAAATTGTTGTTCCCGACCCGAAGCCCGAACCCAAACCTGACCCCGAACCCGAAGCCCCCACCTACACCCTGACGGTAAAAGGCGGCACGTTCACCTACAACGGCGGCGAAGCCATGACCAGCGCCAGCGTGCCGGTGGATGCCGAGGTCAAGGTAACGCTGAACCAGAGCGCCGTGCCCGAGGGCATGGTGTTCGACCTGTGGGCCATGGATGAAGCCAGCCTGCTGGGCAACCCGGCGGTCGCCTACAACGAGGAGAGCTTTACCATCCCGGCAGGCACCGTGGCCAAGGGCAGCACCGTGACCGTGGAAGCCCAGTACCGGGATGCCACCATCGAGAGCGAGCCCAGCATTCTGGGCACTGCCGCCATCATCGGCGTGGCCGGTGCAGGCACGGCGGTCATTGTGTGGCAGGGCTACCGCATCGGCATGGAGCTGTACGAGAAGTATTTCCAGCCCACGCCGGAAGAAACTGCGGCAGAGCAGCCCGCCCTGGAAGCTCCGGCAGCAGCTGCCGCTTCCTGAACGCAGGCGCACCCGCCCCCTTCTCCACGGCTGACAGAACCGCATAAAAACAGCGCCGCTCCATCGTTTCCGGTGGGGCGGCGCATTTTTGCGGTTCAATCCCGGCGCAAAGGCAGGGTAAGGGACATTTTCTGGTAGGCAATGCGGGGCGTGCCATCCTCCACATGGATGATGCCGCACTTGGTAAAGCCGTTTTCTTCCAGCAGGTGCTGCATGATCTTGTTGTCGGCGTGGGTGTCGGCCCGCAGGCTCTCGCAGTGCTCCAGACACCAGGTGATCACAGCGGCGGCAACGCCGGGGTGCCTGCCCGCCGAAGCCAGCCGGTGGATGGTGCCGTAGGGCAGGGTATCGTTCAGCCACTTGCCATCCTCGATCCGGGCATAGGTGGGGTCCGGGCCAAGGATGAAGGCAAACACGCCCTCCAGCTCGCCGTTGACAAGGTAGAGGAAGAGCCGGTTGGAATCAATGTCCTCTTCCAGCAGCTCCTGCGGCGGAAAATGATCTCCCCACTGGGTGGGGTTGCCGGAATCCGCCATCGCCTGCCGGGCGCGGGCATAAATTTTCAGGATCGCATCCAGATCTGCACGTCTTGCTCCACGAAACATCTTCATCCAACCTCTCTTCCGGCAGGCCGCTGCCCGCCCTGATCGTTCTGCTTTAATATAACACAAAACGGCCCTCTCCGTCAAAGCCTGCTGCAAAGGCGGAGAGGGTCGTTCACTGATGCACTTATGTGCGCTGGCTGCGTGCCCGGCGGTACTCCCGGGGGCTCTGGCCATACCGCTCATGGAACAGGCGGTAGAAGTAGCTGGTGTTCTCGTAGCCCACCTGGGTAATGATCTGCTGGATGTTCAGGTCGCTGCGGCGCAGCAGGCGGGCGGCGGTCTCCATCCGGTGCTTCTGCAGCAGCTCCTTATAGGTCTTTCCGGTCTGGGCCCGGACGCACTCGCTGACATACGCCAGCGAAACGCCGTAGCTGCGGGCCACATTGGAAAGGCTTGCTTCGCGGTAATTCTGGGTGATCTCCTGTAATGCCGCCTGGACCAGCGCTTCGCGGCTGACCGCCTCGCCGCGCGTTTCCAGCGGGAAATTCTTGGTCTGTACCATAGCGTAAAACCCTCCGTTGCGGCAGCGGCGGGCGGGGACAGGGGGATGCCGGACACCCGCCGCAGCCAGTTCATCAGGCTTTCTGGGGAAGCCTTTCTGCCTATAATACGGGCGGGGCACAGAAATAATTGCAAATAGCTCAAATTTTTACAGAAACAAAAGATCAGAACATATTTTCGTTATGATAACGTCCGCTGCGGACGAACTCCACCCACTCGGCCAGATTCACGGCGTGGTCGCCGATGCGCTCCAGGTACTTGATGACCATGAGCAGATCCAGGGCGGCATCCACCTTGCCGGGGTCGGCGGCGATCTCCTGCGCCAGCGTATGCTTGATGGCGTTGAAATCATAGTCCACCTCATCGTCGGCGGCAATGACCCTGAGGGCGGCCGGCTCGTCCTCAGAGGTCAGGGCATTCAGGGCATCCAGGATCATCTTGTGCGCCTTCTGGCCCATCTTGATGGCCTGGCTCACAGCAGGGTCGCCCTCCTTGCGGACAATGACCAGATGGGGGATGATCTCCGCGATATCGGAGGCATGGTCGCCGATGCGCTCCACATCCGTGACCACCTTCATGGCGGTGGAGATGCGGCGCAGGTCACCTGCCACCGGCTGCTGGCGGAGCAGCAGGGTCATGCAGCGGTGCTCAATGTCCCGCTCCATGTTGTTGATGCGGCCATCGCCCTGCGCCACGGCGGCGGCAGCCTCGGCATCGGCGGTGCAGAGGGCTTCCATTGCAGCTTCCACGGCATCGGCAGCGCTCTGACCCATCTCGGTCAGGGCCGTTTTCAGGGCGGCAAGGTCGTTTTCGTATTGTGTACGGTTGCTCATTGCATTTTTCTCCTTAGCCGAACCGGCCCGAAATGTAATCCTCGGTGCGCTTATCCTGCGGGGTGCTGAAGATCTGCGCCGTTGGGCCGGCTTCCACCAGCTCGCCCAGCAGAAAGAAGGCCGTGCGGTCGCTGATACGGGCTGCCTGCTGCATGTTATGGGTCACGATGACCACAGTGTAGTTCTTTTTCAGCTCGCTCATCAGCTCCTCCACCTTCATGGTGGAGCCGGGGTCCAGAGCGCTGGTGGGCTCATCCATCAGCAGGACTTCGGGCTTGACAGCCAGGGCGCGGGCAATGCACAGGCGCTGCTGCTGGCCGCCGGAAAGGCCCAGGGCACTCTTTTTCAGGCGGTCCTTGACCTCGTTCCAGAGGGCGGCACCCTTCAGGGAGCTTTCCACCAGCTCGTCCAGCTCTGCCTTGTTGTGCACACCGTGCAGCCTGGGGCCGTAGGTGATGTTATCGTAGATGCTCATGGGGAAGGGGTTGGCCTTCTGGAACACCATGCCCACCCGGCGGCGCAGCTCAGTGGGCTGCATCTCGCGGGCAAAGATGTCCTGCCCTTTCAGGCGGACATCGCCCTCGATGCGGACCCCGGGCACAAGGTCGTTCATCCGGTTCAGGGTCTTCAGGAAGGTGGACTTGCCGCAGCCGGAGGGGCCGATGAGGGCCGTGATCTCCCGCTCGCCCA
>ENA-UEQJ01002445-UEQJ01002445.1-human-gut-metagenome-genome-assembly--contig:-NODE-2445-length-13239-cov-6.763790_pt1 | contig 13239 bp, 10 predicted proteins | sample MGYA00242937_ERZ507938 | MGnify/ENA primary metagenome ERZ507938 (study PRJEB26167, sample SAMN06115437) | human gut metagenome | host: Homo sapiens | place: China:Gansu | collected 2015-07-03...
TGTAATCTCACAGCTATTATACCGATGGAATGTGAACCAATGGGCATCGGCCATAGTGTTCTGGGCGGCGCCGTTCCTGTTTGTTCCATTCGGCAGAAGGGCGAAAGCGGCAGAGGAACCAACAGCGCCGGCTTCGGCTGAAGATTCCTGAAAAAATTTTAACAGAAAAAATCGCCCCGGCACAATCCGTGCCGGGGCAATTCTTTTGATTGCACCCAAGACAGACAGAAAGGACACGAATGCGGCAGCATTCGTGTCCTTTCTGTATATTGCGATAAAATTTATACGATTTGGAATAGATAAAACTTCAGATAATCCGTTTCCTCCACGCCCCAGAGGATGGGATGGTCGCAGGATTGCTGCCGTGCCTCGATCTGCCGGAGCTGCACCCCGGCGTCATGAGCGGCGGAGCGGAGCATGGCCTCGAACTTTTCCGCCGTGGCAAAATGGGAGCAGGAGCAGGTGGCCAGATACCCGCCCCGGGGCAGCAGCTTCATGGCCCGGTAGTTGATCTCCTTGTAGCCGCGCATGGCGTTCTCCACCGTGCGGCGTGCCTTGGTAAAGGCGGGCGGGTCCAGGATGATAAAGTCGTAGGGGTGGCCCTCTTTTTCCAGCCGGGGCAGCAGCGCGAAGGTGTCCTCGCACAAAAAGTCCATATTGGTCAGGCCGTTGCGTTCGGCGTTGCGCTGGGCCATGGCGATGGCGTCGGCGCTGATGTCGGCAGCGGTGACCCGGGCGGCCCCGCCCTTGGCAGCGTTCAGCGCAAAGCTGCCGGTGTGGGTAAAGCAGTCCAGCACGGTGTGGCCTGCTGCCAGCCGTGCCACGGCCCGGCGGTTGTACTTCTGGTCCAGGAAAAAGCCGGTTTTCTGGCCGTTCTCAAAGTCCACATGGTAGAACACGCCGTTCTCGCAGATCTCGGTCTGGGTGCTTTCCGGGTGGGTCTCGCCGGGCAGGTCGAACCAGCCCTTGTTCTGCTCCAGCCCTTCCTTGGCGCGCAGGGCCTCGTCGTTGCGCTCGTAGATGCCGGCAATAGTCTGGCCGTCGGCTCGCAGCACCTCCGCCAGCAGGGGGAACAGCACCGGCTTGAGCTTTTCCATGCCCACGCTGAGGGTCTGGGTGACCAGGATATCGTGAAAGCGGTCCACGGTCAGGCCGGGGAACTGGTCGGCCTCGCCAAAGATCACCCGGCAGGCGGTCAGGTCGGCGGGCTCCAGCACGGTCTTGCGGTAGGCCCAGGCGTACTCCACCCGGCGGCGCCAGAAAGCGGTGTCAAAGGTGTCGTTGGCGTTGCGGCTGATGAGCCGCACCCGGATCTTGCTGTGCAGCGACACGAAGCCGGTGCCCAGGTACGCCCCCTTGGGGCTGACCACATCGGCCAGGGTGCCGTTTTCGGGTTCGGTGTCCGGGGCGTGGAGGATGTCGTTTTCGTACACCCAGGGGTGGCCGCCCACCAGCAGGCCCTCGGCGTGTTTGTTGACGGTGTATACAGGATAAGCGCGTTCTTTCATGGAGATCTCCTTGGTTGCTCTTTTCAAATTCACCCCTTTATAATACCATAGATCCATGGTATTATAAATAAGAAATTTCCAAAAAAAGACCGGAAAGAGGGGATCTGCAATGGAGATCGAACGCAAATGGATGGTGACCGGCTGGCCGGAGGGCCTGCCCATGGAGGAAGAATTTGCCATGCGGCAGGGCTACATCAGTGTGCGGCCCACGGTGCGCATCCGGGAGGAAGCCCTTGCGGGCGGCAAGACCGACTATGTGCTCTGCTTCAAGAGCGAGGGCGGCCTTGCCCGGGAGGAGATCGAGCGCAGCATCGACAAAGAACTGTTTGAGGAGCTGGAACACAAGATCATCGGCAAACCCCTCATCCCCAAGACCCGCCGCACCTACCGCCTGCCGGACGGCAGCGCGCTGGAAGTGAACCATGTGGACGCAGGCCGGCCCACCGCGTTCTGGTATGCGGAGGTGGAGTACCCCACCGTGGAGGCCGCCAACGCTTGGCAGCCCGCCGCCTGGGGCCTGGGGGCCTACCTGGACCAGGAAGTCACCGGCCAGCCCGGCCAGAGCATGGGGGCCTACTGGCTGCAGACCCGCGGCTGACCCCCTATATTATAAGAGAGAAAGGATCGTATCGTTACGAAAAAGGCAAGATTCAAGCTGGAGCTTCAATACAACTCCCCGGTGATCCTCACCTTTTTTCTGCTGTCGCTTCTGGTGCTGTTCCTCGACGACTGGACCGGCGGCTGGACCACCATGCACCTGTTCTGCGTCTACCGCTCGTCGCTCAGGGACCCGCTGTTCTACATCCGGCTGTTCGGCCATGTGCTGGGCCACGCCGGGTGGGAGCACTTCCTGAACAACATGCTGCTGCTGCTGGTGGTGGGCCCGCCCATGGAGGAAAAATACGGCAGCAAGGCCCTGCTGGGCGGCATCGTGTTCACGGCGCTGGTCACCGGCGTGCTGCAATGCGTGCTGTTCCCCCGCACCGGGCTGCTGGGGGCGTCGGGCATCGTGTTCATGCTCATCATGCTGTCGTCGCTGGCGGGCTTTTCCGGCGGCATCCCGGTCACCATGCTGCTGGTAGCGGCGCTGTACTTCGGCCAGCAGGTGTACGACATCATCCTCGTGCACGACAACGTGGCCAACTTCATGCACATCGTGGGCGGGCTGTGCGGCACGGCCTTCGGCTACTATTTCGCGCTGCCCCGCCGCAAACGCCGCCGCTGACGCATCCAGCGAGGCCGCTTCTTCCGAGGCTGCTTCCAGCGAAGCCGCAGCCTCCAGCGCCGCAGCACAGGAAAGCATCATTGCATCAACCGGGCAGGAGAGGGCAGGACCTTTCCTGCCTTTTTTGTGCGCCCGATTGCACCCGGGGCACGAATGTGCTATACTGGAAGAAAAAACGACAGGGAGGGACAACGCATGAAATTGACATCCGCAGGCGCAAATAAAATGATCAAAGCATGGAACGAAGACCTGGAGGGGCTGCTGAAAAAAGAAGAAGCGGAAAGCAGAACGACCTATGGAATCAATGAGGAACCGCTGCCCGCAAACTACGACTTTGCTCGGATGCAGCAGCAGATGGATGCGCTGAACCAGAAGATCGCTGTGCTGCGTCATGCAGTGAACGTGTTTAATACCACCACTATGTTGGAGGGATTTGGGTTTACCATCGACGAGGCACTGGTGCGCATGGCAATGCTGACAAAAAAGAAGCAGCGTCTGGCACAGATGAAGCAGGTGCCGTTGCTGGTGCGCACATCCCCCGGCTATGGCAGCAACACTCCGGAAATGACCTGCCGCAACTACGATGCAGAACAGGTGGAACAGGAATACCGCCGTGTCAGTGATCAGCTGACGGCTTTGCAGCTGACGCTGGACCGCGCCAATCTGCTTTTGGAATTTGAAGTGGAGCTGGAGGGGTGACCGTGATATTCCGGGGTGAATGCGTTTTTATTTGAATCTGGGAGAGCCATAAGGTTCTGGTACAAGGTTACAAATTTGGGTTGTTTTGTTATTTGATCAAGGTTATGGATGAGGTTAAGGCTTTGATAAAATGCAGCAATGCAATCGCGCATGCATCTAAAAGCCTCCGTATCGGCTTTTGTCGGTACGGGCGGGGAGGCACGGTTTCAGCCGCATCTAAGAGCAACAGGGCAGGCAGGGGCAAAACCTTTGCCTGCCCTTTTTGTGCGCCCGATTGCACCCGGGGCACGAACGTGCTATACTGGAACAAAAAACAACCAAGGTTGTACAAAAGCGAGGAAACGACCATGAAGCGGGCATATATCAATGGCATTCTGCTGGACGGCACCCAGCAGATGGAGCCGCAGGCACACAAGGTGCTGCTGTGCGAGGACGGCGTCATCACCGCCATTGCGGACGAGGGCACCGACCTGGACGGCTATGAGGTCATCGACCTCCACGGCGGCTATGCGATGCCGGGCCTCATCAACCTGCATGTGCATCTGGCCGGCAACGGCAAGCCCAGCGCAAAGCCGCGGGATAATGCGGCGCTGGTGCGTAAAATTCTGAGCAACGGCCTGACCCGTGCGGTGGCTTACCGCATGGTGTGCAGCTATGCAAAGCTGGAGCTGCTGGGCGGCGTGACCACCATCCGCACCGTGGGCGGCATCGCGGATTTTGACACCCGCTGCCGGGACGATGCCCAGGCCGGGAAGATCCTGGCCCCGCGCATTCTGGCCGCCAACGAGGGAATCTCGGTGCCGGGCGGCCACATGGCAGGCTCGGTGGCTGTGGCGGCCCACAACAACGGCGAGGCCCTGACCCAGCTCACCAGGGCCAGCACCCAGAGGGTGGACCTTATCAAACTGATGATCACCGGCGGCGTGCTGGATGCCGCCGAAAAGGGCACCCCCGGCGAGCTGAAGATGCCGCCGGAGATGGTAAAGGCCGTGTGCGATCAGGCCCACGCCATGGGCTATCCCGTGGCGGCCCACACCGAATCGCCCGAAGGGGTGAAGGTTGCGCTGGAAAACGGCGTGGACTCCATCGAGCACGGCGCAAAAATGGACGAAGAAACGGTAAAACTGTACAAGGAGCACGGCGCGTTCCTGTGCACCACCATTTCCCCGGCGCTGCCGTATGCGCTGTTTGACACGGCGGTGTCCGGTGCGTCGGAAAAAGACCAGTACAACGGCAGGATCGTGTTTGACGGCATCGTGGAAAGCGCCAAAACGGCGCTGGCCAACGGCATCCCGGTGGGCCTTGGCAACGACGTGGGCTGCCCTTACATCACCCAGTACGACTTCTGGCGGGAGCTGTGCTACTTCCACAAGTATTGCGGCGTGAGCAACCAGTTTGCCCTGTACACCGCCACCCTGCGCAACGCGCAGCTGGCCGGGGTAGGGGACGTGACCGGCTCGCTGGAAGTGGGCAAGAGCGAGGACCTCATCGTCACCCGTCAAAACCCGCTGGATGACCTGCGGGCGCTGCAGCATCTGGAGCTGGTGGCCTGCCGGGGCCACGTGGTGAAAAAGCCCGCGCCCAAGCGCAACCAGACCGTGGACAAGCTGCTGGACCCCTATCTGGAATAAGAATTTATCCTAGAAAGGCTCTCCCGCAAGGGGGAGCCTTTTTACATGCTCGCCATCACGGCCAGAATGCTCTGCCAGCTTTTGGTGCGGGCGCAGGTGGGGGCCGGGCGGGCCGGACGGCTCACCGGCGGGGTCTGGGGCTGCGTCTGCAGCTGGGCGGCAGCCGGTACGGCCGGGTGGAAGAACATCTCCACCGTGCCGCTCTGCCACTGTGCGGCCAGCTGGGCGGCCTCCGGGTCGGCCTGCAGGGTGCGGCGCTCGGCTCCGGCCAGACTGTCGGCCAGCCAGTACAGGATGGCGGCCACCGGCAGGCAGGGGGCTTTGCTCAGGGTGCTGTAGCTCCAGTGGGCACCCCGGCCCACAAAGCTGTCCACCGTGATGACGGCCCCGGTGCGGGCGTCACGGGGCAAAGGCAGATCGCAGTCCGTGCCCGCCAGCGTTTCCAGTTCCTGCACCATGCGGTCGGTGCGGGCAGCGTCCAGCCGGTCCTCGCGGCAGCAGGCGTGGAAGTCGGTGTCCTCCAGCAGGCTCTCGGCCTTGGCGGGAAACTGCCCGGTGAGCTGGCCGCTCTCGTTGTGGCAGAGCATCCACCCCTTGCGGAACAGCTGGAAGTTCAGTCCTCTGCGGCCCATCGTGGAGTAACACACGGTGGCGCAGTGCTCCCCGGGCATCCGCCGGACTTCCAGGTAAGCGTCGTTGCCGCAGAGATCCTGCAGGCGCACGGCGGCCAGAAGCTGCGCCCCCGGCAGACGGGATGACATGGCGTTGTGCATGGCGGTAAAGTAGCGGTTGGCATCCATGATACGTTCCTCCCTGAATGGTTCGGCTGACAGCAAAGTGTTGTATTCAAAGGACCTCCAACGCGGGCCGCCGCCGTGCACTGCGGGGGACATCGCGTGTTCCTGTGGTTCGTCTGAACATAGTATAGCATAAACTGCGACAAAAAACAACTAAAAGTTTGCAAAAACAACCAGATTTTTGCGAACACCCCGGAACTGCTCCAAAATACAACGCGACGGTTGGTTGTAAAATGCCCGAAGCGGTTGTGTGCCGGACAACAAAAAAGCCTTCCCCCAAAAGGGGAAGGCAATCTCTCAATCTCCCAGCTCCCGGATCTCGTTCTGGATCAGGCGGCCGGCGGCGCGGGCCAGCTGGTCCATGCCGCGGATGCGGGCCATATTTTTACCATAGATGCGGGCAGCGTCGGCGGCAGAGCGGTCCTCGCCCATGAATACTGCCGACACCCGGATGCCCTTGCGCTGCAGCACGCGCACCTGGGCGGCCGCGTCGGCCACACCGGCGGCGTCCTCGTAGCCGCAGCCCAGCGGGTTTTCCGGGCTGGGCGGGATGCGGCGGCTGTCGTTGGGGGAAGCGTCGGTCAGCAGGATGAGCAGGTGCCGCGGGGCGGGGCCGGGGGCAAAGTCCAGCAGATCGCCCGCCGCCAGCAGGGCCAGGCCGTCGCGGTTCCAGCCGGAGGCAAAATACCGGTTGATGTTCTGGCGGTTCTTGTCGGCAAAGTCCTTGAGCACCCGCAGCACGGTGTAGCCCCGCAGGCTGCTGAAGGCACTCACCCGCACCGGGATGCCGCAGTTGGCCAGGCTCTCGGCCAGGATGGACCCCTGCGCCGCGAGGACCTCCTGACAGTGCAGGCGGGAGGCGGAAGCGTCCAGCAGCAGGTCCACCGTAAAGGCGGGGTGATTTTCCTCTTCGGCGCACAAAAACACCCGATCATCGTTCAAAAGCGGGGCGCGCCACACCCGCCCGGGGTCCACATTGCCGCTGCGGGCCACCCGCGCGTTGGGCTGCTGATGCACCAGGATGCAGTTGCGGATCTGCTCGGTGAGCCGCAGCACCACGCTGCGGTGCAGCTCCTGATTCTTGGCGTAGTAGGCGCGGTTGCGGTCGGCCTGCAGTTCGGCCTGCTCGGCCAGATGCCGGGCCTCCGGGGTGGGGGCCTGTTCCGGGCTGGGCACGCCCGCGCTGAACCACAAATGGCACCCCAGATGCACCCCGGTGCACAGCTCCTGTTCGGCCTTGCGCAGCCGCTCCGGCGGGTAGAGGGAGCGGCCGAAGCAGCTCTCGATGTAGGCGCGGTCCTGCGCGGCGTTCTGCTTCAGGGTGATGTGGGCCTGCCGTTTGTCCACGCTGGGGCCGCTGCCGGCGGCGTCCACGGCGTTGGAGTGCTCCACGGTCACTCGGTCGGTCTTGATCATCTGGGTGGGCAGGGCCTTGGTGGCAAGGGTGGCCAGCAGGCCGTCCAGATGCAGGTGCAGCGCCGCTTTCGGATGCACGGTGCCGTCGAAGAGGTCAAACGCTGCGTACACGGCCAGCAGGGCGTCCTGCAATTGGTCCGGCTGCGGGGCGGTGTCCGGGGCCAGCGCCCGGAACAACCCGCTCTCGTAGGGGGTCATCACGGGCAGATTGCGCCCCAGCACGCTGCGCCAGCGGGCTGCCTGCATGGTATACACCAGCTGGTTCCTGGCCATCCACTCCTGCCGGGAAAGCTTGTACTGGATGGCAAAAAAGTAGTCGGCGTGAGAAGAACGCAGCGCTTCCAGCACCGGGCGGTGGGGCAGCTCCAGCCGGTAGGCCGCATTTTCGAGGTACAGCCACGCCAGATCGTCCAGCATGGCCTGCCGCAGATCGCCCGCCCAGCAGTCGAAGATGCTGTTTATCAACTTGTCACCGTAATATTTGTGCACAAGGCCCACGATGGTGTTCATGTAAAAATCCACCGTGCCGTCGGTGTTGTGGGCCAGAAACAGCGGCTCAAAGCCATAGGCGCCCGCAGCCGCCCAGACCTGATTGGCCGCCCGCCGCTCCTGTGCGGTGTAGCTCTGGGCTTCCATCAGGCAAACAGCCTGGCCGCATCCAGTTTGGCCGGGATGCGGGCCGCGATCACGTCGCGGATCAGGCCCTGCTCGTAGCTGTCAAAGGCCTTGTTGGTGATGCCCATGTCCAGCGCGGCCCCTGCGGGGATGCCGCGGCGGATCAGGCGCAGCGCGTCCAGCATGCCGCGCAGGTCCAGTGCTTTGGTGGAAATTTCCGCACTGTCGCATTTTTTTTGCAAGTCGAGGAACAGCAGGGCGAACTGGTGGGCGTACTTCGCAGCAAGATCCGGGAACTGTGCCCGCAGCAGCTTTTCCAGGTTGTCCTGGGTGATGGTGGGCATCTGGATGACCACGAAGCGGGAGGTCAGGGCCTCGTTCAGCTCCCGGGTACCGGCGTAGCCGTAGTTCATGGTGGCAATGAAGCGGGTCTCCTCGGCCAGCGGGATGCGGTCGTAGCCGGGCACGTCAATGGCGCGGCGGAAGTCCAGCACTGCGTGCAGCACGGCCAGCGCCTCGTTCTTGGCCATGTTGATCTCGTCCAGCACGCCAAAGCCGCCGCACTGGGCGCAGCGGTACACCGGTCCGGGGCGGAACTCCACCCGTCCGTCGGCAAAGGTGTCCATGCCGATGAGGGAGGCCGCGTCCATGTTCACATGGAACGAGATGTCCCACGCGGGGCGGCCGAAGGCGGCGGAGAGGTTCTCGGCCAGCACGTTCTTGCCGGTGGCCTTGCCGCCTGCCAGCAGCAGGTTTTCGCCGCAGAGCAGGGCGGCCAGCGCCTGCTCCCACACCTCTTTGCCGTAGTAGGTAAAGGCCGGGGCCGGGATGCGGGGCCGCAGCGCAGCGTCCAGCGGATGGGCGGCACGGGATTCCTCTACCGCAGAAAGCAGGGCCGGGTCCACGCCCTCCTGCCGCAGCGTCTCAAGAAGTTCAGACATTGTACAATACACCTCGATGCTTTGCCGGTTGCTTGCAGCAAACCGGCTGCTCAGCCCTATCATAGCACAATCGCGGGCATTTGTGTAGGGGGCGTGCGGGGCAAAACAGCAAAGAGGGGCAGCCCCGACCGGGACCGCCCCTCTTCACATGAAAAAGAAGAAAAAAAGAAATGTTGGATCTATGCGGGAGAACTGCGCCTTATCAGGCGTTCTCCAGGCCTGCCATCTGCTTGATGGATTTAATGGCAAAGGTCATGGTACGACCGCAGGCAGTACCGCCCATGACGCAGGGATAGTTGTTCTGGAAGAAGCTGCCGGACATATCACCGGTGATATACAGACCGGGGATCGGCTCATTGTTGCTGTCCTTGGCCTGGCAGTTCTCGGTGATGGAGATGCCCTGCATACTGCACAGCAGAGAGGCACCCAGCCAGCAGCCGTAGAAGGGAGCGGTGCGGATGGCGCTCAAACGGCTTGCAGGCTTGCCGAAGTCCTCGTCGTTCTGCTTGTCGTACAGCTCGTTGTAGCGGGCAACGGTGGCTACAAAGTTGTCCTTGTCGGCACCGGTAAAGCCCATCTTGTCGGCGAGCTCTTCAATGGTGTCCGCCTTCATGATCAGGCCTTCTTCGGCGTACTGTTCCAGCTTCTTTTCCATGCCGCCGGGAATCAGACGGGTGATGGCAGAGCAGCCGATGGTGTGGAAGCGGGTAACATCCTCAAAGTAGTTTGCATCGTGGATCATGGCATAAACATGACCCGGCTGCTGGAAGGAAGCATGGGAGGCGTTGTCGTACTCCTGACTCTCATTCATAAAGCGTTCGCCATGGCGGTTGACCTTCAGGAAGGGCTGGCTGCCGGGGTTGTACTGACCCACAGTGCCGGGGAAGGCCTTGCCGCCAAAGGCAGAGGGGGCATCCACATAGCCGGCATCCACGCCGGGTGCCACAAGGCCGCGGTCGAACAGGACGGGAGCGGGCTCTGCATCCAGATGTGCACCTGCCCAGATCGCGGCACGGATGCCGTAACCCTTGTCGGCAGGCGTATAGGAGCAGGCAGTGGTCACACTGGTGCCCAGCGGGTCCAGCTGCTCCATCATGTAGGGGTTGCCGGCATAGCCGCCGCAGGCCAGCAGAACGCCCTTGGCTGCATGGATGCGGATGAAGTGACCATCCTCGGTGTTCTGGGCGATCACGCCGGTGATGCGGCCGTCTGCGTCCTTTTCCAGCTTAGCCAGACCGGTGTTGAAGTCAACGCCGTAGCCGAGGCTCTCAATGTACTCCTGGAACACCACGTTGCGGGGCTTTTCACCGGCGCGGTAGTCTACCTGCTGCACGGGGAACATAAATTTGGTCTGGCTCACCTGGGTGTCATCCGGCCACTTGGCTTCATCGCCGGAGGTCAGGTTGCACACATAGTTATAAGGTTCGTTTTCCAGGATGCTGGCAACGAAGTCATGCATGGCGGCAGACTCGTTGATCCAGGTCTTGACCACACGCTGGTCGCAGCGGCCGCCCATAGAACGGGAGATCTCGCTCAGCAGCTCGGCACGGTCCACCGGGGGAACGCCCTGCTTCTGTGCTTCGCTGCTGTCGATGGCGCCGTACCAGTGGCGGGTGTCCATGACGGCGGCATTCTGCTCGATGATACGGAAATTCAGGCCGTTCTTGGCGGCAAAAGCAGCGGCACACATGCCGCCGTTGCCTGCGCCAACAATGACGATGTCGGTGTCCCATGTCTCGGTGATGGCAGCCTCGTCGATGTCGGGCTCGGTGCCCAGCCAGTCGTTCTCGTCGCCGGTGGGCAGCTGTACGCTGGTGACAACAGCCTCGCCCTTTGCCTGTGCATAGCAATTCTGGGCAGCTTTCATGACAGCCTTGGAGGTGACGGTGGAACCGGAAACGCCGTCGATCTCGGCAGAACCTGCAGCCATCAGCTGCTCGCGCAGCTCATCTGCGGCAGCAGCACCGTAGGATGCGGTCTCACCAGAGGTGTCAACTACAACGTCGGTGACAGCGTTCTCAGAGAAGGTCATTGTGACCTTGACGGTGGAGGAGATACCCTCGGCAGTGCCCTCATAGGTGCCGGGGATGTAGGTGCCGGTTGCACCGGAAGCGGCAGCGCTGCCGGAAGCAGCGGTGGAGGTGGAGCCGGAGGCGGCATTGCAGGCGGACAGAGCGCCGGCGGTCACACCGCTCATGGCGGCGGCAGCGGCGATCTTCAGAAAGCCTTTGCGGGAGATCTTGTTCATGCTTTTCTCTCTTTCCTGTGTTTTTTCTTCTTCGTGTGTGATACATACAGCATATATATATTGCTGAAACATTAACAATGTTAGCATGAAAGGCAGGAGTTTACAATTCATTTATCTTATATTATAATTTAGAGTATCCTAATATAAGAGGAGCTGCTGGAAATGAACGAAAGCGCACTGGAAGGATTTGTTAAAATTGTGGAGATGAATAGTTTTTCAGCTGCGGCAGACGCACTGTATATTTCGCAGTCAGCACTTTCACAGCAGATACGTACTTTGGAAGGTCAACTGAAGCTTGAACTGTTTCAGCATGTGCCACGCAGGGTCGTGTTGACCCCTGCAGGGCAGGATTTTTACCCACAGGCAAAGATGATACTGAATCTTTACCAAAATGCGGTAAAACATGCGCAGGCAGTAAGGCTGCATACCAATCCGCCGGAGCGGCATATCCTGATCGCATACTGCCATGAGGCGCTGCGGATGTTCGGTTACGATCTGTTTGCACTGACCGGAGAACTGTGCATCCGTTTTTCGCCGATACTCCGACGTTGTGTGCGCCGCAGTGACGTCTGGAACGCTTTGCAAAAGGGGGATGCAGATCTTTCCTTTCAGCTGGACTGTACAGAGATCCACGCACAGGGGCTGGCATTTACGCCGGTTTTTTATGTGCCGGAGTTCTGTATCCCATTTCATGCACCGGAAGATATGCCAAAAGGCCGGCTCACGCTGGAGCAGGTGCTGCAATACCGTTGGATGCCGGCCGATAACATGGAGCAGAGCATCTATGAATCGGCGCTGTTCCGGGAGGGAACCCGTCGGGGCGCGGAGATCATCCGGGTGGAGATGTCACGGAGCGCACAGTATCCGGTGACATCGCTGAAGATGATCCCGGGCGTGTACTACCGCAGGCCGGACATGGATTTTGTCCGGATACTGGACTGGGACCGGGGCCATCGCTTTGGCATCGTGACCCGGGCCGACCCGGACCCGGTGGTGCAGGAGTACGTGCAGGCGCTGCAGCAGGTTCTGCCGCCGCTGACAAAGCAGCTGTTCGGGGTGGAACTGGAAAAAATAGAGGTGTGAAAAAAACCGGGAACATCCGCAGATGCTCCCGGTTTTTAAAATATCGGCGTTTACTCCACCACATCCTCGAACTGGCTGTTGTACAGGTCGGCGTAGAAGCCGCCGGCGGCCAGCAGCTGGTCGTGGGTGCCCTGCTCCACGATGTCGCCGTCCCGCATCACCAGGATGAGGTCGGCGTCCTTGATGGTGGACAGGCGGTGGGCGATGACAAAGCTGGTGCGGCCCTCCATCAGGCGGTCCATGGCGGTCTGGATGCGCTGCTCGGTGCGGGTGTCCACACTGCTGGTGGCCTCATCCAGAATCAGGATGCGGTTGTCGGCCAGAATGGTGCGGGCGATGGTGAGCAGCTGCTTCTGGCCCTGGCTCACGTTGGAGGCGTCCTCGTTCAGCTCCATCTGGTAGCCGCCGGGCAGGGTGCGGATGAAGTGGTCGGCGTTGGCAGCCTTGGCGGCGGCAATGACCTCCTCGTCGGTGGCGTCCAGACGGCCGTAGCGGATGTTCTCCAGGATGGTGCCCTTGAACAGCCAGGTGTCCTGCAGCACCATGCCGAAGCCCTCGCGCAGAGCGCTGCGGTCAAAGTCGCGCACGTCGTGGCCGTTCAGGGTGATGGAGCCGGCGTCCACATCGTAGAAGCGCATGAGCAGCTTGACCATGGTGGTCTTGCCCGCGCCGGTGGGGCCGACGATGGCCACCTTCTGGCCGGGCTTCACCGTACAGCTGAAGTCGTGGATGATGGTCTTGTCCGGGGTGTAGCCAAAGCGCACATGGTCGAAGGTCACCTGACCGTCGATGCAGGCGGGGTCTGCCCGGCGGGCCGGGTCGGCGGTCTGGTCCTCTTCCGGCTCGTTCAGGAACTCAAACACCCGCTCGGCGGCAGCGGCCATGCTCTGCAGCATGTTGGACACCTGCGACAGCTGCTGGATGGGCTGGGTGAAGTTCTTGACGTACTGGATGAAGGCCTGGATGTCGCCGATGGTGATGGTGCCGTTGGCGGCAAAGATGCTGCCCACGATGGCCACCGCCACATAGCCCAGGTTGCCCACAAAGTTCATGATGGGCATCATCAGGCCCGAGAG
>ENA-UEQJ01002460-UEQJ01002460.1-human-gut-metagenome-genome-assembly--contig:-NODE-2460-length-13161-cov-72.077041_pt1 | contig 13161 bp, 7 predicted proteins | sample MGYA00242937_ERZ507938 | MGnify/ENA primary metagenome ERZ507938 (study PRJEB26167, sample SAMN06115437) | human gut metagenome | host: Homo sapiens | place: China:Gansu | collected 2015-07-03...
GGCAAAATCCTGGGCAACTTTTTGTTGCTCAGGCACTTATAAATAATGTTAAACTATAGTGTTGCGGAATTAAGGTTGAATCTGAAAATTTTGAGTACTTTAGGAGCCGGATTATTCAAAACAATTCCGAGACTGAGACGTATGCATAAATTATATGCCTTTCTATTACTAGTGTTCATGCTTTCCCTGTCCGCCTTTTCCCAAGAACAGAAAATCAACCGGGAGATTAGCGGAAAAGTCGTCATGGACCCGGGAGACGGTAAACAGGAAAGCGTGGAATATGCCAATATTTCATTGCTGTCATTGCCCGATTCCACTTTCCTTGCCGGTACAACCAGCGACAAAGAAGGAAAATTCTCCCTGCGCCTGCACTGCGATCTGTCTCAGAAATACCTGCTGAAAACGTCGTTTACGGGATGCCTTCCTGTCTGGCAGGAAATATCAGGAACAGCCTATGCCATCCAGGCCGGCACAATCCGGCTGAAGGAAGACGTAAAAACACTGAATGAGGTGGTAGTGACAGCCCTCGTACAGCCCGTAGAACAGAAAAAAGATACGACCATATTCAATGCCGAAGCATACAAACTTCCCGAAGGAGCCTATCTGGAAGCACTGATCCGACGCATCCCCGGTTTAAGTTACGATCCGAAAACCAAGTCAATTGAATACAAAGGTGAAAAGATCAGTGAAATAACCGTCAACGGAAAAGAGTTTTTCAAGGGCAACACCCGTGTGCCTCTGGAGAACCTGCCCGCCAGTTTCATCAGCCGTCTCAAGGTGTATGACAAGGCGACAGAGGAAGAAGAGATGACCGGAGTAAAAGGCAGTCAGAAAAATTATGTACTGGACCTTCAGACCAAAAAGGCCGTCAATGGCACACTGATGGCAGGTCTGGAAGGAGGATACGGCAGCAAGAATAAATACGATGCCAGGGCACAAATATTCCAGTTCAAGGAAAACGGCGAGAACATCGGGCTGGTAGGCCGTTTCGGGAACCGCAACTTTACCTCAGTATACGACGGAAACAGAGCCGGAAATGTCGGTGGAAACATCTCCAGAAAAATAGGAAATGATATCCAGGTTTCAGCCAACATCGGCTACAATCATTCAAAGACCGGAGACCGGTCCACTTCACGCAATGAGCTGTATATGACTTCCCAGAACCAGTACGGAATTTCCGAACGGACACTGGAAAACCTTCAAAACGGTTTCTCTTCTTCCCTGAACCTGATGTGGAATCTCAACAAGCAGACCATGCTCCGTGTAGCAGGAGGCGGAAATATGAGCTGGTCGGAAAACATGTCAGACACCCATTCAGCCAAATTCAGCGAAAATCCCAACCTCGATCTGCTGCATCCGTTCCAGGGATTTGAACAGACCAGCCGCGACATCCGGATGAATGAAACCTGGCAAAAAAACTCCAATAAGTTGCAGAACAAGGCATATAACCTCTACGCCAGCATGATCCACCAGTTCAGCGAAGAAGGAAACAGCCTGGGAATCTCTTACTCACTGTATCGGAACAGACAGGACAACGATGCTTACAAAACCTTCAGCACAACGTTCTATCAGTTGCAGGATATCAGCGGACGGGACTCCACAGACCTGCAACATCAATACCAGGACTCCCCCGGACAATCAGGCAACCATGAAATCAGAGCGGATTATACCTGGCGGATCACGAAAAAGAACAACCTGCAGTTCTCATACGCATGGGGACTCCAGAATGAAAAGGAAATGCAGAGTACCTACGATTTATCCGGTAATGTACCTTTTCTGATTGACAGTCTGAGCAACCACCGCAACAGCCGTACAATCAAGCATGCTTTCTCCCTGAACTACTCTCATGACGGAGAAAACTGGAAAGCATACGGCGGACTGACCGGAACATTGCAGCGGAGAAGCCTGAACCAGGATGACGGGAAGCAGATCATAGACACCACAGGATATTCTTTCGAGTGGATGCCCACCTTCTTTGTCCAATACAACAAGAATGATTATGACCTGAGCATCCGCTACAACGGAAGTACCCGGCAGCCGTCCCTGTATGACCTGATGGCTCCCACTGTGTATTACTCGGCTGTGTACATCAGCAGAAGCAATCCCAATCTGAAAGCAACCTACCAGCATTATCTGAACCTCTCGTTCAGCAATTATACGAAAGGAATTTCCGCTTATGTTACATGCAGTCAGGAACTGAACGGAATTACCCAGGCCACCCTGTACAATCCTCAGACGGGAGGTCAGGAAACCTACCCTGTCAACATCAACGGAAACTGGAACGTGATGGGCAACTCCAACTATGAACGGCGGATCGGTAACTTCAAGCTGGCAGGCCGGGCAGGAGGCAACTACAGTCATAATGTGGGACTGATCAACGAGGACGGCGGTAAAGAACTGAAAAAAAGCGTAACACATACTTCCGGCATCAATGCCTTCGTCGGGGTATCCTATCTGCCCTCGTGGGGAAACATTGACCTCAACGGCACATGGGACTTCCAGCATTTCAGGAACTCTCTGAACACCCTGCAGGGAAGCAATACCTATACCCGTGACTATACCATCAATTCGCTGGTCTCAGCCCAGCTTCCGCTTCATTTCCAACTGGATTCCGATTTCACCTACCTGATCCGCAGCGGAAGCTATGTGGACAGCAAAGAACAGAACGAAGCATTATGGAACCTGACCCTGACCTGGAAGTTTGCCAAGGAACGGCGTGCAGAACTATCCGCAACCTGGACCGACATCCTGAACCAGCGCAAAAGCCTGCAACGCTCGGCAAGTTCCAGCGGCTTCTATGAAAGTTATGCCGAACAGTTGCGCAGTTATTTCCTGATCTCACTCAGATACAAGTTTAACCGGATGAACTGACAGGAACAGACAAACGCTTAATGAAAAGACGAACAGCGGGTGCATCGCTAAAAGTGATGCACCCGCTGTCTGTATATCACGCCCTTTCCGGCAGTTCTCACTTGCGGTCAGCCTTCAGACGATCAGCCATAGCCTTGGCCAGTTCCTTAGCCTGCGCATAGTTGTCCTGCTTCATGGCCTGCTTCATTTCCACCGGATTGCCTACCAGTTCAAACTTCAGCTTCTCGGCAAACTCGCCCAGTTTCTTCACGGCAGCGCTTGCCCAGGTATATGAACCGAAGTAACCCATCACACGATTCTTCATTTCACGGGCAGCCACCTTGCTGAGCAGTGACTCCATTTCCGGATACAGGTGCATGTTGTAAGTAGTACATCCCACAATCAGACCTTTGTATTTGAAGATATCAGCCAGGATATAAGAATGGTGCGTATGAGAAACATTGTGCAGCACGATGTTGCGGATGCCCTGTGCGCTCAGTTCTTCAGCAATGGCTTCAGCCAGTTCTTCCGTATTGCCGTACATGGTACCATAAGCAATCACCACACCTTCTTCGCCTTCGTAACGGCTCAGCTTGTCATACATTTCCACTACCTGAGGAATCTTTTCTTCCCACACCGGTCCGTGAGTCGGACAGATGGTCCGGATGTCCAGTCCGCTGCATTTCTGCAAAGCCTTCTGTACCGGATTGCCGAACTTGCCCACGATATTTGCATAGTAACGGCGCATTTCGTTCCAGTAGATATCCGTATTGATGTTGCGGTCGATGCAGCCACCATTCAGCGCACCGAAGCAACCGAAGGCATCACCCGAGAACAGGATTTTCTCTGTTTCATCGTATGTCACCATCGTTTCCGGCCAGTGAACCATCGGAACCAGATAGAAGCGCAGATTGTGATGACCCAGTTTCAGGAAGTCTCCGTCACCGACTACATAACGTTCGCCCGTCACACCATAGTAACCTTCCACCATGTCGAAAGTCTTCTTGTTACCTACCAGCACGATTTCCGGATAATATTGTTTAATCAGCGCAATGGCTCCCGAATGGTCCGGTTCCATGTGATTGATGATCAGATAATCGATCTTGCGGTCACCGATCACGCTGCGAATCTTCTTCAGATACTGTTCAAAGAAAGCCACATCTACCGTGTCCACCAGCGCTACCATGTCATCATCTGCAATCAGATAAGAATTGTATGATACGCCGTACGGCAACGGCCACAGATTTTCGAACAACGCTTTTGTGCGGTCGTTCACACCTACATAATGTACTTTACCTTTAATTTCCATCTTTCTGTTTCTTTTATATATTGTTGTTGTTAACTAACTGTTTTTATGCCCGTCCGCTTTCCGGTATGCCTTTCCCTGCCAGGCATCGCGTTCCTTCATGCGCTTCTTGACACGGTCGGTGAACTCATGGTTCTTCAGTCCCCAGTCAGTCGCAATCAGCAATTCCCTGGGCGACTGCGAAACGAAACGCTCCAGAATCAGATCCGGCCGGAGATGCTCTACATAATCGATAACCAGATCAATGTATTCATCAGCCGAAAACAGGTGAAATTCCTCCGGATGCAAGGCATACTCATGCGCCATGCGCGTTCCGCGAATGAGCTGAAGCTGGTGCATCTTCAGCGTTGTGAGCGGCAGTTCCGACAGACGTTCCGCCTGCTTTATGAGATCTTCCCGGTTCTCTCCCGGTAATCCCAGGATCACGTGTCCGCCCGTACGGATGCCCCTTGCAGCCGTTCTGCGCACCGCATCCTCCGTACATGCAAAGGAATGCCCGCGGTTGATCCGCTCCAGAGTCCGGTCGTCCGCACTCTCGATGCCATATTCCACCAGCAGGAACGTCCTGCGGTTCACTTCCTCCAGATAATCCAGCAAGCTGTCGGGCATACAGTCGGGACGCGTCCCGATCACCAGTCCCACGACTCCTTCCACCGCCAGCGCCTCCTCATACATGCGCTTCAGCAGTTCCAGTTCGCCATAAGTATTGGTATATGCCTGAAAGTAGGCCAGGTATTTCATCTGCGGATATTTGCGTGCGAAGAAACGCTTTCCCTCTTCCAGCTGCATCGTAACGCTCCGGTCGTCCCTGCAATAAGCCGGGTTGAAAGTCTGATTGTTGCAATACGTACACCCTCCAAAACCCTTCGTTCCGTCACGGTTGGGGCAGGTGAAACCGGCATTGACCGAAATCTTCTGTACCTTGAACGGGAACTCTCCGGCCAGGAAACCGGCAAAATCGTTATATCGCATGCTATTGTCCATCTTCTGTCAGATTTTCAAGCACAAAGATACGTTTTTTCATGGAATCGGCAAAAAAGTAAGTTTACTTAAAATTCCACGTATCACAATCCATGGTGGAAATATTGATCTGCCTCAACCGACCGTATATTTCAACTTAGCCGACTAAGGAAAGATCCGGCTTCGACGAAACAAAACATTGGTTTCAACGAAACGAAACAAGTGTTCTGACGAGTGGAAATAATTGTTCCACTGAGTGAAACTTTTTGTTCCACCTAGTGGAAACAAAAGTTTCATATAGAGAAAACAAAAGTTTCACCTAGTGGAAACAGAAGTTTTGTCAGCATAAAACTCTCTTATCATCCGCAACCTGCGAAGGAAGCAGGCTGCCGGTTCAATCAAAACACCTGAATCTCATCAAAACGGTAACGGGACTGCTGGCCGGGTTTCAGGTGATCTTCCGGACACATACCCGCGTCCGTAGTCGTCACTTTCACATAACGCACAGACTTACCTCCGGTAATCTGGAACGACAAATCTTCAATGAAATTGCCTTCCTTAAAGATTTCCTGCTTTGTAAATGTCCGCGAAGCTGCCTTCGTGAAATGCTGCCCGTCGGCCGAAACCTCCACCGTAATGCCAGCCGGCTTGTGAACTCCCATCGCATAATGGGTAAGACAGCCCAGAACCACCCTGCTGACAGGCGAAGCTTTTCCCAGATCCACCGTAAACGAAGCATCCTCCGGCGTGTACCATTCCGTCCATTCAAAGTCAGACTGCTTCAGGCTTCCCCGCACTCCGTTGGTCAGCAATTTATCCGACACATTGGGCGAGATCACTTCCTTACCCGTAGCCAGGTTCCAGCCCATATCCAGCGTCAGCGTCTTGCCCATCTTCCCGGTTCCGTCAAATGTGGCACAACGGATCTCTCCCCCGTGATCAACAATCAATGGAGCCGTATAAACAGGTGACGATATATCCGGCTCCATCCCGTCTGTCGTATAACGGATCGCCACATCCGGACGTTCGCATTCCAGCGTTACCTTCACCTTTCCATTCTCTGCAACCGCCTTATGCTGAATGTTGAACATCGCTTCAGAATAGCGGATTCCTTTTGAACGAAGCAAGTAGAGATAATTGTCCAGACTCTTGACAAAGCGGTACCAGTCCTTGTGTCCCTTGGGCGACCATGCCACTTCTGCCAGCGCAGCCAGTCGCGGGAACACCTGATAAGTGACATCTTCGGCAGAATTACAGAACTCCGTCCACATAGAAGCCTGCAAGCCCATCAGCAACGATTCATAATTTTCCTTCCAGTCCGCACCGACCGGTTCATACAAATAGACATCCTTCAGCGTATTATTTCCGAAATATGTCAGCGGCTCAAACCACTGGGGTCCCTGATAACGGATCAGATACATCAGCCGGGCAGGTGTCATCACGAAGCGGTGTCCCTGGGCTGCTGCCTTCAAGGCCGCATTACCCATGCCCTGCCAGCCAAAGATGATTGCCCCGTCGGGCAAGGTGCTGTTGGTCAGTTCGTCCCATCCCATCACCTGTTTGCCCTTGCTCTGCACATACTTGCTCATGCGGCGCATGAAATAACTCTGCAATTCCTCGATATGCGTAATGCCTTCCTGCTTCATGCGGTCCGCACACCGGGGGCATTTCTTCCAGTATTCTTTCCAGGCCTCATCGCCTCCCAAATGAATGTAATGCGAAGGAAACAGTTCCGCAACCTCGTCAATCACCCCTTCCAGAAAACGAAACGTTTCCTCATTTCCGGCACAGAAAATGATATTACCCGATCCCTGTCCCATACCCGGAACTACACAAATGTGCTTGTCTACCGAAGGGCAAGCCAGCTCCGGATAAGCAGCCAGTGCCGCATTCGAATGTCCCGGCATATCAATTTCCGGAATAATCTCAATGCATCGGCCGGCAGCATAACGGATAATTTCCTTCATATCCTCCTGAGTATAATAGCCTCCTATAGGCGTCGGCTCGCCCGGCTCCGGATTTCTGCGGTCCGGGAACGGACGGTCTGTCTGGTTTACTCTCCACGCTCCCACGGAAGTAAGCCGCGGATATTTCTTGATTTCCAGCCGCCATCCGTTATCATCCGTCAGATGCAGATGCAACTTGTTCAATTTAAGCACCGACATACAGTCGATGATCTTCATCAGTTCCTCCTTCTCGACAAAATATCTTGAAACGTCGACCATCAGTCCGCGATATCCGAACCGCGGCCGGTCGGCCACGTACATCCGCGGAATTCCCGTCTTATCCTGCGGCTGAATGGCCAGTCGCACCGACTGAAGAGCATAAAATGCACCTGCCGGTCCTCCGGCTTCTACACTCACACCGTCAGCATCCACCGTCAGCCGATAAGCCTCCGGTGACAGATCTTTACTGATTTTCAGACGGATATCTGCCTTCTTCCCATCCGTATCAACCTGTTTCAGCGTTACGCCGCTCATTTCCTTCATGGCTTCTGCAAAATAATCTGCTACCGGATGAAGTTCATCTTTTTCCGCACAGATGGTCATTCCGTCCGCAAGCCGGAAGTATCCTTCCTGCATTGTCATCTCTACCGGAGCAGGTAAAATAGTAGCAGTCTGCGCTCCCATCCACTCACACGAAGCCACGGCCAAGGCCAGCAGCAAAGTCTTTTTCCATCGGTCTAATCTTCTCATAGGCAATTTTTGTGTCATTCATTAAGTAAAAGTCGGGATAAAAATACGCTTTTACCGGGAAAGAATCATCATTCCCTGCCTAAAAAACTACCCCGCAGTAGTCTGTCCGTTACTACGGGGTAACGCGACAACTACTGCGGGGTAGTTCAGTGATTACCTGGGGGTGGGTTAAAGACTTACTTTCAAAGCATTGTATTCCATGCTGTAAGTGATGACGTAAACTGTATTCATCTCCACAGTTTCACCTTCCGTATCTCCCCATGTACCAGTCAGATCAAACGATTCTGAATCTGTATTTGTAAGCTTCAGTTTGTAACTAAAAGGAGAACCGAGTGCAGAAACAGGAAAATAAACCGTATCACCATCTTGCAAAGTAACCGTCCGTGCACCGGATGTCACTTCAAATGTATAAGTCATCCATTTTTCAAAGCCCTCCGGCAATGCCAGACTAACGGCATAATTACACATGGGAACCTGTACCTTCAAAGCCGTCGTTTCTCCCTCCTTCACTTGAAAAGGTTCCTCTTTATAATAAACAGGCTCTCCTGACATCTCATTTGTCCAGTTGACATCCTGTCCGTAATTTGCACTATACACCTTCAGCTTATAATCTGTCGCCGGCACCAACTTTATTTTGCTCTGCATCTCTTCTGCAGTAAGAGTACGCACAAATTGTTCTCCTTTATACAGGTCAACGGTCAAATCTTCATCCACAGCACGCGAAGCCACATTAGATATGGCTTGGGATTTAACTTCTATACTAGAAATAGACAAATATCCTTCTTGTGGTAAAGATACAATTTCTTTATTGCATCCAACAATAAAGAAAACGTTCAATAAAACATATAATATGTATCGTCTCATTATTATTTTAAGTATTGTAATTCAACATCATCTATGATAAAGACACTACCTTGATGATAGTCTCCTCCCGAAACCATACCTTTGAGATTATTTGTTTCTTCAGCTTCACTATCACTACATCCTGCAGAAGATGAAAACAAGACATACATATGCGTTATTGGTAATTCCATATTTATGTATTCAATTGGTAAAGATAATTCTGTAAAGTCAGATTTAGTCTCATTACTAACAAATTCAACTTGCCCAACCCTTGTTACTATACCTTCACTTCTATTCTCCAGCACAACTATAACTTTAAAAGAATCATTATTATAAGGAGCATATTTATAAAAGAATCGTAAATGTGTAGGTCTTGATTTATATTCTATACCATAATTATATACTTCCGAATTATTATCATGGTTAAAACTATATGTTCCCAAGAAAAGCTTTCCAGCTGATACATGGTAGATAATACTAGTCGTATTACCACTTCCATTATCCCAACCAACAGTCCTTAAAGCTGCTGCATATCCACTTCTACCTGTCTCCTTATATGTAGAAGCTATCATATTATAAGTAGATTCAATATTTGGGGTACTCTCAAAAGTTTTTACATTCACACATGACCATATATTATTATCAGGATAATCAGCCGTGATGGTTACCTTCTTGAAAAAATTAGCTCCTGGCATAACTTTTTTTGTTAATGTTCTCCAACTCTCCATGTTTCCATTCGGAATTTCTATAATTGGGCAAGTAGCTATTTCTGTTACCTTACTTTCAATAACCCCTCTATACAATCCTCGTATATAATAAATTGTTCCAGGTGTTAGATCAGCTTTACGCAAATCTTCTCCCAAGTCTGTCCAACCATCCGTTCCATTAGAACTGAACTGGTATGTCATTTTTTCTCCAAGCGTTTCATAATCTCCACTTTCCACATCCTCTGCAAGCAGATGATTGACTGTAAACTCTTTTGTCCATATATTACCAGGATAAGCACTTACACTGAAAACTGGCTTATTGCAGTTAAGTGTCAATTTACGTGACGAAGCATCTGTTTCCTTATCACTACTCCAACGATTGTTTGCCTGTGCATCCAGTTCAATCACATTGCGAGTCGTCGCACCGGCATTCGTCTGCATTTTAGCAATCAGGTTACTGAAATCTATAGTTGCATCTGTTGCATTGACATCAGGAAGAGTGATACCTAAAGCATTCTCAAGAGCAGCTTTGTCTTTTGATAACAAATAGTCCTGATCATTCAACGATGCAAACTGAGCATCTTCAAAGTGGAATCGCATCTTCAATTCCTGTAAAGGAGAAGCAAGTTTCAGGTGAACGGAAGCTGCTTTCTTTTCCGTCTCCGCAAAGGTCAGTTCATTATTCAAGAAGCCTTCTGCTTCCAATTTTGGTTTCGGCATATATTCTACAGGAACAGTTTCGCCAACCGTAACCTTTTTCACCTCCACCTTCTCAACAGAAACACTCACATCAGCCTCTATTGACAAATTCAATATTGCATGTTCTCCAGCCTCTAATGGAACAGTCAGACCTTCATGCAGCAATTCGAATGTCCGTTCTTCACTTTCCCCTTTTGGAGTTCCATGAAACCAAACATTGACTACAGAACCTGCACGAAAATAAGCACTTTCATTATCTCTAATCTCCCGTGACTCCTCGCCCACCGCAACAGTTACATAATAAGAATCATATACCTTAGCTATACTTTCTCCATAAACTACAGAAAGTAAAGCATTAGCTACTTTGCAGGGAACAAGCACCTGAGCCGGTGTATCCTTTCTTACTTCTACTTCCGTAACAGTACCCTCATAATAAGGAGCATCTACTTCCAAAACAGGATTTGTTCCAAATGATGCAGTTACCTGGTAAAAACCAGCAGAAGCCTGAATCAAATCTTCTTTAAATTTACCGTCATACACCGTTTCTCCTGTAGAGGTACGAATTATTTTCAAATCAAAATCAGTATTTAAAGGATCTTCCAGTTCAGCCGGAGTAGAACGAGATTCTACACGGACATCATCTGTCAAAGTTACTAAAAAACCACTCTTACCAATATGACCTTCTTCCATATCAGCACGATTACAAGACAAAGTCAAAAGTGATAGCATCACTAGACACGACACAAAATTTTGCTTGATTTTTAGTATCTGCTTATTCATAAATCAATTCCATTTCATCTAACCATAACTGACTGCTAACCCCACCAGTAAACAAGTTACCATACTTGCTTGAACTACATACAATAATAATGTACTTCGGTGTTTCATTCCGATAATATTCTAACGGTATATCAACCTGTTTATATCCGTTCTGCTCATTACCACTCACATTCACATCCGATTCAAACTCTCCATAGGCAATAACCGGAGATGCTTTAGGATCAAATTCATCTTTTTGACGAGTCTTTATTTGCATTTTTTCTGAAGTCAACGCAATATACACATGGCAAATATCATTCTTTCCTTGTAAAGCCGCCATTTCAGGTAAAGTTTCATCTACTTTAGTTATTGGAGAAGTAGTATATTTACAATGAATTCGCAAAGCTGAAGGAAATGCAGAAAAATCTCTTCCCAACGTCAAAATGCCATGTGTACCATCCAATTCAAAATCACCCGTAAACAAATTTCCAGCTGCCAACCCTTTTAATACAACAGACTTGGAAGCCAATAAGGCAGCTTTTCCTGAACCATTACAAGTTTCGCTGGTTGGAGTTGTATTACTATCACCAATTGTAGTAGAACCCGCATTACCGGTATCCCAAAAAGCCGTACCTCCTGCTGCCCACGGATTCCATAATGTTCCGTTCGCTTTCTTTTCACTATTCCAGTCCTCCAAAGTACCATTTGTCAATGGAGTTGCCGGAGCAGTTGTAAATGATTGTTCTTCACCGACAACACCATCTATCGATACACGATATTGATAGGAAGTTCCTCCTTTTAATCCAGAAATAACCGCTGTATACTTCGTCCCGTTCACTGTTACAGCTGATTCCGATAAAGTAGTCCAAGTTGTAGCAGACTCTTCTTTATACTCCAAGACTGGAGTCTTACCACTTTGAATATTACCTGATAACATTGCTTTACTTGTCATCGGAAAGGCTGTTGCACCTGAAGCGTTTTCCTCTTTCTGATAAACATAAACAGTCCACTCATGTGACGTTTCTTCCCAACCATGAGATACATAAAATTTCTGAGGTTGAGTAAAATCATGAATAGTGGTCGGATCAGGAGTAACCGTTCCTGACTTTCCACCCAAATTTAATGCATTTACCTGAATATTATCCAAAGATTGTTCTGGAGATACATAAATTATAGCAACCCTATTCTCAGTATCAATAACAGAACTCACCTGTCCCACAACATCAATCGAACGTTCTATGAGCTGAGTTACAGAAACTTTCCAAGCATAATCTTGATAGGTTTGTAAAATAAAAGTTATAGGAGAAGTAAAATCCAAACGTGTATCCGTATCATTAGCAGGTTGTTCAAATCCTTTATTGGGGAAATTAGAAACCTCTAAAGAAGAATCTTTCAATAGAATAGTAGCTTCCGATGAAACGGTAAATCTGGTAACACGTAACTGAGTCAGATCAACCGTATCATCGACATATAAAGTGACAGTACGATCAGTTGTATTTATCACCGCATTAGCATCTCCTCCCTCTGATGGAGCACACTGGCCTTCTACTTCAAATGCTTCAATATTTCCTTTAACGATAGGATAAGGAATATCATTTTCTATTTTACATGCATATAAAGCCATTATAACAGCTACTGCATAAATTATTCTTTTCACCATAAGCGATCTGTGCATGAACAATTACAAATAAAAGGTCATACCTATATTGATAGAAAATAGGTTTATTTTAAAATTACCTGAAGAAACCCGACGTTTCCCCTCCTCAACCTGATTGGTCTTTTGATCTGTCCACTTAAAATCAAACCCCATTACACCAACAGAAACTTCCACAGCTGACCAGTCTGTAATAAAAGCTGCTAGTCCTGGAGCAAAACCAATTTCTAAATTATGCGCCGTCTCAAACGTTCCATCATATTTTTCTCCAGAACCAGTAGAGTTCTTTCCACGGGAATATCCATAAGTTAAACGACACTCATTAAACAAACCAAAAATCTTACTATTTCCTACAGGTATATAAGTACGCAGAAAGCCAGCAACTTCATATTTGTGTTCCAGATAATAAACATCATCCAAACTGATATTAAAATCTTCACCTAAGTTCAATTCAAAGTTACCCATATCCAGATAGGTACGATTATAGGCCATACGCACACCAGCCGCCATATTATCACGGAAGAAATACCCTACATAAGGACTAACTTTAAAGTCATATCCCAATCCTTCCACATTTTTCAAAACTAGAAAGTTCAGATTTTCCTCATCATGTTCAGAGTAAGATACCGTACCTCCGGCCATCCACTGACCTTTAGGAATGAAAACTCGCTTCTGAATTTCCCGGTC
>ENA-UEQJ01002463-UEQJ01002463.1-human-gut-metagenome-genome-assembly--contig:-NODE-2463-length-13147-cov-4.123718_pt1 | contig 13147 bp, 18 predicted proteins | sample MGYA00242937_ERZ507938 | MGnify/ENA primary metagenome ERZ507938 (study PRJEB26167, sample SAMN06115437) | human gut metagenome | host: Homo sapiens | place: China:Gansu | collected 2015-07-03...
GCGCTCACTTCCTCCGACCTTCTGCAGATTCGGAAGGCTGTGAATTTTCTGATGCCCATGTGCCAGTCGAACCGGCAGACACAGCGAGAGCTTATGGGTGTCAATACAAGAACAACCGCGCTGCTGAATACTTCGCGCTAATAACCATACTTAGGGTGTATCTGAAAAGTCAAAAATAGCGAAGCGTACAAGAAAAAAGACACAAATAAGTGGTAAGACTAGGGCAGAAAGAAGTGACAAACATGAAAGCCCGTCGTTATGAACTTGCCGATAAGGAATGGGAACTGATCCGACCGCTTATCCCGATCTCGCATACCGGCCGTCCGCAGAAGGATATTCGCGCGCATCTCAATGGCATCCTGTGGCTTGCCCGCAGCGGCGCGCGCTGGAGCGATCTTCCTGCAAGATTCGGTCCGCATCAGACTGTGTACAGCTGCTTCTGCCGCTGGCAGGATGATGGAACCCTGAAAAAGATCTTCGAGCTCTGCGCGGCCTCGAGCACTGGCGCGGAGCTGAGCATGGATTCAACGTCGATCAAAGCCTCCGTGCAGGCAGGTCGTGGAATAAGAAAGCGAGCAAAAGTCAGACATCAAGCAGCATCGGCAAAACACGCGGAGGTCTGAACACGAAAATTCATGCCATCGTTGGAAAAGACCTGCGGCCTGTGGCTTTTTTGCTGTCTGCCGGGAATGTTGACGATTGCACGGAGGCAGTTCCTCTGCTGAAGCTGCTTCCAGACCTGAAGGACTGTGATATTCTTGCCGATAAAGCCTATGGCGCAAAAGAGATCCGAACCTATCTGTATGACCAGTCCGCCCGCTATACGATCTCGCCGAAAGTGAACACAAAGCAGCCGTGGCCGTTTGATAAAGAGGCGTATAAACGGCGGAATGTGATAGAGCGTTTCTTCAATCGCCTCAAGGAATTTCGCCGTGCTGAGACACGCTATGACAAGCGTGACGACTCCTTCCTCGCTTTTGTTATGGTCGCCGCGATCTGTGTCGCTTTCAGCATTTTGCACATCTAAGCGCTGTTTTCAGATACACCCTAGGATTCCGGTATTTCCGCTGTAAGTTTTGTTTGGCGTTCCCTTGGCAGAGGGTACATCAAAATTCTCTTGTTCACCTTTTTTCTTCGTGAAGTGTGCAGCAGCGCTTCACCATTTTTTAGCTATCATGATTACAGATTTCTGTTACATTAAAGGAGGCTTTATGGAACAACTTACGATTGATACCGGCCTGCGCGAATACGCGGTCAATGGCGGGCTGGAGCACGGCGGCGGAGTGCTGCGCTTTAACCCCAGCGACCCCAATGTTTACAGCCGTTTTTGCACCCTGCAAAATCAGCTGCAAGAGCTGGAACAGCAGGTGCAGGCGCAAAGCCCCACTGGGACCGATGCCATACAGCTGCTGGCCCAGGCGGATCAGCGCGCCAAGGGGCTGCTGGCGGAAGTATTTGGCCCCGGCAATGATTTTGACGCCATGCTGGGCGGCACCAATCTGCTGGCGGTTGCCGGCAACGGCGAGCGGGTCATCACCAATCTGTTTGCGGCATTGCAGCCCATTCTGGAAGCCGGTGCCCGCCAGTGCGCGGATGCCAAAGCCACGCTGGCCGTGCAGCAGGCCCAGGCAGCGCGCGCCGCGCGCGGGGTGCAGGTATGAGCAGCTGGCGGCTGCCCACCCGGCTGGAGGTTGGCGGAAAAGCATATCCAATTCATTCGGATTACCGCGATATTCTGGATATTCTGCATCGGTTGAACGATGCCAGCGAGCCGGAATTCATCCGCTGGCGGGTGGCCCTGGCCCTATTTTATGAGGGCGATCTGCCGCGCAGCGACTATCCGGAGGCCATGCAGAAGCTGGCAGATTTTTTGAACTGCGGGCAAACGCTGCCCCGCTCCCCTGCCCCGCCGCTGTTGGACTGGGAACAGGACGCCCCGCTGATTGCCGCCGACATCAACAAAGCCGCCGGGTGCGAAGTGCGCGCCCTGCCTTATCTGCACTGGTGGACCTTTATGGCCTGGTTCAACAGCATTGGGGACGGCCAGCTGGCTACCCTGCTGCGGGTGCGCAGCAAGCTGCGCCACGGCCAAAAATTGCAGCCGTGGGAACAGGACTACTACCGCAAAAACAAAGCCATGGTTGACCTGCGCCCCCGCCTGAATCCGGCAGAGATAGCGGAACGCCAGCGGCTGCAGCGCCTGTTGGCCAATTAAGTCCTCATAAGGAGGTAGATGCTTTTGCCAAAATCCTATGCAGGCAGCCTTCAGGTTGCCCTGTCTACACAAACAACTACCCACACCGCGCAGCAGCCGCTGAACGGCCTGCGCACTGCCCTGAAAAAAATAAGCCGCAGTGTAAACGCTGCGTTCTCCGCCGTGCCGGTGGCAAAGTTTGAGCAGCAGACCGCCGCAGCAGCAGTCAGCGCCAACAAAGCCGCCAAAGCCCAGGCCAAACTTGCCAGTGGCACCACCAAAGCAGCCAAGGCCGCCAAACGCAGCGTTGCGGAATTTGATGAGCTGGATCGGCTGCAGGCTTCTCTTGCCGAAAGTGCCGGAGCTGCGGCGGCTTCCACCACCCGCAAAAGCAGCAGCGCTGCAATAATCAAAGCCGCAGATGCCGAACCGCCACAGTTAAGTCCGCCGGCTCTATTAAACCAGCAGCTGCAAAATTTCTGGTCTACATTACAGGCTGTGCTTGCCCCCGCCGCCGCGCTGTGGGATGCAGCCTGGCAGCAGATGAAAACCGCTGCCCTGACCGTTTGGCAGGATCTTTTGGGCGGCGTTCAGCTGACCTGGGCCGAGTACGGCCAGCCCATTGCCCAGAGTGCCGCCCTGGCGCTGGAAAACCTGCAAGGCATTTTTACCACCCTGTGGCAGAACGTTTTGCAGCCGATCCTTACTAACCTGATGCAGATTTTATCTACCCTCTGGTCCTCCCACCTCAAACCCCTGTGGGATGACATTCTTTTGCTGGTGGCAAGCGTTGCTAACTGCCTGCTGGACCTGTGGAACAACCTGCTGGCCCCGGTGGCCAAGTGGATCATCGCCACGTTCGGCCCCGCGTTTGCTGAGGTATTCAACGCCATTGCGGACGTTGTTGGCGTGGCCGTTGGGGCTATTGCGGATGCCATCGATCTGGCCGTTGTTGTGCTGCGCGGGCTGACGGACTTTTTAAGCGCCGTGTTCCGCGGCAACTGGGATGCTGCCTGGCAGGCCATCGGCAACACGGTCAACACCGTCTGGGATAAGATGACAAACGCCATCAAGACCGCCGTCAATGGCATCATCGGCTTCATCAACCGAATGATCTCCGCCGTTGTGACCGGCATCAATGCGGTCATCAACGCGCTGAACGGGTTGTCGTTCGACCTGCCGGACATATTCGGCGGCGGGCATGTCGGGTTTAATATCAGCACCCTGACCGCCCCGCAAATTCCCTACCTGGCGCAGGGCGCGGTCATCCCGGCGAACCGGGAGTTTCTGGCCGTGCTGGGTGACCAGAGCCACGGCACCAACGTAGAAGCTCCGCTGGACACCATCAAGCAGGCTGTGGCCGAAGTCATGGAGGACCTGCATGCGGGCCAGATGGCGGGCTTTGAAGCCGTGGTTTCCGTGCTGCGGGAGATCCTCTCCGCCGTGTACGGCATTGAGCTGACCGACGAAGACGTAGGCCGCGCCGTACAGCGCTGGCAGCGCAAACAGCTGACTGCCACAGGAGGTGTGTAACGTGACCCTGACCAATCTGTTCCAGATCGATGGCAAATCCCTGTACGCACCGGACTGCGACATCGAACCGAGCTATTCCGACCTGGATTCCAGCGATTCCGGCCGCGACGAGGCCGGGTACATGCACCGCGAAGTGGTACGGGAAAAGGTTGCCACCTGGCCCATCGCCTACAGCTGCCTGACGGACGACGAATACAAGTACACCATCGGGTTGTTTGCAGGCAAGGCAACGTTTCAGTTCACCCATCCCAAAGCCGGTTCTTCCACCGAGACCGAAACCACCACCTGCTACTGCAGCAAATACGGCATCGCCTGGCATAACGCCAAGACGAAACAGTGGAAGAATTTGAAGTTCAATATTATCGAATGCTGACCGGAGGTGAAGCATGTACTACTCCGTTTTGCTGCTGCCAAACGGCACTGAGCTGACAGGCGGGGCGGCGGGCAATGCCCTAAAAAGCATTACGCTGCACACTGCGGTGAACTCCGGGCAGGAATTTACCATCGGCTCTGCGTTTTCGGACTACATTGAAGCCGAAATCTGGGCGGACCCGGGCGGCAGCCTGCAAATTACTGCCGGGGACGCCCTGACGCTGTACCGGCAGGACGATGCCGGGAACCGCACCAAGGTGGGTGTTTTCTATGCTGAAAAGCCCACCCGCACCAAGCGCAACAGCTACAAGATCACGGCCTATGACAATATGTCCAAGCTGGATGCGGACTTCTCCGGCTGGCTGCACGCCAATCAGGCGCAGTTCCCCAAAACTATCTGGCAGCTGGTTCAGCTGGCCTGCCAGCGGGCAGGGGTCGCGCTTGCCAGCAGCAGCCTGCCCATCAATGGCAGCTACAGCGTGCAGGCGTTCTACGCGGATGACCTGACCTGCCGCCAGATCATTTCGTGGGCGGCGGAAGCGGCAGGCTGCTACGCCCACATGAATGCAGACGGCAAGCTGCAATTCTTGACCTACACAGACAAGCGCAGCACTGCTAAAATCACCCCGGACGGTGCCAGCAACAGCACCGCCTATTATGCTGACAGCCTGAGCTACGAGGACTACACGGTCAAGGCCATTGAGAAAGTCCAGATCCGGCAGTCGGACAGTGACGTGGGGGTCATCTACCCCGACAGCACCACCGCTACCAACACTTACGCAGTGCAAGGCAATCTGCTGCTGACAACCGGAGCCGAAGCCAACCTGAAAAGCGTTGTCCAAAACCTGTACAACGTGCTGAAAAACGTGACCTACACCCCCTGCAAAGTATCGGTGCCCAGCAGTTCCGGCCTTGCCTGCGGCCAGATTGTGCATGTTAAGGATGCACGCGGGCGGGAGTTTGATACCTACCTGATGAGCGCCACGATCTCTTCCGGCAAGGCCAGCTTTGAGAGCGTGGGCAGCGCCAGCCGGGAAAGTTCCAGCGCCGTGAACAGCCAGAGCTACAAAAACCTGACCGGCAAGATGCTGGAGATCAAGACCAGCGTGGACGGCCTGGAAGTAAAGGCCAGCGACCTGACCGGAAAGTATACCGACCTGAAAGCAACGGTGGACGGGCTCTCCTCTGAGGTGAAAAAAGACACCAAAATCACCGGCGGCGGCAACCTGATCCTGGGCAGTGAGAGCTTCAAGAATGCTGCTCTCCGAGGCAGTGGCACTGTTGAATACAATGATGATGGCAGTACAACGGTAACAAATTCCAATAGCCTTAAAGGATTTGATTTTAACACTACTAGCACGCGCATTGTCAATGGTGTAACGCTGTGCATATCCGCTATGTACAAGCAAGTTTCGGGCAAGGACGCTTTTTATCTGGACATCAATTATTCGCACGCTAACGGCAGCAAATATTACACCAGCATAAAGCCTGCTGACCAAATCAAAATTGAGCAATCGGACGGTTGGGTGTTACGGTATGGCACATGGACGCCGAAGGACAACTATATTTTGACCGGCGTTAGCTTTGGTCTGCGGTCGGGTTCGGTTACAAACAAGTACATGGCATTGCACCCCATGCTGCAATACGGCAATGCGCCGACCGCGTGGAACGCCAGCTCCGGCGACTATCTGACCCAGGAAAGCGCAAAAAGCCTGTTTTCGCAAACCGCTGACGAAATCAAGACCGAAGTCACCAAGTCGGTGACGGAATCTGTAACAGAGACGGTAAAGGATACCGCCACCAGCGCCGCCAACGATGCGGTTGACAGCAAATTGCAGGATTACGCCACCGCCGCAACGGTGGAAAGTCTGAAAAAGGATGTCTCCAGCATCAGCCAAAAGGCGAATAGCATCAGCACAAAAGTCAGCAGTCTGGAAGAAACGACAACAACCATTTCCAACGACCTGGACAGCACAAAGCGGGAATTCAAAACCGTTAAAGAATCAGTATCCGCGATCGACCAGAAAGCCGACAGCATTACCCAGACGGTAACGCAGCGGATCACCGGCGGCAACAATATTATTGTGGGCACCGACGACTGGAACAATGCGACCCTGGATGCAGGCGGCAATGACCTGAGCAAAAAAGGAACATACACGATCAGCGGTGAATCTGTTCGCGTGACCAATAAAGCGCGGAACACCCGCTTCCACTTTGGTGCGGACAAAACGCTGGTGATTGCCAAGGGCATGACCTATTGTGCATCGGTACTGTACAAGCTCAACTCCGGCACGGACAGCCTGTTTTTGCAGTTTGAAACCAAATCCCCCAGCGGAACCAAAGCCTACTATGGCAGCGCGTTCAAAAATGCAAAGCAGGACATTGCGCTGGATAATGGCTGGAAGCTGCGCTGGGCAGCCTTTACGGCGACTGCGGACGGCTATGCAGACGGTCTGTTTGTGAGTACCGCGAACGATAACGCCACCGTTACCAACGATCTGACCATCATGCACCCCATGGTGCAGATGGGCAACGCCCCCACTGCCTGGACGGCCAGCACCGGTGATTATCTAACCACCGCCGAAACCAAGACCGAGATCAAACAGACGGTGAGCGAAATTAAGCTGACGGCCAGCACAAGCGGAACCAGCAGCACCATCAAGCTGACGGCAGGCGGAACAGAGATCACCAGCGCACAGATCAACCTATCCGGCGTGGTGACATTTTCGGATTTGAGCACCTGGAACCAGGACAAGACAATCATCAACGGCGGCAATATCACGACCGGGCAGCTGCATAACCTCAACTACACCACCGTGTACGACCTGGATAACGCCTGGATTCGCATGGGCACCGAGGCCGGTGAGCGCGTGTTTCTGGACAATCGGCACATTGCCTGGTATGCAACCATCAACACCGGCAGCATCGGCCTGACCGGCGTGCTGTACTCAGAGGCTGGCAGCTCCTACATTGGGGCGTGCAGCAAGTACGCCAAGTACGGCTGGGTTGACGGCCTCAACCCGACATCTTACGTTGGGATGCAGATCACCTACAACCGCAGCGATGACAGCGACGCCGATTTTAACACGACCCGGGTGGGTGTCTCCGGCAAGCTGAATGTACACAATCTGGACGTTTGGGGCAGCAAATCCCGCGTGGTGCCTACCAGCTTCGGCGCGCTGAAAATGGCCGCATTTGAGACGCCGCTGCCAACCTTTGCGGACTGGGGCAAGGGCCAGTGCGGCCCCAAAGGCTGGTGCCTGATTGCCCTTGACCCGCGCTATGCGGAGACCATCGCCCAGCACGGGCAGCCCGCCTGGCTGCTGACGGATTGCGATGGGACCGGCCACCTGTGGGCCGAAAACTGCGGCCAGTATGCCATTATACACGGCGCACCAGGGCAGTGCTTTGCCTGGCTCTGCATGGCCGCCCAGCGCGGCTATGAGGGCAGCTATGCCGACCGCAGTGACAGCAGCTACCCTGCCGGTGATCCGGCAGGCATTGAGCTGGCCGCCAGCACCGCCGCCCGCGCCCAGGATGAAAGCACCATCGCCGCAGATGACCTGTTAGCTATGGACACCGGCGCAGATGAAACCGCAGACATTCTATTAGATGAATCGGAGGGATTAACATGAAGAAATTATCTGGCGTGGCGGTCGTTACGACCGCCGAAGGCGAACGCGTGAGCTACACATACATGGAACTGGACGACAACGGCAACATCACCAGCCAGAACAACCGGGGATCTTTTGTGGCCCTTGACGCAGAGGTTCTGGCGGCCATTGCCACGCTGAAAAATGCCGTGAACGCGCGGCTGTAAAGGAGGATCCCCCCCCCCATGACTGACAACAAACGCATTAAAGAATGCAAACGCAAAGTTATTGCCGCAATTAACGAAGCAACGCTGCCGTTTGCCGTCACAGAGTTGATTTTGGAGAACGTTTTGAACGCCGTGCGTGAGAACATGGCGGCAGAGGAAATGGCAGCGGCGAACCAGCCGAACCAGGAGAAAAACGAATGAAACAGGGAACGCAATTTGTGCTGCCCGTGGAAATCGGCATGAGCCTGGACGAGATAAGCCGGATAGAATTTGTATTTAAGCAAAAAAATTATAATGGCTTCCCGGCCATTAAATCCAACGTCTGGCCGGATGACTGCACCCGGCAAGCGGGGCAGAACATCATCCTTATCCCCTGGACGCGGGAAGAAACGTACAAATTCCTGGGCGGCGAGACGCTGTACATGGACACCCGCATCACGTTGCGGGACAGCACTGACCAGCCGCAGACAGAGATTCTGGCGCTCAAAATGAGCCCGACCTTATTCCAGGAGGTTGATGGTGCATGATCCAGGTGCGAGTGGCACAACAGGGCGCCGTATCGGTGCGCATTGCCGGGGCGGTGCCCGTGCGGGTGGACGTGGCTGGCACCGCAGTGGTTAGCGCGCCGGAGTATGCAGGGCCATATGACATCACGCCGTTGTTCTCGGCGCAGACCCTGCCCACCGCAAAGCGGCTAATGCAACAGGATGTAATCATAGAAAAGATACCGCAATACGAGGTGTCCAACGATTACGGCACAACGTTGATTTTAGGAGATGAGTATTATGGCAAATAAATATATTAATAAAGTGATTGTCGGCAAAGAGACCAAGTTGGACTTGACAGCCGATACGGTAACACCGAACACGCTGGCTGAAGGTATCACCGCTCATGATAAGTCCGGTGCCCCTATCGTCGGTACCAGCACCAAGGACGTGGATTCCAGTGATGCAACAGCCGCAGTTGCTGAGGTTCTGAAGGGTAAAACTTTCTATGCACGGGGCGCGAAGCTTACGGGTACGATGCCCAATAACGGGGCGGTATCCGGGAAAATCACTACTGTGGACGGCAAATATACGATTCCTATGGGTTTTCACGATGGTAGTGGTACAGCTGAAATTGATCCCGTCGAACAGGCAAAACTCATAGCGACAAATATTCGTGAGGGCATCACAGTTTTGGGCATTGTCGGTTCGATGAGTGGCAGCGAAGGCATGAAGCCGCAGGCCAAAATTGTTACGCCGAGCTTTGAACAGCAGGTTGTGCTGCCCGATAAAGCGCATAACTGCCTGTCTCAAGTTACTGTGCAGGCGATCCCGGCCACATACGTTGATAACGCCGCGGGCGGGCAAACCCTGACGATCGGAGGCTGATATGGCCGTAAACAAGGTTGTTATCAATGATGAAGTTGTCCTCGACCTGACCGGTGATACGGTGCAGGCTGCCGACCTGCCGAAAGGGGTAATCGCCCACAGTGCCACAGGGGACAAAGTCACCGGAACCACAAACTATGCCGGTTCCAGCAACGCAGGCGGCTCCGCAACGAGCGCCGAAAAACTAAATAACAGACTGACCATCAAACTGAACGGAACCAGTCAGGGCGCATGGGACGGCAGCAGCGCAAAAACCATTGACATAACGGCAGCCAGCGTTGGCGCGACAAACGTTACGCTCAGAAGGTGGTGACAGTTGCATGGGTGTGTATTTAGGCAGCGATGCCGTTGACATGCAGGGCGGCTTTGTGACGGGTGGTGCCAGCGGCGTAAAATTGCAGAGCAAAACAGTTACCCCAAGTGAGAATACCCAAACCGTAAATCCTGACAGCAGTTACGACGCTTTAAGTTCCGTCACGGTGGAAGCCATATCGAACACGTATATCGGTAGCAGCGTAACCAAGAAAAGCGCCGCCACTTATACGCCGGGAACGAGTGACCAGAGCATTGCATCTGGGCAATACCTGAGCGGGACACAAACAATCAAGGGCGATGCAAACCTTGTGGCCGGAAACATCAAAAGCGGTGTGAGCATTTTTGGCGTGACAGGAACTTATGCCGGCGGCGGGAGTTCCGGCGGCAGTGGCAATAACAATGTGGAGGCTTATGCCATTACGGACACCAACCCCAGCGTTAGTTTTAGGCGCACTGACGGGGCAATCAAGATTTGGGGCTACGGCACCATGACCAGTTCCGGCGGCTGGGGCCAGCAGACTACGAGCCTGATCGCGTTTGAGGGTGACAAGTACCACAAGAGCGCCATATACGGCGGCCCAAGCAGCACCAATCTGAGCCTAAGCATCAGCAACGGCAAACTCTCCGGCCTGCCGAGTGGACTGACGGCAATCAGCGCGATTGTAACGAGAGGTATATGATTATGGCCACTGATACAAAGCTGGACAGCCTGGTGATCAACTACCTGACGCAAGCCCAGTATAATAATGCTAAGCGTGAAGGAACGCTGAACAGCAACCAGATCTATATGACACCGGCCTCCTCCAGTACCTATACGCTTCCTGCCGCTACCAGTTCAACCCTGGGTGGTGTAAAAATCGGGCGTAACATTACGGAGAATTCTGGCACGATTAGTTTGACAAAGGCGAATGTGACAAATGCTTTGGGGTATACACCGCCAACAACCGACACTAAGTACACACTGCCGACAGGTAATGCTTCGACTTTGGGCGGTGTGAAATTGAGCGATTCGACCAGTTCAGCGAGTTCGACCAATGGTGGTATTGCGGCAACACCGGCGGCGGTGAAGGCGGCCATCGCGGAAGCAAAACTTGCAGCCTGGCCGATTGGCAGCATTTACATGAGCGTAAGCAGTACAAGCCCAGCGTCTTTGTTTGGCGGTACCTGGGAAAGAATTTCTGACTGCTTTTTGCTTGGCGCTTCTAGTAGTTTTCCCGCAGGTGCTACTGGGGGTGAATTCACCCATAAGCTTAAACAAAGCGAGCTACCGAATTATTCGTTGTCTGTGACGAACGGAAGCAACGTAATACGCTCCAAAACCGGAAACACTGCGGATGCGTATGTTCAGACACAATCAAGCGGCTGGGGTATTCCGAACTGGGAATCCAAAACCGTAACAGTCGCCTCCGGCGGTTCCGGGGAAGCCCACAACAACATGCCGCCCTATCTGGCGGTTAATATGTGGAAGAGAACAAAATAAGGAGAATAAAGATGCGGCTGAAAAATGGAGAAGTATGTTTTAGGTGGCCCCTGGCCCAGCACATTATCACCGCCGGCTGGCTCTACAATGATGGCAGCCTGCACCGGGCACTGGATTTCCGCGCGGCGGTGGGCACGCCGGTATACGCCGCAGAGGGTGGCACGGTGGAGACGGCCTACCGCTGGAACGGCAAGCGTACCCAGGGGGATATCAACAGCTACGGCAACATGGTCAAGCTGCGCCATGCGGATTACCGCGGTGGCCGGCTGGAGACGCTGTACGCCCATCTGAGCAAACTCTGCGTGGCCCAGGGGGAGACGGTATACGAGGGCCAGCTGATCGGCTACAGCGGCGATACCGGCAACTGCTATGGAGCACACCCGCATTTTGAAGTGCGCTGGAAAGGCCAGCGCACCAACCCGCTGAACTGGCTGGACAACGATTTTAGCACGGCCAGCAGCGCGGTAAAATTGGGCAGCTACAGCAGCGTAAAAAACAACACAAAGGAAGTGAAGCGTATGTATTACGCAATCGATGTGTCGAAACACCAGGGCAGATTTGATTGGCAAGCCGCCTATAACAAGGGCATCCGCCATGCTATGCTGCGCGCCGGGTATGGCCGTTACAGCAGTCAGGTTGACCCGCAGTTTGAGCGCAACGCAGCGGAGTGTGCCCGCCTGGGCATCCAGTATGGCGTGTACTGGTACAGCTACGCCAGTACCCCCGCGGAAGCCCGCCAGGAGGCCCGCTGCTGCCTGGCCGCGATTAAGGGCAAGCATCTGTGCCTGCCGGTGGCGTATGATATCGAGTACGAGCCGTGCATCCTGCGCCTGACCAACGCGCAGCGCACGGCACTTGTACAGGCCTTTTTGTCGGAGATTGAGGCGGCTGGATACTACGGCATCCTGTATGCCAGCTGCGATTTTATCCGCAACCGGCTGGATTGCACCAAGCTGGGAAAATATGATATCTGGGTGGCCCAGTACGGCAGCGCCTGCACCTGCCCGCTGCCGTATGGCATCTGGCAGTACAGCAGCCGCAACGCTCTGGGCGTGCCCGGCTACGGCACCAGCCTGGACTGCAACCGGGTCTATAAGGACTATGAGCAGCTGATGATCCAGGCGGGCCTGCAGGGCCACACCGCGCCCACACCGGAGGATACCACCCCCAACAAGCTGGACAAGCAACGGATTACCATTGGCCGTATCTCCAGCGGCGACCGCGCAACCATTCGCGCCCTGTGTGAGGGGCTGGGGCTGATTGCAGCCGGTCTCTACCGCGAAACCTGTGCGGATGGCAACCAGTGGATGCTGGACGTTGGGCCGGTATCCAGCGGCGACGCCTGGTACATCATGCGCAAGTGTGCAGAGCTGCAGCTGATCGACGCAGGGCTGTACAAGGCCGAATACGTGGAGGGGTGATTTGGTGGATGCTATTGTTGTTGCGCTGATTACTGGCGGGTTGAGCCTTATCGGCGTTATTATTACCAATCTTGCCGGGCAGCGGCGCACAGAGCAGAGGATGGCCACCGCGCAAGCCGTGACCGATACAAAAATTGAAGAGCTGACCCGTGAAGTCCGTGCCCACAATAATTTTGCCCAACGTGTACCGGTGCTAGAAGAACAAATCAAGGTTGCAAACCACCGCATCACCGATCTCGAGAACAAAACCGCTTGAACACGAATACATAGGAGGAAAAACTCATGGATTTTGCATCTTTTGGCATCGCATCCGTTGCCTGCATCACCGTTATCTGCTACCTTGCCGCAACGGCTGTCAAGCAGACCCCACTGGCAAATAAGTGGCTGCCGTCCATCTGTGGTGCCCTTGGCGGCCTGCTGGGCCTGGCCGCCATGTACATCAACGTGCCGGACTTCCCGGCCGCTGATCCCCTGACCGCCCTGGCCGTGGGCATTGTCTCCGGTCTGGCGGCTACCGGTGCGGATCAGGTTATTAAGCATATCGGCAAAGACAACTGACCAGCAAGTTACCGGCAAGTTAAATAATCCATAACAAAAGCGTCGGACTTTCCCTCAATTTCAGTGATTGCCCGCCTCTTA
>ENA-UEQJ01002468-UEQJ01002468.1-human-gut-metagenome-genome-assembly--contig:-NODE-2468-length-13134-cov-4.818795_pt1 | contig 13134 bp, 10 predicted proteins | sample MGYA00242937_ERZ507938 | MGnify/ENA primary metagenome ERZ507938 (study PRJEB26167, sample SAMN06115437) | human gut metagenome | host: Homo sapiens | place: China:Gansu | collected 2015-07-03...
GGAGATTATGAAAAACTTGGTTGTTTTATCCGGTGCCGGAATGAGTGCGGAGAGCGGTATCAGTACTTTTCGTGATGCGGGTGGATTATGGGATAAGTATCCGGTGGAGCAGGTGGCCACTCCGGAGGGCTATGCGCGTGACCCGGAATTGGTGATTAATTTTTATAATGAACGCCGGAAACAGTTGCTGGATGTAAAGCCGAATCGCGGTCATGAATTGCTGGCCGGTCTGGAGAAATATTTTAATGTGACGGTGATTACCCAGAATGTGGATAATCTGCATGAACGTGCGGGTAGTACGCACATTGTACACCTGCACGGTGAATTGACAAAAGTTTGTTCCAGCCGTGATCCCAACAATCCTCATTATATAAAAGAACTTCAGCCGGAGGAATATGAAGTCCGGATGGGAGACCGTGCCGGTGACGGTTCGCAGTTTCGTCCGTTCATTGTATGGTTCGGCGAATCGGTACCGGAGATAGAGACGGCTATTGATTTCGTGGAGAAGGCCGACATATTCGTTATCATCGGCACATCGATGAATGTCTATCCGGCTGCCGGTCTGCTGAACTATGTGCCCCGTGGTGCTGAAGTTTACCTGATTGATCCGAAGCCGGTGGATACGCATACTTCCCGCCCGATACATGTGATTCGGAAGGGGGCTTCGGAGGGAGTAGCGGAATTGCAGAAGCTATTGGGCGTATGATTCTTTTGAATTGATTTCTGTCAAGAGCATCTTTATGTATTCTTAACAGGAAAGCGGCTTTTGAAGAAGATAATTCCTGTTGCGTCGGCACATGGTGGGAAGGGGATCGCGACAAGTAATGAAACTCATCGTCACGTGCCGTGTTATTCATCGTCACATGCCGTGTTATTTTCGGTAACTACCGTTGGGAAGATGGTTGACGACCGTGCTTAGACGCCCTTTTTACGTTATTTGAAAAAGAAAGGAGAGGGCTGCTGCTCTCTCCTTGTATCGGGTGGATTAACTGAATCTAATTCATGATTACTTTCGCAAAGATACGATAATAAAACCCGGAAGCCAAGTAAAGGCCGTTTTATTTCTTGATGATTGCACGAAATATAAACCAGATATGATGGAGAACGGTACTGGCTGTTCCATAGTGGTGCGCCATAATACGGAAGCGTTCGCGAAGCGATGCTTTGTGGTTCCGGGTGGTCATTCCCTCGTCCAGATAGTCGATAAGTATCAAGTGGGTATTATGCAAGGTCCGTGCTTTCTTCATTACACGGATACACCAGTCGAAATCGGCGGAAAAGCGGTACTGCAAGTCATAAGGTTCTACCACTGTATGTCGTGCAAGAAAAGCCTGATGACATACGAGCATTCCTTGTTTGAAACTCTTCCATGTCAGTTTTTCCGGAGCGGAAAGGCGGCGCATGTGCAGGAAGTGGCGGTCCTTATCTACAATCGCGGTTTCACCGTACAGCACGTCCGGCAGTTCGCTTCCGTTGATCGAGTGTACCATTTGTTGCAAAGTGTCATCTTCATGGAAACTGTCGCCTGCATTGAGGAAGCAGAGATAATCTCCCGTGGCGAGTGAAATCCCCTTGTTCATTGCATCATACAATCCTTTGTCGGGTTCGCTGATAATCTTATGGATTCGTTCCCGATACCGGTTTGCGATAGCCATTGTATGGTCTCTCGATGCACCGTCCACAAGGATATATTCCACGTGATGGTACGTTTGTGAGATGACACTTTGTATGGTATCCTCTAATACTTCCCCGGCATTGTAGGTTACGGTGATAACCGATATTTTGGGCGTATGGCGGTTGCTATGCATATCTCCCCGTGATTTTATTGTAAACCTCGATGTATCTTTTGGCTATATAGCTTTCCGAATAGCTGGAGACGGCTTTCCGGCAGGCCTGTTCTGACAGAACCGGGTATTCCGATTCTTCCAATGCCCAATAAATGCCATTGGCAAAGTCTGCAGACGATTTGTATTGTGCCACGTACCCATTGTGCAGATGATCTATCATTTCCGGTATCCCCCCTACATTAAAACCTACACACGGAATGCCGCACGCCATTGCTTCCATAATCGTATTCGGCAGGTTTTCTTCCAGAGAAGGGGTCACAAACAAGTCGACGGCATTGTATATATTCACTAAGTCGTGTTCATTGCTGACGTATTCGAGGGCATAAACAGGGAAAGGAAGCAGGTGGGACAGTTGTTGCGACTGGTTGCCAAATGCTACGACTCCTAATGATGCTTTCAGCTCCGGATGTTTCTCGGCGAGCAATTTGCACGATTCGATCAGGTAGTCTATCCCCTTGCGCTTGTCGGTGATCTTGACAGAACCGAACAGGATCAGTTTTCCTTCCTGTGGCAGTTTGCAATGTGCACGGGCTTCTTTCTTGTTGCGTGGTTTGAAGAGGTTGGTGTTGATCGGGTTGGGAATGCTTATGACGGTCTGGTTGCGTAACAAGGCGCTGCTTTTTGCCCTTTCTTCCAACCAATGGCTACAAGTGACAAATGTAATGGGAGCTTGTTGGTAAAGCGCCTTTTTTTTGTTGAATATCCGGGTGGACAGATCTTTCTTGCCGCCTCCGGTGTATAGAAACTGGCAGTGATGGCATTCTTGCTGATAGTGGGTGCATTCACGGGCGTGGTGGCAGATGCCGGTAGAAGGCCACATGTCGTGCATGGTCCATACCACCGGTTTGCCCGATTCCAATATCCGGTGTATGTCTTTCAGTGAGAGCATTCCCTGGTTGATCCAGTGTAAATGGATGATATCTGCCTGTGTAAACTCGGGCAGAGTGGTGATATCCGTTCCGGTATTGGCTATATCTACTGCAAAAAGATTGTTTTTTCGGAAATGGTTGGCTTTCCAGATGACGATACGTTCCCACATAAATTTCCATACTGTCAGCCAGTTGCGTTCAAGGCGAACGACGCTTATTTGATTGGTTTGTTTGTCACGTACCAGCATTTTCGCTTTAATCCCGTTATTCTTCAGGGATTCCATAAGCCGGCTGGCGGCCACGGCTGCCCCGCCGATACGTTCGGATGTATTAATGATCAATACTCTCATGTGCCTGAATGTTTTGGCAAAAGTAGCGGTTTTCTGTGAGAATTCGTATAAAGTCGTGGATTATTTGTACTTTTGCGGCACTATATTAAATAGGTTTTGACATGAAAAAAGTTCTGTTTTTGGGCTTGGGTTATATTGGCCTTCCTACGGCGGCAGTTGCTGCAACCCACGGTTATCAGGTGATTGGAGTAGACGTAAATCCGGTGGTGGTAGATACCATCAATCAAGGGCGGATACATATCGTGGAGCCCGATTTGGCCAAAGTAGTGAAGGAAGCGGTTTGCAACGGCGCCCTCCGGGCAACGACGAAACCCGAGCAGGCGGATGCTTTCTTTGTGGTAGTGCCTACCCCTTTCAAGCAGAACCACCGGGCGGATATCACGTATGTGGAGTCCGCGACGCGTTCGGTAATTCCTTTTCTTAAGGAGGGAGATTTGTTTGTCATCGAGTCTACCTCCCCGGTGTTTACTACCGAACGGATGGCGGAGGTCATCTATAAGGAACGTCCGGAACTGAAAGATAAACTGTACATAGCCTATTGTCCCGAACGGGTGTTGCCCGGAAACACGCTTTACGAGTTGGTGCACAACGACCGGGTGATCGGTGGTATCAATCCGGAATCTACCGGGAAAGCAATCGAATTTTATTCCGCTTTTGTGAAGGGAACACTCCACCGAACCAATGCCCGCACGGCCGAGATGTGCAAGCTGACCGAGAACTCTTCGCGCGACTCCCAGATTGCTTTTGCCAATGAACTTTCCATGATCTGCGACAAGGCGGGCGTAAATGTATGGGAGCTGATAGAACTGGCCAATAAGCATCCACGCGTCAATATCCTGCAACCGGGATGTGGAGTGGGCGGACACTGTATTGCGGTGGACCCTTGGTTCATCGTTTCCGATTATCCGGAACAGGCGCAGCTCATCAAGCGTGCCCGCGAAACAAACGATTACAAGGCGGACTGGTGTGCCAACAAGGTGATGGAGGCCTGCCAGGCCTTTGTGGAAAAGAACGACCGGGAACCGGTGGTGGCTTGCATGGGGTTAGCTTTCAAACCCAACATCGATGACCTGCGGGAATCCCCTGCCAAATATATCGCTTCCCGTATCATCTCCGAATCGAGAGCGGATGTGCTGATTGTGGAGCCGAATATTACTTCGCACCCCAGCTTCCACCTCACCGATTACCGGGAAGCATATGCGAAAGCTGATATTGTGGTGTGGCTTGTTCGCCACGCTCCTTTTGTGGAGATGCCGCGTGCAAAGGATAAATTGGAGTTGGACTTCTGCGGGGTAAGAAAGTAAAGATGAAGAAAATTCTATTAGTGTTCGGTACTCGCCCCGAAGCCATCAAGATGGCACCGTTGGTGAAAGAGTTTCAGAAGGATACAGAGCATTTCGAAACAAAAGTATGTGTAACGGCACAGCATCGGCAGATGCTCGACCAAGTGTTGGAAGTGTTTGGCATTACGCCCGATTATGACTTGAACATCATGGCTCCCAATCAGGACTTATACGACATTACCTCGAAAGTGCTGTTAGGGCTGCGGGACGTATTGAAGGATTTTGCGCCCGATGTGGTGCTGGTGCACGGCGATACTACCACCTCGATGGCGGCTTCATTGGCTGCCTTTTACCGGCAGATTGCAGTGGCGCATGTGGAAGCGGGGCTGCGCACATACGACATGCTGTCGCCCTGGCCCGAGGAGATGAACCGCCAGGTGACGGACCGCATCTGCACGTATTATTTTGCGCCTACCGGGCAATCCCGGCAGAATCTTCTGCGGGAGAACATAGAAGAGAAGAAAATCTTCGTTACCGGCAATACGGTGATAGACGCTTTGCTGATGGCGGTCGACATCATTGCTACGAAGACGGGGATGGAAGAACAGATACATAAGGAGATCCAAGAGAAAGGTTACACTGTGGGCGAACGTGATTATATCCTCGTTACCGGCCACCGCCGTGAGAATTTCGGCGAAGGGTTCCTGCACATCTGTAAGGCTATCAGGGAGTTGGCTTCGAAGTATCCCGATATAGATATCGTCTACCCTGTGCATCTGAACCCGAATGTGCAGAAACCGGTTTATGAGCTGCTGTCCGGACTGGATAACGTTTTTCTGATCTCTCCGTTGGACTACCTGCCTTTTATTTATGCCATGCAGCACTCCATCTTGTTGCTGACCGATAGCGGGGGTGTACAGGAAGAGGCGCCTTCGTTGGGCAAACCGGTGCTTGTGATGCGCAACACCACCGAACGGCCCGAAGCGGTGGAAGCTGGAACAGTGAAACTGGTGGGCACGGATGCCGAGACCATTGTGGGCAACGTAGTGGAATTGTTGCGTAACAAAGAACTTTACAAGCGTATGTCCGAGACGCACAATCCTTACGGTGATGGTCAGGCTTGCGAAAGAATCGTGAACGCTCTCAAGTAGCGTGCACTGACTGTTTCGATATTTATCTTTTCACGAATGATCCGTTCGGATTCTTTTCCCATCTTTTTGCATAGTGCAGGAGAAGAGAACAATTCGCTGATCTTTTCGGCCAGACTGTCTGCATCACCCTCTTTGAAAAAGAAGCCGTTCTTGCCATCGATCACCAGGTCACGTTCTGTGCCGTCACATACCGAGCAGAGCACCGGCATGCCGTAGGTCATGGCGTCGTTGATGGAAAGTCCGCCCATACCGGCCAGTACATATACGGTAGATTCGTTCATATAAGCACCCAGCTTTTCCGGGTCGTAGACTGCGCCGATGAACCGGATGGAATCTGTCAACCCCGATTCGGCTGCTTGTTGTTTCAGATGTTTTAGTTCCGGTCCGTCGCCGACAATCACCAACTCGGCATCGGGGAAAGAGTGGATCGTCCGGTGGAAAGCGTTGATCAGTAAATCCACCCGTTTCCATTTCACTAAGCGTCCGATGTGTAGAAGCCGCCTTTCGGAGGGCGGGAGCAACGGGGTGGAGTTTACTACGGTTTCTTTTTCTTTCAATAAGGCTTCCGTATCTGTGGAGTTGTACGTGACGTGTATCTGTTCTTTTTTTACTCCGTAAGAAGGGAGGATCTCGTAGGCCACTGTAGAGTAGTTCAATGTTCCTGCCGTCCGGGCGTAGCAGTATTTACGAATCCGGGCTGTGAACCATTGTTTCAGATAGAACCCTGGACCGGTGCTAAGCAGGTGCATATTCTCGTCGTACATCGGGTTGGCACGGAAGTATTCTTTTATTTTTCCATAGGGTGGGGTTTGGAAGGGGATCTCCCGGATTACCAGTTGGGTGTTGCACTCTTTCATTACCCGCCGGAGCTTGGGCTGAAAGAATATTTGCAGGAAGTAGGGCCAGCCCATGACAAGTATGTCGGGCTTTTCTTTGCGTACGATGTCCGGCAATGCGGGATAAGCGCTTTTGCCGTAGAACATCTTTTTCTCCTCTGTCGTGAGGTGCTTATAGGTACCGCCTTCCACCATTTTTACTCCCTTGCCGATGGTGGCGTTTCCTTTTTGGGGAGTGACTACGGTGATTTCTACTCCTTTAGTGCACAGCTTGTTGAGCATGGCGCTGAGGTAATGCGGTATTCCTCCGAAGGTATAAAGTACTTTCATTATTGTAGATAATTAGCGTTTCTCAGTTTGCTTTGTTTCCGGAACTTTCTGACTTCGGCAGTTCGTTTCAGCAATCGTGTAGTTATGATGACGTATGTACCAGCCGTTTTTGCTTTTCCTTTGACAAGAGCTATTAAGGATTTTTTGACACATGCCAGTACGCTGTAGCCAAATGCTTTCTTAAAAGAATAATTAATATTGGCATATTCCGTCAGATGGTAGATTTGTTCGGAACGTAGGAAGACCTCATGGCTGATTGTCCTGTTTTCACGGTCGTGGCAACCGAATACTTTAGGGGAATAGCCGATGAGATAACCGTGATGTTTGATGCGATTAGCGTAGTCCACGTCTTCGCCGTAATGATAGAAAAGTGGAGAAAAACCACCTACGGTTCGCAACACATTGCACGGAATCATCCAGAAAGCGGCATTGACGAAAGGCAGAGGGATGAGTCCGGACTGTCCGTTTGTTTCTTGCCGGATTTTCAGTTCTTGCTTTTTCACCTCTTCCAGATTGCTGAGATTGGAGTAACCGGCAAAGCCTTGTTCCAACTTCTCTCCCGAACCGGTCAGATGTATGGGCGAGAGAATGCCGTAACGGGGATGGCTCCGACTTAGTTCACTCAGTTCTCCAAGTACTTTGGCATCAATCCAGGCGTCTTGGTTCAAGAGGAAAACAGCATCGTATCCTTCTTTTAGGGCGATTTTCATGCCGATGTTGTTGGCGCGTCCGAAACCGAGATTCTCTTTGCTTTTGATAAGGCGGACTTCGGGATAACGGCTCTCGATGAGTGAAACGGTACGGTCTTGCGAAGCATTGTCTATCACAACGACATCCGTTTGCTGCTCGGATTGGCGAAGGCTGTTCAGGCAACGGTCTATCCAGCGTTCAAAGTTATAGGATACGATGATGACTAATATTTTCATGAAATTTCCTGTTTTCGTTCTGTTTCAATGGTTTTAACGAGAGAGTCCGATGCACCGCTTACCACTTTCCGGCAAAACATCTTGCCGGATTGTTGCAGTGCGCTCCAATCTTCCAAAGTCAGCACTTTGATGGATTTCCCATATATAATATAATGTAGGGGTGTCAGGGCAGAGAGTCCTGTATATCCTCCTTCAACGGATAATGCGCGGGCGGCAAAGGGAGAATTGAATACAAGCGTCTGTATGCACAATTCGCTGGGTACGAAACTTGTTTTGAAATAACGTACCAACTCTTTTTCGGTACAAAGTTTTTCATAAACATATTGTGCGCAAGGCAGGGTGATACCCCAATAATCCGAGCCGCAATATATGTCACTTTCCTTATTGCCTATCCGTACGATAGGGGCTTTTCGTATGGGAAGCCACTTCATCAGGTGGCGTGATGCCACAATAAATTTATTCTTTAGCCAAAGATTCTCCCATTTCAGGTCGCGGAAAAAGTGATAGTACACTATTTTGGCGATTTGCCGTTTGTCGGCGGAGCGGGTCAGGTTCATTCCCATGATAAATTCCGTATCCCGATGTTCTTCAAAATACCGGTGGATTTTTCTGTTCGGCCATAAAGGGTAGTCTTGACCGCTTAAGCATACGATACGCGTATACTCTATGCCACTGTGTAGTACGGCAGCTAACAGCTCCTTCTGATATTCCACTTGTTCCCAGCCTCCCCAGCTCACCCAATGGCTTTGTACAAAGGTGACCTTGCCTTCCGGCAACAGTTCTTTGAACGGACGGCTGTCTGCTTTCCGGTCAATATGTACGTAGAAATCAGCATCTTCATCCAATGCTTTAATGAGACGCGACAGATGCGGAGCATCTTTGTATGCTGAAATAATATAGGCGATCCGGTTCATTTCTTTTGTTTTTGAAAGATGGACTGATTGATGTCGTATAGATCCCGATGAGTACATAAGGCATATAGAGTGGCCAACAGCGCTGTATACAGCTTCTTTTGAAAAGGAAATATGCGCATGGCGATGAAGAATTCTCTTATAGCCAGCCTGTAGCGGTGCGCAAAGAAAGCGCCTACCATTCTTCCCTTGTGCCAGGAAGAAACGTAACGGCGTACTCCTTTTCTGTGGGCGGCAGTGCGGAGCAGTTCGTCGAACATCTGGTCGATCGGATTGTGCCACAGTATGGGACGTATCTTTTTCCCTTCGCTCGGATTGAGGTAGTAAATGGAAGTGGGATGCTTGGAGTAAGCAATGTCACAAGTAGCGTGCAGCCGTGCCAGTGTGATGATATCCTCTCCGGCAGGGATACCGGTGGGAAATCCGCCGAAGGCTTCTATGCTCTGTTTCCGTACGGCATATGAACTCATGTGTAGGGGTGGATTGACGCCCGATGCCATCTCAAAGTAATTGTCAAGAATCGTATCCGTCCCGTCGAAGGCGAACCGGTCGGGTAGTACAGGGAGAAACGGTTTCTTGCCGGGGCGGCAGAAATAATAAGAAGTTCCGAATACTCCGCATCGGGGATATTTCTTTATCAGGCCGGCAATAATTTCCAGGTGATTGTCCGTCCATTGGTCGTCTGCATCCAGAAAAGCTACATATTCATATCGTGACTCGGAAATACCCTTGTTGCGGGCAGCCGATACTCCGGCGTTGGCTTGGCTGATGAGGCGTACCAACGGATAGTTTTTTTGCATTACCAGAGCAGCCCCATTGTCTGTAGAGCCGTCATCGATCACTAATATTTCTGCCGGAAGTACGGTTTGTGCCAATACCGAGTGGATGGAACGCTCTATATAGGCCGCTCCGTTATATAGCGGTATCACGACACTGATAGCGGCATGTGCCGGTTTTCCACATTCTGTTTGGTTATTATTCCTTTCTTCCTGCTTCATGTTATTTCTTTTTCCCGGGCAGTTTTTTGCCGATGAACTGAAGGCTTTCTTTGAAAATGGAGACACGGCTTCCCCACATCAGCAAGCAATAAAGTGCGGCACTGATTCCTATTTTGGCGGCAAACAAGAGATATAAGTTAGAAACTCCGCATGTCACATACCAGGTGATTGCCATTGTTGCCGATGCGATGATGGCAAACGGGAGTATGTCCTTCAGTGCCATCCAAAAGCTTAAGCGTATTTCTCTCCAGACAAAATACTGCCATACGGGTAACCAGAGAATATTGAGACAGACAAAACATTGTATCATCACGGCAATACCGTAAGGATAGCTCACAAGCATTGCAGTTAGTTGCAGCAGGCTCAATACGATGGTGTTCCACATGTAAATGTTGGATTTTCCCTTACTGATGACCAGATTGGAATACAGGGTGATGATGGGCATGAATGCCCCCCAGATACAGAGCATTTGCAGCATAGGGACACAAGGAAGCCATTTTTCCGTAATGGTGATAACGATAAATTCGCGGGCTATGAATGCCAGTCCCAACATGGCCGGAAAGGATAGGAATGCGGTAAAACGGAGCATTTTCCGCAGGACGCCCAACTGGCGTGCCGGGTCATTGGAGACTTCTGTCAGGACGGGTTGTGCTACGCTGCTTACCGTACCGCTGATGAAAGAGTATCCCATAGTGTTCCATTTGTTGGACTGGGTGTAGTAGCCCACTTCCTGTTCCGTGAAGAAACGGCCTAACAGGGTAGACAGAATGTTATTATTGGCTTGTGTAAAGATGTTGGTCACCAATATTTTGCTGCTGAAGCCGAACATCGATTTCAGTGGACGGAAGTTAATGTGAAAGGTCGGTCTCCACGGAGAGAAGTACCAGAATGAGAGATTCACGACAGTGATAAATGTCAGGGTTTGTGTGGCTATGCCCCAATAAGACATTCCGTTGTATGCCATGAGGACGCCTACCGTCCCCGACAACAGCAATGCGGGTATCTGTGCCATTGTCTTCTGTTTTACCATCAGGTTCCGGAACAGATAAGCGTTGTGGGCTGTTGCCGTACTGGATATTAGGAAACCGAGAAAAACATAACGTGCCAGCGGTGTGAGATCGGGGTTATTGTAAAAGTCGGCAATGAATGGGGCACAGAAAAAGAGAAGGATGTATATTCCGACTCCCGTGAGTGTGCTGAACCAGAATACGGCATTATAGTCTTCGTGGCTCACTTTCTGTTTATTGGCCAGTGCCACGGTAAACCCGCTTTCCTGCAACGTGCCGGCTATGGCGGAGAAAATAGCGAGCATGCCTATCATGCCATAGTCGGAAGCATCCAATAAACGGGCAAGGACTATTCCGAAGCCCAGATTCAACAACTGCTGTGCGCCGTTGCTGAACCCTCCCCAGAATAGTCCTTTCGCTGTTTTCTCTTTTAGTGATGATTCCCCCATGATAGTACGTCTGCTTTTTTGTTGGAATATCCGTTTGAGGCGCTTTACCGCTTACTTTACTTCGCTGCCGGGCTTCACTTCTTTCAATAGCGAAGTGACGGCCAGCGAGCCATCGTAATTTTCGGCAGAAAGAATCATGCCTTCACTTACCAGTCCGTTTTTGAACTGGCGCGGAGCCAGATTGGCGATGAACAACACCTGCTTACCTACCAATTCTTCCGGTTGATAATGCTGGGCGATACCGCTAACGATCGTACGGTTTTCTAAGCCGTCGGCGATCTTGAATTTCAGTAACTTCTTCATCTTGGGCACCATCTCGCATTCCAATACTGTACCTACGCGGATATCCAATTTTTCAAAATCATCGAATGAGATGACCGGCTTGATCGGGTTGGCTTTGTAATTGGAGGCCTCATTTGCTTTTTTGGTTGCGAGCAATTTGTCTACCTGTGCTTGGATGACATCGTCTTCTATCTTTTCGAACAGTAATTCGGGAGTTCCTAATTGATGTCCGGTAGGAAGCAAGTCTGTTTGTCCCAATTCTGCCCAATCGAAATTGTCCATGTTCAGCATCTTGCGAAGTTTGTCGCTGCTGAATGGCAGGAACGGTTCGAAAGCGATGGCAAGGTTGGCAACTAACTGTAAGGAGATATTCAGAATGGTAGCAACGCGTGTCATGTCGGTCTTTGCAAGTTTCCACGGTTCGGTATCTGCCAGATACTTGTTTCCGATGCGAGCCAGATTCATTGCTTCTTTCTGGGCATCACGGAACTTGAATACATCGAGCAACTTTTCTACTTCTGCTTTTACATCGGCAAATTCTTTCAGTGTTTCGCGGTCATAGTCCGTCAGCTCTCCCGCGGCAGGGACTACACTGTCAAAGTATTTTTTTGTAAGCTGCAGAGCCCGGTTTACGAAGTTGCCATACACGGCCACCAGCTCGTTGTTATTGCGTGCCTGGAAGTCTTTCCATGTGAAATCGTTATCTTTGGTTTCCGGTGCATTGGCGGTCAGTACATAGCGGAGCACGTCCTGCTTGCCGGGGAAGTCTTCCAGATATTCATGCAACCATACGGCCCAATTGCGCGAAGTGGAAATCTTATCGCCTTCAAGGTTGAGGAATTCGTTGCTCGGCACGTTGTCCGGCAGAATGTAACTGCCTTCGGCTTTCAGCATGGCCGGGAACACGATACAGTGGAATACGATGTTGTCCTTTCCGATAAAATGGATAAGACGCGTTTCAGGATCTTTCCACCAAGTTTCCCAAGTGTCGGGCAATAACTCTTTCGTGTTGGAGATATAGCCGATAGGAGCGTCGAACCATACATAGAGAACTTTCCCTTCGGCACCTTCTACCGGAACAGGAATCCCCCAGTCGAGGTCGCGGCTTACGGCACGTGGTTGCAGCCCCATGTCGAGCCAGCTTTTGCATTGTCCGTATACGTTAGGACGCCATTCCTTATGATCTTCCAGAATCCATTGGCGCAGCCATGTTTCATGCTTATCCAACGGGAGATACCAGTGGGTGGTTTCTTTCATCACCGGTTTGCTGCCACTGATGGCGCTCTTCGGATTGATAAGGTCTGTCGGTGAAAGGGAAGTTCCGCACTTTTCGCATTGGTCGCCGTAAGCTCCTTCCGAATGGCAGTGCGGGCATTCGCCTGTGATATAGCGGTCGGCAAGGAACTGGTGCGCTTCTTCATCGTAGTATTGTTCTGACGTTTTTTCGATAAATTCTCCTTTATCATACAACTTCCTGAAGAAGTCTGAGGCCAGTGCATGGTGCGTTTTTGAGGAAGTACGGCTGTATACGTCGAATGAGATGCCGAACTCTTCAAAAGATTTCTTTATGAGGAAATGATAACGGTCTACTACATCTTGTGGAGTGATACCTTCTTTCTTGGCACGGATTGTGATAGGCACACCGTGTTCATCCGAACCGCCGATAAAGAGTACGTCTTCTTTTTTCAATCTCAGATAACGGACATAGATATCTGCCGGCACGTATACACCTGCCAGATGTCCGATATGAACAGGCCCGTTGGCATATGGCAGAGCCGAGGTCACTGTGGTTCTTTTAAAGTTCTTTTCCATTGATATAGGGATTATTTTTATGATTCTCTTATCATTAATAGCCCACAAAGGTAGGGAAATTCTTTTTTATTTCTTGTTTTTGC
>ENA-UEQJ01002475-UEQJ01002475.1-human-gut-metagenome-genome-assembly--contig:-NODE-2475-length-13081-cov-13.173101_pt1 | contig 13081 bp, 6 predicted proteins | sample MGYA00242937_ERZ507938 | MGnify/ENA primary metagenome ERZ507938 (study PRJEB26167, sample SAMN06115437) | human gut metagenome | host: Homo sapiens | place: China:Gansu | collected 2015-07-03...
ACGAGCCTGCCCTCTGTAGCAAGGCCCGCCCTTTTACGCCATATTACGCCTCAGGCGTCTAGTAGGAAGTTGACCGGTCTGCCAAGGGCTCCCCCTTTGGGGGAGCTGGCATCGCGCAGCGATGCCTGAGAGGGCTACTCACGCCGAAAACACCCCAATTCGCGCAGTTTTTATTTACATTCTCTGAATTTTTTGGTAAGCTTGTGTCAGAAAAGGCTGGCTCTTCAAAAGACGAACAGACCAAAGGAGGACAGACTATGAGACTGAAAAGCGCACTCCGGCGGGGCGTGGCCGCCGCCGTCATCGCGGGCATCGTGGTGAGTTCCGGCATCCCGGCCTATGCGGCCCCGTGGAACATCGCCGACGGCGACATCACCGTGAAAGCGGGCGACACCGAAGGAACGAACTGGGTCACACAGGGGGAGAAGGAGGATGTGAAGGACACCGACACCGTCATCACCGGCGAGTCGGATAAGAACACCGTCACCATCGACACCTCCAAGGGCGACGTGGACGTCACCTTCGACGACCTGAAGATCGACGTCAGCGGCAAGAAGGAGGGGGACGGCAGCGGTGACAGCCCAGTCGATGCGGGCAAAGCCGCCGTCACCGTGCAGGGCAACGGCGATGTGACCATCGAGCTGGACGGTGACAACAAGCTGAAGAGCGGCAGCGGCAATGCAGGCCTCGAGAAGAACAAACATGAGTCGAAAGGAACGCTGACCATCAAGGACGACAAGGGCAAAGACGGCTCCCTCACCGCTGAGGGCGGCGACGACGGCGCAGGCATCGGCGGAGGCATCGGGAGTACTGGCAGCAGCATCACCATCCGGGGCGGCGCGGTCGAGGCTGTGGGCGGGAGCAACGCGGCAGGCATCGGCGATGGCGCAGGCCCATGGTCTGAGCCAGACCCGGACACACCGCCCAGCAACCCCAATAATATCATCATCTGCGGCGACGCCGAGGTGACGGCCAAGGCGGGGAGCCAGACGACGGACGCCAAGGTCCCGGCCATCGGCGGAAAGTACGGCGAAGTACCCACGGAGAACCTTTCTGACGATGAACATAAGGTGACGGGAGGACGGCTGACCCGTCTGAACGCGGACGGCACCGTGATGGAGGGGATGGGCTACGACTACACCTCCACCCCCACGCCCCAGCCGGACGACGACGATGACGACGACGAGGATGACGTCCCGCCCCCGGCACAGGAGAACGCTCCCGAACCCCTGCCCGGCGGCATGGTGGTGGGCGGCTTCTTTTCCAGCCGGGTCACCATCCAGCAGCTGGACCTTTCGGGGGTCACGGAAAGCGGCATCGGCCCCATGGTCGGCAGCGTAAAGGCCTCCGACGCCGGAGAGGATCTCACCTCGAGGGGTGCGGTGCTTATTGAGAGCGCCGCTCCCCGGTCCACCGTCACCACCGACATCTCCAGCCTCCGGGAGGACGGCGTGGAGGACATCTTCTTCCGCTATGAGGACACCATGACCCACTATAGCGTGGACAAGATGGCCGACGCGGCGGGCGAGGACGCTGACGTGGAGCTGAAGCAGAACAGGGAGGACATCAGCCTCCGGCTGGACGGCGAGACGCGGGACGACCTGTCGGAGCGCTATCTGGAGTGGGTGCCGGTGCAGACGCCAGAGCCGCAGGAGCGGCTGATATTGACCCACGAAGGGGTAGAGCAAAAAACGAGTGAAGAGCTCAGACGTGAACGCGACGAATTACGGAAACAAGAGCTGGATATGATGGACTTCCAACTCGCGAAAAAAAGGGACGACCTCCCGAGTTTGGATTGGTGGCTCGAGCCTGCGAGAGCGGAAACGGTAGAGCAAAAAACGAGTGAAGAGCTCAGACGCGAACTCGACGAATTACGGAAACAAGAGCTGGAGATGGGCTTCCAATTTGCGAAAAAAAGGGACGACCTCCCGAGTTTGGATTGGTGGCTCGAGCCTGCGAGAACGGAAACGCCGAGAATCGGGCTTGAGGAGTCCCTGAAACAGCTGGCTTCCCGATTTGAGGCCATCGCTCCCGAGGAGGATAAGAAGCCACTGCTCGTTCTGGTCGAACCCTCCGGCACGGAGCGCAAAAAGTATACCGATCCGTTGGAGAGTGACCTGCGGCGCTATACCGACCGTGGTGACGACTGGGATGACCTGCCGGATACCCAGGGTGAGATAAAGCTCTGGATACCGGAGGATTTGGGGCAGCCCAAAGAAATAAGCATCTTAAAGGAGAGCCTGAGCCGTAGCGACGGCATTGCATGATACACAGAACGAAAGGAGATGTACTATGAGACTGAAAAGCGCACTCCGGCGGGGCGTGGCCGCCGCCGTCATCGCGGGCATCGTGGTGAGCTCCGGCATCCCGGCCTATGCGAAAACATGGAACATCGCCGAGGGCGACATTACGGTCAAAGGTGCGAGCGATGAAAGCGGAAACTATAACAATGTCAAGCAGGGCGACAAGGATTTCGAGAAGGACACCGACACCGTCATCACCGGCGAGTCGGATAAGAGCACCGTCACCATCGACACCTCCAAGGGCAACGTGGACGTCACCTTCGACGACCTGAAAATTAACGTCAGCGGCAAGGCCGAGGGGGACGTCAGCGACAAGACCGAGGTGGATGGCAACGATGACGGCCCTGTCCGGGAGAGCAATGTAGCCGTCACTGTGAAGGGCGGCCACGATGCCACCATCGAGCTGGACGGCGACAACGAGCTGAAGAGCGGCGGCAAAAATGCGGGTCTTGAGAAGAACGAACACGAGTCGAAAGGCACTCTGACCATCAAGGACGACAAGGGCAAGGACGGCTCCCTCACCGCTGAGGGCGGCGAAGGCGGCGGCGCAGGCGGCGGCGCAGGCATCGGCGGAAAGCACGAAAGCGGTGCCGGAAACATCGAGATCACCGGCGGCACGATAAAGGCCGTGGGCGGCGAGGGTGCTGCCGGTATCGGCGGCGGTGTGTACGGCATAGGCCACGACATCGAAATTTCCGGCGGCAAGGTGTCGGCCACGGGCGGCAATGCGAATAAAAATCTGGAATCCTTCCGCACCGGTGCGGCCGGCATCGGCGACGGCGCGGGTACGGAAGGCATTGGCGCGGGCGCGGGCACGGGTACGGGAGGCGAGATAGACCCGAATGCGCCTAGCAACCCCAGCAACCCCAATCACATCATCATCTCTGGCGACGCCGAGGTGGAGGCCAAGGCGGGCGCAAGCACCGGCGGCAAAACTGCGGCCATCGGCGGCGGCATGGTCGGCGAGATCTCCAATGACGCCCTCTCCAACGACGACCACAAGGTGACGGGCGGCAGTCTGACCCGCTACGACTCCGACGGGAAGAAGATGGAGGACTACAGCTACGACAGGCGGACGCCCTCCCAGCCGGAGCAGCCCGATGATACCGAGAACAACGACGACGAGGACGACACCCCGAACTCGCAGCCTGGCGAGGTGCCGGACCGTGTGAAGCAGATGTACGAGACCGTCGGCGTGATCACCCATCCGGATGGCACACAGGAGCTTGGTAATGTGGCCACGGCGGAGTATGACCCGGTCAACAAGGTCCTGAGCTTCGATGCCCATGGCACACTCTTTCGGATGACAGGCGACTCGCTGCGGGAGCTTGCAAAGGAGGTCCATGAGCTTCGCATCCGGTTCCTTGATGGGGAAGGGCGGGAGATGGAGGCCGTCATTCCGCTGGCCCGGATAAAAGACTTGGTCGGCAGGAATGGCGCATTCGAACTCGAGCTGTCCCATGAGGGGCTTTCTCGATTCCATGTTGTCGGGCAGGCGGGATATGATAGAAAAACATTCTCGGATGAGACCGTCCTGCGCCAAAGCGGCAAGGAACTGATCCTCGTGTACCGCGTTGGCGATGAGGAGCAGAAAGCGCAGGAGACCGCCCGGGTGGAGGAGGCGATCGCCCGCCGCAAGCAGGAGAAAGAGCAATGGGGAACGGTCCTCTCCGGTCGAGAAAGCAGCTCCCTGAGCGGACTGCCCGAGCTGACTCAGCCGGGAACGGGTACCGTCGGCGGCGTGACCGACTTCAGCGCAGCCCCGAAGGATCCCACCATCATCGACATGGGCCCCATCACGGTCCGTCCGTCCGAGCAGCCCGCCTCCGACCCGACGGTGTGGAAGACATTTACCGGTAACATCGTGAAGCTCGTGGGCGGGAAGCAGGACAGCAAGAAGGACGACCCGGCCCCCTCCGTCGGTGACCTCAGCGGCCTCACGACTCTCTCGCCGGACAGCCTCACCACGGTCCAGCAGCCGGAAACAAGCGGCCAGCCGTCGGAAACAAGCACCCAGCAGCCGGAAACAAGAGGATGGGTAAAGGACAGTCAGGGTGACTGGGTGTGGAAGCCGGGCAAGGATGACAGTCAGCCGCCGGATTGGGGAGGAGACTGGAAGATAAGAAAATGGATAAGGGTCAGTCAGTCGCCGGATCTTGCTTGGTGGAATTCCTTTTATGACTCCGTACGGGAGTACGATTATGAAGGCTGAGAGCGTGGGCTGAGAGGGAGTGCAGCAGGAGGGTCCTGCGCAAGGGCAGACCTGCCGCTCCCTGCGCACAATCACCAAAAACCACCGATAGAAAATAGCAATGTTGTACGAAGAAATCTGCCCCAAACCCCTTGCAAAATCACGATGAGCTGAGTATAATACCACTCATGAAACACAAAACGTCCTGCCCCTCGTCCGGCAGGGCGTTTTTGTCGGGAAAAATTTGGCAAAGAAATGTTAAGTGACCGCCCGGGGAGGGGCTTTGTATGACAAAAGACATGACACAGGGCAGCCCGCTCAGGCTCATCCTTGCCTTTGCGGTGCCGCTGATGCTGGGCAGTCTGTTCCAGCAGTTCTACAATCTGGCGGATACCATCATCGTGGGCCGTTTCGTGGGCGTGGATGCGCTGGCGGCGGTGGGCAGCGTGGGCGGCCTGAACTATCTGGTGCTGGGCTTCGTCAACGGCATCGCCTGCGGCTTCTCCATCCCCATCTCGTGGACCTTCGGCGCGAAGGACTACAGGGAGATGCGGCGCTACACCGCCAATACCGTCTGGCTCAGCCTCTTTTTCGCCGTCGTGCTCACGGTGGTGACGGTGGCCCTGACCCGGGCGGTGCTGGTCTGGACCAACACCCCCGACAACATCATCGACATCGCGGACATCTACATCCGCACCATCTTCTGTGGCATCCCCTTCACCCTGCTGTACAACGTCACCAGCGCCCTCATGCGCGCGCTGGGCGACAGCAAGCGGCCTCTCTATTTCCTGCTGGTGGCCAGTGTGCTGAACATCGGCCTCGATCTGCTCTGCATCCTCACCTTCCGGATGGGGGCGTTCGGCGCGGCCTTCGCCACTGTGTTCAGTCAGGCGGTAGCGGGCATCGGCAGCCTCATCTACATCGTCCGCCACTACCCGGAGCTGAAGTGGAGCGGGGAAGAGGGCCGTCTGAGCGCCAGCCACTGCCTCAAGCTCTGCAACATGGGCATCCCCATGGGCCTGCAATGCAGCATCACCGCCATCGGCAGCGTCGTGCTGCAGGGCGCGGTGAACGGTCTGGGCAGCAGCATCGTGGCCGCGCAGACCGCAGGCAGCAAGGCCGCTCAGTTCCTCGCGGTGCCGCTGGAGAGCATCGGCACCGCCATGACCACCTACACCAGCCAGAACATGGGCGCTCACGACCTCAAGCGTGTGGACCGGGGCGTCAATACTGCGCTGGGAATTGGCTGCGTCTACAGTGTGGCATCCTTCCTCATCCTGCGTGTGCTGGATGTGCCGCTTATCAGCCTCTTCCTCGAGAGCAGCGAGGTGGAGATCATGGCGAATGCCCGCAGCTTCATCTTCTGGAACAGCGTGTTCTACATCCCGCTGGCTGTCCTCATCATCTACCGCTACACCATCCAGGGCCTGGGCTATTCCGGCCTTGCCATGTTCGCGGGGGTGGCCGAGATGGTCGCCCGTGCCATGGTGGGCTTCTGGTTCGTGCCGCTCTGGGGCTACTTTGCGGCTTGCATCGCCAACCCTGTGGCATGGTTCTTTGCCTGTTTCTTCCTCATCCCGGCCTACTTTGCAGTGCGCAAGCGGCTGACGAAGGAGCTTGCCGCAGCGCGGATGGAGGACTGAGGGGAACTTCGCTCAAGCCTCTCCCTTTGGGAGAGGTGGCATTGCGAAGCAATGACGGAGAGGGCAAGCTCACTTCCCAAGAGTATCTGCACAGCGATAGGCACTGGCTTTTGTCAGAGCGGTGCTATCGCTGTGCTTTTTGCTTTTCTGTAGCATCCTTGCCCTCTCAGTCTCGCTCCGCTCGCCAGCTCTCCCAGAGGGAGAGCCTTTGGCAGGCCGGTCAGGCCCACGCGGGACGAGCAAAGTTTGATTTTATCGGAAACAGTAGTGCCCTGCTACAGAGATTCACAGCAGCTTGACAAAGTGCTCTTGTCTAGAAGCTGCTGCCCTCTGTAGCAGGGCACTATTTTTTACGCCATATTGAGCTTTCAGCGGTCAGCGCAGAGTTGCCCGGCACGCCAGTGGTGCTTCGCACCCGGGTTGCGGCTCCCAGCATCCGCTGCGCTCCGCTTGCGTCTTGCTGGCCGCTGCCCCAACAGCTCCTCCCTGTTTCCGCCGCTGGCGGCGGTCGTCGTTGTTGCCCCCTTTGGGGGAGCTGGCGCGTAAGCGCCTGAGAGGGCTACTTTTGTTGTATTTCAGCAATAAATCTTGACAAAATGTGGCAGAAGTTGTATATTCGAAACATAAATACGCCGCCGGTGCAGGGAGAGAGCCTGCGGGGCAGCCAAGATGTAAAGGAGAGATACGATGAGACTGAAAAATACGCTCCGGCGCGGAGTTGCTGCGGCAGTCATTGCGGGTATCGTGGTAACTTCTGGCCTGCCGGTCTATGCAAAGACGTGGGACATTTCCGAGGGCAGCATCACCGTCGAAGCAGACGGAGAAGAGGATGGAAAGTCCTATAATAAGGTCACTCAGGGTGATAAGGAAACGGTGCGGGACACCGACACTGTCATCACCGGCAAGTCTGAAAAGAACACCGTTACGATCAAATCGGGGGGGGGGGGGCAGACCTCTGACGTGACCCTCAAGGACGTCAGCATCAAGTCGGACAAAGACGCCGCCCTCAAGGTAGAAGGCGACGGCAACGTCCGGCTGGAGCTGGACGGCAAGAACGAGCTGAAGAGCGGCGCTAACCACGCAGGCGTCGAGAAGAACAACAGCGACTCTAAGGGTACACTGACCATTAAGGATGATACTGGCGAAAAAGGCTCTCTGACGGCGACTGGCGGCGCACAAGGTGCAGGTATTGGAGGAGCAAAAAACAACAGCGGCAGTAACATTGAGATTACTGGCGGTACTATCACAGCGACCGGCGGATGCAACAACAACGAAGCAGGAAACGGCGGTGCGGCTGGCATTGGTGGCGGTTTTAACGGCAGCGGAACTGACATCAAAATCACCGGCGGCAATGTCACGGCCAACGGCAGCCAGAAGCCGGACGGCACCAGTGGATGTCAGGGTGCAGGCATCGGCGGAGGTTATGGCAAAGGCGGCACCAATATCTCTATCAGCGGTGAAGATACTGTAGTGAACGCCAACGGCGGCAAGTATGGCGCTGGCATCGGCGGCGGTGCAATGGGTGCTGGCGAAAACATTACCATCAGCGATGGCGCTCATGTAACAGCCAACGGTGGTGCACAGGGTGCAGGCATTGGCGGCGGCAGCGGCATTGGCGGCAATGGCAGCAACATCACCATCAGCGGTGACAAGACCTATGTGGAAGCTACCGGCGGCGGCGACGCCGAAGCAGCCGGTGCCGGTATCGGCGGCGGTTTCAGTGGTCGGTATGGTAATGTTGGCAAGGGCAGTGACATCACCATCGAGGGAGGCACGGTTATCGCAACCGGCGGTAGCGTTACCAGCGATTCAGGCGGTGGAGCGGCAGGTATCGGCGGCGGCAGCGGATATGCCCCGCGTGATGACAAGGCTGGAAATGGTGAGCATATCTACATCAAGGGTGATGCGAATGTGACTGCCAAGGGTGGAAATGGTGCTGCAGGCATTGGTGGCGGCAATACCAATAATAAGATGGGCGACGCCATCGACATTGTTATCGAGGGCAACGCTAAAGTAACTACTGAAGCAGGCGGTGACGTGTCCATCGGCGGCAAGAATGGCGAAATTTCCAACGACGACCTTCTTTCGAAGGACTTTACCGGTATCCTGACCCGTAAGGATAACACCGGTAAGGTCATGGAGGACTACAGCAAGGATGCCACCCCGCTGCCCGCCTCGGAGGAGAACGGCGTGGTTTGGGTAGACGCTGACGTCAGCGGATGGGGCGGCGTGCGCATCGCCGTCCCGGAAGGGACGCCTACCGACAGCGTGTCGGCCTGCTATCTGGAAGAGGGCGCTCTGCTGATAGTAGATGCAGGCGGCAGTGACTGCCTGCTGGAAGGCCGCGTCAGCGACCTACGCCAGAACGGCATCCGCCAGCTCTGCCTGCGCTGGAACGGCGGTGAGCAGACCCTCAGCACGGACGCTCTGGCCGCAGCAGGCGGCGAGGATGCCTCTTTCCGCCTGACGGAAGTAAACGGCGGACTGACGATGGTTTTGAATGGGCTTACCCGCAATGAACTGCTGGCAAAATAAATGTATCTCTACAGCTCCCCTTCGGGGGAGCTTTTGTTGTATTTACAAATCCCCCCAAAACCGCTATACTATATATAGTTGTGTCAAAACGAGGAGGCGGGACGATGGAGCAGGAGCTGGAACGGCTGGAAGGCACGGTAGAGGACATCATCTACCTGAACGAGGACAACGGCTACACCGTGTTCGAGGTGTCGGGCGGCGGTGTCGTCACCGTTGTGTGCGGCGTGGTGGGAGAGCTCCACGCCGGTGAAAGCGTCGTCTGCCGGGGCAGGTACGAAAACCACGCCACCTATGGCCGACAGTTCCACGCACAGGAGTGCGAGACGGATATGCCCAAAGACCTCGAGGCCGTCTACGCTTTCCTCGCCAGCCGGTCGCTGCCCTACATCGGCGCACGGACGGCGGATAAGATCATTGACAAATTCGGCGCGGCGGCGCTGGAAGTGATCGCCAACGACCCCGCCCAGCTCACCCTCATCCCGGGCATCTCGGCGGACAAGGCCGACCGCATCCAGCAGGAGTTCAAGCGGATGTTCGGAATGCGGGAGCTCATCGCCTATCTGGCTCAGTTCGAGATCAGCCCCCGCCGGGCGATGGAAGTCTTCCGTACCTTCGGGCCGGGGGCCATGCAGGCCATCCAGCAGAACCCCTACCTGCTCTGCGGGGAGCCGCTGCAGCTGGACTTCCGCCACGCCGACAGCATCGCCCAGTATTACCAGATGGCAGGGGACTGCGCCCAGCGGCTGGAAGCCGCCCTTCTGCGCACCCTGCGCCACAACGCCGGCAACGGCCACACCTGTCTGCCCCGGGCGCAGCTGCTGGAAACAGCGTCGAACTTCATCCACCAGCCCCCCGAAAAGCTGGCGGCGGCGCTGGACAGCTGTATCCAGACCGGGAAACTGGAGGTGCGGATGTTCGACGGCACACCGTATATTTATCTGCCGGATCTGCTGGCCGCAGAGCAGGACATCGCCGACCGTCTGGCCATGCTGACCAGGCGCGGAAAGCAGACGGCCCGAAACCTCGACAAGAACATCCAGATTCTGGAACTGGCGCAGGGCTTTGCTTACGCGCCGCTCCAAAAGGAAGCCATCCGCAAGGCCATGACCGAGAACTGCCTTGTCCTCACCGGCGGCCCCGGCACCGGCAAGACCACCACGGTCAACGCCATCCTGCAGCTGCTGGAGAACGAGGCCGAACGGGTAGCCCTCTGCGCTCCCACAGGCCGCGCCGCCAAGCGTCTGAGCGAGCTGACGGGCCGGAAAGCCTCCACCATCCACCGTCTGCTGGAAGTGGACTACACCGGCGGCGTGGTCAGCTTCATCCACAACGACAAGAACCTGCTCAAGTGCGACGTCGTTATCCTCGACGAGATGAGCATGGTGGACGTCAAGCTGTTCCAGGCCCTCATTGCGGCACTGCGGTACAGCTGCCGTATTATTATGGTAGGCGACGCCGACCAGCTGCCCAGCGTCGGCCCGGGCAATATCCTCGGCGAGATCATCCGCTCCGGGCTGGTGCCGACGGTCTGTCTCAACGAGATATTCCGGCAGGCCGCTCAGAGCCTCATCGTGGAGAACGCCCACCACATCATCTCGGGCGAACCGCTGAAAAAGGGCGGAAAGACGGACGATTTCTTCTTCCTCGAAGCCGACGGCGACGCGGCCCAGAAGCTGGTCTGCGACCTTGTGACCACCCGTCTGCCCCGCAGCTACCAGTTCGACCCGGTGAAGGATATTCAGGTGCTCTGCCCCACGAAGCTCGGCCCCACCGGCACCCAGGCTCTCAACGCGGAGCTGCAGGCCATGCTCAATCCGCCCAGGAAGGGCAAGCCGGAGCTGCAGAGCGCGGCCCGGGTCTTCCGGGTGGGGGACAAAGTGATGCAGGTGCGCAATAACTACGAGATAACGTGGCAGCGCATCGGCGGGGAACAGGGTGTGGGTGCCTACAACGGCGACATCGGCATCGTGGAGTCCATCGACGTGCGCAGCCGCTCCATGGTGGTGCGGATGGACGACAGGCGGCTGGTCTACCCGGCGGAGAACCTCAACGAGCTGGAAATTGCGTATGCTATCACGGTACACAAAAGCCAGGGCAGCGAGTTCCCGGCGGTCATCCTCCCGGCGGCACAGGTGCCGCCCCGCCTGTGCTACCGCAACCTCTTCTATACCGGCGTCACCCGCGGGCGGAAGCTCTGCATCGTGGTGGGCCGGCGGGACGTGGTGAACCGGATGATGTCCAACATCCGCCAGAACCTGCGCTATAGCGGCTTGGCCGCCCTGCTGGCAGAAGCCTTGCCGCCGGAGCAGGAGAACCTTTAAGGGTTTCTTTTTGGATACACCTGTGTTATACTATAATGTGTTTTGATGACCCGCGCCCGGAGATGGGCGATGGAAATAGAGAATGGGCAGCAGAGAAAGGAAATATCACGATTATGGCACAGAATGACATCGGTATCGATCTTGGTACGACGACCATCATCATCGCGCAGGAGGGGCAGGGCGTCGTGCTCAACCAGCCCAGCGTGGTGGCGGTGGATACCCGCAAGAACTGCGTGCTTGAGGCCGGCGACAAGGCCCTTGCAATGGTGGGCCGCACGCCCAACTACATCTCCGCCATCTTCCCGCTGAAGGATGGCGTCATCAGCGACCACACCATGACCCGGGAGCTCATCTGCCGCTTCGTCAATCAGGTCTACAGCTCCCACATGGTCAAACCCCGTGTGGCCGTCTGTGTGCCTGCCGCCATCACCGGCATCGAGAGCGACGCTGTGGTGGAGGCCGTCATGGCCGCCGGTGCGCGTCAGGTCTACCTCATTGATGAGCCTATCGCCGCAGCTCTCGGCTCCGGCATCGACATCACCGTGCCGGATGGCCGGATGATCATCGACATCGGCGGCGGCACCACCGACATCGCCGTGCTGAGCCTCGGCGGCAAGGTCAAGGCCACCAGCGTCCGCGTGGCCGGCAACCACTACGACGAAGAGATCCTGAAGTTCGTGCGCAACAAGTTCAGCATCGCCATCGGCCAGCGCACCGCTGAGAACCTGAAAAAGAACGTGGCCTGCTGCCCCCAGAAGGCGGATTTCAACGAGACCATGGAGATCAAGGGCCGCAGCCTGCTCACCGGCCTGCCCGTGCGTGTCAATGTCTCCACCGCCGACCTCTACGAGCCGGTCATGCGCCTGAGCGAGCAGATCGGCACCGCCGCCCATCAGGTGCTGGAGAAGACTCCTCCGGAGCTGGCCGGCGACATCTACCGCAACGGCGTCGTCCTCACCGGCGGCGGCGCACAGCTCCACGGCCTGCCTGAGTACCTGAGCCAGGAGCTGAAGGTGGAAGTGACCGTCTCGCCTGACCCCGTCAACTGTGTCGCGCTGGGTACGGCCATGAGCCTGCGTCTGGGCGACAAGCTGGAGACCGGCTTCATGGACGCCACCCCCCGCATGGGCCGCCGCTGAGAGGGAAGCGCTGTTCACAGAACCGTGAAAAACAACATGATTTTTGTTCATAGTTGTTGAATCGACCCGGAAAATATTGTATAATATCTTCAAATCGCTTTTTGCCGCCCGCCCCCCGGGCGGCAAAGAAAAAAGTAAATAGGAGGAAGACCATGGATTTAGGTTATGATGTGATCGTTACCATAACCGGTATTGTGCTGGTGTTTCTGATCCTCGTCCTGCTGATGGCCATCATCACGCTGGAGGGCAAGATCTTTGACGCCATGAACGGCAAGAAGGCAGCTGCCAAGGCTGCTTCTGCTGCAAAACCGGCTGCTCCTGTGAAACAGGCCGCTGCGCCCGCTCCTGCAAAGGCTGCTGCCCCGCAGGTCGAGGCCGGCATCCCCGGCGACGTTGTGGCAGCCATCATGGCAGCCATCTACTCTATGGGCAACGGCAAGTATGTGCTGAAGGCAGTCCGCCGCGGCAAGAATGGCTGGGGCAAGGCTGGCGTCAACGACACCACCGCACCCTTTTAACACAGGAGGAAAAACATGACTCAGTTTATTGAGACTCTGGTCGGTATTTTCCAGAGTTCCGGTTTTGCCAAGTTCGGTGAGCCGGGCGGCTGGCTGTACGCAGTGATGATCTGCGTGGGCTGCTTCCTGCTCTACCTCGCTATCGTCAAAGAGTTCGAGCCTCTGATCCTGCTGCCCATGGCTTTCGGCATGATCCTGGCCAACCTCCCCGGCAGCGGCGTCATCCATATGCAGTACTTTGTCGGTGACGGCCTCGAGCACCCGATGTGGGTCGAGATCCTGAACAACGGCGGTCTGGCCGATATGCTCTACATGGGCGTTAAGCTGGGCATCTACCCGCCGCTGATCTTCCTCGGCATCGGCACCATGACCGACTTCGCACCCCTGATCTCCAACCCCAAGAGCCTGCTGCTGGGCGCTGCCGCTCAGTT